>Ga0105245_10005938_pt1 | contig 10728 bp, 9 predicted proteins | sample KBSM54metaG_FD_81523 | JGI IMG/M metagenome (GOLD analysis project Ga0105245, IMG submission 81523) | Miscanthus rhizosphere microbial communities from Kellogg Biological Station, Michigan, USA - KBS M5-4 metaG | ecosystem: Host-associated > Plants > Roots > Rhizosphere > Soil | place: Michigan...
AGCAGAATGGCGTTCGCGTCCCCTCAAATTGGGGATGTGGTCGAGGTAGTGGGTACCCAGCCGGCGGCACGCCAGATGATTCTAGCTTCTCGCATCACTCACATTCAGAAAGCCGGGCCGAAAGCGGTTGGCGTCAGTGCGGGAGGTCAAGCGCTCGGAGTTAGTGCCGGTGGTCAGGCTCTTGGTGTGAGCGCCGGTGGTCAAGCACTCGGTGTCAGCGCCGGCGGCCAGGCTCTCGGTGTCAGCGCCGGTGGCCAAGCGCTCGGCGTGAGCGCCGGCGGCCAAGCACTGGGTGTCAGTGCTGGTGGTCAGGCGCTGGGTGTGAGCGCTGGCGGCAAAGCGCTGGGTGTAAGTGCTGGTGGTCAAGCACTCGGTGTCAGCGCCGGTGGTAAGGCTCTCGGTGTGAGCGCTGGCGGCAAAGCGCTGGGTGTAAGTGCTGGTGGCCAAGCGCTCGGCGTGAGCGCTGGCGGTCAAGCACTCGGTGTCAGCGCCGGTGGTCAGCGTTTAGGCACGCTGTAACGCAACATAATTGAATTTCATGGGGCAACGCTGAGTCTCGAGATCAGCGACGTTCACCCCCTACGAGCTGTGCTGCCATCAAGCGCAGCAGTTCGCCTTCGTTAGAGCAAATATTCCGCGCCAGCGCTAGCCGGCACCCGGGTAATATCGCCCGACTTTCTTCCAATTTGTGTTTGTTTGCACAAAAATTCACGTTGGCCCCACATGGCCGCATGATGCATTACTTTTGGCAACATGCGGACGACGCCAGAGTTGAGTCTTGAAGGACCTCGGAGAATCCACGATTTTCTGATTGGCGAAGTCTTTCCTTCATGCACGACATGTTGAATGAGTACAAGTTCAAGTCATCACATTTAAGACGAAATGCAACCAAAATGAGACGACGTGGTCTTGGGTTGTATGGAAGTTCTCCCTAGACAGAGAGTCACCATCTGAAACGTAGCGAAAGAATGCGCACTCGAACCGCCCCACTTCACGGCCCTACATCTCCACACGAGCGAGATATCCGCGCTTTAGCTCAAGCGCTGGTGCCCTTGGCAAAGCTGTGTATGAAAAGCGGAATGGGCGCGGGTGAATTGCAGATCGCTGTGAAGATTGCCTGCATAAGTGTGGCCGCTGAGAGTGCGAAATTGGGAAATAGGCTAAACCACTCCAGAATTGCGGCAGCTACCGGATTGACCCGCAAGGAAGTTCGCACCTTGTTTGGTCTCGGAAAAGCCGGACGAGTAGTGGGTGGCAAGGAAGTTGCAAAGCAGCGCACCACACGCGTCCTTCACGGTTGGAGAACAGATTCCGAGTTTCTCGATCGCCGAGGCAATCCTGTTCCATTGGTAGTCCGAGGACCTGGATTAACATTTCACGCATTGGTGCGACGATACGCCGGAGACGTTACTCCGATTTCGGTACTCAATGAATTGGTTCGCACTGGTGCGGTGTCTCACTTGGAAAACGACAGGGTCGCTGTACGGAAGAGGACGCCGCGCGTTAAGGGCTATGGCTCAGATGTAGTTGCAGACGTCGCCATTCGGTTGGGAGATTTCGCCCGCACCCTTGTGGGTAATATTGAACACCCCGAAACGCCTGTCTTTGTAGGCTTCGATGAGATACCGGGGTTATCGACGGATGAAGCGGCCTTATTTCAGGTAACGTTTTCGGATCGTGCAGCTTCTCTGGTCGACGGAGTCGATCGCTGGCGAACAAGCCAGACCCGAATTGGTTCCAAAGGGAGACTTAAGGAAAAATCCGGAATAAAGGTGGGTCTCGGCGTTTATCTAATGACTCAGCAGCCGGATTCAGGGGCAACCTCATTTGGCCCTCCAAATCATAGCAAATCGACCCAGCGCACTAAACGCTAGTTGCCGCCAACTCGTTTCGTAATTCTTTGCGTAGTATCTTGCCGACGTTGGTTTTCGGCAGCTCTTTCCTGAAGTAAATGTGCCGCGGCACCTTATAGCCCGTCAGATATTTGTGGCAATAATCCATGAGCGCTTGTGCCGTGAGCGCTGCATCTTTCCTGACCACAAATAGCGCGACTGTCTCGCCAGATTTCGGATCCGGCTGCGCTACAGCCGCTACTTCGGCGACCCCAGGATGATGCGCTACCACGTCCTCGACCTCGTTCGGGAACACCTTGAAGCCGGACACGATGATGATGTCTTTCTTGCGGTCCTCGATGAATACGTATCCACGTTCGTCCATCCGGCCGATGTCTCCGGTCCGGAGCCACCCATCTGGAAGCATGACTTTGGCCGTCTCCTCGGGGCGCTGCCAGTAGCCGCGCATTACCTGGGGACCGCGCAGGCAAATTTCTCCAACCTCATTAACGCCCAGCGGTTTACCGTCGTCATCGCGAATGGTGATTTCGGTGGAGGGCAGTGGCAGTCCTATCGCTCCAGTGAAGCCGACGCCGACCAGCGGGTTAACACATCCCGCAGGGGAAGCCTCGGTGAGCCCCCAGCCTTGCGTAACTTCGCAACCCGTCACCTGCTTCCAGCGCTCAGCAACTGCCCGCTGTACCGCCATGCCACCCCCTACCGTGGCTACGAGATGCGAGAAATTTAAGGAGTCAAAGCCGGGTGTGTTCAAGAGGGCACTAAATAAGGTGTTGACGCCCATGAAGAACATCGGCGGGTGTGTGCGGAGTTCCTTCACAAATCCCTTAAAATCCCGGGGGTTAGCTATCAGGTGGCCGGCCCCGCCCAGTGAGGTGAACAGCAGGCAGTTCGCCGTCAGGGAGAAGATGTGGTACAGCGGCAATGCGCAAACGTAGGTGGTGTTGTCGATCTCCACCTGCTTGAACCAGGCCCGCGACTGCAGCACGTTTGCGACCAGGTTGCCGTGCGTGAGCATGGCTCCTTTGGACACGCCTGTGGTTCCGCCGGTGTACTGCAGGAAGGCGATGTCCTCATGGCCCAGCGACACCGGTTCGATGGTCTCGGACGCGCTCTGCAAGATCTCAGGGAGCAAATGCGCGGCGGGAATCTTCCAGCCCGGCACTTTTCGCTGGATGTAGCGCAGCACGAAATTGACCAGAGTTCCCTTCGGGAACGGCAGCAGATCGCCCACCGCCGTTACGACCACGTGTTTGACGGAGGTCTTGGGGAGCGCCTGTTGCACGGTCGAGGCAAAATTCTCGAGCACCACCAGCGCCGCCGCGCCGGAATCGCGCAACTGATATTCGACCTCGGATTCCGTGTAGAGCGGGTTGGTATTTACCACCACGAGTCCGGCACGCAGCGCGCCGCACATCACAATGGGGTACTGCAGGATGTTAGGCAGCATGATCGCGATGCGATCGCCGCGCTTAAGCCCCTGGGCCTGGAGCCATCCGGCAAAGCGCGTGGACAGGCGGTCAAGTTCTGCGTAGCTGAGACGGTGATCCATCTGCAGGTAGGCAACACGCTCGGCGAATTTCTTGCAGCTCAGCTCGATCAGAGCCTTCAGGGACTGATATTCGGTGGGATCAATGTCAGCGGGTGTGCCCGGTGGATACTGCTTGATCCAGAATCTGTCCATCCCTCACTCCCCGCCGGCCATGCCCGGTCTTTTCAGAGTTGGCGCTTATGCAAGAGCGGCCTGAGCACAGGCCAGACATTATCCAGCAGAACAGGCTGTCCGCGCTCGTTGGGGTGCAGGCCGTCCGCCTGCATCAAAGCCGGCTTCTCGGCGACGCCCTGGAGAAGGAAGGGCACCAGGGCGGCATGGTGCGCACGTGCCAGCTCGGGATACAGCGCGGCAAAACCCTGGGTGTAGCGCTCGCCATAGTTCGGCGGCATGCGCATGCCCACTAGCAGCACGGCCCGATGCTCGGTGGCGGCCAGCGACAGCATGCTGTCGAGATTGGCGCGGGTCGTCGGTAGCGGCAGTCCGCGCAGGCCGTCGTTGGCGCCCAGCTCAATGATCACAACACTCGGTTGATGGGTGGCCAGCGCGTGGGGCAAGCGCGCCGCTCCGCCTGTCGTGGTCTCACCGCTGATGCTGGCGTTCACGACACGGAATCCGTAACCTTCCTGCTGCAGCCGGCTCGCCAGCAGACTGACCCAGCCTTTATCGACCGCGATGCCATGAGCGGCGCTCAGGCTGTCGCCGTACACCAGGATCACCGGCTGTGATGCGGCCGGCGCCGAAGCCGCGGGCCACGCGCACCAGAGACACAGCAGGACGAGGATGGAACGCGACATTGTTCTTAGTGCTGATCGGGTATCGAAACAGGTTAGCAGTCCCGAGGGCCCGCTGACCATCGTCCGAGATGTCTCCTTTGTAATCCGTGCGCGCGAAAGCGTGGCGATCGCCGGGCCGTCCGGCGCGGGCAAGTCCACACTGCTTGCGTTGCTGGCGGGTCTGGAAAGCCCCAGTTCCGGTAGGATTTGTCTGGCGGGCACCGACCTGACCTCGCTCGATGAGGACGGCCGCGCGCGCTTGCGGGCCGAGCAGGTCGGCTTCGTGTTCCAGTCCTTCCACCTGATTCCGGCCCTGACCGCGCTCGAGAATGTGATGCTGCCGCTGGAATTGAGGGGCCGCTCGGATGCCCGCTCGCGCGCACTTGAGATTCTCGCGCGTGTCGGACTGGTCGCGCGCGCCGGGCACTATCCGCGGCAGCTCTCCGGCGGGGAACAGCAGCGCGTGGCGATGGCGCGGGCCGCGGTCGGCGAGCCCTCGGTGCTGTTTGCCGATGAGCCGACCGGTAACCTGGATACCGTGACCGGCGAGCGGATCATCGAACTGCTGTTCGAGCTCAATGCGGACGCGCAAACCACGCTGGTGTTGGTGACTCACGATGCCGCGCTCGCGTCGCGTTGTGCGCGGGTGTTGAAAATGGAAAGCGGGATGCTGGCCTAAAGTCATGCGGATCCTGCGCATGGCCTGGCGGGCACTACGCCGCGAATGGCGCTCAGGCGAACTCGCCGTCCTGTGGGCCTCGATCGTCGTCGCGGTCGCGGCTCTTACTGGCGTCGGTTTTTTGGTCGACCGCATCGGCCGTGCTGTGCAGGCTCAGGCCAACGAGGTGCTCGCGGCCGACGCGCGCCTCGCTTCGCCTGAGCCGTTGGCCTCCGAGCTGCAGCAGCACGCGCAGCAACTGCGATTGCGCACTGCGCGGCTCATCACGCTCCTGTCCGTGGTCTACAACGGCGAGACCAGCCAGCTCGCCAACGTGCGCGCAGCCACGGAAAGCTATCCGCTGCGCGGCACGATCTCGGCGGCCGAAGCACCGTTTGCCAAAGGAGTCCCGACGCGCGCAATTCCGGCTCGAGGAGAATGCTGGCCGGACTCGCGGCTCGCTGCGGCAGTCGGCGTTAGCGTGGGTGGAATGCTGGATGTGGGCGCGCTCAAGTTGCGCGTGAGCCGCATCCTCATCAACCGGCCCGACCAGGGCTCGACCTTCGTTGAATTCGCGCCCGCGCTTCTGATCAACGACGCGGATCTTGCGGCCACGCGCTTGGTGCAGCCGGCCAGCCGGATGCAGTACAACCTGCTGCTAGCGGGCGATTCACAGGCCCTCTTGGACTATCAGCGTTGGTACAAGCCGCGCACGCGCTCGGGTGAGCGCCTCGAGACAGTCGCGGATGCGAGCCCGCAGATTGATGAGGCCGCGCGCCGCGCGGGCCGGTTCCTGGCGCTCGCGAGTCTCGTGGCGGTGCTGTTGTGCGCGGTCGCCGTGGCCATGAGCGCACGCAGTTATCTGGCGCGCCACCTGGATGCCGTCGCGCTGATGAAGACTCTTGGCGCCCCACGTCGCTTGGTGCTGGGTGTGCATGCGCTGGAGCTTCTGGCGCTGGCGGTCAGCGCCACCTTGCTCGGTGCCGCAGGCGGCTGGCTCACGCAGACCTGGCTGCTGCGGGCCCTGGCAGGCTTTCTGCGCACCGACCTGCCTCCCGCCGGCATGATGCCGGTGCTGATCGGGCTGACCGTGGCCATCGCCATGCTGGCAGGCTTCGCGCTCCCGTCCTTGCTGCAGCTCACGAGGGTGCCTGCGCTGCGCGTGCTGCGCCGTGACACCGGGCCGCCGCCGCTGCGGCTGTGGCTCGCGCTCGCCCCTGCACTGCTGGCGGTCGTGGGCATCATCTACGGGACGCTGGGCCAGTGGCAGCTGAGCCTGTACTTCATTCTCGCGCTCATCGGGACTACGGCGCTTTTGGCCGCCGGCGGCTTCGGGCTGGTGCGGCTGGCTGGCCGCGTGCGCAGCCGGGCAGGCATCGCGCTTCGGCACGGGATTGCCAATCTGTCGCGCCACCGCGTCGGCAGCGTGGTGCAGGTGGTGGCCTTCGGGCTCGCGGTGACGCTGCTGCTGGTCTTGACGACCTTGCGTCGCGACCTGATCCACGATTGGCGCGCAACGCTTCCCCCGGGCGTGCCGAATTATTTCTTCGTGAACATTCCCTCCGAGCAACGCGCGGACTTTCAGGCCGCACTGAGCGCCACCGGTGCCAAGAGCGAGCGCATGCTGCCGATGGTGCGCGGACGGCTGCTGGCCATTAACGGCGTGGCCATCGGCGATCGGCCCGAGCACAGCGACATGGCCGAGCGCGAGCAGAATCTCACCTGGTCGCTGGAGCTGGGCGATGACAACCGCATCACCGAGGGTCGCTGGTGGACCGGCGCCGACATCGGCAAGCCCTTGGTGTCACTGGCCACCGATTTTCAGGAGTCGCTGAAGCTGAACCTTGGGGATCATCTGCAGTTCGATGTTGCCGGCGAGCGCTTCGAGGCCACCGTCGCGAGCTTCCGCAAGGTCAAGTGGGACAGCTTCCGCCCCAACTTCTTCATCGTGTTTCCACCAGGCTATTTGGACTTTGCCTCCGGCAGCTACATGACCAGCGCGCGCTACGAACCGGTAAGCGGCGCGGGACTTACCTCGCTGGTGCGCCGCTTCCCGAGTGTGTCGATCTTCAATGTCGGCGATCTGCTCGCCCAGGTGCGCTCGGTGATCGACAAGGCGGCTACCGCCGTGCAGAGCGTGTTCGCCTTTACCTTGCTCGCCGGAGTGACGGTGCTGCTCGCGGCCGTACAGGCCAGTCGCGACGAGCGCCGCTACGAAGCGGCGATCCTGCGGGCGCTGGGCGCCGGGCGCGGGATGCTGATGGGCAGCGCGCTGTTTGAGTTTGCAGGCTTAGGGCTCCTAGCTGGGGTACTGGCGGCCACGGTTGCGGCCTTCGGCGGCCTGCTGCTGGCCCAGGCCCTGGAGCTGCGCTACCGGTTCGACGCGCCAACGTGGCTCATCGGCGTGGCGGGCACGGTCGTGATCATGGGAATCAGCGGCTACCTGGCGGTTCGCCCGGTGCTGGAATCCGAGCCGCGCTCGGTGCTGAGTTAGGCGCCGCCTAGCGGACGATGCCGATGCTGATCCAGGCCTGGGCGATGGCTTCGCTGCGCAGCGTCAGGCCCTCAATCGCGATCTGATAGACACCAGGCCCTAGGGCCGTGGAGTTGAGCGACAGGCGCAGATCGCCGTTGGAATCGCGCAGCATGTAGTTGATCACCTCGACGCGGCCCTGGTCGAGGCGATCGATGGTCACGCGGAAGGCCGTGAACTTCGACCACGACATGTCGATCTTGAGATCGGCCATCTGCGCGCTGCCGCCGCCGAAGGTGGCCGCGGGCCGGCTCGAGGGAGCGGTACGACTCGGGATCAGCTTCATGGTCTGAGTGCTGGTGGCCGGCTCGATCGGCTGCTCGGCGATGCGCTTCTGCAGGCCGGCAATCGTGGCATCGCGTCCCGACACCTTGCCTGAGATCACCAGCGCGCTGATGCCAGCGGCAACCGCCAGGACCGCCACGGCGATCAGCACCGGCAGCCCTTCCCACCAGGCTCGATCCTTGACCTCCCAGGGCGGCGCGATGCCGCCGGCCTCGAGGAGCCTGAGCGCTGAATTGACTCGCTCGGCGAGGCCCAGCTCCTGGATGAATTCCGGGTGCGCGCGGCAGTAGCGCTCGAAATCGTGCGTGCCGCGGACCGGCAGGCGGCCGGCGATGTAGCGCTCGGCGATCTGATTGCGCAGGATGAACTCGCGGTCCATCTCCATGGACGGCGGAATGACCGGAATGGCTTGCGTCGCGCTCACCGCAGGCTGTGGCGGCGCGTTGGCCGGTGAGCCTTCCTTGGTAGGCGGTGGCGTAATAAGCGGCGCGGTGCGCATCGTGCAGTCAGCTATGCCATTGAATCCGTGTTAAGAGTATCGTGCCTCGCAAGAGGGCCAGCTCATGGGTGTTGCATCACAGTTCCTGGCGGCATTCGATACGGTGCGAACTGGGTCGCACTTTGCACCCCACAGGCGTCACACTTTTACAGCGCTGCATTGCGGCCTTCAGGGAGCCCTTTAGATGAAGAACTGGAATCTCGTTGCGGTGCTTGGATGCGTGGCGGGTGGCGTGGCCTCCTGGCCGTGCGCGGCGCTTCCCGATGAATCCGCACTCACGATCTACAGTTCGCAGGAGCCCGGCGCGATCTCTCCGGATTTTTATCGGCCGGTCCCTGGAGGCGCGGTGCCTCCGGCAGCTTCGGTCCCAGGCTACGCGCTGGTTCGCCAGGACCGCGACGTGCAGCTATCCCAGGGCCACTCGACGCTGCGCTTCACGGACGTCGCCGGCCTCATCGATCCGACCACGGTGAGCTTTGCCGTGCCCGCAAGTCCCGGCGTGCACGTGCTCGAGCAGAACTTCCAGTACGATTTGGTCAGCACACCGAAACTCCTGCTGCGTTACCTCGATAAGCCGATCACGGTCGAGCGCACCGTCGGCAGCGGCACGGACAAAGTCACCGGCACGCTGCTTTCAGCCGCCGACGGCCTGGTGCTGCGTGCCAGCGATGGCACCGTATACGCCTTGAACAACTATGCGGCCGTGAAGTTTCCCGAGCTGCCGGGCGGCCTGATCACGCAGCCCACGCTGGTGTGGGAGCTGGATTCCTCGGTCGGCGGCACGCAGCGCGCGCGCGTCACCTACCAGACCGGCGGCATCACCTGGTGGGCCGATTACAACGCCGTGTACGGCGAGGGCCGTAACGGCGCCGGGCAGCTGGACCTCTCGGCCTGGGTCAGCATCATCAACCAGTCCGGCGCCACTTATAAGGATGCGCACCTCAAGCTGGTGGCAGGAGAGGTGAACAGGGTGCAGCCGGTGCCGCGGATGGCGAAGAACATGGAGATGATGGCGGTGACGGCCGTCCGGGCCGACACCGGCTTTGTCGAGAAACCGTTCGATGAATTCCACCTCTACACGCTGGGCCGCACCACCACGCTCCCCAACAACTCGACCAAGCAGCTCGAGCTGTTCCCGGCCGCGCGCCAGATCCCGGCCCGAAGGCTGCTGATCTATGACGCGCTCGGCTCTCCCTCATTCGAGGAGCCCTACACCGAGCGCAATCCCGGGTTTGCCGACAACACCAAGGTGGCGACCTACCTGGAGTTCAGGAACGATGCAGCATCGGGCATTGGCGTGCCGCTGCCGGCGGGCCGCGTGCGCGTGGCGCGCCTGGATGGCGCCGATGGCAGTCCTGAATTCATCGGCGAGGACGCGATCGACCACACCCCCAAGGACAGCACCGTCAAGCTCAAGCTAGGCAATGCCTTCGATGTCACGGGCGAGCGGCGGCAGGTGGATTACAGAATCGACACGCGCGCACGCTGGGTGGATGAGGACATCGAAATCACGATTCACAACCACAAGGCGCAGTCCGTGGAGGTGCAGGTGCGCGAGCCCATGTACCGTTGGAGCAATTGGCAGCTGGTCTCGAGCAGCCCGCAATTCCACAAGGACAGCGCGTAGCTGATCCACTTTGACGTGACAGTACCGAAGGACGGCACGGCGCAGGTTCGCTACAAGGTGCACTACAGCTGGTAGCGCGATGAACGAGCCCGACGACAAGGACCCCGAGGACAAGCCGCCGCGGCGTGAGAAGATCAGCTATGACTCGCGCGGCAATCCCGTGTGGCAGTGGGCGGTGGACTCCGGCCGGCATTTGATTGCGTCGACCTCGCTACTGCTCAAGCGTCTGGAGGTTCCGGGGCTCACGCTCGAAGATGATGAAGGCGCCACGAAGGGCGACTCAAAGGCGCCCTCGGGCAAAGAGTCGGGAACTTCAGCAAATGCGGGCTACGATCCCTACGGGCACAAGCGCGTGACGCCTGCGCGTGCGGCGCGAGCGCCGGTCAGGAAACCAGCTGCAACACCACCGCCTCGTCAGTCGTGGTGGCGGCGCTTGTTTCGGCAGGATTGAACGGGTCCAGGTAATCCACGCCCGCCACCGCCAGCCAGCGGCCCGCGGCCACCGAGTCCACGCGCTTGGCGATGCAATGGATGCCGAGCACGCGCGCGATATGCGTGCAGGCCGATAGCAGCGCACGCGGATAGCGCTCGCGCATGGCGGCTGCCGTCAGCTCAGCGCTCAGCTTGAGCATGCGGATCGACTTGTTCTTGAGCAGCAGGAGCGCCAACTCGCTGAGCTCGAAGTCATCGAGCATCACGCGGCACTGGTGCTCTTCGCACAGCTCAAGGAGCGGCAGCACCGATTGCGGCTGATGTTTCCAGGCCGCGCCGGGAATGATCAGCATCACCAAGCCATCTTCCAGTCCGTGACGCGTGAGGCTGGCTCCGATCCGGGCGGCGAATCCCGCGTCGAGGGCGGCGGCAGTGGAAACGGGCACCGCGAAGCTCGCGGGCTTGCTTAAGTACTGTTGACGATGTTGCGAGAGCCAGTCCACCACATGGTCGAAC
>Ga0105245_10005939_pt1 | contig 10726 bp, 10 predicted proteins | sample KBSM54metaG_FD_81523 | JGI IMG/M metagenome (GOLD analysis project Ga0105245, IMG submission 81523) | Miscanthus rhizosphere microbial communities from Kellogg Biological Station, Michigan, USA - KBS M5-4 metaG | ecosystem: Host-associated > Plants > Roots > Rhizosphere > Soil | place...
GATCAACAACAACCGCCGCGTCGGCTCGGGCAGAATCTGGAGCCGTTGCCGAAAACCCTCCGCCACTCCGCCGGGTAGTCGCACCGCAGCAGGTAGCCCGAAAACCCCGGCCCACTGCTGGGTCGTCAGTGCCCGCGGCCATTCCAGCAGCGCCAACGGGTTACCGTGTGTTTCGGCCACCAGCTGGTCGCGCACCCAGCCATTCAGCGGCACGGCCACCTCGGTATCCAGCAGCGCGCGCGCATCTGCTGGACCTAGACCTTGCACCGAAAGCTGCGGCAGGCCAGCCACTTCCGACGTCGGCACTCGCGCGGCGAAAACCAGCCCAACCGATTCGGCCGCTAGCCGACGCGCCACAAACCCGAGCACCTGCGCTGAGGCACGATCCAACCACTGCTGATCGTCGATGACACAGATCAGCGGCTGCTGTTCTGTGGCGTGGGCTAGCAGACCCAGCGTGGCCAACCCGACCAAAAAACGATCCGGCGCGGGCCCCGAACTAATGCCCAATACGATGCGAAGAGCAGCACCCTGCCCTTTAGGCAGATCCTCCAGACCACCTAGCAGCGGTGCGCATAATTGATGCAAGCCGGCGAACGCTAGCTCCATCTCCGACTCCACGCCCGCGGTCTGTACCACTCGGCACTTTGCGGCCTGCCGAATCAGGTACTGCAGCAGCGCCGACTTGCCCACACCCGGTTCGCCAGAGAGCACGAGAGCCTGGCTTTCCCCAGCGCGCACGGCCTGCACAAGCCCGTCGAGCGTGTCGCGCTCGGCCTGACGGTCAACCAGCTTCATCGCACCCCGCACCACCGCTCCGCATGCACGCACACACGGCGTCGCGCTAACCCTACCTGCGGTTCTCCTGGACACAGCTGGGCGATCGAGAAGTCGAATTGCGCGACGACACGATGTGAGCCACCCAGACCGTTCGGAAGCATATCGAGGGCTGACCCATACGGTGGCGATGCCGGACGGTATCTACCGCCGATAGCTCAGCACCAAGGGTTCAAGTAAGGACACTTAGGTGTCAAAAAAGTGGAGGCAATAGGAAGAAACTCGAACCTTGGCCACCTCTCTAAGAAATGGTCTGAACTGCGAAAACGCATCAACGAATCACCGGCGCGACCACCCCTGTCCCGCCGGGATGCCCCGAAATCTCGCTCGAAACACTTCTTGACCGCCGACGACGTTGCCGATATCGCGCGACGGTACGAAGCTGGCGAGACCACTCAGCAGACCGGCGATCGCTTCGGCATCTCCAAGACTCGGGTCGCTACCGTCCTCCACGAACAAGGCGTCGCCATCCGCGGACAGGGCCTGAATGAGGAACAGGTCAGCGACGTTGCCATGCTCTATGCCGCTGGCCGCTCATTGGGCTGGCTTGCTGCTCAGTACGGCATCTCCCCCACGACAGTCTCCAGAGCGCTGCAACACCATGGGGTGACGATTCGGCGGCGTCCGGGGCGGGGGCTTCGGTGACGACATCGACCAGAACTACGTGCGCTTCTTTGCCGCGTCCCGCGCAGCGCAACGAATCACGGAGTGACGACCCCTCGCGACTCCAGTTCGTCCTTCCCGGGCGATTAATCCAGCAAATAGCCCTAGGGTCGCTCCTATGCTGCGACGGCCGGTGACCCGCTACGCGGTGTTCGACGGCACCCACATTGGCTACCAGGTTGTGGGTGAGCACTACTTCGAGGAATGGCGCAGCTCGCCGACATATCCGAAAGAGCGCCGCGAGTGGTTCATCAAGAACCACAACTACTTCATCGAGTAGCGGACGGCGCCAACCGCTTCGCGAGATACGGCGCGGTGCGGCTTTGTTTCGCACGTGCGACTTTAGTCGGTGGGCCTGCCGCAACGACCCGACCGCCGTCGTTACCGGCGCCAGGTCCCAGGTCGATCACCCAGTCCGCACCTGCGACCATTCGCATGTCGTGTTCAGCCACCACTACGGTATTACCCGCGTCGACGAGGCGGTGCAGTTGACTATCGAGCAGATCCACATCGGCGGGGTGAAGACCGGTGGTCGGTTCGTCGAGGACGTAGAGCGTATGCCCCCGCCGGGGCCGCTGCAGTTCGGAGGCGAGCTTGATCCGCTGGGCCTCGCCACCCGACAGCTCGGTTGCGGGCTGTCCGAGTCGGAGATATCCCAGTCCCACCTCTTGCAGCGTGGTCAGGCTCCGCGCCGCGGGGGTGATGTCGGCGAGAAACTCCGAGGCCTCATCGACGGTCATCGCGAGCACGTCGGCGATCGTCCGATCGCGATAGCGCACCTCCAGTGTCTCGCCGGAGTAGCGGGCGCCTTGACATGTCGGGCATGTGGCGTATGTGCCTGGCAGGAACAGCAATTCGACCGACACGAACCCCTCCCCCTGACAGGTGGGGCAGCGACCTTCGGCCACGTTGAACGAAAACCTGCCCGGTGTCCAACCGCGGCGACGCGCCTTAGGGGTCGCGGCGAATTCGCGGCGCACGGCGTCGAACAAGCCGGTGTAGGTCGCCAGCGTCGAGCGCGGCGTGCGTCCGATCGGCCGCTGGTCGACTGATACCAGCCGATCGATCTCCTCGACTCCCTCTGCCGTCACACCGACGCTCGCATCGTGATCGAGATCGATTATTTCGGCGCCGGTTTCGTCGTCGTCGGATTCGGCGGGCTCGGGCGCGCGTCCCGTGCCGAGATGGCTGTTCACGACATCTCCGATAACCTTGACGACGAGCGTCGACTTGCCTGAACCGGATACTCCGGTGACCGCGGTATACACCCCCAGTGGTAGGTCCACGTCGAGGTCTCTCAGATTGTGAAAGCAGATCCCCCGCAGCCGCAGCCGCCCGGACTGCGTGCGGGATTGATGGGATGGCGGCCCGGCACCGTCGAACAGGTACCTGCGAGTGACCGACCCCGAGACGTCGGCCAGACCTGGTACCGGGCCGCTGTAGAGCACGTCCCCGCCAAGCTCCCCCGCCCCGGGTCCGACGTCGACGATCCAATCGGCGCGGCGCACCACGTCCATGTCGTGTTCGACCACGAACAACGAATTGCCCGCCCGCCGCAGGCGATCGAGCACGTCGAGCAGTGGTTCGACGTCGGCTGGGTGCAGTCCAGCCGACGGCTCATCGAGCACATAGAGCACGCCGAACAAGCCGGCACGCAGTTGAGTGGCCAGCCGCAACCGCTGCAGTTCGCCGGGTGACACCGTCGGAGTGCGACGACTGAGTGTGAGATAGCCAAGGCCGAGATCGATGAGTATCTGCAGGCGTGCGACGAGGTCGGCGGCGATCATGGTCGCCACTTCCGTCAGCTCGCCGGACTTCGTGGACTCGTACGCTGCGGCGGCATCGGTCCGAGAAGCGGTGGGGGCCAGCGTGTTTACGAGGTCGGCCAGCGGCATCGCCGCGTAGTCGGCGATGGTGCGCCCGGCGAATGTCACCTTCAGCGCCTCCGGCCGCAGCCCGGAACCGTTGCACACCGGGCACTCGACGCTGTCGACGAACTGCAGCACACGGCGACGCATCATCGCGCTATGGGAGTTGGCCAACGTGTGGCGAACGTGGCGCTCGGCGCTGGAGAACGTGCCGTTGTAGTAATAATCGGCCTGCACGGGGTGCCGGCGCGGATCGATTTCGACAGTCGGCTGCTCATCGGTGAACAGAATCCAATTGCGTTGACGCTTAGGAAGCTTGCGCCATGGCTTGTCGATGTCGTACCCGAGCGTGACAAGGATGTCGCGTAGGTTCTGGCCCTGCCACGCGCCCGGCCATGCGGCCACTGCGCCTTCGCGGATGGTCAATGACGGCTCTGGTACCAGTGTCTCTTCGGTCACCTGGTGGATTCGTCCCAGCCCGTGACACTCGGGGCATGCCCCGACCGCGGTGTTCGGGGAGAACGCATCGGAGTCCAGCCGTTCCGTGGCCCCGCGCGGGTAGGTTCCGGCGCGGGAGAACAGCATCCTCAGAAGGTTCGACAGGGTGGTCACCGTGCCGACCGTCGACCGCGAGGTCGCCGAACCCCGGCGCTGCTGCAATGCGACGGCGGGCGGCAGCCCAGTGATGTCATCTACCTTGGGCGCGCCGGTTGGCAACAGCAGCCGACGGGCGTATGGAGCGACGGATTCGAAGTAGCGGCGTTGGGCCTCGGCATAGATGGTCCCGAAGGCCAGCGACGACTTGCCGGATCCAGAGATCCCGGTGAACGCGACCAGCGCGTCACGCGGCGCTACGACGTCGACACCCCGTAGATTGTGGACTCGCGTCCCGTAGACGCGCACACAAGGGTCGATGTCGTCCGTGCTTCTGTAGGACATTTCTGTCATCGTGCTCGGACGAGTACCCGTGCTGCGGCGGCGCAAGCATGATGTGGACACGACAGCGGCCAATGCGACCGATCCATCAGGCCCTCAAGGCCCCCCGCCTCGTAGCGGCCAACCCGGTATGCAGCGTCTGCAGCGATTCCCCAGACTTCTCGACAACCTGCACACCGAGTTGTCGAACAAGGACATAGCCGAGCACCTCTTCGTTTCGCCGCGGACCGTGCAGGCGCACCTGTCGCACGCCTAATCGAAGCTGGGTCTGAGTTCACGTGTGCAACTCGCGCAAGAAGCCAGCCAACGCAACTGAAGGCGGCTACGAAAGCCGACAGCCCGCGAATCCTGGGAAGCACAGGCGAATCGTCGACTTCGCCGGGTTCGAGTAAGGACACCAGGGTGTCAACGAAGTGGAGGCAATAGGAAGAACTCGAACCTCGGTCACCTCTGTAAAAATGGGCTGAACTACGCAAACGCATCAACGACTCACCGGCCCGACCACCCCTGTTGGCCCAAGATGTCCCAAGGCCACGCTCGAAACGCTTGCTGACCGCCCAGAACGTCACCGATATCGTGCATCGGTATGAGGCCAGCGAAACCACCCAGCAGATCGGTAATCACTACGGCATCTCCAAGACCAGAGTTGCTACCGTGCTTCGTAATCAGGGCGTCACCATCCGCCTCCACGGCCTCACCGTTGATCAGGTGACAGAAGCGACAACGCTCTACGCCGCCGGCAAATCACTGGCGTGGTTGGGTGTTCGCTATAACGTCTCCCATACGACCATCGCCACCGCGCTTCGGCGGCACGGCGTCCAACTGCGGGCGAGACCAGGCTGGAGATAGACCTCTTTCCTGCAGAAGGTGTCGCACTAAACTAAACCTTCGCCATCTCGACGACTTCTCTGATCGGCGCTGGATAGCGCTCGCCCGCTTCGTCAAGTCGGAATCCCGTCTGCTCTCCGTTCATTCGCGACGGACTGATAGGTGCTCCCTTCCCCGCTGACGCGGTATGCGGCGGGTGACGTATTCGCTGCTATCTCTCGGTTTTTCAGCGCCGCCAGTACCACCACGATGTAGGCCACGCGACGCAGGCCGCCACGACCGCGAGGCCGAGAGGAATTCCCGCCTGAAGGGCCAGCAAAAAGACTGAACCCATCACCGCCGGGTAGGTCAGCACGGTGTCAACGTCGCGCTTCACGCGGCCCTCGCCTTCAGGCCAAGCGGCCCAGCCAGTTCGGTCAGCGTCGGCAACAGCTTGTCAGTCCCGCCGATCACTTGGATCACGACGTGGTTGGCCCCGGCCCGCGGATGCTCGCGCAGGCGGTTGGCGATCTCGTCGGGGGTGCCGTGGGCGATCAGGGCTGCGATGAACTTGTCGCTGCCGGGCGGGGTGAGGTCGGCATCGGTGAAACCCAGCCGCTTGAAGTTGTTCACGTAGTTCGTGAGGTTGAGGTAGTTGTACTGATTTAGAACCTTGCGGCCGACCGCGAGCGCTTCCTCGGCGTCGGCGATCGGCAGCACTTTGTGCTCGGGTGCCAGCAGCGCGTTCGGCCCGATGATTTCGCGGGCCTGTGCGGTGTGTTCGGGTGTGGTGTTGTACGCGTGCGCCCCGGCGGTGCGTTCCGCGGCCAGCCTGAGCACTCGCGGCCCGAGCGCGGCGAGCACACGCTGGTTGGCCGGCACACGGTATTCGTCTAGCTCGTCGAGGTAGTCGACCAGCGCGTGGTAGGGCTTCCGGTATTGCCCCACTTGCTCGGGATGGCCGGCCCCGATGCCCAGCACGAATCGGCCGGGGTGGGCGGTATTGATGCGGTGGAACGACTCGGCGACGGTTTTGGCGTCCGCCGTCCAGATGTTGACGATGCCGGTGGCAACCTTTAGCGCGGTGGTGGACTCCAAAAACGGTTCGGCGAAGGACAATTCGGCGGCGGGCGAACCAGTGATCCATAGCGTGCCGTAGCCGAGGCGTTCGATTTCCTGGGCCTGCTCGGGGGTTGCTGCCAGTCCGAGGTCGAGGAAACTGCTGCCTGGGTCCCAGGTAAACACGCCGAATCGGCCAAGGTCGATGTTTGGTGTTGTCATTGGTGTGCTCGCTACTAATGCTTGCTGAACCCGGTCGGGCGAACCACGATGACCACCCAGTCGGGGGCGTCGGAGGGAGCCTCGCCCGGGGGCGGGGCGTCGGGGGGAGGTTCGTCGCCGCTGTAGCGGTTGGCGATACGCAGGAAGAACTGCGCCGCTGGATCGGGCTCGATGCGCTCGACGTCGCCGCGCACTTCGAGGTAGCGGTACGGATTGTCGGGGTCAGAGATCGACATGGCAACCTGCGGATGAATCTGCACGTTGCGGTACTTCTGCCGCTTGGTGGTGTGCGCGAACCGCAGCAGCTCGCCGTCCCAGTCGAACCATATCGGGCTCACCTGCACGGTGCCGTCGGGCCGGGTGGTCGCCAAATGACCGTACAGCGGGCGTTCAAGCAAGTCGTTATATCCGGTGGGAATCGCAACCATATTCGCTCCTATCTAGATTTCTTCCGCCCTAACGATTCCGGGGAATCGTCAAGCGACTCATTTTGCACACAATCCATTGCGCCGCAATGGTTCTCGGGCCGTTGGAACCGACTGGACACAGGATCCGTTAGGGCATGCTTGAAGCAAGCAGATTCGCGCCAATCCGGTGATGAACTACTTGCGGGACCTCGTGGCCGATGGATACGTCGGTGAGGTGTTATCCACCACGGTGATCGGATCGGCGGGAGATACTTGGGGGGCGTACAGCGACCCGAACAGTCGCTACTTGCTTGACCCCGCGAACGGCGCAACGTTTGCGCTAACCAACTCGCGGTGTGCCGGCACCCTGACCGACACGACAACCAAATCCACCTCATCACAGGCAAGCCAGATCGGTTGCATTGCTTAAGGTCCGCGCCACCCCGTGTATCTCACCGGCGCGGGCTGCCGATTCCGGTGAGCTCGTACTGAGAGCCGTCACCTCAAAACCGGCAGGGCCCGCAGCGCCGGCAGGTGGGCGAGGCACGCGCAGAGGTCGTCTCTAGCACCGAGACCGATAATTCCCACGCGGAGCGGCTGTCCGGACCGTGCCCGTGTCGCCACTACAGATTCTGCTGTTGCTGTCATGTGTTCTCCTGTGTCAAGCCGCTGCCGATTGGCAACGGCGGTTCCGGGCTAGGTGGACAGTCAGTAGTCGGCGGGCTGGTTGAAGACGATCGTGAGGCTGACGATCTCGCCGTCGCGCACGCTGAAGTAGCTCGTCAAAACAATTTCGTCGGGCAGATCGGCCCGGTCGAACGTGCCGTCGTAGGCCGCGCGCACCACGGTGTCGCCGTAATGATCGAGCACCTCGCGCACGTCGATCCTCACCTTGTCGCCGACCATCTCCTTGGCCACCCAGCGGCGGATCGCATCGATTCCGACGAATTCGCGGCGATTGTCGTTGACGTAGGCATCATCGGCGAACGTGGCGACCGCGAGATCGGTGTCGCCAGCATTGATCGCGTCGATGTGGTCGGCAACGATCCCCGTCAGGTCAATCTCTTTCATGGTCTGTCTCCCACTCTGCGACCGGCGCGGTGTTGCAGCCGGTGATCCCACCGTGCGCGCTCACACCGTGGGCGAGTCAAGGCCTGGTCAGGACGTGACTCTCCCCCAGGGGGAGAGTGCACACTGAGGCCATGAGGTCATCCGCGCGCTTGGCCATCGGCGACTTCTCCCGTGCGACGCAGCTGAGCGTCAAGATGCTGCGCCACTACCACCAGATCGGGCTGCTCGAACCCGTCGATGTCGATCGCGCTACCGGCTACCGCCGCTACAGCACCGACCAGATCTCGACGGCACAGATCATTCGCCGCTTCCGGGCTCTGGAAATGCCGCTCGACGAGATCCGCACCGTTCTGAGCACCACCGACATTCGTCGACGCAACGAACTGATCAACGCGCACCTCATGCGGCTGGAATCCCAACTCGCGCAGACCAAGCGCGCCGTTGAGCAGCTGCGTGAACTGCTTGAGCCCGGTCCTGCTGCCGAAGGCCCGATAGGTTACCGCAGGGTCGAAGCCACCGAGGCAGTCGCGATCAGCGAGATCGTCGACGTAAGCGATGCGCTGACCTGGGTCCCGGGGGCGCTGGCCGAGTTGTACGCCACCCTGACAGCTCAAGGCGTGCACGTCTGCGGCCCGGCTGGGGGCATCTTCGCCGACGAGCTAGTCGCCAACGAACGAGGGCAGGCGACCGTTTTCGTCCCCGTCGGCGATGACTTCCGACCCACCGGACGCCTCACCGAACTCGTGGTACCAGCCGCCGAATATGCCACCGTGGTGCACGCCGGCCCGTATCGCGACTTCGACCTGGCCTACGGCGCCCTAGCCACCCACGTCGCCCAACACGCGATCGCGGTCGATGGCCCGATTCGCGAGTACTTCCTCGTCGGCCCACACGACACCCGCGACGAAACGGCCTGGCGCACCGAGATTGGCTGGCCGGTCTTTCACACCACAACCGCCTAATGGGAGTCGATCAGCGTGTCCTTAACGGGGATCTTGGTTCTTGAGCGGGAGGCTGATCACCGAGCCGCCGGTCGGTGAGCACTGTTGCCGCCTGGAATGATGGTCGATTCCTAGGGTTAGATCGTGCCCCGGCCGGTTGGTGAGGTCATCTGTAGCTCTCATGGGATGTCGTGCCGGTTGAGCATTGATCCATTAGGTCGCGCCGGGTGTCCTTCGGCTCGAACAGGATTCATCCGAACTGAACCAAGGGAGGCCAATCGATGCTCTTCGTCGGAGACGACTGGGCAGAAGACCATCACGATGTATATCTGATGACCGACACCGGCGACAGGCTCGCGTCGCGGCGGCTGCCCGAAGGCCTCGCCGGGATCGGGCGGTTGCACGAGTTGATCGCCGAGCATGCCCAGGACCCCGCCCAGGTGGTGATCGGCATCGAAACCGACCGCGGCCTGTGGGTGGATGCCTTGACCGCCGCCGGGTACCAGATGTTCGCGATCAACCCGCTGGCGGCGGCCCGCTACCGCGACCGCCACCACATTCAGTAGCCAAGTCCGATCCTTCGGACGCCAAACTGCTGGCCGATCTGGTACGCACCGACCGGCACAACCACCGCCGGATCGCCGGCGACAGCGGCGCGGCCGAGGCGATCAAGGTGCTGGCCCGGGCCCACCAGAATCTGATCTGGGCGCGCACCCGACACACCAACGGTCTGCGCTCGGCGCTGCGCGAGTACTACCCCGCGGCGCTGGAGGCATTCGAGGATCTGGCCGACCGTGACGCGCTGGCCATCCTGGGCCGCGCCCCGACCCCCGCCGACGCCGGGCGCCTGAGCCTGTGGAAGATCCGGGCTGCGCTCAAAGCCGCTGGGCGTCAACGCAACCTCGATACCCGCGCACTGCAAATTCAGGAAATGCTGCGGTGCTCGGTGAATTCGGGGACGACCCGAATCGCTACACCACTGCCAAGTGTCGCAAGAACTACGCCGGAACATCACCGTTGACCGTCGCGTCGGGCAAGAAACGCGCCGTGCTGGCCCGCCACGTCCGCAACCGTCGCCTGTATGACGAGATCGACCAATGGGCCTTCTGCGCCCTACAAGCCAGCCCCGGCGCCCGCACCTTCTACGACCACCGTCGCGGCGCCGGCGACCTGCACCACCAAGCCCTGCGCGCCCTCGGTAACCGCCTCGTCGGCATCCTCCACGGCTGCCTCCGCCACCACACCGCCTACGACGAGCACAAAGCCTGGGCACACCGACAACCCGCGCCGCAGCTTGACACGTTACGACCCTGGGATGTCTGACCCCGCCTACGCGCCGTCACCTTGCAAGCCCACTGACAGTGCAACCCGGCCACATCCAGACGTCCACGCTCAACCGGGTTCGAGTAAGGACACGAAGGTGTCCGAAAGTGGAGCTAAGGGGGACTCGAACCCCTGACCCCCACACTGCCAGTGTGAAAACGCCTGTGCTGCAGCGTGTCACAGCGTCTACGGTGTATCGGATAATGCCTGCCTGCAACCCGTCTTCGTACTGATGTGTCTCGGACGTGCTTGCGGATGACTAGGTGTCTTAGGACACCGCTAGGACACGTCGAACGTACGTTGGTGGGTACTTGCCGCCTCCGTTGGCGGCGAGAGAGTCGCAAATGCTGCCGGACGGGCGCTCGCGACCCAACGTCACATGGCAGCCGGCGTCACAGGTAGGTTTCGAGGCCATAGGGGTTGCGTTTAGCGGAGTGGTGGCCATACGCGCGCCGTAGATGGCCGGTGGACACAGCGGTAAGGTCCGAGCAGCTCACTGTCTGTCGAGTGAGGTATGGCCCAGAGTTGTACGGCAAGATCATCCGGATCGATGACGATCCCCCGACATTGTTCGTGGGGTGCGCCCGCCCGA
>Ga0105245_10005940_pt1 | contig 10725 bp, 9 predicted proteins | sample KBSM54metaG_FD_81523 | JGI IMG/M metagenome (GOLD analysis project Ga0105245, IMG submission 81523) | Miscanthus rhizosphere microbial communities from Kellogg Biological Station, Michigan, USA - KBS M5-4 metaG | ecosystem: Host-associated > Plants > Roots > Rhizosphere > Soil | place: Michigan...
ACGGCGTCTCTCCGACCGACCCGTTCACACTGACGGCGGTGATCTGTCTGACGCTAGCGGTGGCTGCGGCTGCTTCACTTATTCCCGCGATCCGAGCCGCGCTGGTAGAACCGATGAAAGTTCTTCGCGAAGACTAAAGCAGGGAAGTAAGCAAGCCGCGGTCGAAAGGACGCAGCTCCTCTATTGTGCCCGCGCTCACGGTCGCAACCCACTCGGGATTCGCGATCAGGGCGCGGCCCACGGCAACCAGATCGAACTCGCTATGCTCCAGACGGTCGAGCAGATCATCGATACCAGTTACAGCCGTGCTGGCCGGCGATCCGAATGACTTCGTAAAGTCCGTGCCGAGAGTCACGGAGCCGACCGTAATGGTCGGCTTACCCGTCAATTTCTTGGTCCATCCCGCCAGGTTGAGATCGCTGCCCGCGAATTCCGCGTCCCAAAAGCGCCGCTGGGAGCAATGGAGCAGATCCACGCCGGCGTCGACCAGGGGCCGCAGGAATTGCTCCAACTCGACCGGGGTTTTGGCAAGCTTCGCATCAAAGTCGCTAATCTTCCACTGCGAGATCCGCAGCGCGACGGGGTACTCGGGGCCGACGCAGCGGCGCACTTCGCGGATAGCTTCGGCGGCGAAGCGCGTGCGTGCAATCAGGCTCCCGCCGTAACCGTCGGTGCGCTGGTTGGTTTTCTCCCAGAAGAACTGGTCGATCAGGTATCCATGCGCTCCATGCAATTCGACGCCATCGAAGCCGGCTTCCTGCGCTGACCGAGCCGCTTCTCCGTAAGCGCGAACGGCGGCATCGATTTCGGTTTGCGTCATGGCGAACTCGCCCGACGGGCCCACGGGATGCTGGCCTTCGAGCGGCTGCGATCCACCAGAGACCTGCAGACCAACGTGCCAGATCTGCGAAAAGATGTGTCCACCGGCGGCGTGAACCTGATCGACCACGCGACGCCAGCCCTTGAGCGCGGCATCGCCGTAAAGGTGCGGCACTTTGGGATCGAACCCAGCGGAAGGATGCGGCGGATAGGTTCCCTCGGTAATAATCAGTCCCACGCCTCCTTCGGCACGACGCCGGTAATAAGCGGCCACATCCTCGCCGGGAACGCCGCCGGGCGAAAATGATCTCGTCATGGGGGCCATGACGATGCGGTTGGGGAGAGTGAGCCCTTTGTAAGAAAAAGGCGTGAAAAGAGCTTGTGGGGAGCGAGTCATGCAGGGAGCTTCGCGCCGTCGCCGATCACGGTATTCCACTTGCGGACGCGCCAGGCTTTCACCAGGCCATTTCGAACGTATGGATCGGCGTGGGCAAACGACTCGGCGGGTTGTGGGGATGGACCGCGAAACACCAGCACGGCTCCATCAGCTGGATCCGCGAGTGCGCCGGCCATCACCAGCTCACCGCGATCATGGGCCTGCTGGATAAGCGAGAGATGCTCGGCGCGGAAGGGGCCGCGACGATCGACATAATCGTCCACCACGTCATAGAAGAGAAGGAAGTGCATCGCCGATATGTCAAGGATATCGCGCCCTGGAGTTCTTCTTTGCTCGCGTCGGGGCTGCCCTCTGACTGACCCATAGGATAATGAGATGGGTACTACGAACGGTACTTTATGAAGGCAAAACTCCTGCTCCTTTGCGCGCTCTTGTTCGCGGCCACCGTGGGGCTCGCACAAAAGGCCTGGACCACCGCCCAGGTGATCGACTTTGTGGATTCTCAGATCAAGCTGAAGGGTGACGATCGCGCCACCGCAGACTATCTACGCGGTATTAAACTTACCGAAAAGCTGGAACCTCGCGATGTCGAAAATCTTCAGGCACGCGGCGCCGGGGTCCGGACGCTGCAAGCACTGCGCAAGCTAAGTGAGGATTCGGCCACTCTAGCTGCCGCTCCGCCGCCGCCGGAGCCTCCGCCTCCTACGCCTCCGCCCAGCCCCGCAGAGTTGACAGCCATCCTGGCGGCCATGAAAGACTACGCGCTCAACTACACTAAGAACCTGCCGAACTATGTGTGCGTGCAAATCACACGGCGGCGCATCGAACCCACCGTCCGCGGTTATCTTCCTCAGGGAGACGAAGTTCAGGAGCTACTGAGTTTTGTCGACGGCAAGGAAAGTTATAAGGTTGAGATGGTTAATGGCAAGTCGGAGCCCAATTTGAAGCATGAGCAACTCGGCGGCGTGGTTACTTCAGGTGAGTTCGGCAGATTGATGTCCAATATTTTTGATCCGGACGCGGGCACCGAGTTCCACTGGGATCATTGGGCTACTCTGCGGGGCAAGCTCATGTACGTGTTTGCCTATTCGGTGCCGAAATCGAACGGCTACAGTATGTATCACGGCGAATCCAAACGCGAGTATACGTCGGCCTACAAAGGCCTGGTGTACGCCGACGTTCAGACCAAGATCATCACGCAGATCCAGATGGAAACGGTGGGCATTCCGGCCGACTTTCCGATTCATGAAGTGAAGATCAAGCTGGATTACGCCCCCACCACGATCTCCGGTCAGGAATACGTTTTGCCCTACCGCTTCGAGCTGACGTCCAAGGAAGTCAAGGCGGAAACCACGAACCGGGCCGACTACAGGCTGTACCAGAAGTTCGGAGCCGAGGCCAGCATCACCTTTGGCGACATCGAGCCCATCCCTGATGATCAGGTCAAGGAGCAGCCAGCGACGTCTCAGCAGAAAGCTCCGGCGGCAGGCAAGAAGAAGTAGGACCGTGCTTGGCCCACGCCGCTAGGCGCTTCGGTCTGCAATTTGCGGCCTGTGTTTTGTCGGCGGGGTTGCTGCCGGCGCAGGATCCGCAAGCGCCGTCGCGATTCCTGTCGAATTTCTTTGTTGGCGTTCAACTCGGCTACATCGACTATGCTTTTTCCGGCGGGCAGGCGCAGCCGGGATTCCAGGCGCAATCTATTCACGTGCCGCATCTCGCCGCGCGAGTCTTTCTGATCGGGCACGAATTCAATAAATACTTTTCCGCGCAGATTAGCGACATGCGGCCGGTGGAGTGGGTGGAGTATCGAAACGTAAACGGGGACCAGGGCCGCCACTCCGTGTGGATGAATGTCGCGGGCCTGACGGCGAAGGCGCGCCTGCCGGTCACGAAGACTGTTTCGGTCTATGGAGAAGGGGGCCTCGGCCTGGTCACGCGAAAGGGATTCGCCATCAACCAGGCGCCGGTGGTGAAGGACGCAAGCTACGCGGCGCCTCTATTTGGAGGGGGACTCGAGTATCACGTTAACCCCAACTGGACCCTTCTCACGGGCGTCACTGCGGTACCGGGGCGATCGGCCGACCAGCAGCCCCGAACAGTGTTCTTTTCCGGCGGGTTCGATTACAACGTGCGGCATCTATTGTTTCAACAGGCGGAAACAGTTTCCGGCGACAGTCCGGTTTGGACCAGGAATATCATCCAGGTGGGATATGTGACCAACGCGCTGGGCTATGGCGCGAACGATTTCGTTTCGACTGGAACAGTCCCGGTTTTCTGGACTGGCTCGGTTCAGGTGGCGCACGGATGGTCCCTCGATTATCGGCGCAATCTGCTCCACACGCGCCGGTTCTTCGCGCTCGACTGGGGAGCGAGCATCGCCTCATGGACCAGCAGGAAGGCAGGCGAAAGATTTTATACCGCTGCTGTGTATCCGTCGGGTCGATTCATCGCGGTTCGTACGAATCCGGTGGAGTTTTACTTAAGCTATTCCCTCGCCGGGCCGGCGCTGATCACCAGCACGACGATCGATGGCGAGGACACTGGGAAACGGTTCACGTTTCAGGATTTCATGGGAGGCGGAGTCTTGCTGGGAAGGAAGAGAAGGGTTACCGCTGAAGTCCGGATCGCACATTACTCCAACGGCAATCTGTTCCCGCAGAACCCAGGGGTGACAATTCCACTGGGTTTCTATCTAGGAACGTCATTCTGAAGGCGAGGATTGGTCCAGCTTTGGACGCCATCATCGAAGCGGACCGGTCCAAACGCTGTTTCGGTTTTAGATTGACAGGGATAGTCGAAGTGGCAAATCCAACCGTGGCTTCCTAGCGTCTTTCTCAAGCCTTTCTCGATGTGGCGGGCATGAGTGCCAATGTGCAGCCGGCGCACTTTGCGATCCAGGTCGTCGATTGCGGATTGAACGATTTTCAATTCCTCGCCTTGAACGTCCATATCAATCAAATCGACGCGATCCAGATCCTTCAGCAGGTCTCCGAGTGTGAGGGCCTGAACCTCAATAGATTTCCACCCGCTCTTGTGCTCGATTACGGGGAAGCCCGCATAGGATTCCTGAGCTTTGGTCCGTAGCTTTTCCTTGGACCTGGTGATGAATTGGCCATACCACTGGTCAGCCCCGTCCTGTCTACCAGGCATTTGGCAATAGAAAAGAATCGTGCCGGGCTGATCGCTGATGGCGCCGTGGATGAGCGTGTGCCGGGCAGCATCCAGACCGTTATCGCCAAAATGTTGTTGCAGCCACGTGAAGTGCACCGGATCCGCTTCCACTGCGATCAGGCGACATTCACGAATGCCGCGCTGCTTGGCCGCGGACGCAGCGCGAACGGCCCAGCGCCCGTATCCAGCGCCCAATTCCAACATGGTGTAGCGATCCCGTGCCAGGGAAACCGATTCCAGAATGTCGATCCATTCGAAGTATTCTTCATCCACCAGTGGAGGGCCCGTCTGAACCTCGGATGGGGATGGGGCGGTACCAGCAACGAACTCGCAGCGAGTGTGTGCGCCCAAAAAATCGATTTGGCAGTTCCCAGGAACTTTACCCGAGTAAGGAGGGAACTTCTCAAAAACCGGATGCTGCGCCATCCGATATGGCTGCTGGGCCGTGATTCGGTGAGGTTGGAAGAGAGAGCGAAGAAAGCGGATCACCAGAATCTAAAGTGGTAGCGGGCGAGGGACTTGAACCCCCATGACCTTGCGGTCGGACGATTTTGAGCCGTCTGCGTCTGCCAGTTCCGCCAGCCCGCCACGTGGACCAATTTTAGCGCATGGGCCCGGCTCGGTGCCTTACGCCGCGAGCGATTTCCAATTCTTCACCAGATGCTCGGCCGTTCGCCACGCAAGCGCCTGTAGTGTCAGCGTCGGATTGCGGGCGCCGCTGGAGCCCATCACGGATGCTCCCAGAATGCCCAGGTTGGGCGACTCATGCGAGAATCCCCACGGGTCGACAACGTTGGTCTCGGGATTATCGCCCATGCGAGTGCCGCCGTAGGCGTGCGTGCTGATGCCGGGTCCGTTGTTGGGAGGCTTGGTGACCTCGATCGCGCCCGCCGCGCGGAACCACTGCTCCATCTTGTTTTGGGCATGTTGCAGCGCGCGCTGCTCGTTCTCCCGGACGCCGCCGGCGGTGATGCGGCACACCGGGTCGCCCAGTGGATCGCGCACCTCGGGGTCGAGATCGAGGAACGAAGTTTCGTAGGGAAAAGTGTTGGTTTGCAGGTACGTGGACGCGACGCGTCCGGCGTTCTCATGCACGAACTTCTTCCAGGCCGATCCGAATAGGGGTGCGCGTCCGTAGGTGTTCATGGCCGCGGCGTCGATGGGATGCCGCTCGGTGTAGACGTGCAGACTTGCGCCGCCGATGAAGCCGAGTCCCGCATGGTCAAACGAATCGTCGGCCCACTCGTCAACCGTCGCGCCTTGAGCGGGTAATCCGTACCAGACGTTGATATCGGTAGGAAACAGCGCGCTCACGTTGCTGACCCAATGTCCGAAATAATGCCGGCCGACCTGGCCGTGATTGTTGGAGAGCCCGTTGGGATATGCTTTCGATTTCGAAAGCAGCAGCAGGCGCGAGTTTTCGTAGGTATAGCCCGCCAGCAGCACGATCTTGGCCGGCTGAAAATACTCCTTGCGGTCGCGAATGTAATTGACGCCGGTGGTGCGGCCGTTGGCATCGGTCATGATGCGGGTGACCTGAGCTTTATCGAAGATGGTCAGATTCTTAGTCCGTACGGCGTCTGGAATGGTGGTGGTCGCGGTCGAGTTCTTCGCGCCCACGTGGCATCCTCCGGCACTGCAATAGCCGTGAAACACGCACGGGTTTCGGCCTCGATACGGTTGTGAATTGATGGCCGCGGGCGGACGGAAAGGCTTCCATCCCAGTTGCCGGGCTGCGTCCATCATGTGATCGGTGAATCCTGCGCCGCGCAGCGGTGGCATGGGATACTCGCGCTGCCGCGGACCTTCGAACACATTTCCGGCGGGATCGATGCGGCCTTGAATGTTGCCGGCCTTCCCGCTGACACCCACTTCCTGCTCGATAATGTCGTAGTACGGTTCCAGATCGTCGTAGGTCAGGGGCCAGTCTTCGAGCGTGGATCCGGCGGGAATCGAATTGGGACCGTAGCGGCGGATCGACTCCGAGCGTGTCCTGAAATCCCAGGGCTTCAGACGCCAGCTCTGCGCCCAATAGTGGATAGACGTGCCGCCGATCGCGTTCATCATCGGATGAACCCCGGCGGATCGAGCCTGCTGCGAAGGAGTCGCGCGCACGGTGGGGCATTCGCGCTGGGCTTTGGGCGAGCTGCTCACCAGGCGACGGACGTTGTTATAGACCTCATCGGCGTGAAAGTCCCGATGCGGATCCATCCAGGTGCCCGCTTCGATGCCCGCGACTTTCAATCCTGCGCGAGCCAGCGGGAGCACTGCAACGCCGCCCGCCGCGCCCAGGCCGATGACCACGACATCGACTGGCTTGAGATTAGTGGCCATAGTTGGCGCCGTAGGCGGACACGCGATAGGGCTTGACCTCGACGTTCAGGGCTTGGTCTCCGGCTGCCACCGCGGGACGCGGGCCGGGATAGCGAATCAAATCCCATCCGGCGAAATTCTTGTTGCCGCCATAGTAGGGATCGCTGAACATACCTTCGAGTGTCAGGCGTCGGGCGCGATTGAAGAATGGGCTGTCGACCATTTCGTTGACCACCTGATCGCGCTTCCCTGCCGAAAGCTCGGCGAGCGGCGCACCGTGAACTCTCTGGGCGTAAGCGTCGACCGATTCGAGGCCCTGGATGAAGGCGGCTTTTTCATTTGCATTGGGCCCCGCCAGGACACGGTCGATGTAAATTTGCGCGCCCGATGCAACGGCGCCCGGTCCCAGTTCGTCGGTTGGGATCAAGCGGTCGATGAATGCGACCAGCGTCTTCATCTGCGCAGGCGTCAGCGCGGCTTGCGGGGTTTGGGCAGAAGATATGAGCGCAGCCAGGGGCACGAACGCGGCACTTTGAATAAGCTCCCGACGCGAGACATCGCTGGACTTCATGCGATCAATCATACTGCGGTTCGGATAAGAGTAAAATCATGCAATGGCAAAATACTTTTGCTGGGCTTTATTGCTTTGCGGCACCGCAGTCGCGCAGTGCGTCGACTATTCGAAAGATCCCGCGGGTTGCCAGCCTTCGACTTTCGATACCCCTATCGGTCAGATGCCGTCGGTGAGGGTCAATCGTGATGGCAAGCTGGATCCGACCTCGTCGGAGGAGGACGCGCGGGCCGGTGTCGCCAAGCTCGAAAAAGAGCTTCATCTGTTCAGGAATATCGAGCCGCTGCATTGGGTGATCACCGTGCCTTCGGTCAAGGATTCGGCCTCAGGAGCGTGGAAAGGTGGCGATCTGGACGCCGCGGGGGATGGGCGAGGTCTTGGCATCGCCGGTAATTGCATCTTCACTGGTCATCAAAACGGAGCGGGCAAGAAGCACGCAATCAACATTTTCAAGATTCAGGCCGACCCGGTGAAGCAGCCTCCGGTGCAGGTGGGCGAGATCCCCGCCATGTTCGAGGGCAACCAGGGATTCGACGATCGCGAGCTGCGCTCGCTGGTTTATAAAACCTCGCGCGGCGAGGACCGCTACATCCTGGTCCGCAACGCCGGGACCAACACCATCGGACGCATGGAGACGTATCGCATCGACACGAATACGTGTCTGCCGACCGCGAAGAGCGAGATTACCGACTTCGGCGGGCAGTCGCACGAATTCTTTCTGTGGCACGATCCGGCCAATGCGAATCGAGTTTTGGTGTATATGACCAATTGGACGTCGGGACTGCCCGATCCCGATCATCCGGGCTTGAAGACTCCCGACTTTACGGCGCTCGCAGTGACGGATGAAGACACCGGGGAGATGCTGCCCAAAGCCAGGGTTCTGGCGAGTTTCACCTTGCAGGAAGTGGGCGGACCGCCGGTGAATGAGAAGCCCGACGCCACGGGATTGTTCTCCGACGGGCGCTTCCTGGATTTCAGCGGTACTAAGAATCTCCTTGGTCGCGCGGGGAACTTCCAGAACAACGAGCAGAATCGTTTTCATTCCTCTTCAGTGACCGATGACGGCGAGCGGGTTTACGTGGCCGGGACCACGGCCGGATTCTACGTGCTCGATTCGGACGCGGTGGCGCATCATCGCAATGCGGAACTTGCCGCCGGTACGGCCGGGTGCAACCAGCGGTCGACCATCGTCACCGACGGCGGGGCGATAGATGCGGCGAAGCTGCCAGCACTGGCTAACGATTGCATCCACATGGTGGTGAATAACGATCCGGGACTTAAGGCATATTTCGCGTCCGGCGCGCCCGCGCAAGCGAAAGCGGAACGTTACCTGGTACTGCTGACACGCTCGCGGTTCGACGTCTATCCGCCCGTGAACGCCACGCCCACTGGCACGCACAGCGCTGTATTCGTTCCGAATCGGCCGGCACAGGTGAAAGGGAACACCAAGGGTCGTCCGGCTTATGTCTGGGTGACCGATGAGAATGGAGGGTGTCCGTTGAACTACGCCCGGATGATTTCGGTGGAATCGGAGATCACGCCGATCATGGTGGGCGCATTTTCGATTCCCGACAATCAGCTCGACGAATGCCTCAACCAAGCCGTCACCGAGCCCGACGGCCAAACGCGCCGTCAACAGGTGGCGCAGCAGAATCATAATCCGACTGTGTTCAAGAATCTGGTGTTCAATACCTGGTACGGCCACGGCCTGCGCGTGATCGATATTTCGATTCCGCAGACGCCGCGTGAAGTGGGATACGCGTTAACCCTGCCGCACGGGATTGTCAGGACGTATCCGGTCTTCAAGGACGGGCTAATTTACTGGGTGGACAATAAAACCGGCCTGCATGTTGCGAGGTACACGGGTCCCCGGGCCAACGAATTACCGGGTCCCGGTACAGGAACCTACGAAGGCAACGCGACTAGTCCGCATCGCTAAGGAATTTGCGGCGAAACAGTTCAGATCCAGAGCGATCTATTACATGTGATACGAGATTTTATCTTCTTGGTTTTGTTCTTCGTCCTGCTTGCGGTTTGGGTCACTGGCTGGCTTGCATTTCACTTGGCCGGCGGCCTCATCCACCTGCTGCTAATTGTGGCTGTCATTTCGCTGGTTCTGCACCTGTTCCGCGGGACGCGCTCCGTCTAGTAGTAACCCGCACAGACCGTCCCGATCTGCTCGAGCCGCCTTGACACGGCGATCTACACTTTAGCCGGAGGGGCACTCGAACTTGATCGGCATACTTCGAACGGCGGCGGTTGTTACCATCGCGGCTGTTCTGCTCAATACTGCAGGCTGCAGGAAATATGGGAAGTCGCTGGCGCTTCCCGCCAGACCGCGGCTACCTTACATTTATTCGCAGAAGGAATACGATAACGATATTGGCGCCTACAGCGCGAACGCTCCCGCCATCACGGATGATGCCAAACAACGGCTGGCACAGGCGGCGCGCAACGACATCGCGTGGGGACTCATGGGCTTAGTGGACGATTTGTACAACGTCTATTCCGCGAATCTTTATTCCGGTAAAGGGGCGATTGCGATAACCGGTGACGCAGCCAATCTGGGGCTGACTACGGCTGTTGCGATCGCCGGAAGAACGGCTGCCAAGACTCTGTTTGGCGCATTGGGAACGGCTGTCACCGGCATCAATCTTTCGGTCGATAACAACGTGTTTGCGCAGCAGACGTATCAGGTGATCGCTTTAGCCATGGAAACGCGGCGCACAGCCATCTATGCCGAAATATCGGATGGGCTGGCGAAGAAATCCGTTCTCGAATATCCGCTCGCCGCAGTGAAGCGGGACTTGGTGTTGTATCTTTACGCCGGGTCTCTGCCGGGAGGGTTGCAGGAGATTCAGAAGGAGGCGGGCGCGGCTTCGGCACTCACCGACTCACGATCCAGGCCCGCGGGTGCGCCGGCTAGATGATGCACGGTGCCTTGGCGCATACTGAAAAGAATTCAGATGTATTCGGTGCGCCAACTCACGGTCGTCGATCGGTCCGCTTTCCGGGATTTGCGTCAGATCGCAGTAACGCTTAATCCCGATGACTTCTTGGTGACTGCTGCCGAGCAGCAAGCGATTTCGCGGCTAGCCATCGAGGACGCGTTAGAACAGCCTGACGATCGCAATCTCTTTCTTGGCGCATTTGCTGGCGAACCAACCACGTTGGTAGCTATGGCCGGACTCATAACCAGCAGTCTCAGTAAGATTCGCCATTCCGGTCACCTTACGTCTGTTTTTGTACATCCCGCCTATCGGCGGCGCGGCATCGCCAGGATACTGGTCGAGCGCCTGCTGGTGCAGGCGGCGAGTGCGGGCATGGAGTCCGTGCGCCTGGAAGTAGTCGCGGATAACCTCGATGCTATTAGACTCTATGAGTCGCTTGGCTTCATTCGATACGGCTGTGAACCCGCCGCCTACCGGGTCGACGAACGTGCGTGGGATTTGCT
>Ga0105245_10005941_pt1 | contig 10725 bp, 11 predicted proteins | sample KBSM54metaG_FD_81523 | JGI IMG/M metagenome (GOLD analysis project Ga0105245, IMG submission 81523) | Miscanthus rhizosphere microbial communities from Kellogg Biological Station, Michigan, USA - KBS M5-4 metaG | ecosystem: Host-associated > Plants > Roots > Rhizosphere > Soil | place...
CTCGTCGTCGGCGGTGCAGCGGCCATTGCTGCCAGTTGCGCATCCGTCGTGGTTTCTACGCCGGGACAGGTCAATTGGGTCTGCCTTGTCAGCACAGCCCTCGGTGTGAGCGTGCTGAGTGGTGGTCTCAGCGCGACGGCAAATCCCGTTGCACGCCGGGCGGTCGAACTGCTCGAGTATCTCGCACTCACGGCAGTGGTGCCGCTGGCGTGTTGGGCAGGTGGCCTCTACGGGTTGATCCGCGGACTGAGCCTGCCATGACGGTCCAAGCCGCGCAGATCGTAAGGCTCTGCATCGCTGGGGTTCTCGCCGCCTTTCCGTTCTGCACGGCGCCGCCCGCATGCGGGGTCACGCCGCCGGCTGTGGACGATTCGATGCTGCCCAAGCCGGCCCCTGCCGCTCCACCGCGGCCGACAGAGCAGCAGGAGCGTTGTGTCGCCGCACCTCCGGCCGACGCGGGCACGGCCGACCCAGGCCAGCTGAAAGGCCTGAACCTGCAGGACGTCTGGAGGCTCACGCGAGGAGCTGGGCAGACCGTCGCCGTGATCGACACCGGCGTGGCACGCCATCGGCTGCTCCCCCGTCTGGTTCCCGGCGGCGACTACGTGTACACCGCCGATGGCACCGACGATTGCGACGGTCACGGCACTGTGGTGGCGGGGATCATCGGTGCCGAACCCGATTCCGACGGATCGGCCTTCAGCGGTATCGCACCCAACACCACGATCCTGAGCATCCGACAGTCCAGCAACAAGTTTCGGGCATCAGACGATCCGTCCGGATCCGGCTTCGGCGATGTCGATACGCTCGCGCGCGCCGTCCGCACCGCCGCGGATATGGGTGCGACGGTGATCAATGTGTCCTCCGTCGCATGCCTGCCGACCGACGCTGGTTTGGATGACCGCCCGCTCGGTGCCGCGTTGGCCTACGCCGTCGACGTCAAGAACGTCGTTGTGGTGGCCGCTGCGGGCAACGTGGGCGGTGCAGGCCAGTGTCCGGAACAGAATCCCGCGACCGCTCCGGCCCGGCCGGGCCAACCGGATTGGGACCGGGTCAGCGTCGTGGTGAGTCCGGCGTGGTACGACGACTACGTGCTGACGGTGGGTTCGGTGGACGAGCGCGGCGCGCCATCGTCGTTCAGTCTCGCCGGGCCGTGGGTGGACGTCGCAGCGCCGGGCGAAGGCATAGTGTCGCTGGATCCCGACGGTGAGGGCCTGGTGAGCAGCCTGCCTACCGCCGACACTCCGATGCCCATCTCGGGCACCAGTTATGCAGCGCCGGTGGTGAGCGGAATCGCCGCGTTGGTGCGGTCGCGATCGCCAGAGTTGACTGCGCGACAGGTCATGCGGCGCATCGAGGAGACCGCGCACGAACCGGCCGCCGGATGGGATCCGGTTGTGGGACACGGGGTTGTCGATGCGCTGGCCGCGGTGAGCGGTGACGCGCCGACACCTGCTCTCGAACCCAGGCCGTCGCGATCCACCCCGTATCCGGACGCGGCGCCCACTGACCGTGGGGCACATCAATTCGCCGTCGGCGGCGCCGCGGTCTGTCTCGCGGTGTCCGTGGCAACGCTTGCCATGACGGCGTCTGGGTCGCGGCTACGACGGTCCCGAGACGCTGTCGCGAACGATTGACGCGGCATCCTTGCTCAGCTCCGGTCCCCGCGGCAGCCGCGCGAGTATCGGCCATGGCGCAGGCACGGGTGCGCCGGCAAGACCGAGGTGCTTGGCGGTGTCCTCGTCACGAAGGCCGAACACGACGCCTGATTCGGTGACGAAGTACAGCACTCCGGTGCTGGCGCCGTCGCCGCGGAGCCCGATTGATCGGACGTAGGCGCTGCGGCCCCGCGGGATGGAGAAGGAGTCGACGCCTGGACCGGCACCGTCTGCCTGGGCCAGACGGAGGCCGTTGGTTGACAGCGAATTACCCTCTAATACAGTCGTTTTGGTTCCTATCGGGCTGAACTGCCACCGTGTGCACACGACGCCGGCGTTGGATACACCTCCGCGCTGCGGAAACGTCGAGACGCGCAACGAGTCGACGACGGGCATGGCCGCGATGACGTCGGGCGCGACGGTGGCGATGTCGCGGTCGTGTTGTGAGTCGGTGAACCGGATGAGGTCGGCGGCGAGTTGGCCGATCCGTTGCACACCCTTGGCGAGGATGACGTAGTACTCTTCGGCGGCGGCACGGGCGACCCGGACCACGCTGCCCACCGGGTATCCCCGCAGCGGGCTCGGTGAGCCGGCGCCTGCGATGCTGGGTGGGTAGATGGGCGGTGCCTCCGGCGTCGCGTCCAATAGTGCTCGCGAAACGGGCTGTGGCTCAACGCCATCTAGCTTCAGCGCTCGGACGACGGCCCGGTTGCGCAGGTCTACCTCGGCGCGCCATCCGTCGTGCAACAGATACGTCGTTGCCGCGCTCTCCGAACGAGGCGTGACAAGGACGCTGTGTCCCGACCCGAGACCCTCACCAAGTACGTCTCCGGCGATGACGGTCGTGCTCGTCGCGTCGTCGCACACCGCCCAGCCCGATTCGGGTTCACCGAGCGGTGGGGCGATCGTGGCCGGCGCGCCTGGTATGCCGACCAACGGACCGCTCTTCGTATTGCTTATCGCCGACATGTTGACGGCTTCGGGGTTGGCGGGCGTGCCTGCGATAAGCCGAGCGGAGGCGAGATTCATCACAGGATGCACGGTGTCGCCGATGCGCACATAGAGCGCGCCTGAATCGCGCACCATGACGATCGGCGCGTTGCCCAGCGTGCCAGGTGGCCGAAGGAATGCGAGGACCGCGCACACCGCAACGATGATCACCGCGAGGATGACTCCGGCGATCAGCGAAAGCGATTGTGCGCGAAGCGGATCATCCAGCATCCGGACATCACCGCGCACCAAGGCGTGCTCCATCCGGCGCAGCAGGAATCGGTATCCGCTGACGTGCAGCCGCGTCGTTGATTGCCGAACCATGTCTCCCCCGCCAGCCAGCCTAACGGCGGCCGGGAGAAGCCGATGTCACTGTTTTCGGCTAGAACGTGCGCAGCAAGGCGGTTCGGCCCTTGATGTGGAGCTTCTCGATCGTTGAGCCGCGCAGGTCGGCCATCCGCTGCCGCATCTGATCTCCCAGTGCATCCAGCTCGTCGTCACTCATCTCCACCGGCGGCGGACACAGGTCGCGCTCCTCTTCGGCGGCGTGGGCGTCCAACACCATCACGAAGGATTCCCATTCCTCTTGGTATCCCGGAGCTTCGGGTGGTGTCCGCAAGACGACGGCCAGTTGGTCGAAGACCTGCCGATGCTCGGCATGCGCGACGGCCACCAGCTTGCTCGCTGCTCGCACCGCCGGATAGAACAACTCGTCTTCGATGCGCATGTGGATGTCCAACTCCACCAACAGCTCGTCGAGGGTCTCCTGCCGTTCGTCCGAGGTGGGCGGCATCGCCGTGATCTTCTTGCACAGCCCGCGCAGCGTGTTGTGGTGGTCGAACAGCACGTCGTATGCGTTCATCGTGCGCAAACCTCCACCATTCCGTCGCGGATCCGGGTCAGATAACTCGGCAGCGGCGCCGTGGCCGGACCCTTCAGGACGTCACCCGACTGGCATTCGAATCGTGAACCGTGCCACGGACATACGACGCGGCCACGATCGACCCACCCGTCCGACATCGGCGCGCCGAGGTGCGGACAGTACTCGCCGACAGCGAGGATGCTGTCGCCGTCGCGATGCAAGACCACACCGACGCCGTCGATCTCCACCCGTCGCGCCTGACCGTCCAACGCCGTTACGGCCAGCACCGGTGTCCACTCGTCGACCTGCAAGCGGGGACCCGAGCGATCGACACCGACACCGGAGCCATACACGAGCGCCCCGCCCAAATAGCCACTTCCCATGGTGATGCCGTAACCCAGCGCAGTCGCTGCCATTCCGCGGAGGTGACGGCCGCGCCGACGGTCCCACCACGACACCGCATACAGCGCGGTGGCGACGGTGTTCAGCAGACCGTGCACAATCCCGATCCGGCGGGACTCCTCGTGGGTGTGCTGCCAGTCGGTCGCGCCGGTCGCGGCGGCCCCCAGACTCCCGATGATCCCCACGCCAAGCGCAAGCCTCGACGCCTCCCGCATGGCCTCACTGCGTCCGGGTAGCACGCTGGCGGCGTCCAGTGCCACCGCCGTCGCCACCGCGCCGGTCGGCACGGCCGTCAGCGCCGGGTGCACAGGATGACCCAACCACGTCCCGTGCAGAGCGTTGCTCACCTGCTCCCGACGGCGACCTAGCGCGGCGAAGATCAGTGTCAGCGTGTGTTCGAGCCGGTAACTGGGGCGATCGAGCCACTGCTGGCGCCCGAGGCTCTCGAGCACGTGTGTGCCGAACTTCGCTTTTCGTTCCGGTGCGGAACGCAGCCCATTCACCACGGCAGTACTCCTTTGACATACGTGTCGAAACATCGAATCGCGGCTGGTGCTGAACCGCAGTAGGCGGGCCGTCCCCCGAGCGGTGCAGTGACCGCGGGCCCCTCACTAGGGACACGAACGAAATGCCGCAACGGTTCAACTCGAGCCCGCATCGGATACTTTCGATCAACGCCCAGATCAGGGCTCGGTCACGTCATGCGAACTGCGACCGCGGAGGCGGTGAACCTGGCGATAACCATGGTCGCCACAGCGGACCGGGCTGAGGAAGCGCACGAAGACGGAGTGTGCGTCGTTACCCCGATAGGCTGATCACATCGCGGCGCATCGAGCAATCGGCGCGTCAACGGCCGCGTTGGCGCGGTGTGCCAGCATCGATGACGATGAAGCCGACCGATAACCATGTTCACTCGCGGTGGTCGTGGGACACCGCGGCCTCGTCGTCGATGCGGCTCGCCTGCGCCCGCGCCGTCGAGATCGGCGTGCCGGGGCTGGCGTTCACCGAGCACGTTGATTTCACTCACTGGAGTCAGCAGGACTCCGCCGAGCTTGCCCGCCCTTCGGGGACGGCGGTCGTACCACCGGCGCGTATCGCTGCCCGACCGCGCGTGGCGCCGCTGGACGTCGAGGGCTACCTTGCGGATTTGGCGCGGTGCCGCGAGGAGTTTCCCGATCTGCGCATTCTGTCGGGCATCGAAACAGGGGAGCCGCACCTCTTTCCCGCCAGCGTGGCCGCCGTGCTGGCCGCCGGGGACTTCGAGCGGGTCCTCGGCAGCCTGCACGGGATCGTGTACGACGACACGCTGACAGGTATCAGCAACGCGCTGTTCGCCCGCATGGATGCACACGAAGTGATGCGCCGCTACTTCGCCGATCTGGTGGTGCTGGTCGACGGCTCGTCGGTGTTCACTGTGTTGGCGCACTGTGACTATCCGCGGCGGTACTGGCCGACTGCACGGGCAGGTGTCTACGCCGAAGCCGACTTCGAGGAGGAGTACCGGTCGGTGTTTGGCGCGTTGGCGTCCTCGGGACGCGCGCTGGAGATCAATACCCGTAGCCCGTTGGCGTCGGTGGACCTGCTGCGCTGGTGGTGGCGGGAGGGTGGTGACGCGGTCTCGTTCGGCAGCGACGCCCATGAGCCGTTTCGGGTCGGGGAGCACTTCGACCGGGCGGTGGCGGTGGCGGAATCGGCCGGGTTCCGGCCGGGGCGTGATCGTTTCGATTTCTGGCGACGCTGACGCGTATCGTCTTTGGCGGGTCGAGGCTGATAGCTCCATGCCGGCGCAGTCCCGCGGGGAGCTGCGCTCTCGGACGAGCAGCGCCGATGTCGGGCCACATTCCCTCGCCACCTGCGCACGGCGCGTTCACCTCATTTGATGAATCATCGGTGACGCATCTGCATGCTGCCGCAGGGCCCGAAAAGAGTTGTGCGAGAGCAAAGTACAGACTGAAAAAAATCATCGGCTGGGAAACCATCTCGAGGCCGCGATTCCACAGCCGGTCCGCGAGAGCAAACATCGTCAGCGCGATCAAGCACCTCGACTCACCCGCAAGATATAACCTTCCGTCATGATGCGCGTCGCGATCGTGGGTGGTGGTGCTGCGGGCGTGCTCGCCGCGGTACATCTCCGCCGGAGCAAACCAGAAGCGCAGATCACGCTGATCGACGCCTCCGGTCGTCCCGGCACCGGCGCGGCGTATGGCACCAAAGACCCGACCCACTTGTTGAACGTTCCTGCGCAGCGCATGTCTGCATGGCCAGACGATCCTGATCACTTCTGCCGTTGGCTCGACGAACGAGCTGTCACGCCGGTCCAGAGCTTCGCACCGCGTCTCGCGTACGGCCGCTACCTGCAAGAACAACTCGCCGTCGCCGACGTGCGGATCGAGATTGCCGAGGCTGTCGGGTTGGTGCCGGGCGCGCCCGCGCGCGTGTCGCTGAACGATGGACGGTCCTTGTCGGCCGACGCCGTTGTGCTCGCGACTGGGCGCCCCGAAGGTGGCATGCCCGAATCGCTGGAACGCGCCTTCGCTCCGGTGCTGGCCGCAGGCACCGACGGCAAGGTTGTGGTGGATCCATGGGCACCCGGTGCGCTTGCGGCTCTTGGTGCGTGTCGGCCCGCGAGCGTCTTGGTGATCGGTTCTGGACTCACCGGCGTTGATGTCGCGCTGCATCTCATTGCGCGTGGCGCCACGGTCACCCTGCTGTCGCGTCACGGCGCGCTGCCGCGCCGATTCCGCGCCACCGGCGCGCCGACAGAGTTGCCTAACCTCGATGCGCTCGCTGCCGAGAGCTCGCTTGGGCAATTGCGCGCCGCACTCGCCGCGGATCTCGCGCATGCGCGCGAAGCCGGTTCGGACTGGCGGCAAGTGATCGACGCACTGCGGCCACGTACAGCCCGGCTGTGGCGGTCGTTGGGGTGGGAGGACCAGCGTCGGTTCCTGCGCGAGGACTTGCGGCAGTGGGAGGTCCTTCGCCACCGCATGCCTCCCACGATCGCCGATGCGATTTATGCCGCGATCGACAGCGGCGACCTGATCATCGAAGCCGGCGAGGTCGCCGATGTGTCGCTGCGCGTCGGTGGCGTCGAACTGGTCGTGACGACGGGCGATGGATCGGTGCGTCGGCGCGGTGACGCGGTGGTCGTCGCCACCGGCGCCGCGTGGGATCGGCGGTCCCTGCAACGCTCCCCGCTCTGGGCGAACCTGTTGGCCACAGATGTCGCGTCGCTGCACCCGTGCGGCGTAGGCGTGCGACTCGATGCGGACGGCTACCTCATCGACGGGGCCGGGGGCACGGTCCCGGACATCGTGTGTCTCGGCTCGATCCGCCAAGGTGAGGTGTGGGAGACCACTGCGATTCCCGAAATCCGTGGCCAAGCGGCTGCTATCGCGGAGCTGCTCGCCGACGACACGCGCGACCGTCCGGTGCGGGCGCCCAGTCTCGTCACGATTGCGCCGGAATCCAGTGGTGCGCCTGCTTCGTATGCCGAGGGTGTGCGTCGCCTGCTCTCCGTCCAAGACGGCGCGTCGGTCGCCTTCGCTGCCGCGGTCGCCGAAGATCCGCACCACGCGCGTGCGCACGTCGCGCTCGCGATGATTGCCACGGAACGGCCCGACCGCGCGGGCGGCCCTGACGCGGTCACCGGCCATCTCGCTCGAGCGCGTGCGGCGCTTGCACATGGGAGCGATGAAGACCGCAGCCACGTCGAGGCCATCGCGGCGTGGTGCGAGAAGGGGAACGCGGTGGGCACCGGCGCACTCATCGACCACCTCGACCGCGTACCGAACGACGCAGTCGCATTGCTTGTACTCGCGCCGTCGATTGCCTTCGCAGGGGCTGGTGACGCGTTGCCGGACGCATGGCAGTACGTCGAGCGGTTCACTGGCGTGCACGGCGAGGCGCCATGGTATCTCGGCTTGCGCGCTTACGGCCGAACGGAGCAGGGCCTCTGGTATGACGCAGCCGACTTGGCTGACGCCGCACTCGAACTCGATCCAGGCAACGGCAACGCCGCGCATGCGCTGTCGCACGTGCACTACGAGACCGACGCGCATGGAGCCGGGCTGAAATGGCTGACGGACTGGATCGTGAGCGACGGCAGCACGCAGCGTTACCTCCCGCACTTTCAGTGGCACGCCGCGCTGCACGAGCTCGCGATGGGCGACGCGGCTGCCGCGGCGCGTCGATACGCCGCTTTTCTCGCGCCGCCCCATTCGAAGGACGTGCGCTGTCTCGTCGATGCCGGCTCGCTCGCATGGCGGGCGCGCCTGCATCCGGACTGGGTTACTCCACCTGATCCGATGCCGGTGCTCGCCGAGGTCGGCTCGCTTGCGTATGCGCCGCAAACGCCGTTTATCGCGTTCCACGCGCTGCTTGTGCTGGCTGCTGCGAATGATCCGGCCGCGATCCGCGCGATCAATGTTCCGGGCGCGACCGACGCGCAGGCAACGACGTTGCGTCTCATCGGCGAAGGTCTTATTGCGTTGACGGAGGGTGATCCGCACGCCGCGCTCGACTATCTTCTCGAATCGCTCGCCGGGCTTCCGTCGATTGGTGGTAGTCGTGTGCAACAAGAAGTGGTCCTCGAAACGGCGTTGGCCGCGATGCTCCAACTCGGTGCGCCGGGTCAAGCAGCGCGCCTCTTGTCGCGACATCGCGCTGCGCCCGGGCCGCAAGTGACCCGCGGCGCCGTGAACTGACTCTACGCTCGATCGACGGGCGCCAACGCCGACAAGGACACTCGGCTTCGTCGCCTACCGCGTGATCGAGCGTCTGCCTCGCTTGCTCAGTGTGGAGATTACGGGCTTGAGTCGGGGACACCGGTCGACCGGAGGACTGTGTACGGAGCACGGTCGAATCCGATCCGCTCAGCTTTGGTCAGTGTGACGCTCCTGCTCCGTGATGAGCGGGTGGTATCTCTGCAAGATGAAATGAACCGATTCCAAGCTGCTCACTGTGAAGCCACGCCGTAACGTATTGCGGATTAGCAAGTGCGCGGCACTGCGCGTCCGTTAGGTTACTGTCGAGGAGCATGTAGATTTTCCCAAGTGCCGCAGTCATTTCCGCGTTGGCTCTCGCCGCCACCTTGGCGACCTGCGCGTTGCAATTCAGCAGCGCCACGACGGCGAACAGGTACGCGACCCCCGCTCAGCCGCCCACGCCCCCAGTGCAGCACCTGTGAGGTGAACAGCACCAGGCCCAGCGACACCGCAGCGACGACTACCAGCCCTATCACCGCGACGGCCAGCGGACGCCATCCGCTGCGGGCGATCTGCCGGATGTCGGTGGACAGGCCGACACCGGCGAACGTCAACAGGAAAGCCCACTTGGACACGTTGGCCACGTTGGCGAGTTGACCTTTGCTCAGTAACCCAGCCGTCGCGACCGCGGACACAGCCAAGAAGCCAAGGACAAACTTCGGGAACTTCTCCCAGATGAAGGCCGCCTTTGCCCGTGCGCCAGGGGCGAGCTCGTCGGCTTCACCCCGTGCAGCCCAAAACAGCGCAAACCCAAGCACGACGAACCCGATCAGTGCATTGCGGGTCGACTTCACCAGTACCGCAATCTTTCCCGCCTCGTCGGAGAACAGATAGCCGGTGGCTGTCGTCTCGGCAGTGTTATCGACGGCAAGGCCTGCCCACAGGCCGAACTCGTGATCACTCAACCCGATCGCGTGCCCCAGTGGGGGCAAGGAGAACAGCGCCACCGCGCCAAGAGCCAAGATCGCCGCGATCGCGTGGCCGACATCGGAATTGCGCGCCCGGATGGCGCCCTTAGCCGCGACAATCGCCGACACACCGCAAATCGAGGTGCCGATCGCCAGAAGGGACCCGAACTTGCCCGATAAGCCGAAAAGCCGTGCAGCAGCCAGGATTATGGTGCCGGCGACGGCCATGTCGATGAGTATCTGCACCAAGCTGGTGGCGCCCATCTTGAGCACGTCGCCGAGCACAAAGCGCGATCCGAGCGCCACGATGCCGACTTTGAGCCAGAAATGGTAGGTGAGCACGCCCGGGCGGAATACCCGATGCAAGCCAACAGTGTTGGTGAGCACCAACCCGATGAGGATCGCCCACAAGACGTACTCGATGTCGGGCACCGTCCCGTGCTCGTGTTTGGCCGCGGCCAGCCACCATACTTCGGCGTATTTGCCCAGCAGGCCGACGACGATGAGCAACGCGAGACCAGGGAGGTAGTCGATTACTCGTGTGGTGGTAAACGCATCGCCGGTGAGGGCGTCGTCATCAATCCGATCTTGGTCGGTGCGAACGGCGTTCATGCGATCACCACGGAATCTTCGGCAGGGCACCGAGCACGGCCAAGCCCGTGATCGCCAAACCGAGAATCGTCGCCCACCAGTCCGCGCCTACCCGCACGATCCAGCCGCCAGTCGAGGCGCTGCTCCGTGTCTTGGGCGGCGCACCCCTATCCGCCATCCTTGAGCCTCCGTGTCTTGCGCCGAACAGTCGGCCAGCGTTGCCACATCGTTTCGCAGGCAGGTTCGCGCACCAACACATCGGATCGCGCTGAATCTAGATGGGACCGTGGTAGGAGTTGATGACCAATGGTGAAGCGCCGGTTCGCCTGCGGTCCAGCGCTCAGCGTCGCATCCGTCCCGCACGCACGAGCACGCCGAGGCCGAGATCGTCGTCCGAATCGCGACGAGAAGTCAACCGCGAACAGCGGTTTGACCCATGCGCGATGTCAGACTGCCTTGGTGACGCCGTAGTAGGCCACGACGTCGTCGGTGTCGGTGGTGGAGCTGGTCAGCGTCGCGTAGGAACGAATGAACGACTGACCGACGCA
>Ga0105245_10005942_pt1 | contig 10723 bp, 8 predicted proteins | sample KBSM54metaG_FD_81523 | JGI IMG/M metagenome (GOLD analysis project Ga0105245, IMG submission 81523) | Miscanthus rhizosphere microbial communities from Kellogg Biological Station, Michigan, USA - KBS M5-4 metaG | ecosystem: Host-associated > Plants > Roots > Rhizosphere > Soil | place: Michigan...
CGCCGACGAGTACCCAGCGCCGTCGTTGCCGGAGAGCGCCACCGGACCGGTCGTGCCCGGCGTCAGCGACGTCGGCATCGCGCCGCCGCCGACGCGGATGTACTGCGACTGCTGCTCCAGCACCGTGGTGATGAACGACGGATCGGCCGCGACGAGCGAGACGTTCCGGATCACTTCCAGCGGCGGGGGAGGGGGCGCCGGCGCCGGAGGATCGGGGCCGCGCTGCACGGTGATGTTGTAGAGGTTCGGTCCCTTCGTGTTCGTGTCGACCTTGATGTGCAGGTTGTCGGGATCGCGCGCCCAGCTGCCGGGACTGGCGGCCACGATGGAGAGGTTGCCCAGCAGTCCCGGGAGGTTCCACTGCACGAAGTTGGCGACGACGAGCGGCAGCGGCGCGAAGACGCGGACGATCACCGCTTCGCCGCCGCCGTTGGCGAAGTACTGGTTCACCGCCACGCTCATCGTGCTGTCGGGCCACAGTCCGCCGAAGACCCGTTCGAACTCGGTGAAGCTGTGGATGATGGTCGGCTCGTTCACCGGACCCTTGCGGGCGCGGCCGACGAACGCCGTCGTCGCCGTGCTCACGCCGGTGATCGTGCGGACGCCGCTAGGGATTTCTTCGATGTAGACGCCTGGATATTTGGGCGAGACTGGCATCGGCTGCTCCTCTCCGCGATCACGCGGTGCGGGCGATCAGGACCGAGATGGTGACGTCGGGGGCCGGGGTTCCCGGGATGTTGTTCGTGAAGGTGAAGGCCGTCACCTTGGCGATGTCGACGATCCCGAACATCCCGCCGGCCATGACCAGCGGCTGGTTGAAGGGGCGGTCGGTCTTGTCCGGATCGGCGGTGAAGGTGAGGTCTTTGCTGTAGAGCGAGGAGACGGCCGCGATCAGCTGGATGTCGGCGGTGCTGCCGAGGCTGATCGTCCCCTTGCCGCCGGCGGGGGCGACGGTGATGGTGTGCTTCTCGTATTCGCCGACCTGCAACTCGCTGTTGAAGTTGATCGTAGGCCCGTCGACAACTGCGACCGAGCCGGCGTATCCGATTCGTTCCGGCATGACTTCCCTCCCGCCGTTCGAACGTTAAGGAAATAAGGTGACGATCATGTTTGCGCCGCGGCGGAACGGCGACAACAGCAAAGAGTTGGTGAGTTGTGCGATTGCTTGGTCGATTTTGCGGAGGGAGGAACTTTGACCCGGAGGTCAGGTTTCAGGCGCGGGGGCGACCGTTCCGGCCGGGCGGCGAAGTCACCGGTCCGTCAATGCCGTTTGAAGAATTGCACAGCCCGTTCGTGCTTTTCGGCCGCGCTTCGATTGGCGAACGTGCCAAGGTTGCGGCGCTTGCCGGTCTTCGGGTCCTTCTTGCGCGAATAGAGCCGGTATTCGCCGGTTTTCAGCTTGCGGATCATGCCAGCGATCAGTGCAAATGGAGGGCCTTATGCGCGCCTCGGCCGGTTTGAAGGTCATTGCCGAATCCGCGATCTCTCCCCCGACAGCCTGGGCGCGCTTGTCGGCGCCCTCATCTCGACGATTTGGAAAAGACGCGAGGCCACGACAGTTTCGAGTTGACCAGCCGAAGGTCATCGAGTCGCGTTGCGCCCGAGGGCGGCCTCGATCGCCGCTACACAGGCGGGACACAGGATTCCGCGCTCGTCGAGATGCAGACCCTGCTCCGTGTCCGCCGGCATCTGACAGAGCGCGCAAAACGCGATCCAGCCCGGTGAGCCACCTTCCGCGTCAGGGGTCGGATCGCCCCTTCCGGGCTCATTGAGAATACCCAGGCAGATATCCACACACTCATCGCAGATGTGGACATTCGGGCCGGCGATGAGCGTCTGCACCTGACGCTGCGACTTATTGCAGAACGAGCAATGAATTTCGGGGCGGTCCGTGTCACCACGCGATTCTTTTTTCGCCACGCGCTTACGAATCCCGAACATCGTTCCTCCTGTTTTGAAAGGTGAACACGTGCCATTCCTTCGAAATGTTTTCGTTTCCGGAGTACGCACCGACGACTTCCCGCCAGAACTCGAGCGCCTTTGTGTTTCGGCTGAATACACGAACAAACCAACGTCCGGGGAATCGATCCCACAGTAGACGCGCGGCCTGGCGGCCGACACCGGAGCGTCGATACCGGCGAAGGACGAAGAACTCCGCGACGTCATAGACGGTGGGATCATCCGACGCAGGCGAACCGAGCGTAACGAGGGCGAAACCGGCTAATCGCGAGTCACATCGGATGAGGAACGGAAAGCGGCGTTCGGGCTCCGACCAGTAGAGCGGCAGTCGTTCGTAGCCAAATCGGCCGTCGGGTCCCGGATCGACCCGGAAGCATTCACTCAAGTCATGTTGATAGAGCTCGAGAAGGTTCCCGAGCACCGGCATCGTCTCCGGCGCGGCAACTTCCAGGCTGACTCTGGTGGTCGCTTCCATGTCTGCCTCACATGTTACAGTCGGCGAATGCTCGATCTCGTGCGGAAGCTTGTCCCCCGCACGCTCAAGCGGGCCATCAAGCGGTACCGGGAGAAGCGTACGAGGAGCCGGCTGTTCGGATCGTGGGCGCCGCTCATTCCGCCGGTCGACGCGATGTTCGACGGCCCTGCCGGTCTGGAGGAGTTCAAGGCCAACGGCGACGAGTTCCTCCGAATTTACCGGGACATCTGCGGCCTGCGGCCTGCTGAACAGATGCTCGATGTCGGCTGCGGGATCGGCAGAAAGACCGTGCCGCTCACACAGTACCTGACCGGCGCGGCGAGATATGAAGGGATTGACGCCAACGCGTCGGGAGTGGAGTGGTGCCGGCAAACCATTACGCCGCGATTTCCCAATTTTCACTTTCAGAGGGTGGACGTTCGTAATCGACTCTATAACCCCTCGGGAACACAATCGCCGTCCACGTTCCGGTTTCCGTTTCCCGACCAGTCATTCACGTTCGTGACGCTCGGTTCGGTCTTTACCCATATGTTGCCCGACGATGTAAAGCAGTACCTGGCGGAGGTGCATCGTGTGCTGGCACGTGGCCGCTGTCTGATCTCGTACTTTCTGCTGAATGAGGAAGCCGAACGTCTCATTGGCGCAGGAAGGAGCGCATTGAATTTCGTGACGACGAATGACGGATACGCCACGATCTCGCCCGACGTCCCCGAACGTGCAATCGCCTTCGAGGAGGATTTCGTGAAAGCGCTCTATCAACAGGTCGGCCTGACGATTGAGCGCCTCGAGTACGGTTCATGGTGCGGCCGCGAGAATTCACTCAGTTATCAGGATCTGGTTGTCGCCACGAAGGAATAGCGCCTCCCTCGAAGCAACCTCGTCCATAATCCTTACACCATGCGAATCGTCCGGACCGCGGCTGCTCTTCTTTTCTGCCTCGCCTCTCTATCGGCCCTCGCGGCTCCTCCGCCGAGCGCGATGCCCGCGGTCATCCCCATCCCCGCCGCGGCGCAGCCGTCCGATCATTTCGATCCGCAGGCGGCGACCAACGCTTACCTCGCGCTCATCCCGCCGGCGGCGACGGCGCGGTCAGACGCCTACTTCGAAGGGGGCTACTGGCTGTTGCTGTGGGACCTGCTCTACGGCGCGGTCATCGCGCTGCTGATCCTGAACTTCAGGTGGTCGGCGGCGATGCGCGACCTGGCCGAGCGGCTGACGCGATTCGGTCCGCTGCGGACGATGATCTATTGGGTGGAGTACATGCTGCTGATCTCCATCCTCGGGTTTCCGCTCGCCGTCTACGAAGGCTACTTCCGCGAGCACCAGTACGGCATGGCCACGCAGACGTTCGGTCCCTGGCTGCGCGACCAGGGCGTGATCCTCCTCGTCAACATCGTCCTCGGCGCGATCATCACGGCGCTGCTGTTCGGCGTCGTGCGCAAGCTGCCGCGCACCTGGTGGATCTGGGGCGCGCTGGTGACTTCGGCCTTCCTCGTCTTCGTGCAGCTCATCGCGCCGATCTACATCATTCCGCTCCTGAACAAGGTCACGCGGCTCAATGACCCGAAGATCACCACGCCGATCCTCCGCCTCGCGCGGGCCAACGGCATCCCGGCGCACGACGTCTATCAGATGGATGCGTCGCGGCAGACGACGCGCATGAGCGCGAACGTCTCCGGCATCGGCAGCACCATGCGCATCACGCTCAACGACAACCTCCTGCGCCGCGGCTCGCCCGAAGAGATCCAGGCGGTGATGGGCCACGAGATGGGCCATTACGTCCTCAATCACTCCTACAAAGGGGTGATGTTCTTCCTGATCCTCATCGTGGTCTGGTTCGCCGCGCTGCGCTGGTCGCTGGACTGGGCCCTGGCGCGCTGGGGCGAGCGGTGGCAGATCCACGGCGTCGGCGATACCGCGGTCCTGCCGCTCGTCTTCTTCATCACGTCGATCTTCTTCTTCATCCTGACGCCGGTGCTCAACACCGTCACGCGCGTGCAGGAGTTCGAGGCCGACATGTACGGCATCAACGCTTCGCGCGAGCCGGACGGATTCGCGCAGGCCGCCATCCACCTCGGCGAGTACCGGAAGATGAGTCCCGGCCCGGTCGAGGAGTGGGTCTTCTTCGATCACCCCAGCGGCCGCACCCGCATCCTCGCGGCGATGCGCTGGAAAGCGGAGAACCAGCACTGATGACGCTATCCATTGGCACTATCGTCCTGACGGAACAGTCACCGGCACCGTCTGCACCGACATCCCCGCGCCGTTCAGGCAGGTGATCGCGATGCTGTAGACCCGCCCGCCGCCCGTGCCGGAGCGCTCGGCGCGGAGGCGCACGTGATGTGCGTCGACGACTTCGTAGTCCGGCGCGGGGAACGAATCGAGCGCTCCGCTGTTGGTGGGGCGGAATGTGCCGGACGTCAGCGTCGACGGCAGTGTGGTCGAGACCGTTGTCGGAAAGCGCAAACGTGGCCACGACGTCGCTGCCACACACGGCTGCGGATGAGATGAAGAGCGCGAATGGACGCGTGACCGCCGCTGAACGGCGCGGTGCCGGCGGCGATCGATGTCGATGCGAAGTCGGCGAACAACGCCGGAGCTCCGCCGCAGTCATTCGCACCGGTGTGCTCGCTGAACGTGATCTCGAGACCCGGAACCTCCCCCTTCACGCGATCCTCCGCGGCGTGGATGTTCTCCTTCTTCTGCCTGATCCTCTGCCCGCGCTCGTCGCCCGCCTTCTCGCGATACGTTTCGATGACGTCCGCTTTCGTGGCGTCATCGCGGATGTCGCGAGGAGAACGGCTGCGATGGAAAGGCGGGACATTGTGGCCTCCAGCCTCGGAGACGCGGGGGTCGGGGGATATGGGAGAGGGCGGGTGAGACTCTTCCAAAATTAGGGGTAGGTGAGTTCCGGTTCCGCGGCACTCCCTTATCAGCAATGGTTCAACGCACGAGCCTCTGCCAGATGAGTCCAGCGCTGGCGGTGGCGATGTTGGCGTCGTTCGCCTTCGCGCAGACACCGCGCATGAATTGGATGGCGCCTGAGTCTGGACGGATTGCGGCTGTTGACGGCACAGAAGTCTCGCGCGAGCGCTTCAACGCGCTCTACGCGCACGCGGTCGCGAAGAGTGCGGCCGGCGTGCAGTCGATCGAGTCGCATCTCCAGCTGAAGCGAGCAATCGCGTCGCGGTTGATCGACGAACTTCTCGTCGAGTCGGAAGCGCGGCGGAGAGGGATTGCCGTCGCCGATGCCGACGTCGACGCAGCGGTCGCCGATCTTCACCACGGCCTGCGCAATTCGAGCTGGCGCAATTACGTCTCCGGCATTCCCGGTGGAATCGACGAAGCTCGTCGAGTCGCGCGCATCCACCTCCTGCGCGAGAAGCTCCTCGGCAACGTCGCCGGGCCCGATCCGGCGGAGGTGCGGAACTATTACGACTCCCATCGCGATCTCTACGACCGTCCTGCGTCGACGATCGTGCGCGACTTCGCGATCGTGGTCTCGCGGCGCTCGGCGGAGGGAAGCCGGCCGGCACGCGCGTTCGCCGAGACGGTTCTCGCTCAAGCGCGCAAGTACGGCTTCGCGGCGGCGGCGCGGCGGTTTTCCGCGGCCAACCGGGCGCCCGAAGCCGTTCCGGCGATGGATCCGGCGATCATCGGCTCCGTCGCGGATCTGGCGCCGGGTGACGTCTCCGGCGTGATCGAGACCGCGGATGGCTTTCACGTCGTGCAGCTGGTCGCACGCCGTCCGGCCGTGCATCGGTTGTTCAACGACGCACGTGCAGACGTCGTCCGGCTATTGACGTCGCAGCGGCGCGCGCGCGCCGAAGCGGAGCTCAATTTGCGGATGCGGGCCGGGCACAAGGTGGAGAACGAGCTGGCGGCGCGCTACTCCTTCATCGTGCCACTCCCGCGTGTCGAGACCGGCCTTCTGCCGGGAATTGGGCGCGGGCAGGGATTTCAAGGGCTGCGGCCGTGAGAATGCGATGGTTGGCGGTGGTCTTCATGACGTTCGCCGCGGCGGGCGCTGCGTCTGCGCAGCCGTGTGTCGATCGCCGTCCGATCGTCGTCGAGTACGGCATCGACCTGAGCGGCAGCATGGCCGGAGCGCGGCAACAAGCGGCCGGCAATTTTGCCGTGGCGCTGTTCGATCAGTTGAATGCGACCGGCTTTCTCAACTCGGTCGGCGATTTTGCCTTCAGCGACTGCATTCTCGCCTCTGCTGCACCCAATACGAACCTCCCCGGTATGCGGGCGGATCTCGCGCTTACCAATACCGCGAGGACCGATCTGGCGTGCTTCGGAGGGGCGAACACGTTCGTCTATGACGCCATCGTCGCCGGGACGTCGGTGATCTACGCGCAGCCATCGTCGCTGACCCGCCTCTATGTCGTTCTCACGGATGGCGAGGACGGTGGATCCTCGGTTACGCCGGCAGGCGCGGCCAGTCATCTTCCTCCCGGCGTTTTCACCGAGCTCATTCTGATCGCCAATCCCGGCGATCCGGGAGATGCGGGCCTTCACTCGATTGCGTCCGCCGCCGGCTCGCACGTTCGGGCCCGGGCCACGACCGACCTGCTCTCCATCGTCAGCTCGATCGTCGACCGGACCTGCGCGAACTTCCGTCCTACCGCCGCCTTCTCGATGTCCGACAGCGAGCTCCACCTTGGCACGGAAGGCTTCCAGATCACCTTCAACGGCTCCGCCTCCACGGACCGCGACGGAACCATCGCGCAGTTTCGCTGGCACTTCACCCGTCCCGATGGAAGCACCTCCGATCAGACCGGGAATCCGATCACCGTCACTTTCGACGACTCGCAACTGACCCACGGCGAGAACTGGAGCGTGCAGCTGATCGTGCGTGACAACGCCGGCGCCGAGCATTCCGTGTCGCAGCCGTTCCGCATCATCGGCAGCCCGCCCAATGTCTCGATCGCCGGCCCGACGGCGCTCGACGTCCTGCAGCCGCTACAGCTCACCGTCAGTCCGGCGACCGATATCGACGGTGGAATGCTGACGTTCTCCTGGGACATCGTCACGAGCCCTTCCGGATCGACCCACGGTCCCGTCAGCGCGTTCGCCACGACCGCGGCGACGCCGGTCATCGACACCGTCGAGACCGATATCGGTAATTGGACGTTCCGTGTGACGGCTACGGACAACGAAGGGCAGACTGACGTCGAGAATCGCAACGTCGAAGTGCGCAACCTGCCGCCGGAGATTCATCTCTCCGGACAGCACACGATCCGGCCCGGGGAGACGATCTCCATCGCCACGAGCGACCTCACCGACCGCGACGGCGGCACCCTCGACTTCCGTTGGGATGTGCTCCAGTCGCCGAATCCCTCGGGTGTTCCGCCCCAGGAAGGCTACTTTACCGGCTCGGGCGCGGCCGGCGCGACGCTGACCATTCCCACCAACGCGTCGCATGCCGGCTCGTGGATCTTCCGGCTCACCGCCACCGACAACGACCATGCCGCGAATTCGTCGGTCCACCAGGACTTCGACGTCCTCGTCGATGCGCCGCCCCAGGCAAACATCACCGGCCCGGATCGAATCGGATCGCTATCGTTTCCCCTCGAGATGCACGGCGGCGGATCGACGGATCCTGATTCCGCCGTTCCCCATAGCCGCCTCGACGGCGGCATGCCGGTGCTCTCCGGCGGAATCACGTCCTACACCTGGCGTCTCTTCGACGTGCCGTTCGACCACTTCACCGAATACGTCCTCGGCCCGCTCGACGAGTCGCTGGGCATCGCCGCACACTCGCAGAACGCGACCATCGACCATGGCCTGATCGAGACCGGCGAGTGGACCTTCGAGCTGGAAGTGACGGACGCGGAGCACAACAGCGACTCGACGACCTGGCAGGTGACGGTCGTGGACGAGAACGGGCCGCCCTTCGCCCTCTCCAGCGGACCGGCTCGATATCTCGTCAACGGCGTCAACGCGCTCCTCGGCGACGTCACGGTCTCCGGCGGAGCCAGCTTCGACCTCGACAACTTCCTCTCCTCCGGCACGATCGGGCCGGGCGTCGGCATCACGAACTACGCCTGGAGCGTGTCGCACGCGCCGCCGGGCTGTACGCCGCCTGCGCTCTCCTCCGGCTCGTCGGCTCAGACGGTCACCGTTTTCAGCAGCGGCACGGTCATCGATTCGGCATGTCTCGGATTGTGGGAGATCGCGCTCACGGTGACGGACGATGATGCACCGACGGCGAGGACGGCGACGACGACCTCGCAGTTCATCATCGGCAATTGCCCGCAGACGATCTGCATCGACTATCCAACGACAATCTTCCCGCAGATGATCGAGTTCACCGACGCCACGGATGTCCTCATCTACTACCACGTCGACGCCGGTATTTACTCGAATGCCGCCTTCATCGGAGGGGTCTTCGCGCAGCTCGAGGTCATCAAGGAAGGCGAGAGCACCCCGTTCTTCACCGACTTCGACCCGAACCCGCTGGGGAGCTCGGTCGGCGGATTTACCGTTTTCCACTGGAACGGCTTCGGCAACCTGCACCAGCGCCCGACGCCCGGCCGCTACACGGTTCGCATCACGCTCGTCGACGCCGCCTTCACCGGCACGACCACGACCGCGCAGGAGACGAACTCCATTCAGATCGCCACGGCCGAGGCGGCGATCCTCCCGACCAGCGACAAGTTGGCGAGCGTTGACGCCTTCACCGCAGGCACCGCCGTGCTGCACCTCAACTACCAGGTCACCGGTGGAGCGCATCCCGACCAGATCACGTTGCGGATTCTCGACGCCGCGTCGCATGCGGTGATGTTTACGCGCACCGACGCGTTCACCGGGCCGATGGGGACGATCACCTGGGATGGGCACACGACCCCGATGATGTTCGCGCCGCCCGGCGCCTACGAAGCGGAGATTGATGCCGTGCGCATGGGAGCGGCCCTCAGCACCAGCGTGCGTTATCCCTTCATGGTTGTCCGCACGGACATCGACGTCGACACCGACCGCGACGGCACCGTCGCCGACACCGCGGACGACACCGGTGAGGAGACCTGGGTGAATGCACGCGGTGCGATCTTCAGCGTCAACTACGATGCCGATGGCTCGCGCATGAGCGGCGGCGTCCCGATCCCCGACGCCCTCGGCTTCGACGACAACGGTGTCCCGATCAACGAGCACATGGCCATCGAGAACGCCGCCGACGCGCTCGACATCACGCCGGTGGTCCTGCGCGGCCTCGGTACCGGTCTGCCGGCGGGCGTGCACGTCTTCCTCGAGGTGCCCGACCTCGAAGATATCCAGTCGATCCACGTCTACAAACGGATTGCCGCCGGCGAAGCGGTGATCTGGGGTGGGGTCGGCAGCCGCGTCGCGCCGAATCCGCCGCAGCCGCTGGAGAAGGACATCACCGATCTGATCGATCCGACCAGCGCGACGTTCGCCGGTGTGATGCCGTCGGGTGACGTGACGCTCGGCCTGGAAGGGCTCTTCTTCCGCAACACCGGCGTGACCAACCCCTTCGATGGTGACGTCGACATCACGCTGGAGTTCCGCGATGGCGCAACGGTGCTCTTCTCCGATGTGGTGAGACTGAAGGTCGCCCCCTGGCTGATGCTGCCCCACACCCAGGCCTCGACCGAGATCTGGGTCAGGGACAGGGGCGCCCTGAACGACGCGTTCCGGCTCACGGCATCGGCGGGCGCCGGCTACAAGGGACTCGATCACAGCGCGCAGCTGCATGCCGTCGCCGGCGGCACGTCGAATACGCAGTGGTTCCAGGATCACATCGAGACCGGCTACTACCAGCGGCCGGGAGGACCGAAGACGGTGATGACGTTCCGGCTGCCGTACCACCGCACAGGCAGTCCGCCGCAGCCCGATTGGCCCGTCAACAATCTGCTCCACGGCGACTTCGGCATCTTCCAGATCGGCGAGTTCGTCGGCCCCGACAACGGATCGGCGGGCGGCGGCTCCGGAAGCTACGGCGGGAACCTCGAGGTGATGCCACCGACGCCGGCGCACGCTCTCGGCCGCATCGTGATCGGCGACGCCCGCTCCGACGAGCTGCTCGATTTCCTGACCTCGCAGGAAGTGCAGCCGCCGGTGGAGATTCCGACGCAGTGGCTCTCCGTCGGCCACGTCGACGAGATGGTGGCCTTCGACACCGCACCGGCCCGCGCGATCATCGCCGACCCCGGCGGGGCCTGCGCCATCATGACTGCCCTCCCTGCCGCCGATCGCGGCCGACCGGCCTGCTTCGCGACCGGCGCGCTGCAGCCCCACAGCTGCGCGGGCAGCGCGGCGCCGGGC
>Ga0105245_10005947_pt1 | contig 10720 bp, 7 predicted proteins | sample KBSM54metaG_FD_81523 | JGI IMG/M metagenome (GOLD analysis project Ga0105245, IMG submission 81523) | Miscanthus rhizosphere microbial communities from Kellogg Biological Station, Michigan, USA - KBS M5-4 metaG | ecosystem: Host-associated > Plants > Roots > Rhizosphere > Soil | place: Michigan...
AGACGGGCAGCTCGCGCTCCCAACGCGTGTAGTCCGCTCGCGCCGCGTGCTCGATAGCGCGCTCGACCGCCTCGAGCATCGCCGCGTACCGGCAGCGAACGAGCTCGCCCCAGGCGGTTCCGACCCAGGCCTCGGTCAGCGCGATGTCATCGCCGTGAGCCGTGAAGACGCGCCTCGCATCCGCTGCAAGCGCGAGGAGCTCCCTGCTCGTGTCCTCGCTCGGGGTCAGCGCGGCGACCCTCGCGCCCATCAGCTCCGCGCGAAGACGGCCCACCTCGTAGCCGGTCTCGCGGGCGCGCTCGGCGGCGTCCGCGGCGGCTTGTGCAGCACCCGCGTAGTCGCCGGAGACGAACAGCACCTCTGCCAGGTCGAGCCGGAGGGTGACCGCGGGATCGGCCTCGGGCCTCAGCGCGAGCGCCCGCTCGAAGAGGTTGCGCGCGGCGCCGGCATCGAGCCGAGCGAGGGCCCGCCGGCCCGCTGCCTCGAGCAGGTCGGCCGCCCGAGCCGCGACGGGCTCGTCGCCGGGAACGCCGGGCGCGAGCTCCTGTCGATAGAGGTACGCCTGCTCGAGGTGGTAGCCGCGCACCTCGTCCCCTTCCAGGACGTTCTCGGAGGCGGTCTCCAGCCAGTCGGCCAGGCGCTCGTGCAGGTCAGCGCGACCAGACTTCGGTAGCGCGTCGTAGGCGGCGTCGCGGATCAGGACGTGGCGGAAGCGATAGGCCTCGTCGCCGGCGAGCTGCTCCGGGTCGGGGCGCACGAGGTCCTTGCGCACGAGCGAGGCGAGCACCGTCCCGAGCGGCGCCTGCTCCGGGGCGAGCGCCTGCACCGCGCCGAGGTGGAACACGCGGCCCTCGACCGCGCCATACTCGAGCACGGCCCGCTCGGGCGACGGAAGCTGGTCGAGCCGCGAGGCGAGCAGCGCGTGGATCGTCGCCGGGACCGCGACCTCGCCGTCGTGCGCGTCGCGCAGCATCGCGATCATCTCTTCGACGAAAAGTGGGTTTCCCTCGGCGGCACTGCGAATCCGCTCGCGCAGCGACTCGTCCAGGCCCGCCCCGCCGAGGAGCTCTGCGATCAGCAGGTCGGACTCGTCATCCGAGAGCGGTTCGAGCTGGACGACGCCACCCCAGCCGGGCCTACGCTCGAGCAGGTCGGGCCTCGCCATGCAGACCACGAGCAGCGGCGCGCCCCGCGCGAGGGCCGCCACCTGCTCGACGAGGTCGAGGAACGTGTCCTCACCCCAGTTGACGTCGTCGAAGACGCAGACGAGCGGTCGTTCCCGCGCGGCGGCCTCGAGCAGCTTGCGCACGGCCCACGCGATCTCCTCCGTCGAGCTCGCCTCGTCGTTCGCGACCAGGCCACTCAGCGCGGCGAGCACTTGCCGGTCGGAGATGAGCGTGTCGAGCGGCCGCAGCTGGCGGACGACCTCGGCCACGGGCCGGTAGGTGATCCCGTCGCCGTACGCCACGCAGCGGCCGAGGACGACCCGCGCGCCGTCGAGGCCCCCGAGAAACTCGGCGACGAGCCGCGACTTCCCCACTCCGGCCGCGCCGACGACCGTGGCGAGCCGGCACGAGCGGGAGTCGAGCACCTCGGCGAACGCGTCGCGCAAGACCTGGAGCTCCTGCTCGCGCCCGACCATCGGCGCTGCCGAGAGCCGACGCGTCTCGTCGGCCCGGACCTCACGCAGCTCCCAGGCGGCAACCGGCTCGCTCTTGCCCTTCAGATCGAGGTCTGCGACGCGCTCCGCGACAACGGCGTCGCCGACGCGCTCGACGGTCGTCTCACCGAGCAGGATCTGTCCGGGCCCGGCGGCCTGCTCGAGCCGTGCCGCGACGTTGACCGCGTCGCCGGTTGCGAGGCGCTCGTCGGTGCCTGTCACGACCTCGCCCGTGTTGATTCCGATCCGAAATCCGATCGAGGTCCCGAAGTCGCGCTCGAGCTCCTCGTTGAGCGTGCGGAATTCCTCGCGCACCTCCCCGGCGGCGCGAACGGCGCGCAGCGGGTCGTCCTCGTGCAGGACCGGGACGCCGAAGACGGCCATCACCGCGTCTCCGATGAATTTCTCGACACTCCCCCGGTGGCGCTCTACGACATCGCGGACGGTCTCGAAGAAGCGACCGAGCACACGACGTGCGCTTTCCGCGTCGAACCGCTCGCCGAGCTCGGTCGAGCCAACGACGTCGCAGAAGAGAACGGTCACGGTCTTCCGCTCCTCGCGCGGCTCGTCGCCCGCGGGGGCCCCGCAGTCAGGGCAGAACTTGAACGGGTCGGCGGCGATGTGCCCGCAGGCGGCGCAACGGGGCATGTCCCGAGTCTACGCCCCTAGTTGCCGCGAAAAAACCCGCCTACGCGGGCACTTCTGGTCAGGCGCGGCCTACTGCGGTGAGCACGAGGTTCGTCAGGTGCACCGTTCCGTCCTCACCGGCGTGCGAACGGGCCGCTTCCACGACGGCGCCCCAGGTCTCTTCCATGACCTCCGGCGGATGGTCGGCCATCAGCGCGCTGACCGGGGGCGCGATCTCCTTCACGAAGCGAGCGAACTCTTCCGGAGAGTCCCAGTCCATCCCGATCTCGAGCTCTTCGACCTCCACGTCCGCAAAACCGCCGCCCTCGAGGAGACCGCCGATCGCTTCCGGCGTCGGCCGGGACAGCGGCCCCGGCGTCCCGGGCGGAGGCGGCGGCACGTTCAGACGCGTCATCACCGTCCGCATCGGCAGGGAGAGCATCGGCACCCGCTCCGGTGGGCCCCAAGAGCTGATCGCCATCCGCGAGCCCGGCTTGAGAAAGCCTCGGATGCGGGCGGCGGCGGCCTCGGCCTCGGGCTCGAAGATGATCCCCCAGCGGGAAAGAGCGGCATCGAAGCTCTCGGGAGGGAAGTCGAGCGACGAGGCATCCGATTCCACGTACTCCACGTTTCCGACGCCGGCGGCCTCCGCCCGCTCGCGCGCGTAGGAGAGCATCTCAGGCGAGATGTCGGTCGCCACCACCTGCCCCTCGGGCCCAACTGCCTGAGCTGCGGTCAACGAGGGCTCTCCCGTGCCGGCGGCGACGTCGAGCACGCGGTCGCCGGGCTCGAGCTCTGCCAGCTCGACGAGCCTCCGGCTGACGGGCGCGGTCGTGTCGAAGATCAGCTCCTGCCAGTCGTGCCATCCCTTCGCGGCGCTTTCCCAGTCCCTGCGTTGGCCAACGCGAAACTCGACGGCGTCCATGACTACCTCCCTCTCAGTCCGGTCGCGGCGAATCTACTCCCTTCGCCGAGGTCAGGCGCGCGCCGTGACCTTCGGCGCAGGCGCCGGCGACCGGTCGGCAACCGGGAGCTCGACCGTGAACGTGGCACCCCGGCCAAGGTCCGACTCGACGAAGATCCGCCCGTTCATGGAATGCACGAGCTCTCGACAGATGTAGAGGCCGAGACCGCTGCCGCTCACGCCGCGCCGATGGTGCGGATCGAGCCGGTAGAACTTTTCGAAGATCTGTTCCTGCTCGTTGAGCGGGATCCCGAGCCCCTCGTCGGAGACCGCGAAGCGGACGTGCTCGTCGTGGACGTCGACGATGATCTGGATAAGGCTTCCGTCCGGTGAGTACTTCGCAGCGTTGTCGACGAGGTTTGAGAGGACCTGCCGCGTCCGGCCGGCGTCGCCGTAGACCTGAGGAAGGCCCGGCGGGAGATCGACTTCGATCGTTCGTTCATCACCCACGCGTAGGCGGGCGTCCTCAGCCACGAAGCGCACGATCCCCTCTGCGTCGAACGGCTCGCTCGACACCCGCAGCGAGCCGCTGTCGAGTTGGCTGGTGATGAGGATCTCATCGACGAGGTCGGCCAGGCGCTGCGACTGGCCCGCGATCATGTCGAGGAGGTCTCTCCTGGTCTCGGCCGCCAGATCGCTGTGCTCGCGCAGCGTCAGCGCGGCCCCGTGGAGCGAGGCGAGCGGCGTCCGCAGCTCATGCGAGACCGTCGCGACGAACTCCGCGCGCACCCGCTCGAGCCGCCGCTCGCGGGTCACGTCTCGGAATGCGTAAACGATGCCCTCCTCGAGCGCAACGCCGACCATGGACAGCCAGACCTCCCCGCCCGCAGCGTCGAGCGGGACGGTCTCCGACGTCCAGGTCTCTTCTCGGTCGCCCGGTCTGCTCGCGATCGGCACCATCGCCTCGATGGCGGGCCAGCCGGGGATCCTCTCCCGTGCGGGGCGGTCGATGACCTCCTTTGCCCTGATCCCGGTGATCGCCTCCGCCGCAGGGTTCCATAGGCGCACGACACCGGTGTGGTCGACGAGGAAGATGCCGTCGCCGACGTGTGCGAGAACGCGTTCCGCCTGGACTCGCTCGTGCCTGGAGACGCGGCTGCGGGCGATCCCCGGCGCAACGAAGTAGGCAAGGGATACGAGCGCCGCCATGAACCCGAAGCCGACGATCAAAACGCGTCTCCGGGACTTGTCGGCCGCCGCATCGATCGCTGCCTTCGGCTCCATCGTCACGAGCCGGAGCGGCGGATGGCTTTTTACGAAGGGGGCAACAGCAACCCGGTAAGTCGTCGGGCCGGCGACGACGTCGCCGACGGTCGCGGGCAGCCGAGAACGCAGCAGCACAGGCGTCCCCTGCCCGATGAGCTCGTTGGCGCGAACGAGCCCGACGCGCAGAGGACCAGGCAGGTCGACCTGTTTCGCGAGACGGGCTACGAGCGTTCCATCCAGCGGAATGGCCGCGCTCACCCGGCCGATGATGCGCCCGCCGCTCCTGACCTCCCAGGTGCGGGTCGCCGCGCCGGGAACGAACGCCGCGCCCGTGGGCATGCTCAGCACGATGTCACGGCTCGACCGCTCGATCTGTCTCAGCTTGGCCCGGTCGTGACGGAGGAAGGCCCTCTGCACGCCGCGGCTACGAGCAAGGACCCGAGCACGCAGCTTCGCGTCCGCGAGCCTGGCTCGGTACGCTACGGCGGCCGTGTCGAGGCCGGACACCAGTCGCTGGTCAGAGCTTTTCCGGTCGCGCTCCGCCGCATAGCTGCCGGCCATCCAGACTCCGACCGCCAGGGGCAGCGACAGCAGGAACAGGGCTCCGGCAAGCCGCATCTGGCGGCTGAGCGGGATGCTCACTTGCCTCCTCGCTTCCCGTTTCCGCCGCCATGGTCGCCGTTATCGCCGCCGTGGTCGCCGTTACCGCCGCCGTGGCCGCGCTGCTTGTGGCTTTGCTTGACCTCGGCCGAGCGGCGCCCTTTCGACCGGGCAGCAGACCTTCCGTTGTGCTTGCCCGGCTTCCCTTGCGCGGGCTTGGCGGGCACGGGTGGACGCGACACGGGCTTCGCGGGCGCTACGGGGGCGACGGGCACAGGCGCGACAGGACGGTGCACGATCACCCGCCGAGGAAGCCGGGACGTGCGGCGCGCGACAGGCCGCTCATGCGGGACGGTGCGGACGACGGCGGCCGCGGAAGACTGAACGGCTGGTGCCTGCCGAGCCTCGCTCGGTTCGGGCCGGGCCCGGCTGGATCGGGGCAGCGGCAGGGCGAGGGCGCTGTCGACCCGGCCGGCGGCGGTGACAGCCGCGGGCACCTGCGGAGCCGCAGGCAGCGAGCCCACTCCTCCCGAAAGCACGAACAGCGACAGTCCGACCGCCAGTACGGCGAGAGCGGCGGCAAGCAGGTGGCGGGTCGAGAGCGGCGGCTTCATCTCGTTCGTCCAACGGTCCACGCGCGGACGCGGGCCGGAGTCCGGTTACAGGGTAGCGGCGGTTACGAGACTCTTCTAGCGATTCCGCAAGAAACCTTGGTGAAACTGGCGAACGATTCTCGGCGAACCGCGTCAGCTCGTATGGTGCCGCGATGCGGATTCTCGTTGTCGGAGCCGGCGGGGTGGGCAGCGCAGTCGCCGCGGTCGCGCGCCGTCGTCGGTTCTTCGAGCGGATGACGCTCGCGGATCTCGACCCTCGCCGCGCCGAGGCGGCGGTGGCGCCGTTCGACGACGACCGGTTCGCGGCCGCGGCCGTGGACGCATCCGACGGGGCCTCGCTCGCGGCGGCCATCGCGGAGAGCGGCGCGAATGCCGTGCTGAACGCGACCGACCCGCGCTTCAACCCGCAGATCTTCGCCGCGGCCTTCGGGGCCGGCTGCACGTACCTCGACATGGCGATGACGCTCTCGTCGCCGCACCCGGACCGTCCCCACGAGGAGCCGGGCGTAAAACTGGGGGACGCGCAGTTCGCCGAGAACGAGCGCTGGCGGGAGCGCGGCTTGCTAGCGCTGGTCGGCATCGGAGTCGAGCCGGGCCTCTCCGATGTCTTCGCGCGCTACGCCGCCGACAACCTCTTCTCGGAGATCGACGAGGTGGCGGTTCGCGACGGCGCCGACCTCGTCGTCGAGGGCTACGACTTTGCGCCAACCTTCTCGATCTGGACGACGATCGAGGAGTGCCTCAACCCGCCGCTCGTCTGGGAGCGCGAGCGCGGCTTCTACACGACGGAGCCCTTTTCGGAGCCCGAGACGTTCGAGTTCCCCGAGGGAATCGGCCCGGTCACGTGCGTGAATGTCGAGCACGAGGAAGTGGTGCTCGTGCCGCGCGCGATCGAGTGCCGCCGCGTCACGTTCAAGTACGGCCTCGGCGACGAGTTCATCGACGTCCTGCAGACGCTGCACAAGCTCGGGCTCGACTCGACGGAGCCGGTACGCGTGCGCGGGGTCGAGGTCGCACCGCGCGACGTGGTCGCCGCCGCGCTGCCGGATCCGGCGACCCTCGGCGACCGGATGCGCGGGAAGACCTGCGCCGGGACGCTCGTCACCGGCACGGGCAAGAACGGCGAGCCGCGGGCGGCCTACCTGTACCACGTCTCCGACAACGAGCAGACGATGCGCGAGTACGGCCACCAAGCGGTCGTCCTCCAGACCGCGTTGAACCCGGTGGTCGCGCTGGAGCTGCTCGCCGAGGGCGTCTGGTCCGGCGCCGGCGTGCTCGGCCCCGAGTCGTTCCCGGCCGAGCCGTTCCTCGACCTCCTGGCCGACTACGGCGAGCCGCATGGCATCGTGGAAGAGGACCCCCGCAACCCGAGAGGAGGAATCGATGCCTGACGCAGTTGAGAAATCGTTTGTCTTCGCCCGCCTCGAGGACCTCGAGGCCGCGCCGCGGATCGCACCGGGCGCGACGGATGACGGAAGGAGACGCTTCGATGTCCGGCGCCGCCTCGGCATCACAGCGTTCGGTATCCAGGCGTTCGGCGCGCCCGCCGGCGGTCGCGTCATCGGCGAGCACGACGAAACCCCACTCGGCGAAGCCGGGCAGGAGGAGCTCTACATCGTCCTCCGAGGAGCGGCGACCTTCGAGATCGACGGCGAGGTCGTCGAGGCGCCCACCGGCGCCTTCGTCCAGGTCCAGCCGAGCGCGAAGCGCAAGGCGACGGCGACAGAGGACGGCACGACGATCCTCGTCGTCGGCGGGACTCCGGGCGAGGCGTACAGGCCCGCGCCGGAGGAAGTCATTGAGGCGTTTGCCGCCTACAGCGCAGGTGACTATGAGACGGCGCTGGCGAAGCAGCGCATCGGTGCGGAGAAACGGCCGGACAATCCAGTGGACCGCTTCAACGCGGCGTGCTTCGCCGCACGGGCTGGAAACGCGGACGAGGCGATCGAGTTCCTTCGGCAGGCGGTCGAGATCAATGAGCGCGTGAGGGAGCTCATGGCCGGCGACGAGGACCTCGACTCGATTCGCGACGACCCGCGCTTCGCCGAGCTAGCCAGTTCGTAGCGGTAACACTCTGTCTTGGTGAATCGGGCGGTGAGACGCTCGCCCAGGCGAGCGGCCTCGCTCAGGGACGCGACCACATAAGCATGCTGCCGATGGGCCGATAGCCGAGCTTCTCGTTGACCCTGAGCATCGGTCCATTCGTCTCGTCGTTCTCTGTGGAGACGAGCTCGACTCCACGGTTGGCGGCGTTCACGAGGGTTGCGCGCTTCGCCAGCTCGGCCAGGCCGCGGCCACGATAGTCACGCAGCGTCCCGGTCATGTCGGTGACCGCCCGGCCGCCTTGGGCGACGCGGAGATGGGAGAAGGCGACCGGCCTGCCATCGATGACGGCCGCGACGCTCGCCTCGAGGTCCATGTCCGGATGGCGCCAGTAGTCGTCGCGCCATTGCTCGAACGACACGTCGTCCATCGCGACCTCACCGGGGACGTCCCCCATCGCCTCGGCGTCGAGCTCGTACACCATGCGCGGATCGAGCGAGGCGAGCGGGGTTAGCTCGACGCCGGGGGGTGCGCGCCGGGGCACGATCGTGCGCGGGTCCACGCCGGAGATCCGAGTCGTATTGGTGTGCCGGAAACCGTATGCCTTTGCGAGCCTCTGCGATGCGTCCTCGGAAGTGGTCGTCGACTGCACCGTCGCGACGCCGAGGCCGGCCAGGTGCGCTTCGCAGCGCTCGAGGAGGGCGGTCCCCAAGCCCGCTCCGCGGGACTCCGGCGCGACACTCGCCTCCAGGAAGCCGGGGCGCTCGGCACTCTGGTGCTCGATTGCGGCCGTCGCCCAGCCGACGAGCTTGCCGTCGACTTCGGCGGCCCAGTAGCGGCGGTGCGCGTTCGGCGGCGCGGCGTCGGCCGCGTGTCGGAGACCCCGCTCTGATCCCACGCGGTACGGCCAGACGCGGTTCAGCAGCTCGGTCGCGCACCCGAAGTCCTCTCTCCTGCCCTCCCGCACCATGACTCGGAGCATAGGGCGTGCTCGGAAGCCCAATGGTCAGGCAGGAACTCGCAGGCGACATTCCCTAACGCCGGCGCAGGCGGCGTCCATGTGCTAGATCCCCGCGACGCGTCCGAGCTGCTCGATCGCGGTCTCCAGCTGCTCGTCCGAGTGGTACGGAGCGGGCCCGAAACGGAGGTACCGGCCGCGACTGTCCGTGACGACGCCCGCGTCGAGCAGCCGGCGGCTCAGCTCCTCGGCCCGCTCCGACTCGACCGCGAGGAACCCGCCGAAGGCATCGAGCGGGGTCTCGCGGTCGCGCGTCACGTCCTCGAGCCCAAGCTCGTCGAACCGCTTGGCCAGCAGCGTCGTCTGCTGCAGGTAGCTCTCCCGCAGCCGTTCCGGGGTCAGGCCGTGCTCCTCGAAGAACTCGAGCACGCGGGCGGCGCGGTAGTGGCTCGTCGGGTCGTAGGTCGAGCCCGCGAAGCGCATGCTGCCGACCGGGTATGGCGTCGCGCCCGGGTCGCGCGCCGCGTGCATCTCGTCGAACTCGGCGAACCAGCCGGTGATCGCGGGCCGCAGCTCATCCGCCTGCGGTGGGAGCCGGAGAAAGCAGTTGCCCTCGCCGAGCTGGAGGTACTTGTAGCCGCCGCCGACGATCCACGCCCGCTCGATGCCCGCGACCGTGAAGGGCACGCAGCCGAGCGCGTGGTAGGCGTCGACGAGCAGCTCCGCGCCCGCCTCGGCGCAGGCCGTCGCCAGCGCCGGAAGCCCGGGGACGATGCGGGAGTCCTCGAACAGGACGGCCGAGACGAGGACCGCGCTCGCGCCGGGAGCCTCGGCCGCGAGCCGCTCCGAGAGCGTCTCCGCCGGCCGGGCCGGCAACCGCATGACCTCGAGCCCTTCCTCCGCCAGCCGGCCGAGTTGGCGACGCAGAGTGTGGAACTCGCCGTCGGTCGTGACGAGCTTCGGGCGGTCGCGTAGCGGCAGCGCCGAGAGGAACCGGAGCACGAGCTCGTGCGTGTTCGGGCCAAGCGCGACGGGCGCTCCCGGGTCGTCGAGCAGCCGCCGGACGCCTTCGCGCAGCCGTTCCGCCTTCACGAACGCTCGCTCCCACTTGAGGTCGGCATGCTCGGCCGCGTCCTGCCAGGCCTCCAGCTGCCCCTCGCGCCCGACGTCAGGCCACGCCTGGTGGGAGTGTCCGGTCAGGAGCAGACGCTCGGTGACGCGAAAGGCCGAGTAGTGCGCGGCGAGGCCCTCGATCAAAGCTCGCTGCGAATCGCCCAGAGATCGGGGAAGAACGGCTGGTGGAGCGTCGAGCGCAGGTACTCGGCGCCGTAGCCGCCCGTACCGGTCTTCGTGCCGATCGTCCGCTCGACCATCTTCACGTGGTGGTAGCGCCACTCCATGAACCCTTCGTCGAAGTCGACGAGGCGCTCGGCCACCTGCGCAGGCTCTGCGTCGTCGCGGTAAGCGCGGAGCAACGCCGCCTGGACGCCCTCCGATTCCTGCGCGGGCTGTGTCACGTCCCGCTCCAGGATCTCCCGCGGGATCTCGTAGCCCTTCGCGTGCAGGTAGTGGAGGAACGAGTCGTAGACCGACGGGCGTTCGAGCGCCGCCTTGACCTTGTCGTAGTCGACGCTGCCCTCGTGGTACGCGGTCAGGACGCCGGGGTCACGGCGGCCGAGGATCGCCTCGAGCTCGCGGAACTGGCCCGACTGGAACCCGGAAGACTCCTCGAGCCGCTCTCGAAAAGTCAGGAACTGGACGGGCGTCATCGTCTCGATCACGTCGAGCTGCTGGACGACGAGCTTGAGGATCGTCAGGAGGCGCTTGAAGGTCGAGAACGCCCGCGTGTCGTTGCCCTCCTCGAGCATCCGCTGCAGGTAGCGGAGCTCGTGGATCAGTTGCTTGAACCAGAGCTCGTAGACCTGGTGGACGACGATGAAGAGCAGCTCGTCGTGCTCCTCGGACGCCGGCCGCTGCGCCCCGAGGATCTCCTCGAGCGCGAGGTACGTCGTGTACGTCAGCGATCTGTCCTGGCTGCTCACCCCGCC
>Ga0105245_10005948_pt1 | contig 10720 bp, 9 predicted proteins | sample KBSM54metaG_FD_81523 | JGI IMG/M metagenome (GOLD analysis project Ga0105245, IMG submission 81523) | Miscanthus rhizosphere microbial communities from Kellogg Biological Station, Michigan, USA - KBS M5-4 metaG | ecosystem: Host-associated > Plants > Roots > Rhizosphere > Soil | place: Michigan...
CCGCCTAGCCGAACGTGAACGAGTAGGCGCTCGTCCCCGGCGGCAGGTGCAGCCGCAGCACGTGGTCCTGCGCGGGCCCCGGCGGCGCCGCCGCTTCGTAGAGGTCGTCGGCGTCGACGCGGAGATCGCGGCCGGGCTTGCCGTCCAACGTCGTCCGAACGACCACCACCTTCTCTCCCGGCGGCGGCCGCAGCACGACGTATGCGTGCCGGGCATGGAACCGGAGCTGGAGCACGGCGTCCCGGCCGGCGACGATCCGTTCACTCCGGTTCGACCACGTGCCGCCGATGCCCACGTGGTTCGCGTTCAGCTCCGGCGGCAGCACGTACCGATGGGCGTCGGGGTCGTTCGGCAGCGTCTGCGTGTAGCCGTTGGCGCGATTCGCCCCGAGGTAGATCTCGGGCGTGGCGATGTCATCGCTCGGCACGATCGCCGGGCTCGGCCCGATGGTCGCGGCCGGCTCGCCGAGCAGCTCGCGGATCACGGCCTCCGTCTTGGCGTAGTCGCCCTCGCCGAACGACGCGTACCGGACGTGGCCCTCGCGGTCGATCAGGTACTCCGCCGGCCAGTACTGGTTGCCGTACGCCGTCCACGTCTCGAAGTCGTTGTCGACGGCGACCGGGTATCGGATGTGGTTGCGCTCGATCGCACGCCGGATGTTGATCACCACGTGCTCGAATGCGAACTCCGGCGAGTGGACGCCGACGATCGTCAGGCCCGCAGCGCGGTACTTCGCGTCCCAGGCCGTGACCTGCGGGAGCGTGCGCAGGCAGTTGATGCACGAGTAGGTCCAGAAGTCGAGCAGCACGACGCGCCCGCGCAGGCCGGCCATCGTCAGGGGCTTCCCGCCGGGCGTGCCGAGCCAGGTGTGGATGCCCGTGAACGGCGGCGCCGGGCCGAAGTCCTGCAGGTTCCCGCCGGGGATGCCGGCCGCGAGACGCGAAGGGGCGGCATCAGCCCCGGGCCGCTGCAGCGTCCGCAGCCGATCCTGGACGGCCTTCGCCCGCTCCACCTTCTGCAGCACGTCGGTGTAGCCGGGCGCGGCCTGGCCCTGCAGCGCGCCACCGGCGTCGTGCTCCTGCTCACGGCGGCGGTGATGGCCTTCAACCTCGACATCCACTTCGAGAGCTACCTGGCCGCCAATGCGCCCGCGTTCCTCATCAACCCGACCGGCGGGCTGGAGAAGTCGTCGGCGCTGCGTCGCCCCCTGGCCGACCTGCGCGGCGGCAGCAGCGGCTTCGGCGAGAGCACGGCCGAGGCGCACCCGATGTCGCACCTGCGCGACCTCGGCCAGGCGCCCGACTTCACCGACACGCAGCGCTGGTTCAACACGCCGGACGGCCGGCCGCTGTCGCTCGCGGGCCTGCGCGGGCGCGTCGTGCTGCTCGACTTCTGGACCTACACCTGCATCGACTGCCTGCGCACCTTCCCGGAGCTGCGCGCGCTCGACGCCCGCTACCGCAACGACGGGCTGACCATCGTCGGCGTCCATACGCCGGAGTTCGAGTTCGAGAAGAACCCGGGCAACGTGGCCGAGGCGATCGCGGTCAACCACCTGCGCTACCCGGTGGTGCAGGACAACGACTACGGGACCTGGCAGGCCTACGGCAACCAGTACTGGCCGGCGCAGTACCTGATCGACGCGCAGGGCAACGTGCGCTACGTGCACTTCGGCGAAGGCGGCGCGGGGGCGACCGAGAGCGCGATCCGCTCGTTGCTGGCCGCGCGCGGCGACCGGCTGGGGGCCCGGATGGCGCCGCCGCGCGTCGAGCAGCCGGCGGGCGCGACCTCCACGCCCGAGAGCTATCTGGGCTTCGAGCGCGCGGCCCGGTTCCTGCCCGCCGAGCCGACGTTCGGCACGCACACGTACCACGGCGCCGGGCGGCCGCTGCCGCTGCACCACCTCGCCTACGACGGCACCTGGAAGATCGGCGGCCAGGCCGTGACCGCGGTGCGCGACGCGTCGCTGCAGCTGCACTTCCGCGCCCAGAAGGTCTACCTCGTGCTCTCCTCGGCCGGCGACGTCCCGCGGACGCTGGGCCTCGACCTCGACGGCCGGCCGATACGGCCGGTCACCGTGCAGCGCCAGCGCCTCTACACGCTGGTGTCGCTGCCGCGCGTCGGCAGCCACGAGCTGCGGCTGCGCTTCCCGCCCGGCCTCTCGGGCTTCGCCTTCACCTTTGGCTGAGCTGCGCCCGATGCGGCAGTCGCGCGAGCAGCTGCTGGATCGAGAGGGCGCCGTTGGCCCGCGCGGCCTGCGCGGCCGCGCGTACCTTGACCGTCTTGCCGCCGATCGTCCCGCTGACGGTGCCGTCGCGGGACAGCCGCAGGGCGCCACTGCCGCGGCGCCCGCCGTGCACGGTGAGCGTGCCCGTCGGCGGGAGGTCGAGCTTGCGCTGTTGCAGGTGGCCGCTGACCGAGATGCCGGGGACGTAGACGACGCTGTGCAGCCTCGTCGTGATGCCGGTGCTGTTCGCGAACGTGCCGGTGAAGTAGCCCCCGCGCAGGCCGCCGTACCCGAGCGCCTTCGCGCCGTTGAAGAGCCGGATGACCGCCACCGCGGTCATGTCGTCGACGGTGGCCAGGGCGGCCAGGGCGCTGCGCCCCGGGATGCCGCCGGTGCCGCGGACCGGCGGCACCTGCGTCAGGCGCGTGGGCGCGACCGGCAGCGGGTCGATCAGGTTGGTCAGGCCGGCGCACGGGGCGCCGACCGTGCGGCCGGCGACGAAGCGGGTCAGCGCCTGTCGCGCGCAGCCGGTGACGTCGCCGCCGAGCTCGTCGTGCCCGTTGCCCGGGACCTGCACGTAGCTGGAGTCCGGGAAGCGCGCCGCCGTGGCCTTGGCGTCCTCGTTGGGCGTGCGCAGGTCCTGGTCGCCGGAAAGGACGAGCACCGGCACGTCGGGCAGCGTCGTCGGGTCACCCGCCGGCACGGTCGGCGTCTGCGGCCAGAGGATGCAGGAGCGGCCGACGCTCGACGCGGTAACGGTATTGAGATCGAAGGGCGCCACCGCGTTGGGGTCCAGGGCGGCCTCGGCCGCGCCCATCGGCCCGGCGCGCGCCGGGAGGGGGTCGGAGACCTTGTACGGGAACTGGGTGTCGGCGCACAGCGTGGTCACGTTGAGCGCCGCGGAGAGGTCCTTGACCTTCGGCGGCGAGCCGAGCCCGAGCCGGAACAGCCGCAGCATCGGTGCCCGGTCGCCCTGGTCGGCCGACCGCACCGAGCCCGGGTAGGCCGAGCGCAGCACGGGATTGAGGTCGCCGCTGACCAGCGTCCCGAACAGGTCCTCGCCGCTGCCGATGTTGGTCGGCAGGCGCTTGCCCTTGGGCCCGAACACCGGACCGCTGAGCGGCGCCGTGTTCAGCCGCGTGTTCAGCGTGGCGGTGTCGGCCGACGGGTCGGGCGTGATCCCGCGGCAGCGGCCCTCACCGCACAGGCCGGTGAGCACACGATTGACGGCCGCGAACGTGGAGAGCGTGAACTGCTCGACCCCGCTGGGCGGCACGACCGAGTCGAGGATGAGCCGGTCGACGTGGTTGGGGTAGCGGGCCGCGTACTGCTCAGCCACGAAGGTCCCGTACGACGTCCCCGCCAGCGCGATCTTGTCCACGCCGAGGGCCTGGCGCAGGGTCTCGATGTCATCGGCGGAGTCGATCGTGCGATAGAAGCGCCGGTCGGGGCCGACGACGTCGCCGCACTCGGCCGTGTCCTGCGCCGTGTAGTTGACGGTGTCGGGCAGCGGCTGCAGCGCCGGGCAGTCGAGCACGCCCGAGTCGCCGGTGCCGCGCTGGTCGAAGACGACGAGCTGGTAGCTGCGCAGCGCCGGCTGCAGCGTCTGCTGAAAGGTCGAGGCGGCCGACACCGAGGACTGGCCGGGGCCGCCGGACAGCGCGATGAGGATGCCGCTCGGTCGCGACTGGGGCAGGCGCGCCACCTTGAGCCCGATCGCGCCCGGCGTCTGGCCGCTGTGGTCGAGCGGCACGGGGACGGTCGCGCACTCGAACCCCTTCGGCGTCCCGCACCCGGAGAAGCTCACCTGAGCCGACGCCGGCGCGGCCGCGAGCGCGACGACGAGCACGGCGGCAGCAAGGGCAAGAGCGGCGCGCATCGAACGCGGGAACCATAACCCGGGAGCGAAGTTGCGCACGATCGCATGCAGGACTTTCGTCTCGGGCGTCGACGGTCGACTCTGCTCCTCGTGCGCTTTCTTGCGTGCACCGTCCTGTCGCTGCTGGTCCTCGCCGCACCCGCCTTCGCCAAGTCGAAGACCGGCGGGGGCACCGCTGCGCCGACCACGCCTCCGCCGGCTGCTGCCGCGGCACCGGCCCCTGCGCCGACCGCCGGGGCCGCGCTGGCCGCGCCCGGCGTGGCCGTCGCCCCCGCCGGCGCCCCGGCCGCGGTGCGCGGCGCCATCCGGGCCGGCAACGCGCTCCAGGCCCTCCCCTACCGGTACGGCGGCGGGCACGACACGTTCGCCGACACCGCCTACGACTGCTCCGGCGCCGTCTCCTACGCGCTGCACGGCGGCCGCCTGCTCGGCGCGCCCATGGACTCCACCGACCTCGAGAGCTGGGGCGAGCCGGGCCCCGGCCAGTGGATCACGGTCTACGCCAACGCGGACCACGCCTTCGTCGTCATCGCCGGGCTGCGGCTGGACACGAGCGCCGCCGACGACCCCGGAGGCGACCAGAACGGACCGCGCTGGCGCCCCGCCATCCGCGACACCGCCGACTTCGTCATCCGACACCCGTCCGGGTTATGAACCGCACCGCCGTCTCCTTTGCTACGGTCTCGCGTCGTTACGCACCAGCCGAATCCTCCTTCGCCTCAGCGCGGACGAGGAGCGGGGGAACCAAAGGGCGGCCACGGTTGCCCGGGGGCGAATCGCCACCACGCGTAGCGCGACCTTCTTCGCGCGAGCCCGACAGCTAACCCCGTAGGCGCAACAAGAAGGGGCTGCAGCTACCAGTGGAGCAAACACCGTTACGAGCGCACAGGCGAACGCTCGTCTTTTTCATTGCCGTAGCCGCCGCCGCGGCGGTCATCCTCGGCGCCGCCACCGGCGCCCGCGCCGCGACCCGGGATGACCCGGGCGGCTCCACGTCGAGCACCGGCACCGCATCGGGCAGCGGGACCTCCGGTGAGGGCTCCACCGACACCGGCGCCGCGCGCACCCTGCGCCGGGGCACGAGCGGGAACGACGTGATGGCCCTGCAGCGCCAGCTGCGCACGCTCGGCTACCGGCTGAGCGCGGACGGCGAGTACGGCACCAAGACCGTGCGCGGCGTCCGGCGCTACGAGCGCAAGGCCGGCATCACGGTCGACGGCGTCGTCGATCCCGCCGAGGCGCAGCAGATCGCGCAGGCCGCCGGCAGCGCCGGCGCCACCCAGGGCACCGGCGCGGGCGCGACCCCGCAGCAGGCGCCCGGCCCGCAGGCCACGCTGAACGGCGACGGCACCGCCACCGCCCCGCAGGGCGCGCCGCCCGCGGTCGCGCAGATCATCCAGGCCGGCAACCAGATCGCCAGCGCCCCGTACGAGTACGGCGGCGGCCACAACGACGGCTTCACGGACTCGGGCTACGACTGCTCGGGCTCGGTGTCGTACGCGCTGCACGGCGCGGGCCTGCTCAAGGCGCCGCTGGACTCCGGCGAGTTCATGAGCTGGGGCGCTCCGGGCCCGGGCCAGTGGGTGACGATCTACGCCAACGAGGGCCATGTGTACATGGTCGTCGCGGGCCTCCGGTTCGACACCTCGGGCGCCGACCCGTCGCGCTGGCAGTCCGACGCGCGGTCCTCGAGCGGCTACACCGTGGTTCACCCGCCCGGCCTCTAGCACCGCAGCACGCGACAGCGGGCTGACGGCCCGGTGAAGGATGCGTTTCGCCGCTTTGCGGTGAGCGCGACGCTCCGTAGCGTCCCGCGCACCTATGAGGCGCGGTCCCTTCATCGTCGTCGTCGGCCTGCTGTCGGTCGTGCTCGCCTTGTGCGCCGCGGCCTTCGCCTACAACGCGCTGCAGCCGCAGCGCATGGCGCACGGCATCACGGTCAACGGCGTCGACATCGGCGGGCTCACGCGCGCGCAGGCGCGCGCCAAGCTCTCGGCGCAGCTGCTGGCGCCGCTGCAGCGCACAGTCACGATCCTGCTGCCCTCGGGCAAGCGGGCCCGGCTGAACCCGACCACGGCGCAGGTGCGCATGGACATCGACCGCGCCCTCGCCCAGGCCGACAAGCTCAGCCGCCGGGGCTCGATCCTCGGCCACGTCTGGCGCGACGTCACCGGCGGGAAGATCGAGCGCCCGCTGACCGCGTCGCTGAGCTACTCCCAGGCGGCCGTGCGCGCCACCGTGGCGCGCATCGCGGGCCGGATCGACCATCCGGCGCAGGACGCCACCGTGGCGCCGCAGGGCGGCGCGCTGGTCACCACGCCGGGCCACAACGGGGCCGCGGTGCAACGCAGCGTGCTGCGCCGGGCGATCGTGCGCCGGCTCATGCACGCCAACGGCTCAGACCGGGTCCGCGTGCCGGTGCGCAACGTCCGCCCCGACGTCACCGAGCAGGACCTCGGGGCGCGGTATCCGAGCTATGTCCTCGTGGACCGCAACGCCTTCCAGCTGCACCTGTTCAAGAACCTCAAGCTGGTCAAGTCGTATCCGATCGCCGTCGGCATGCAGGGGCTGGAGACGCCGGCGGGGCTGTACGACATCCAGGACAAGCAGGTCGACCCGACCTGGCACGTGCCCGACTCCGACTGGGCCGGCGACCTGGCCGGCAAGACGGTCCCGCCCGGCCCCGACGACCCGCTCAAGGCGCGCTGGATGGGCTTCAACGGGAGCGCCGGCATCCACGGCACGTCCGAGCTGGGCTCGCTCGGCAGCGCTGCCTCGCACGGCTGCATCCGCATGGCGGTGCCCGACGTCGAGAACCTCTACGACCAGGTCGACGTCGGCACGCCTGTCTACATCGAATGACCGCCAGCGCCCCCGCCGCGCCGCACAAGGGGTCCGGCTGGCTCATCTTCGCCGGCGTGATCCTGTTCGTGGCCGGGGCGCTGAACGTGGTCGACGGCGTGGCCGCGGCGACCGACTCGAAGTTCTACGGACGCCACGTCCAGTACATCTTCGGCGACCTGCACAGCTGGGGCTGGGTGCACCTGGTCATCGGCGCGCTGCTCATCTGCGTCGTGTTCGGCCTCTGGGCCGGAGCGGGGTGGGCGCGCTGGGTGGGCATCGCGCTGGCCGCGATCAACATGGTCACGCGGCTGCTGTTCCTGCCCGCCTATCCCCTGCTGTCGCTGGCGCTGTTCGCCATCGACGTGCTGGTCATCTACGGGCTCGCCGTCTACGGCGGGACCCGCGCCGAGGCTAGGGCGTCGCGACCTCGAGGTTGACGATGCGCCCGTCGCGCCCGAGCGAGGCGACGCGCAGCGGGTGGCGGCTGGGCACGAAGCGGCGCTTGGGGTCGCCGCTGAGCTCGATCTGGGCCAGCATGCGGGTGATGCCGCGCTCGCGGCTGTAGCGGTAGACGGCGATCTGCGCCGCGAGCTGGTCGACGAGGTCGAGCGCCTCCTCGAGCGAGCCGCGCGCCTTCCACAGCACCGCCCACGCGAACCCGCGGCTGACCGGCCGGATGCGCTCGCCCACGTAGCGGGCGACGATGCCGATGGCGTCCTCGTGCTCCCGGTCGTCGATCACAGCGCGTCAGCGTACAGCGGCCGCGCAGTATCGTCGTCTGGGTGCCTGAGTCAGGTCCCGCGGTCCGCGTGCAGGGAGTGGTCAAGCGCTTCGGCGAAACGCTGGCGCTGGGCGGCGTCGACCTCGAGGTCCCGCAGGGAGCGGTGTTCGGGCTGCTCGGGCCCAATGGCGCCGGCAAGACCACGCTTGTGCGCGTGCTCGCCACGCTGCTCGAGCCCGACGGCGGCCGGGCCGAGGTGTTCGGACGCGACGTGATCGACGACGCGCCGGCCGTGCGCGAGATGATCGGCCTGACCGGCCAGTTCGCGGCCGTGGACGAGATCCTCACCGGCCGGGAGAACCTGGAGATGTTTGGGCGCCTCTTCGACCTCTCGAAGGAGGAGGCGGCGCGACGGGCCGGCGAGCTGCTCGAGCGCTTCGACCTCGCCGACGCGGCCGACCGGCCGGCGCGCACCTACTCCGGCGGCATGCGGCGCCGGCTCGACCTGGCCTCCAGCCTGACGACCGAGCCGCGCATCCTCTTCCTCGACGAGCCGACGACCGGCCTGGACCCGCGCAGCCGCAACGCGATCTGGGGCATCGTGCGCGAGCTCATCCGCGACGGCACCACGGTGCTGCTCACGACGCAGTACCTCGAGGAGGCCGACGAGCTCGCCGATCGCATCGCGGTCATCGACCACGGCAGGGTGATCGCCGAGGGCACGGGCAACGAGCTCAAGGACCGGGTCGGCGGGCACCTGCTCGAGGTCGAGCTCGTCAACGCGGGCCAGCGCGAACAGGCCTGCGTCGCCCTGGCCGCCATCGGCTGCAGCGACCCCGAGCCCGACGAGCGCCGCGACCGGGTCGTGGTGCCGGCGCCGACCGAGGACGGCCTGGAGATGATCGAGGTCGCCGCCTCCGCGCTGCGCCGGGCCGGGATCGGGGTCAGCGACCTGGGCCTGCGGCGCCCGACCCTGGACGACGTCTTCCTGCAGCTGACCGGCGCGCCGCCGAGCGAGAACGGTGCCGGCCCGGAGGCCAACGGCGGTCCGCCGGCGGCCGCGGCGGCGGCCGCGGTCGCGGTGCCGCCCGAGCGACAGCGGCGCCTGCGCCTGCGCGCGCCGTCGTGGCAGCGGCTGCGCGAGTCCGCCAGCGACGCCGGCATCGTCACCGGGCGCAACCTGCGCCACTTCTGGCGCCAGCCCCAGCTCCTGATCTTCTCGACCGTGCAGCCGATCATGTTCGTGCTGCTGTTCGCCTACGTGTTCGGCGGCGCGATCAAGGGCTCGCTGCCCGCGGGCGTCTCCTACATCGACTTCCTGCTGCCCGGCATCTTCGTCCAGTCCGTCGCCTTCCGGGCCACGCAGACCGCGGTTGGCCTCTCGCAGGACCTCGAGCGCGGCGTCGTCGACCGGTTCCGGTCGATGCCGATGGCGCGCTCGGCCGTGCTGGTGGGGCGCACGATCGCCGACCTGGTCCGGAACATCGCGATCATCGGGCTGATGATCGTCGTCGGCTACATCATCGGCTTCCGCTTCACCGGCGGGTTCGCCGGGGCGGTGGCGGCGATCGTCGTCGTGGCCTTGTTCGGCCTGGCCCTGAGCTGGATCTTCGCCTACGTCGCCCTGACCGTGAAGGGCGCCGAGGCGGCGCAGGCGGCGGGGTTCGTGGTGATCTTCCCGCTCGTGTTCGCCAGCTCGGTGTTCGTGCCCACGTCGAGCATGCCCGACTGGCTGCAGGCGTTCGCCAAGGTCAGCCCGGTCACGCTGACCGCGAACACGGCTCGCGGGTTCTCGCTCACCCACGGCATCCCGAGCTCGCTGGCCGGCTGCCTGGCCTGGGTGGTCGGCCTGCTGGCGGTGTTCGTGCCGCTGTGCGTGTGGCGCTACCGGCGCATGAGCTAGGCCGTCCAACAAGCTCCCCGCGACGCCTCGCGCGCGCTTGTGTAGATTCGGCCCTGGGTGGAATTCCGGATTCTTGGCCCGCTGGAGGTCGTCAGCGCAAGCGGCCCTGTTCCCATCGAGGCCTCCAAGCAGCGGGCGCTGCTGGCGCTTCTCCTCCTGCACCGCAACGAGGTGGTCTCGGCCGAGCGGCTCATCGACCAGTTGTGGGGCGACCGACCGCCGAAGACGGCCCGCAAGACGCTGCAGATGCACGTCTCGCATCTCCGCCGCTCGGTCGGTCCCGACGTCGTCGTGACCCGGGCGCCGGGCTACGTCCTGGGCGTCGAGCCGGGGCAGCTGGACCTGGAGCGCTTCGAAGCGCTCGTCGAGGAGGCGCGCACGGCCTCGCCGGCGACGGCGGCGAGGCTGCTGCGCGAGGCGCTGGCGCTGTGGCGGGGGCCGCCGCTCGCCGACCTCGAGTACGAGCCCTTCGCGCAGGGCGAGATCGCACGCCTGGAGGAGCTGCGCCTGGCGGCGCTGGAGGCGCGCATCGACGCCGAGCACGCGCTCGGGCAGCACGTCGAGTCGGTGGGAGAGCTCGAGGCGCTCGCCGTCGCCCATCCGCTGCGCGAGCGCATCCGGCAGCAGCTGATGCTCGCGCTGTACCGCTCGGGGCGCCAGGCCGACGCGCTCGAGGCCTACCGCCAGGCGCGGCTCGCCCTGGTCGAGGAGCTGGGAATCGAGCCGGGTCGCGAGCTGCGCGACCTCGAGCAGGCGATCCTGCGCCAGGAGGACACGCTGGAGCTGGTCTCGGCGCCGCCCGAGCGCCCGGTGCGCGGAGCCGGCGCCTTCGTGGGCCGCGACCGGGAGCTTGCGGAGCTGCTCGCGTGCCTCGACGCCGCGCGCGGGGCGCGGGGCGGGGTGGTCCTCGTCGCCGGCGAGCCCGGGATCGGCAAGAGCCGCCTGGCGGGCGAGTTCGCGACCCGGGCCCGGGACCAGGGCGCGCGGGTGCTCTCGGGGCGGTGCTGGGAGGCCGGCGGTGCGCCCGCCTACTGGCCATGGGTGCAGTCGCTGCGCGCCTATCTGCGGGACGCCGGCGCCGAGGCGGTGCGCGCGCAGCTGGGCGCCGGCGCCGGGGCGATCGCACAGATGCTCCCCGAGCTGCGC
>Ga0105245_10005950_pt1 | contig 10720 bp, 12 predicted proteins | sample KBSM54metaG_FD_81523 | JGI IMG/M metagenome (GOLD analysis project Ga0105245, IMG submission 81523) | Miscanthus rhizosphere microbial communities from Kellogg Biological Station, Michigan, USA - KBS M5-4 metaG | ecosystem: Host-associated > Plants > Roots > Rhizosphere > Soil | place...
GCCCGAATACAACACCGTTGACGCAACGCTCTGGTTTTTTGAAGCCGTCCGATCCTACCTGCAATACACCGGTGATTACGACTTCGTCCGGACGCAACTCTATCCAAAGCTAAAGGGGATCATTGACTGGCATACTCGAGGCACCCGTTATGGGATCCGTCTCGATAGCGACGGCCTACTGGCCTGTGGTGAGGCCGGGGTCCAGTTGACCTGGATGGACGCTAAGATCGGCGATTGGGTGATCACTCCCCGGACCGGGAAGCCAGTAGAGATTCAGGCGCTGTGGTACAACGCGCTGAGTATTCTGCGCGATCTCGCGCACGAGTTCGGGGACTCAGGCCCCGAAACATTTCTCGGCGAGCTTGCCAAAGAGACGAAAGACAGCTTCAACGCGCAGTTTTGGAACGCGGACGCTGGCTGCCTCTACGATGTGGTAGGTGGTGAGCATCGCGATGCCTCCGTACGGCCGAACCAGATCTTCGCAGTCAGCCTGTTTCACGGTATGCTCCCGCCAAAGAAGCAGCGGCAGGTCGTCGAAGCGGTTCAGCGCGAGTTGCTCACTCCGCTCGGTCTGCGAAGCCTATCTCCCAGTGACCCGAGCTATCGGCCTCGCTATGAAGGCGGGGTTGTTGAACGGGACTCCGCGTATCATCAGGGGACGGTCTGGCCTTGGCTGATCGGTCCCTATATCTCTGCTTATGTCAAAGTCCACAAGCGGAGCAAGGAGGCTCGCCGTCAGGCCGAGCTGTTGCTGAAACCTTTCGAAGAGCATTTGAGATTGTTCGCCCTCGGGCAGATCTCTGAGATTACTGACGCCGATCCGCCCTATGAGCCCAGGGGATGTGTGGCCCAGGCATGGAGCATAGGCGAGCTGCTGCGCACGGCTGTAGAAGACGTCTATGAGGTTGCGGTCTCCCATCGTGCCCACGCAGAAGTCGCCAGAGCGTGATCTCCAGTCTTAGTTTTGGGCAGGCGGTCTGGCTGTTTTGCCCAGCGTTTGCGCTTCACGTTCTGGAAGAGTCGCCTGGGTTCACAGGATGGGCCAAACGTCACGCCTCCCCTCGGTTCACGCAGCGCGACTACAACGTGATCCACACGGCAGGAGTCGCTGCGTCCCTATTAGCTGCCTTAATCGTCAGCCACTTTCCGAATCGCCCTGTCATCCTTGTCTTCTTCACGTTCGTCTTCGAGCCCAGCGTCCTTTTCAACGCGGTCTTTCACGTGGGCGCGTCCGTGCTGACGCGGAGCTATTGTCCCGGCATGATCACTGCGGTCGTGATCTATCCGCCGCTGTTTGCACTTATCACTGATCTCGCTTACAAGGAAGGTCTTCTCGGCACCGGCAGCCTTCTTGCCACGCTCGTGATCGCCGGCGTCTTCCACACCTGGGAAGTTGGCCACAACGTTTTCAAAACGTGGTGAGTTCACGCCACCGGCTGGAATAAACACGCTCCAGGCCGGATTAACAGGGCGAACAGGAGATCATCCAATGAACATTTTAAAATCAACCGTTGCCGCTGCGGCCCTGCTAAGCGTCGCACCCCTTGCGCAGGCGCAGTTCGCGGAGACGAAATCCCTCACCCTGGACGGCGCGCGCCGGGTTATCGCTGCCGCGATTGCCGAAGCGACTAGCAAGAAGACAACCGGAGTGATCGCCGTGGTAGATAACGGCGGCAATCTGATGGCCCTCGAACGGATTGATGGCACGTTTGCCGCGGGAGCGAATATTTCGATCGGCAAAGCGCGGACCGCACTGCTATTTCAGAAGCCGACCAAAGTCTTTGAGGACATCGTAAACAAGGGCCGCACGGCAATGGTGGCTCTCGATGGGTTTACTCCGCTTCAGGGCGGTGTCCCGATCAGCGTCGGCGGGCAGATCGTCGGAGCTGTCGGGGTCAGCGGCGCGGCGAGCGCGCAGCAAGACGAGGAACTCGCGATGGCTGGGGCCAAAGCGTTTGAGTTCGGGCCACCACCCGTCAGCTACTTCCCGAAGGACCAGGTCAAGGCGGCGTTCGCCAAGGGCTCAGTGCTGTTCGATCACAGCGATAAGTACATGGTCCACGCCAGCCGGCGGGAACAATCTGGAATGTCGGAAATCCACACGAAGGACGCCGACATTGTTTACGTCCTCGACGGCATGGCAACCCTGGTGACCGGCGGCACAGCGGTCAATTCCAAGCCTATCGCCGCAGACGAATTCCGAGGCGAAAGAATCGACGGGGGCGAAACGCGATTGCTTTCCAAGGGTGATGTCATCATCATTCCCGCCGGTGTTCCGCACTGGTTCAAGGAAGTGACCAATCCCTTCCTCTACTACGTCGTGAAGGCCCGCTAGAAAATTCAAAGGAGAAATGCCATGAAATCGATCCGAAACATCCTATACTCCACGCTCCTTATGATTGCCCCGGTCGTTCGAGCGGAACTGCCGGTGAAACGAGTCATCACTTTGAACGTCGCCAAGAAGATCGCGGCCGCCGCTGAGGCCGAAGCCAACCGCAGGCACCTCACCGCCGTGATTGTAGTGGTTGATGACGGCGGTTATCCTCTGCTGCTCCAGAGGCTTGACAACACACAAGTGGCGAGCGTCGAAGTGGGCATTGGGAAGGCCAGAACTGCCGCGATCTTCCGTCGTCCGAGCAAGGACTTCGAAGATCAAGTGAAGGACGGACGAATCGCCGCGCTGGTCCTTCCCGGAGCAACGCCTTTGCAAGGCGGGGTCCCGATCATCCTGGACGGGAAGGTAATCGGTGCGATCGGTGTGAGTGGCGAGAGCCCGAAGGACGACGAAGACGTAGCCAAAGCTGGCGCGGCTGCCGCCGCAGCGGCCATTGCCGCCGAAGGAGCATCTCGTGATTAAAACAATGAATAGAACGAGCTCTCGGTTGGTGTTAGGCGGAGCTGCTTTCTGCGCTCTGGCAGCGCTTACAGCGGCCACCGCTCAACGGACAGAGAATCCTACCGGCGCACCCGACGCCACCATCGATCTGGCAACAGACGTGGGCGTCAAGTTGGTGAAAGGACAGTGGCGCTACAGTGACACCAAGATCGTAGAGGCCGATTTTCGCAGTCCTGGACCGGAAGGCCAGCCTACGGGGAGGCCTGTGAAGACTTACGACTACACGCCTCACGCTGGCGGCGTAGATTTTGACGACTCGACGTGGGAAAACATCGGCGCTACCACCCTCGAACAGCGGCGCGGGCAGGGCCGACTTGGCTTCAACTGGTATCGCGTCGGACTGACTATTCCGGACAAGATTGGAGATTTCGATCCCAGCGGCTCAACAGCCGTCTTTGAAACCTCAATCGACGATTATGCCGAGATCTGGATTGATGGGGAACTTACTCGTGCGCTCGGGCAGAGCGGCGGATCAGTGATCAGCGGCTGGAACGCCGGCAATCGGCTGGTGGTCGGACGAAATGTGAAGCCTGGACAGAAGATCCAGGTCGCCGTGTTCGGTATCAATGGACCGATCTCGAATCCTCCGACCAATTACATCTTCATGCGAAGTGCGAAGCTGTCTTTTTATCGCACAGCTCCGGGACCGGTAGCGATCACTCCGAGCGAAGTTAACGTTGAGGTGGTTCGCCTCGATCCCGCGATTGATGCGATTGTTCCGCCGAATCCAAAGATCTATAAGCTCGCGGACGGGTTTCAGTTCACTGAAGGACCCGTCTGGGTCCGCGATGGCGGATATCTGCTCTTCAGTGATCCGAACGCCAACACGATGTACAAGTACAAACCAGACCCCAGCGATTCCGCGGGTGAACTGTCAGTGTTCCGGCAGCCAAGCGGTTACGCCGGGGCCGATATCGCCGAGTACGGTCAGCCCGGTTCAAACGGACTGACTCTTGACCCGCAGGGGCGTCTCACGATCAACGAGCATGGCAATCATCGTGTGAGTCGCGTTGAGAATAATGGTTCGTTGACGGTCCTGGCCGACAAATACCAAGGTAAGCGCTTGAACAGCCCGAACGATCTGGTATACCGCTCTGACGGAACCCTGTTCTTCACAGACCCACCCTTCGGCCTTCCGAAGTTCTTTGACGATCCGCGGAAGGAACTTCCGTACAGTGGTGTGTTTTCGATCAGCAAGGGCAAGTTACAGTTGGTGAGCACCGATCTCAAAGGTCCCAACGGAATTGCGTTCTCGCCCGACGAGAAATACTTGTACGTCACCAACTGGGACGAAAAGAAGAAGATCATCATGCGTTATGAGGTTCAGGCCGACGGCACGCTAGAGAACGGCAGCCTCTTCTTCGACATGACCAGTGCTCCCGGCGAAGACGCTCTGGATGGCATGAAGGTGGATAAGCAAGGGAATCTGTACGTGTCCGGGCCCGGGGGACTCTGGATTTTGTCCGCCAGTGGAAAGCACCTCGGTACGATCATCGCCCCGAAGCATCCTCATAATATGGCCTGGGGCGAGGACGGCAAGACCCTATACCTCTGTGCCCGGAGCGGGCTTTATCGGATGCGGTTGAACATTGAGGGAATCCGGCCGTAAGACGATGATTCGAATTCTGGCCATTTCCGGAAGTCTTCGTCGATCCTCATCGAATACTACGCTTCTTCGAGCTGCGGCCAATCTGGCGCCCAAAGGGGTTGAGATTACCCTGTACGACGGACTCGCGGGTCTGCCTCACTTCAATCCCGACTTGGAAGGGTCCGAACCGTCCGCTGTGCTGGAGTTTCGAGTGCAACTCGAAAGATCGGACGGAGTGTTGATCAGTAGCCCCGAATATGCTCACGGTGTGCCAGGGTCGCTTAAGAATGCGCTGGATTGGATCGTCGGAAGCGGCGAACTCGTTGACAAGCCAGTGGCGATGCTCAACGCGTCGCCCATGGCGACATACGCTCAGGCGTCGCTCAGGGAAACGATCACCGTGATGTCCGCGCGGGTGATAACTGAGGCGTCGCTGACAATTCCGCTCCAGGGTAAGCATCTGGATGAGTCTGGTATCGCCGCTGATCCTGAACTTTCGCCCCTCGTTCTGGCGGCGATAACCGAATTTGCAACCGCAATTGCGAATTCGGTTCCAAACGCGAATGCGTTCAGATTGAGGTGACGGATTTGACGACAGGGGACTACGCGATACGTTCAGCTCAGACAGAGGACATTCCGGCTCTCTCTGCGATTGAGTTGGCAGCGGCGCAATTGCTTAGAGGTTATGCACCGGAGGCTGTGCTGGCCGAGACGACGGACGAGTGCGCGCTCGCGAATGCGGCCCGCGGTGGACACCTGTGGGTAGCCTCGACAGGGAACACACCAGTGGGCTTCGCGTTGGTAAAGATGCTTGCGGACGACCTGCCCCATCTCGATGAACTTGACGTCGATCCGTCTCACGGGCGCCGCGGCCTGGGCACCGCACTGGTCCGCACGGTGTGCGAGTGGGCCACCTCCTCGAACTACGTCATGCTGACGCTAACGACGTTTCGGGCTGTGGCTTGGAACTTTCCGTTTTACACGCGTCTGGGGTTCGAGGAGATCCCCCACCACGCCATGCGTCCAGAGTTGGCCACCATCGTATCGGCAGAAACGAATCGCGGACTCGATCCGGAGGCGCGAGCGGTCATGGGTTATCGATGCAAGCCGACTACGAACAGAAGATAATTTGTCCACGGCACGGAATAATCCGCCCCGTTCCTCGGATCACGTAACCGGACGGTTCTCCCGTTTCAAAGAGAGGAAATAATGTTTACTCGTAGAGCTGTATTTGCATTGTCTTTCGTCGCAGTCTGGTCCGCTGCCGGGGCGGACTCCAAGTCAGATCCTGTCAATCATAATCGCGGCGGAGTCGCCATCCAGGGGTACGATCCAGTCGCCTATTTCACGGATTCAAGGCCAGTGAGAGGAGATGCGAAGGTCAGTTTTACCTGGCGCGGAGCGCTCTGGCAGTTCACCACCGCTCAGCACAGGGACCTGTTCGCACAACACCCCGAACAATACGCGCCCCAGTACGGAGGATACTGCGCATACGGTGTGGGCGAAAACCATACCGTCGACATCGATCCCGAGGCTTGGAAGATCATTGAGGGAAAACTCTATCTGAACTACAGCAAAGATGTTCAGCAGAAGTTCTTGAAGGAGCCTGCAGTACGCATCAAACGTGCGGACCAGAACTGGCCCGGCCTGCATAAGTGACCTGGTCCCAGCTCATCCAGCCGCCGAGGCTCTGGCTTAGCGATCCGCCTCTGCAGGCTGAAAGCAGTCTTCATGTCCCGCGAGAATATCCTCGCGGGACAGACGCGGGACTAACGTCGTACATCGCATCGAGCGATTGGTATCTGCTCTTTCAGGCATCCGCCAGCCAAATTATCCCTGAATCCGAAAGCACTCGAGCGTCCGCCTAACCTCAACGGAATGGGCACTTTACGCCTATATGATCTTAGACAAGGTCATTCCAGCCCCTGGTAAAAAAGGGCGCAGAGCTATCTAATGGGATGCATGACCTGGCGACAAGCCGAGCTGTCACAAAGCCTCCTGCTACCCGGTCTTAGCGATAGAATCTGTTGCCGGATTCCTACAGCTTCTCGCCGGTCACCGCATCGAAAGCGGAGTTACCCCGGTGCGCTTCGTGAGATTTGTTTTCAACCATGCGGCTTCTCTACCTGAAACGAGACTTGATAGATTCGCGCGTACGTGTTGTCGAACCACGTTGCGCTCAGGTGGGATGGCCAGCCGTGAAAAACCGCCCGCGAACAATCTTCATCCCGCTTACCGATCATGATCGTCTGCTGGAGCGGTGATGGCCAAGACCTGTGCGCGTTCACGAACAACAGCGCAACTCCGGGTCGGCTGCTCACGTGAAAAGACACGCGGCGCAACTGGGGCTCGATAAGCACCGCTGCGAGCACGTGGGACAAAACACGAACGGCATCTGCATAAGAGCATCGGAAGTTGTCGAGGTTCGACGGCTCAACCTCAATTTGCCTTTCCTTCAACCGCTCACCGAGCTCCGATGAAGACGTCAGATCAGCTAAAACTCTTCTGATATCGGCGCGCGGGACCGGAGGCGACTGATGCTTTGGGCGATCAGGCCCATCCCTGACCGGCCGCCTCGAATTTGGCGTAGTTCTTGCGAGCACGAGTCCAACCGTTCCGTAGAGAGCTAACGCCGCCAAGTCGCGCGAATTCGAAACGCGGAACGAATAGACCGGAGCCATGAAGAAGTAAGCAGTTCCGGCGCTCCATAGCCCCATCACGCTAAATCCTGTGAGACGCCCAGCAAACGCGAAAAGGCTCAGAACCACGACGGTCCCAACAGCCAACACCGCATAACTCATTGATGCTCGTATCCCCGTCAGTACGTTATATCACCTCTGCGCAAAGAATGACCTCGTGGGCCGGTTTTGAAACTACTCGGCCATTCTGCGAACCTTGGTTAAATGCCTCTCGGCCACGGGTTGCCCGCGTTCTTCTTCGCCGCATCTCCTGATATCGACAATGTGCCGCTAGCAATGCTGGCGGTATTCGGAGTGGCGAAGCTGTTGGCCGAGCTATTCGAGCGCATGCGAATGCCGGGCCTGGTCGGCGAAATTCTCGCTGGAGTTCTCCTTGGTCCCAGCCTCTTGGGCTGGGTCCGTCCCAATGAGATGCTGACATCCTTGGCTGAACTGGGCGTTTTGTTCTTGCTTTTTCGGGTTGGCCTTGAGGTCAAGTCGAGCGAGCTGATACGAGTGGGGAAGACGGCGACGCTTGTTGCATTTCTCGGCGTCGTGGCGCCATTCTTCCTCGGTTGGGGGATTATGCGCCTATGGGGCGCACCTGGCATCGAATCGATCTTCGTCGGAGCTGCGATGGTGGCTACTAGTGTCGGGATTACGGCTCAGGTTCTCGCATCTAAGGGACTCATCAACCACGCTGCGAGCAAGATCATTCTTGCCGCCGCAGTCATCGACGATGTGCTCGGTCTGATTGTACTCGCCGTTGTGAGTAGCTTAGCTCGCGGCTCAATCAACGTAGTGGAACTAATATTTACAGCTGTCGGCGCCATAGGCTTCACGATCGTTGTTGCCAAGTGGGGTACGCGAGCGATGGGAACCATGGTTCCGCGTCTTGAAGAGCGACTCAAAGCTGGAGAGGTTCAGTTCAATCTCGCGATCGTTATTCTGTTTGGGCTTGCTCTTTTAGCGATGTACGCCGGGGTCGCGGCGATAATTGGGGCGTTTCTTGCAGGGATGGCACTCTCAGACTCCTTGCAGCCCCGTGTCCACGACTTGGCTCACGGAGTATCAGAGTTGCTGGTCCCCTTCTTTTTGGTCGGGATCGGACTACACCTGGATCTTTCAGTGTTTTCGCAAACCAACACGTTGCTTCTATCCAGTGTGATTTTGGTCGCCGCAGTCCTTTCAAAGCTGGTCGCTTGTGGACTTGGCGCGCTGAGCATGGGACGTGCGGACGCCTTTCGGGTCGGCGCGGGTATGGCGCCAAGGGGCGAAGTCGGCATGGTCGTGGCGCAGATCGGGCTGAATCTTGGAGTGATTCCTCCGTCCGTCTATGGAGTCGTCGTGTTCATGGCAGTGGTGACCACAGTCGTCGCGCCACCTTTGCTAACCCTGAGTTTTCGGAATGTTCAGCCAGTAAGGCCAGCGCAAACGTCTCCAAAGGGCTAGATCGACGATCAGGACACAGCTTGGTACTGAACACCCTAACCCGGATCGGGAGAGCTGGAATGATGTTCGTCCGGGAGCGACGAACCGTGCATCGTTTTTGTGTAACGACAGCGCAGCGTTCTGACTCTAACCTGCTTGTAACAAGAAGATTGAAACCTAAGCTCGCTGTGGGAGAACCCTCCGAGCGTGTTTCCGTGCGTAGCCGACCGTCAAATCACTTGTCTCAATGAAGGAAGACTTCCAGCGGAGGGCCGACGTTGACAGGTTCATCATGGACCGGGTTGACAGCGTTCCTCATTTAGAAGCCTTACTCCTTTTGTGGCGAGAACGTCCTCAGATTTGGTCAGCAGAGAGTCTAGCTATTCGCCTATGGGTGAAACCAGACGTAGCGCGCGATATTCTTCAGGACTTGGTACGCGAGCGCTTAATAGTGGCGATGTCGGGATCTGACAAGTTCTTTTACCAGCCTGATCCGGAAAGGGACGGACTGCTCCGCTCGTTGAATGATATATATCGCGAAGAGATGATCCGAATCTCAACGATGATTCATTCCAAACCATCGTCTGCAGTGCGGGAGTTCGCGCGTGCTTTCCGGCTCAAGAAGGAGCAAGAGTGATACTGGGACGGGCCGTTTACATCTTAGGGATTCTAACTACCCTCGCGTGCGCTGTTTTGCTTCTTAGAGCCTATTCGCGCGTAAAGAAGCCATTGTTGCTCTGGAGCGGTCTCTGTTTCGTGGGCCTAACAATCTCAAACGCTTTGATGTTTGTGGATCTCGTAATGTTCCCAGACGTCGATCTCTACGTCTGGAGACTAGTAACAGCCGCCATTTCGATGGTGCTGTTGGTGTACGGATTGATATGGGACAGTCGGTGACCATATGATCGAATCGTTTCTAGTAGGCGTCATTGCGACCGCTTCGGTAACCGCGGGCCTCTTCTTCCTAAAGTTCTGGAAAGACACGCGTGACTCATTTTTCTTGTCTTTTGCCGCGTCTTTTACTATTGAAGGACTCAACCGGGTTTCAGTACTATTCCTTCCGCGACCAAATGAGGGAAGCCCCTGGGTCTATCTCATTCGTCTATTCGCGTTTCTCTTGATCTTGATCGCAATTATCAGGAAGAACTATGGCCGCGGAAGCTGACTCGAAGCTAAAATCTCCCTGATCGACTGTATTGCTGCTGTCTATCGCTAGCGGTTACAATCCGGAAGCAAAGGGCAGGTTCCTGAGCTAAAGCCTGGCCTCCAAATGGATACGGATCGGGTTCTTGAGATCGCCGATCTGTCTGAATTGCGTACACCTATATGTGGAACAGACGTGGATTAGTCAAGGCTAGCGTTCCTTATGGCTGGCTGACCGCGCAATGGAGATTGTATTGTTTTCGCAACCGTTGCCGGTACTGGCTCTCAATTTGACGTCGGGACCCTGCCTCAAGAGCTACACATAGAATCGAAATCGTACCTCGGGTGCGCCATTGCGTTGTGATACAGGATCCTCCGTCGAAGCGCTTTGTGGAACACCCCTATGAGCGAGGTATCGGCTGGATGAAAAAAGCCCCGCCGGTACTGCTTATTCCGGCGGGGGGTCGCTCCGGCAGGGTGAATAAATATGAGTTCAACTAGTTCGCGGCGATAAGATGCGCGCGGCGATTCTTCTGCCAGCAACTCTCCGATTCCTCAGTGCAGACTGGCCTCTCCTTGCCGTAGCTCACGACGGCTAATTGGGCACCGGGAATGCCCATGGACGACAAGAATTCCTGAACAGCGTGCGCCCGGCGATCGCCGAGCGCCAAGTTGTATTCGGCCGATCCGCGTTCGTCGGCGTGTCCTTCAATAATCAGTTTCTGACTTGGATAGTCGGCTAGAATGTCTCGTATTACGTTCACATCATCGCGCAAGGCGACGCCGGCGTCCGAACGAATAGTGCTCTGGTTATAGTCAAAGAGCGCGTCCTCGAGACGGGCCACTTCGTCGCTAAGCCGTTTGCGGACCGCCGCAGGCATTGTTGTTGGCTTAGCTGGCTGTGCCGCAGCCTGTCGGACCGGAGCTGAAGCGACGGGCTTGGCTTTCGCAGGCGCCGGAGCTGGCGCAGGTCGGGCCGAAGCA
>Ga0105245_10005951_pt1 | contig 10717 bp, 9 predicted proteins | sample KBSM54metaG_FD_81523 | JGI IMG/M metagenome (GOLD analysis project Ga0105245, IMG submission 81523) | Miscanthus rhizosphere microbial communities from Kellogg Biological Station, Michigan, USA - KBS M5-4 metaG | ecosystem: Host-associated > Plants > Roots > Rhizosphere > Soil | place: Michigan...
CTTGCCCGCGACGAGTTTGGTGTCCTTGAGCGCGATGCGGTCGCGAATTGCGGGGATCGAGAAATTGCTGCTGAAAGTGGTGAAATCGCCGAAGATGAAGCCGTCGAGCTCGAACGAGTGCGGCGGAACGTAACCCTTGAGGTTGACCGTGATCGCGCCTTCGATGACGCCCGCTAGCGGTCCACCCGGGAACGAGAGCGTCGTCTGCGAGCTCACGGTGACGCCGGTGACCGTGAGCGGCATGCCCAGCGGTTTGGCGAGTTTTTCGGCGGCCGTTGGCGCAAGTGTGATGGTGGCGGTGGGCGGCGTGAGGGCGGGCGAGACTTCGATGCGCAGCGGCGCATGGCCCAGATCCGACTCGCCGAAGCCAAGCGCGATCGACGACGCTTCGCGCACGAAACCAGCGCCCACGCGCCCCAGGTCCACACCCTCGAACGTGGCATGTTCGGCCGCGAACACGCCGCCCGTCGCGGTGTGCGTCAGTGAACCTGCGGCAACGTCCAGCCAGGGCGCCGAGCCTGAAGCTTCGATGAAGCGCGCATGAACGTTTTTGGCGCTCAGGGGCAGCGCATAGGCGCTCGGGTGCGCTTTCGTCCACTCACTGAGTTCGAGCGCCACGTTCGTGACCGAGCCCGTGACGAGCACGTCGACATTGGTCAAGTCGATGGCGAGTGGCGTCAGCCCATCGAGCGTCACTGCCATCCGACCGAGCTGGGCTTGGATGGAGCGGACGCGGTCGAGCTGCACCTTCGAGCTATCGACTTGCACCCAGCCCCAGCCGAACGAAATCTCTCCCGGCTCGAGTTCCACGCCTTGTTCGTGGGCCGTCGAAACCACCTTCGATTCGACGTACTTTGGCAGTATGACGAGCAGGGCGACGCCCGCGCCGCCCAACAGCAGAGCGAACACCACACCGACGAGGACCAGCCAGCGTTTGCCGTTCACGATGGCGGTACGCTACGACCTCTTTCCGAGCCCGCCAACAGCAGAGCCCGCTTTTCGACCCATGCCGATCTATCTCACGCCCGAAGGGGCAAAAAAGCTCGCCCAAGAACTCAATCAATTGGCGAGCATCGACCGGCCGCGAGTCGTGCAAGAGGTGTCCGACGCCGCCGCACAGGGCGACCGTTCGGAAAACGCGGAATACACGTACGGCAAAAAGCGTCTGCGCGAGATCGATCGACGAATTCGCTTCTTGACCAAGCGGCTGGAAGGCGCGGTCGTGGTCAAGCAGGATCAAGGAGCGCACCTCGAGGTCCGCTTCGGCGCGCGCGTCGAGGTAGTGGATGAAAACGAGAAGCGCTCGGCCTACGTGATCGTGGGGCCGGACGAAGCCAACCCCAGCGATGGCAAAATCAGCTTTCAATCACCGCTCGGCAAAGCGCTGATGAAACGCAAAGTGGGGGACGTAGTGAGCGTGCAGCGGCCCGCTGGCGAAATCGATCTCGAGATCGTCAAGATCGAATACGAGTAGAGCCAGCGACAGCGCCGCATGATCGGATGGCAGATCTCGATCGGCGCGAGTCGCGACATGCCACGAGACTAAACCGGCGAGCCCGGCGCCCGGCTACCTTGCGTCCAGGGAGAGTCGCTTTGACCCTTCTAGCGCCTGCTCGAGGAAATGCTCACGCGCAGCCGAAAGCTTCGGGTCGGACACACGCGCGCCTTCGCCTAAGCCGCGCCGTTCAACAGCAACCGACCGCGCTCGGCCAAGCCTTGAATCACGGCGTGGAAGCTGGATAGCGCCTGCATTTTCTCCACGCCGAAGCGCGCTTCGAGGCCCGCGCGGATCACGGGGACTTTTGCGGTGCCGCCGGTGGAGCACACCAGATCGATATCCGTCGGGGTGAGCTTCGCTCGTTCCAGCACCTGATCGAGCCGCGACAGAATGCTGCTCGAAACGCGCTCACTTCCCGTTTCGAAGCGCTCACGCGTGTACGGCTCGACGATGTCGATGCTCGGGTAATCGAAGCGGAAGGTAGCGGCGTCTTCTTGTGAGAGCGCGCGCTTCAACTGCTCGATGGACTCGAACAGCTGAAAGCCGAGCCCATCTTCGATCAGCGTGAGCAATTGATCGACGTGGGCCTTGTCGGCTTCGCTCGAAGAGCCCGAGCGCACGCCGCGCAAAAATTCGGTGACGTCCCGGCGCGCGAGCACACAGATTTCGGCCGGACCACACAACTGCTCCATCAGTGGCTTGGGCATTTCCAGCCAATTGGAGCCGAACGGCACCTGATAGCGAACCTTGGCGCCGAAATGTTCGGAGATGCCGTGGCGCATCAGCGAGCCGTCGTAGGCGTCACCGGCTTGCGCGATGCCGCCCATGGCCAGCACTTCGACCGCATTTTTCTGCGCGGGATCGAGCCTTGCGACGGTGAAATCGGAGGTGCCACCGCCAAAATCGGCCACCAAAATGGTGACCGCCCCGGGGCGAGTCGAGCTCAAATCATAGGCCGCAGCCAGCGGTTCGGGGCAAAACTCGATCTGCTCGAAGCCGGCGAATTCCGCCGCACTGCGCAACCGGCTCTCGGCCAAGGCATCGGCTTGATCGTCATCGCTGAAGCGCGCCGGACGACCCATCAGCACCCGCCGCACGTCGGCCTTGAAATAGCCGTTCGCGCGCCGGCGCATGTCGCGCAGAAATAACCCCACCAATTCTTCGATCGTGACCTTCTTCGTCCCAATGCGCGTGTCGGAAAAACTCTGCAGTGGCAAGAAGCGCTTCACCGAGCGGATGAAGCGGCCACGCAGCCCCTCCTGCACGTAGTCAGCCAGTGCACCGGCACCGAAAGACCACGCCGAGTCATCCGAGAAGAACAGGATGCTGCGAAACACACTCGGGTCGAGCGCGCGCTCGTCGAGCGGGATCGGGGGGTGCGTTCCGTCGCGGTTGGCGGCAGCGAGCAGCGAATTACTCGTGCCGAAGTCGATCGCGTAAAGTTCGGGTCGAAAAGCGGGGTTCATCGGGTTCGGCGGCACGCGGGTGGCGGCTCGGCCGGAGGTCATAGCGGAGCCGGACCGCTACAGGAAGAGATCAGGCAAGAGTTGCTCGCTCGGCACGTTCGCGTAAGCGGAGAGGTCCGTCACCCCCGCGAGATCGCGCAGTACGTCGTCGTCGAGGCAGAAATTGCCCGTAAATTCGCGGCTATTTTGGGTCAAAATGGCGTGCGCGGCATCCGAAACGATGTCCGGCGTGCGCGCTCGCGCCATGGCCGGATCGCCTCCGAGCAGGTTTTTCACCGCGGCGGTGGCGATCACCGTGCGCGGCCAGAGCGCGTTGACGGCGATGCCACGACTGCGCTGCTCTTCGGCCAAGCCCAGCACGCATAGGCTCATGCCGTACTTGGCCATGGTGTACGCCAAGTGCGGCGCGAACCATTTCGCCGCCAGGTTGAGCGGCGGTGACAGCATCAGGATGTGCGGATTCTCCGCCTTGGCCAACGCGGGTAGGCATGCCTTCGAGCACACGAACGTGCCGCGCGTGTTGATCTGATGCATCAGATCGTAGCGCTTCATGTCCGTCGCGAGCGTGCCGGTGAGCGAAATGGCGCTGGCGTTGTTTACGAGAATATCGATGCCGCCGAACGTGGCGATGGTCTTTTCGACTGCGGCTTCGACCTGATCCTCGAAGCGCACGTCGCACACGCAAGCGAGCCCGCGCCCACCCGCGCTTTCGATCTCCCTCACGGTCTCGTGCACGGTGCCAGCAAGCTTCGGATTCGGTGTATCGGTCTTGCCGAGGACGGCGATGTTCGCGCCGTCACGCGCCGCTCGCAGCGCGATCGCGCGACCGATGCCGCGGCTAGCACCCGTGATGAACAAGGTCTTACCGGCTAATGTGGCCATCAGCCGGTTCTACTACGGAAGCGGCAAAGCTCCCGGATGAGGGACTTGGCTCAGTAGCCGAAGTCGGTGGCGCCGCCGGAAGGCTTCGCGCCGCCCGGCTTTTTTGCGGGTGGGGCATGACCGGCGGGGGGCGGGTGAGCCACCGCCGCGGCGGCAGCGACGGACTTTGCCGCTGCTTTGTCGGCTACCGGAGTGACTGGCGGCGCAGAGGCGGCAGGCACGGCCGAGGCAGTTGCCTTCGCGGAGGCAGCCGCGCTCGGGAGCTCGGGTGCGGCCACGGGTTGATCGGCGGGTTTCACCGCGCTCGCGACGGCGCTGTTCGCCGCAGTCGGCGCGCTGCCGTGAAACACTTTGAACGCCGCGAAAGCCCCACCGCCCAGCACGAGCAGCGCCACGCCGAGCAGCGCGGCCACGATGCCCGCGTTGCTGTTCTTGGGGATCGTCGGCGCGTGATCGTCCGTCTTCGACCAGTTGGCGCCGGTGGAGGGTCCACTGCGCGCGGCCTGTGCGGCGGCGAAGGCCGGCAAAGGGCCCGTCGCATCCGGGAGGGGAGTGCCGCGGAGCGCTTGATACTCGCGGAGCGCCTGCGAAAACTCTTCACAAGTTTGAAAACGCGCGCTCACCTCGCGCGCCATCGCCTTCAAAATGATGGCTTCGAACGCGGGATCGAGATCGGGCGCGAGCGTGCGCGGCGGCGGCGGATCGGAGAGCACGATCTTGAACAAAAGTTCGTTGAACGTCTTGCCGTCGAAGGGCACGGCGCCAGTCACGCACTCGTACAAAATCACGCCCATCGCGTACAAATCACTGCGCGCGTCGGCTTCGCGGCTGCCGTTGGCCTGCTCGGGCGACATGTAATAGGGCGTGCCCATCACCGAGCCGGTGCGGGTCATCTTCATGCCCTCGTTCGTGAGCTGATTGAATTTCGAAATCCCGAAATCGATGATCTTCACGAAGTCGAGCACGCCCGCCTTCTGCTTGAGCACGAAGATATTCTCGGGCTTGAGATCGCGATGGATGATGCCGGCGTGGTGAGCGGCAGCGAGCCCAGTGAGGGCTTGCACCATGAGCGGCACCGCTTGCCGTGGTGTCAGCCGAACCAGGCGCTGGATGCGACCATTGAGCGGCTCGCCGTCCAGGTACTCCATGACCATGAAGCGGTCGCCCGTGGGCAACGTGCCGAGGTCGAGCACTTCTAAAATGTGATCGTTGCCGATGCGCCCGGCCGCTTGGGCCTCACGCTCGAAGCGTTGCACGATATCGGCGCTGGTCGCCGCTTCGCCGAGCAGCACCTTGATGGCCACACGCCGGGCGATGGCGACATTTTCGCCCTCGTAGACCTCACCCATGCCCCCCTGTCCGATCAGGCGCACGATGCGGTACTTGTCTTGGATGATCTGGCCTGGTTGCAGCATTGGCCGACTTTCAGTCTACCTTCGTGTTTGCCGCGCGTCTCGAGATTTGAAGCGGGGGCTTACAGCCACTAGTTTGTGATACGCTCAGAAGCCATGGGAGCTTTGCGTAACCTGGCGAAAGTGTCGATTTGTGCTGGTTTGTTCGGGGTGCTGGGGCCGCTGGCGCCGCACCACGCACAAGCTGCGAGTGAAGAGGACAAGGCGGGCGCGCGCGCCGCCGCGACTCAAGGCGAGACAGCCTTCAACGCCAAGCGTTGGGCTGATGCGGTCGATCTGTTCAGCCGCGCCGAATCGCTCGTGCACTCCCCCGTGCACCTGCTGTTCAAGGCACGAGCGCTGGTGCAGCTCGGGCAATTGGTGAAAGCCCACGAAACTTACCTGGAAATCATGCGTGATCCGGGCAGTTCTCCCGCGCTGACCAAAGCCCAAGACGCCTCCAAGACCGAGGTTGCCGCGCTCGAGCCGCGCTTGGCCAGCGTGACCGTGAAGCTAGATGGCCCCGGCGCGGCTGACGCTACCGTCACGATGGACGGCGTGAAGGTGCCACCTGCGTTGGTCGGCCTCGCGCGCCCGGTCGATCCCGGTGAACACAAGTTTCAAGCCGTGGGCAACGGGTTTCAGAGTGATCCGGCCAGTGTCGTCGTCAAAGAAGGCGGCACGGGCAACGTGACTCTGATGCTGAAGCCGGTCGCCGGCGCGGGCGCAGCTCCAGTTCCAGTGCCACCGCTCGCCGGGGACACGCCCGCTGCGGCGGCTGGCACCGCGGGCTCGGCTGACACGGGCGCCGCACCCAAAAGCGGCAACGGCCTGCGCACCGGTTCGTACATCGCCTTCGGTGTGGGGGCAGTGGGGCTTGCTGTGGGTACGGTGTTCGCGCTCAGCGCCAAGAGCAAATACGGCGACGCGAATGACCTGTGCAAGACGGACCCGTGCAACCTCACGCAAGCGCAGGCCGATCACCGCACTCAACTCGGTAAGGACGGGGACAGCGCGAAAACTTTGTCGCTCGTCGGCTTCATCGCGGGTGGGGTGGGTGTAGCCGCGGGTACCACTCTCTTCATTCTCAGCAACAAAAAAACTGAATCTGCTCAGGCCGAGGTGCATCCTTGGATCGGGCTCGGCTCACTCGGGCTGAGCGGCAAGTTCTAAGCAGGGCACGCGTCGGTACGACTATCGAGCAAGATTGGAACTCATCTTATGGCTTCAAAGAATCGCTTACGGGTCGGTGTGATGGCGAGCACGGCGCTCGTCACGGGCGTCGTGTTCAGCGCTTGTGGCAGCGTCAACTCACACAAGGTGATGATCGTCGCGGATGATGCAGGCGGCACGACGTCTGCCGCGGGCAGTGGCGGCGCGAGCAACGGTGGCAATGGCGGCATCAACGGCGAAGCCGGAGAGATGAGCAACGCCGGTCAAGGTGGTGAGATGACGGTCCCCGAGGCCATGCCCGGCGCGCCGTTCGTGATCGCCGTGAGCCCCGTCGACAAATTCACGATGGCCGCGCCAAACAAGGCCATTCAGGTCAAATTCTCGGAGCCGATGGATCCGAAGACGATCACGCTCGACAGCGTGCAAGTCCAAGACTCGACCGGCACCGAGATCGATGGCGCGGTGACGTACTCGAATGCGATTGCGACGTTCACGCCCACGCTGCGCATGGATCTGCTCGGCACTTACACGGTCAGTGTTTCTACCGCGGTGACCGATGTCGATGGCACTCCGATGGCCAAGGCATACACCTCGACGTTCACCATTCGGGAAGGCCTGTGGGGCCTGGAGTCGAAAGTCACCAAAGTCGCGTCGCGCATGGACAATCGCGGGCCGCGCCTCGCTTCCGATGGCAAGGGGCATGCGATCGCCGTCTGGGCGCAATACGCCAGCACCACCGCGACGACGTACGACACGCTCGCTCGCTTCTTCACCCAAGGTACCGGCTGGGGCGAGATCACCACGGTGAGCTCGGGGACGGTCACCACCTTCTCTCCGCAAGTGGCCATGAACGATGGCGGAGATGCGGTCGTGGCTTGGATTCAGTCGGACCCGACGATCACGGACGTCGTCATGGCGCGGCGCTACGTCGGAGGCGTTTGGGACAAAGCCCCCATCCGGCTCGATACCGAAACCGCGCAGGATTACGTCAATGCGATCAGCGTCGGCATTGGAGCCGACGGCTCCGCTCACGTCGCCTGGATCGAAAACCACCAGGTCGGGACGACGTACTATTACTACCTGTATGCGCGCGATGCCGACCCGACAGGCGTTTGGAGTTCGAGTCCCCGCTATTTCACTTCGGACACCAACCAACCGGGCTTGCCCGCGATGGCCTTCGACTCCAAGGGTGACGGCTTCGCGATCTTCACCGAGGTCGTGAGCGCGACCCAAAGCGCGCTTTATACGGAGCGTTTCTTGGCTTCCAGCGGGACGTGGTCGAACGGCGGTCAGCTCTCGGGCTCGCTCGCCAACTCGGTCGACGATCCAGCGATCGCGCTCGATGACGCGGGCGGCGCCATGGCAGTCTGGGTCACCTCGGCGGACAGCACGAACTACTCTGCCGTCGCCAGTCAGTACGCCAAGGCTTGGAAAGCGCCCGTCGTGATCAGTGACGACAAGAGCAGCGCGTTCGCGGCCGGCATCGCGGCGACCGGCAAGGGCTTCGTCGCCACTTGGACGCAGGGCGCCAGCATCGACAACGTCTACGAAAACGAGTACCGCACCACGTGGGGCACGCCGAGCATCCTGACGAGCGGCGATCACGCTGCGTTCAACGGCGTGGTGCGCGGTGATGCCGCCGGCAATGCGCTCGTCGTTTGGCAGGAGCAGAGCGGCGTCGCCGAGAGCTATTACGACATTCACTTTGCGCGTTTGGTGGCGTCGACCGATAAATGGTCCGACCCCGCTCTGGTCGAAAATTCGCTCGGTGTGTTCGAGCTCCCGAGGTTGACGATGTTGCCCGGTGGCTGCGCGCTCGCCGTTTGGAGCGTGTACTCCTCGCCGTTCGAAGGCCAGCTCACCGGCTTTTACGGCAACGTGTTCGAGTGAGCGAAGCTCGCAGCGCCCGATCAGAACCCGTCACTATGTCAGAACGCATCACGATCAAGAGCCGCCCCACGCTAGTGATTGGGCTCTTGATCGGCTCTTTGGTGGTGGCGGGTTACGCCTTGTATTGGTTGCTCAAATCGATGCGGATGTGAGCTGCCAGGGCTCGGGCGCGCCGTGCTAAACTCGGCGCGTGGTCGCCGTCTGCTTCGTCTGTTTGGGAAACATCTGCCGCTCACCCATCGCGGAGGGGGTTTTTCGACATTTGGTACGCGAGGCCGGCCTCGACGAACGGTTCGAGATCGATAGCGCAGGCACGGCTGGCTACCACGCGGGTGAGAAGCCCGATCGCCGAGCGCGCGCTGCGGGCGAGCGCGCGGGCATCGAGATCTCGGGCGCCGCACGCCAATTCACGGTCGCGGATTTCGCGCGCTTCCACTACGTGCTCGCGATGGACCCGTCGAATCTCGCGGATTTGCAGGGCCTTGCCCCTTCCGCCGAAGCGCGCGCCAAGGTCCGCCTGATGCGCAGCTATGATGCCGATGCGGCCGCCAACGCGCCCGTTCCCGATCCCTATTACGGCGGTGAGGCCGGCTTCGATGAAGTGGTCGAGTTGTGCTTGGCGGCGTGCCGCGGGCTGCTCGCGGAGATCCGTCAGGAACACGGCGTGTGACCGAGGGCGCGCTACGTGAGCGCGTCGAAAGCGTGCTCGGGCGGCGCGTGTCGAGCTTCACGCGCACGCACGGTGGCGACATCAATGACGCGTTCGAGTTGGAGCTCGAAGGGGGCGAGCGCGTTTTCTTGAAGACGAACCAGGATGCGCCGCCGGGCCTGTTCACGGCGGAGGCGCGCGGGCTCGAACTGATTCGGACCGCGAGCGCGTTACGGGTGCCGAAGGTGCTGGCCGCCTTCGACGAAGACGTCAGTTTTTTGCTCTTGGAGTTCATCCACTCGGCGAAACCCGCGCGCCATTTCGACGAGGAGCTCGGGCGCGGCCTCGCCGCGTTGCATCGCGCGGAACTGCCATATTTCGGCTTAGATCACGATAATTTCATCGCCACGTTGCGGCAGAGCAATCGCCGCCATGAGTCGTGGGCCGAGTTTTACCGTGCCGAGCGGCTCGAACCGCAGTTGCGCCTCGCGCTCGGTTCCGGTCGTGCGCCACGTTCCCTCGCACGCCCCTTCGAGCGCCTTTTCGCCTCGCTCGCCGAGCGCGTCGGTCCGGCCGAGCCTCCCGCGCGCCTGCACGGCGACTTGTGGGGCGGCAATCTGCACATCGACGAAGCGGGGGCACCGGTGTTGATCGATCCGGCGCTCTATGGCGGCCATCGCGAGATCGATCTGGCGATGATGCAGCTATTCGGCGGCTTTTCGGCGCGCGTGTTCGCCGCCTATGCCGAAGCGTTTCCGCTCGCTCCGGAGCACGCCGAGCGCGTCACGCTGTATCAGTTGTATCCCCTGCTCGTGCATGTGAATTTGTTTGGGGGTAGCTATGTGGCCCGAGTGCGCGACATCGTCGAAGGCCTTGCGTAACGAGCACGGCTCCCAGCGAGCGCTCGCTACTTCTACAACGGATCGGCGAAGGCGTCGGCGGCGCAGCCGAAGCGCGGGCGCGCGGGCACGTCATCCGGACCGCTGAGCAGCGTGATGCCAAAATGCCCGGTAAAATCGGCACTCAGCAGGCCCGTTGCTTGGCCATCCAGGGTGCCGCAATAGAACGGATGGATGCCGCAGATGTGGCCGTGCAGCGTCATCTCGGTGGTGATGGGCACGCCGCGCAGGATGGGGTTCGCGTTGCCGTCGAGCGCCGTCGGATCGACGTGCGCATAGAGCACGCCGTTGTCCAGCGGATCGGTTTCGACCGTGAGTTCGCTGCCCAAGCGCGTTTTGCGATCGGCCGAATCGAGCGGGTAGTAGTGAAACACGACCTGCGTCGAATCGCCCTTGGCTGGCGTCTCGATCGTGCCCAAAAATAGAATGGGTTTGCCCACTGCGAGGCTGGTGTCGAGCGCGAGTAGCGCAGGGCCGCTCACGGTGTTCGGAGCTGGCGGCTCGCAATTGCCGCCGTCGTAGCTTTCGTCGCTCGCGCCGCCGGCGCCTGCCGCGCCGATGCTTGCTTCAGGGCCGCCGTCCGTGGCGAGGTGTTGCGCGCGCTGTTCGAATTGGTTGAAGCGCCCACGCGCGTCCGCGCAGGCGCTGCACGCGAGCGCGCCTCCGACGTAAATTGCGGCCAAATTAGCGGTGAGTACGCGCATGATCGAGTGATGACGAAGAGCCCTGAGTCCGCTAGCGTACGGGGTTCCCTGATGCGTGGAAAGCGATTCTTGGTTGCCCTCGCCGTGCTCGGCGCGTTTTCGGCGTCTACGCCGCGCGTCGCGCGCGCCAGCGGTAGTTCGGTGGCGCATTTCGCTACCGAACAC
>Ga0105245_10005952_pt1 | contig 10717 bp, 11 predicted proteins | sample KBSM54metaG_FD_81523 | JGI IMG/M metagenome (GOLD analysis project Ga0105245, IMG submission 81523) | Miscanthus rhizosphere microbial communities from Kellogg Biological Station, Michigan, USA - KBS M5-4 metaG | ecosystem: Host-associated > Plants > Roots > Rhizosphere > Soil | place...
CCCGCGTTCGCCAAGCCAACCGCTACTTCATGAAAGCGGCGGAGGTCGATGGGGAAGCAAGTCTGGGTCGATCAGGAGCATGGGGGAATGCTTCAAATCCGTCCTACGTTCGATGCGACGATTGCACGCTCGAGATGTAACTCGTCTGGAGGAGCGAGTAGCACAAGCAAATCTGGGCTCGAATTAAGCCGAGCTTCCTACTTCTACCCTGTTCCTCCAAGAAGGCATTGTGCGCTTGGCAGCGCAAGGTACCGAAGCCTCAGTTTGCCGGACCATCGGTGGGCTTCTGCGCTCCGTGCGACATGAGGGTGACGGCTTCGGGTGCCTTCAGTACAAACGATCCTGTCCCGATAGCGAACGACCGCTGCAGGATGCCGCTCAGCTTCTCGCGCAATAGCAATCCCTGCTTCGAGAGAATGACCACTGTGTACATCGGCGACCCCCGGCTGCCATGGACCGGCAGCGGATCGACCCTGAAGGGACGCGCACTCTGGTCCCCGACCTGCTTCGCCAGTGTACTGAGGACCGCCTCCAACTCGTCTTTACTCGGATAGTTCATCTCTAGAGCCTCACTCTGGCTTCGCCCGGATGGCGATGAACTGTAATGTTACGCCGGAAGTGCCTTTCTGGCAGCGGGGCACCTCAAACGGGGTACGGTTGTCTCCGAAATGGGCGGATCGTCCGGGAATGAGTGGGGTTCGGCCGCAGTGGATCCCTGGGTCGCGCAGCGCGCGTCGCAAGCAAAACAGCTATGGAAAATAGAACCAAAAAAGAGGGGCTTGCCGCACCGACAAGCCCCTTAGCGCCTCGACACAGCGCTCGGGGAGGAGAATGCGTCCAAGACGGCGCGAAACCGCTGTGTGAGAGGTAATGTATCTAAGGATGGCCGGGGAGTATGTCGGCCGGGTGCCGAATGAGCCTAGGCACGCTCCTACAGGGCCGTTTGGAAGGGCGCTCAGTCGACAGGCGGGGCTGCGAGCTTGTTGATGGCGCCCAGCGTCTTCTTTAGGAAAGTCTTCCCGCGCATGGGGACACCATTGTTGGTTTGCACGGTTACCACTCCATCATCTTGTCGCACTACTGTCATGGAGATGTTGGACCCATGCAGCCTCCACGTCGCCGACCGATACTCGCCGGGCCCTTCGATCAGTCGCAGGCGCAATGCACCCAGCGATTCCAGCAATTCAGAAATCTCCGCGAAACAATCCTTCTCCGGCCAGTCCACTTCAAGGTCCCCCTTTCCCGACCAAGCGTTTTAGGACGACGCCATTGCAGACGACGAGTATGGGCTGGGTCTTACGGCGACCTTACCGCTGCATATGACTTTGAACTGAAGCTCGGGGGCTCTGGGCAGCAGGAGCGAGCTTTTCGGATGACTGAGTCACCGCGCTCATGTTGACGTTCCTCGCCATTTGCATGTGACTCATACGCCCCCCTCCGCAACCCCCTACCAGCGCTCGCGTGGGGGCGACCGTCACCAACGAAAGGGTGAGTAGAATCAGACACACCCGACCCATGCTGATGCTCCTCTATCCAAGTGCTACACGGTCTGTGGCATGAACATGGAAAGAGGTTCAAAGGGGCATCAAAAAAATATGACAGCACACCGCTCCGGTATCACGACTCTCGAAAGCACTGAAGTCAGAGGCTCGCGTGCGAGTTGCGCGCTGAACGGCGAGTGGAAGTGCCGCCGCTATGGTGGATCATCCGCTTGGATCGAACGAGCCGCCGTAGGATCCCAATCGGTCGGCCACGTTGGTCGCCGTGTTGGTCCTTCTGCTGAAGTTTTAGTGCCGCGGACCTTACATCTGTCTCAAGGACAATCCTTAAGTCGCTAAGCGGGAATCGCTTTACGACTCGTTGGCGTCTTTCAGCAGATCCGCGAAGCGCGTGCGCAGCTCGCGTTTGAGCAACTTGCCGCTCGGGTTCTTCGGCAGGCTGTCGACGAAGACCACCTTCTTGGGGGTCTTGAAGGGCGCCATGTGCTGGCGGCAGTACGCGAGCACTTGTCCTTCGCTCAGCTCGTGACCAGCCTTCACGACGACGATCGCGGTAACTGCCTCGATCCAATACGGGTGTGGCAGTCCAATCACCGCGACCTCGGATACGCCGGACACACGGAAAATCGTTTCCTCGACTTCCCGGCTGGCGACATTCTCGCCGCCGGTTTTGATCATGTCCTTCTTACGGTCGACCACCGTGATGTAGCCGTCCGAATCGATCGTCGCCAGATCGCCACTGTGGAACCAGCCACCCTCGAATGCCGCGGCGCTGCGCTCGTCATCCTGGAAGTAGCCTTGCAGGAGTTGCGGCGAACGGTGGACGATCTCGCCGATCTCTCCAGGGTTTACGTCTTGCATCGAGTCATCAACGACTCGCGTCTCGACGTTGAGCACAGCGCGCCCCGCCGAACCCGCTTTGCTGAGCTGCTCCTCCGGCTTGAGCACGGTCGCCAGCGGCGCGATTTCGGTCTGACCGTAGAAGTTCCACAGCCGCAGTGACGGCAAGCGTCGCTGGATCTCCTTCAGTACTTCCACTGGCATGATCGCCGCGCCGTAGTAGCCCTTGGCAAGCGCCCGCAAGTCGGTGGTATCGAAACGCGGCGAGCGGAGCAGCGCAATCCAGATCGACGGCGGCGCGAAGAACGAGTTGATCCGGTGCCGTTCGAGCAGCGTGAGGATGTTGTCCGCGGTGGGTTTTCCGGTGATCACGTTGGTCGCCCCGACATAGATCGCCGGACCAAGGAACACGTCGAGCTGCGCGCAGTGATAAAGCGGCAGCGCGTGGAGCAGCCGATCACCCTCCGCGATTTCGCCCTCGACCACGCAACTCACGTATTCCCAGATCACCGCCTCGTGGGTAAGCATGGCGCCCTTCGGCAGCGATTCAGTGCCGCTGGTGTAGATGATCTGCGCGATCGATCGTCCATCTATGTCCAAAGATGGAGGCGCGCTCGTCGCAGACAGCAACGTATCGAAAGACCGCATTCCCGACGCATGCTCGGAGCCGTCCTCGCCCGGAAGACTGATGATTTCCTCGACCTTGGTCTCGCGTGCTGCAGCCTCCCGTGCCAAAGCCAACATGTCCGGACCCGCGCATAGCAGGCGGGCCCCGGCGTGCTTGAGCACGTAGGCGACCTCGTTCGCCGTGAGCATGAAGTTTATCGGCACCAGCACTGCACCCACACGAGCGATGGCGAAGCGCAGCGCCGCGAACGCATGCGAGTTGCGCGAAAGGACCGCAACGCGGTCGCCTGCACTGGCGCCAACACCGAGCAGACCATGCGCAAGGCGGTTGCACACCGCATCGAATTCGGCGTACGTCCACTGCACTTCGCCGCAGACGATCGCGACCTTGGTCGGAAAGCGGGCCGCCGTCCGCCGAAGCAGGTCGCCCAACGTATGGCGCCAGATCGCCGCCGATTCAACGGATTGTTTGGATGGAGTCATCTAAGCAACCTTGAGGTACGGATCGCCCCGGCCTGGGGCGCTCCTTGGGGTAGCGATGAAGCATACCCTCTCGACACCTGCTGCGCTTCGATGCTGAATGCCGTTCACGCGTCGAAGAAATCGCGAGTGAGCTCTGCGGCCGGGAAGGTAAAGCAATGCTTGCAGCGTGAGAATAATGCTTAAACCTCCGTTTGTCCTATAGGTGACTTCCGAGGGTTGAGTTAACCTTGCAGGCCACGGTTGCGACGACGCAACACCATTGGGGAGGTTTCATGAGAGCAAGTACACCAGCTGCAACATTCCGCAGGCTGAGCATTGAGCTGCCAGCGGTTTCTTGGCTGATCCGGATTCTGCGCAGCGCGCTCTTGTTGTCCATCTTGCTTGCTCCCTGTACAGCTGGTGTCCATGCGGCTGATCAGTTCATTTACGCCAACAGCGACGTACAAGGCGCGAACATCGTTCTGGGTTTCCGCGTCGGTGCCGACGGCTCTTTGTCTGCAATCGTAGGCTCTCCATTCGTGACGGGCGGAGTTGGTGCTGGCGCGGGATACTTCGCCTCGAACCGCATTGCTATTTCAGCTCGTGGAAAATTTCTCTACGCCTCCAACAGCGTCACCAATGATGTCAGCGCCTTTTCCATCGATCCCAGTAGTGGAAACCTCACCCCAGTGCCGGGGTCACCGTTTCCATTGGATAGCTCCAGCCCCAGCAGCGGCTTTGACTTCGGGATCTCCTTGGCAGTCACCCCAGATGGGCAATTCTTGATGGCAGGCAATGCGCCGTCGGGGAGAATTACGTCCTTCAGCATTGGGGCAGATGGTTCACTTACAGCCGTACCTGGCTCACCCTTCTTCGCGGGGGGAAGACCCATTGGAATGAAGGTATCGCCGAATGGTAGATTCCTGGCGGCTGGTCTGTTGGGAAGTGTGGCGATGTTCGGCATTGCTCCTGATGGGTCGCTCACCCTTGTCCAAGGCTCGCCGTTTGGGGACGGTGGCTTTGGTGCTGCTGCAGGTGTGGACATGAACTGCAAGAGCAATCTTCTTTTCGCTGGCGAAGCGAACGCGAATCGCCTCACCATTGTGGGTGTCTTCAGTATTGCATCCGATGGAGCCTTGACACCCACAATCGGCTCCCCCTTCATTGCTGCAGCGGGGGCCAATTCCAATGTACCCCTGCTCAGCCCCGATGAGCGGCTTCTATTCGTAAGCAACCAAGAAGCCGTGACGCTTCCATCGTCCACCGCCACCGTTACGGTGTTCAACGTTGCCGCAGACGGTACCTTGACGTTGGTTCCGGGCTCGCCGTTCCCGGCGGGCGGATTCCCCAGTGGCATGACCACGAATCCAGCCGGTACGCTCCTCTTCACAGCCAATGATCAGGCGATCGGCGTCCTTTCCATTGCCAATGATGGCACTCTGGCTGCGGTTCCGGGATCCCCCTTCAGCGCCGCACTGCCCTCTTCCTCACTGCAATCGCTCGCTGCATTTCCCTCGAAGACTTGCGAGATCGCTGTTGATATCGACATCAAGCCGCGCGGGTTCCGAAACAGGATAAACCTAAGAAGCAAGGGCATGGTGACCGTTGCAGTCCTGAGTAGTCCGACTTTCAATCCAGTAAATGTGATTGTCGATACAGTGAGGTTTGCCGGCGCATCCTCAGAAAAGTTTGTCTACAAAGACGTCAACTCCGATGGAGTTGCCGATTTGGTCCTTCACTTCCGTATACACGATTTGCAACTTACATCTGACAGTACCGAGGCGACCTTAACAGCCGAGCTGCGGGATGGCGGGTCCATCGCCGGAACGGACTCCGTAAGGATCGTCCCGAAGAAATAGAGGGGCCAGGGCTGAACGGAACTACCGCCCGGCGCTGGTAAGGACCCCCTCGAATTTAGCCACGGCGGGAAAACTCGCGAGCTGTTTTCAGTCCGTGAACTTGGCGACGACCAACCCGGTCTCAGTGAACTCGAACGCCAATAAGATGCCTGCCACCACGACGGCCAGTGCCTCGCCCTCTGCCGGGGGCTGTTCAATTTCGCCGAGGGCTTCGGTTAGGAGATTGATTACTTCGGTCTTGGTCAAACCTTTGCCGGATAACGCGGACGCAGCACCTTGCTCGAGTCGGACGCTCAGGCGCTGGTTGTCTTCGCCGATCAGAACCAGCATGTCGGCTCTGCTTGCCACGATGCTGTCTCCAGTCCGTTGAATCCGGGCGTAGGCTGACGACTTGTGAGGCCTCCCCCTATGCAGTGCCGAGTCTTGCTATCGCCGCCTCCAGTTGCGGTACTACCAATGTCTGGAAAAACTCGTCTTCTTCGGTGAGCGCGTCATAGTCCATCTGCACGGTAGTTTCGTGCTTGCCATCGCATAACTGGATCGTGCAGACCCTGGGCGCGCCTTCTACGCAGACGCCCGGTGCAATTGTCGCGACGACGGTGGTGTGCTTGGCGAAAGCCAACGCCTCCACCACTTCGTCGAGTCGTCGGTAAGCGGAAATCAAATCGAGGTGCGCACATTCATTGACATTCGACATAGTTGTCTCCTCTGTGGGCGCGCAACCGTAGGCCGAAGCGGAGAGAACCCCGTGGTGACTTGGGCGTCCATCGGACTCCAATACCGCGCGCAGTAATGCTGAGTTGCCATAGCGATGGCCCTCGTCTACATGCCGCAGCGCCATCCGATTGGTGGCGATTCGTATTGTTGTGGGGATCATGCGCTCTTTTTTCTAACGAGGAAAGTCTCGCGTTCGACGCAGGATCGAACGTGGAAAGGTGAATGCGACTCATCCATCATCAAGTTCGACCACTTCAGGGTTGGCTTCTTAGGCTCGTTCGAGAAATTTTTTTATGACCTCATTTACCGGATCGGGATGAGTAATCGGGCCCATGTGCCCAAAACTCTCAAACTCCACGATCTCGACTCGTGGCAATACGCTCGTCAATAAGCGTGCTACCCCGTGCGCCGACGACGTCGAGCGCTTGCCCACCATATAAAGCACCGGGACCTCGAGTGAACGGAACGCCTCAAGAGGGGTTGGCTCAGTGAACAGGGCATGCGCCCATCTCCGCACATTCATCACCGCCGCAATAATCTGCGGCCTGCGCTGCTCGGGAGTCTGCTTCCAGGCTCCGGTTCCCATCCAGTAGTCGATGAATCGCTCGGCCGCACGGTTGGGGTCTCCCGCATCGAGGGCGGCGCTTGCGCGAGCTACTGTGTCGCGGACCCCTTCAGCTTCGTTCGGTGCGGGCGCCTCCGCGTCGAGCAGCGCGAACAGCGTTGGTTCGTAAAGGGCCAATGCGCGAACACGACCCGGGTTTGTCAGGGCCGCAATCAGCGCCATCGCTGCCCCATAGGAATGGCCGACCAGTGCCAAAGGCGATCCGGCTCTGGCAAGCACCGGCTCGATGAGCGCGGCCTCGTCTCGGAGATGAATGACTCGATCGGATGGCCAGCGCGGGCTCTTGCCTGAGTCATACGAATCGGGAGCAAGAACGCGGAACTTCGGCGTGAGAAGTTCCATCAGTGCGCGCCACTGCCCTGAGGTACTTGCGTTCGAATGGATGCATACGACTCCGGGCCCCGTTCCTGCCTCGCGAAAGAAGGGCTCGGGGCGATGCAGGCGTGCTGTCAGCTCGGCGTTCATGATGCGTAGAGAGTCAGCCTGTACAAACGCGAAAATAATGTTCGCATTGCGGTCACCTCAAGTTGTTTGACTCAAGCCTGGGCCGGCGCTACTGCCGGTAGGCTGCGCACTTCCCGGATTGGCAGCTGAACGATCGCGGCGAAGAGGCAAAGCGTGATATCGGCGAGCCACATCCAGTCGTAGCTCCCTGTCGCCTCGAAGGCCTTGCCGCCGAGCCAAGCCCCGAGGAATCCACCGATCTGATGCGAAAGCATCACGATGCCGAACAGCGTGGCGAGGTAGCGTGCGCCGCGCAGCTTGGCAACGAGGCCTGCGGTCGGTGGGACGGTGGAGAGGTACGTGAAACCGATTCCGGCCGCGAACAGGAAAAAGACCGCAGGCGTCTTCGGGGCCAAAAAGAACGCGAGGATCACTATGGCGCGGGCAAAGTAGATGGTTGCAAGGGCGTATTTCATGCTGCGCTTCTGGACCACCTTGCCGACCCAGAGGCTGCCCATGATGTTGAACAGACCGATGACCGACAGCGACCAGGCGCTCACCGAGGCGGGCAATTCGCACAACGCCACCATGCCTGGAAGATGGGTCGCGATAAAAGCGACGTGGAATCCGCAAGTGAAGAATCCGGCGTTGAGCAAGAGGAAGCTCGGATCGCGGATCGCCTCGCGCAATGCCACCCTGAGTGTCGCGCCGCCGTGGGCGGTAACCCCGGCGGCGTGCGCCGGTGCGACCCGCGTAAGCACCAGCACCAGCGGCACAGCGGCGAGCCCGGTCACACCTAGAATGACCAATGCCGGCTGCCATCCCGCGATTCCCATGAGCAGTTGGGCGAGCGGGATGATCGTGAACTGGCCGAACGAACCGCCCGCGTTGATGATGCCAGCGCTCACCGAACGCTTCGCCTCGGGAATCCAGCGATTGGCCGCCGAGATGAGCATGGCCGGGCCGACCGCGCCAGCGCCGGCAGCTGCGGCCACCCCGATCAGCAGTGTGAGCACGACGGCGTTGCCAGAAAACGGAGTTGCCATATTGGCCGCCGCGAGCAGCGTCACTCCTGCGATCATCACCCTTCGCGGCCCCCAACGATCCGCCACCGCCCCGGCCACCGGCTGCGCCACGCCCCACGTGAGCTGGGCGATGCCGAAGGCGAGGCTTATGGTGGCGTAGCCGATGCCGGTATGAGAGTTGAGCACGCTGATGAAGAGCGGCTGCGCCTGGCGCAGGCCGAGCGCAAGCGCGAACACCGCCCCCGCAGCTAACGCGATGCTGAGGTGCTTCCGGCTTTGCTCGCTCATCGCGGGACGGGCGCCCAAGGATTCGGCGGAACTCACTTGCGTGTGATCACAATCTCGAGGTACTCGCTGGGCACGACCATGGAGCCGTCTTTCGCGCGGTTGAACCGATCGATCAAATCCATGAGATCGCGCTGCAGCGTTGCCTGTGCAGCAGGTTCGAGCGAGGCGAAGGTCTTGAGCACTGGGCCATAGTAGGTTCTGAACACTTCCAGCCAATGCGCAGGCGTTCGATAACGAAACACGAAATTGCGGGCCGCGAATTCGACTGAGGTTGTGCGCGACTCGAAGAGCTCGGCAATCCGCGCTCGGGTGCCCCAGAGTGCTGGCGACTTGGTGCCAGGCGCGGGCGGCACGTGCTTGCCGATGGTCTTGAAGAGCTGGCCGATGAAGCCATCCGGCGTCCAGTTGGCAAGGCCAATCTTGCCACCGGGCTTGCATACGCGAATCATCTCGGCTGCGGCACGATCCTGGTCGGGGGTGAACATCACTCCGAAGGTTGAGACGACGACGTCGAAGCTGCCATCTTGAAATGGCAGCGCTTCCGCGTCGGCTTCGCGGAACTCGATGTTCAGGCGTTCGGCTGCAGCGCGCTCGCGGGCACGCTCGAGCAGCGAGGGCGCATAGTCCGTGGCGACCACATCACACCAGCGACGCGCGGCCGCGAGGGAAACGTTGCCGTTGCCGGCAGCGACATCGAGTACCTTCTGTCCGGAATGCACGTCGAGAGCCTCGCACAACTCCTCGCCGACGATCTGCAGGGTGGTGCCGATGACGGCATAATCACCAGACGACCATGCTGCTTGCTGGCGTGACTTAAGGGCTTTCAGATCCACAGAATCTGCGGATTGGCGGGTTTGACTATCGGTTACAGCGGCTGTATTCATGAACCTTCTCCTTTCGTCTGGTACTGCGATGTTTTGCCTCGCGCGCACGACGGAGCAGATGTCGTTTAAGTCCGCCTTCCCCTATCCGGGGATCGTGGAGGTCGATTGCAACTCTAAAGATCAGGCGTGGAGACGAACGTGGTAGCCGGCGTGGAAACGCCCGAGGAATTTGATCGTTCAGGCCGGGCGGGCGGAGAGCCATCCATGCAGGTCCGCCTGCTCGGGGCCATGACAATCTACCGGAACGGCGAGGCGCTTACGCTCCCCACATCGCGCAAGGTGCGCGCCCTCTTCGCCTACTTGGCTCTTGCGCCCGGCCCCGTCTTGAGGAGCCCACTTTGCGAACTGCTGTGGGATATTCCCAACGATCCGCGGGGAGAACTGCGCTGGTGCCTGAGCAAAATCAGGAGCATTGCCGACGAGCCAGGCCGCCCAAGGGTCCATACCCAAGGTGACAGCGTCCGGCTCGACCTGACGGACTGCTTCGTCGATGCGATCGAGATCGCCCACGCAACTGAGGAGCGCATCGAGACGCTCGCTCCTGAGCGTCTGCGAACTCTGTCCACGCTGTTCAACGGCGATTTTCTCGAGGGACTGGAAATCGACCGCAGCCCGGTCTTCAACGGGTGGCTTACCGCGCAGCGGCGGCGATTCCGCGGCTGTCACGCCGCTGTTCTGGAATATCTGGTCAAGAGCGTTCCCGACGACGAAGCGTTGGCATATCTGGAGAAGTGGCTCCAGCTTGCGCCGTTCGATCGGCGTGTCCACGAGATTCTATTGAGAGCCCTCGCTCGCCGCGGTCGAATCCGGGAGGGAGAAGAGCATCTGACCGCTACCGTGCGGCTGTTCGAAGCCGAAGGCCTCGATGGCGCTCCGATTCGCGACGCTTGGCGCTCAGTCCGGGCTGCGACCGTAGTCGCGGTGGAAAGCCGGAATGAAGGTGCGGAAGTAACCCGTCGTCGCGGCTCCATTGCGGTTATGCCGTTCGTCGACCGCTCTACTGCCGCTCCGGTTCGGGGCGGGGCCGCAGACGCGCTCGCCCACGACGTGATCACCCGGCTCGCCAAGCTCCGGAGCCTCTTCGTCATTGCGCAGGGGACGGTGTTCGCGCTGCACGAGCGGCACATCGGCGCGGAAGAGGCCGGAAGGATCCTCAACGTAGACTATGTCGTCAGCGGATCCGTGCGGACGCAACGTGATCGCCTCACGGTCACCGTCGAACTGGCCGAGACGCGCAGTGCTCGCATCGTCTGGGCCGACACTTTCGATCACAAGCTCGATGACGCATTCCTCGTTCTCGATGAGATCGGCAATCGGATCGTCGCGTCCATCGCCGCTGAGATCGAAACCATGGAGCGCAACCGTGCCCTCCTGAAGCCGCCCAGTTCGCTCGATGCGTGGGAGGCGCACCATCGCGGCCTGTGGCACATGTACCGATATCACAAAG
>Ga0105245_10005954_pt1 | contig 10713 bp, 11 predicted proteins | sample KBSM54metaG_FD_81523 | JGI IMG/M metagenome (GOLD analysis project Ga0105245, IMG submission 81523) | Miscanthus rhizosphere microbial communities from Kellogg Biological Station, Michigan, USA - KBS M5-4 metaG | ecosystem: Host-associated > Plants > Roots > Rhizosphere > Soil | place...
GCCGTGCTCGAGGAATCGCTCGAGCTAATTCGGGAGCACTATCCGGAGCCTGTCGATCTGGCGCATCTGCCGCAAGATGACCCGGAGGTGTACGCGGCGCTGCAGAAAGCCGACACCATCGGGCTGTTCCAGGTGGAAAGCCGCGCGCAGATGTCCTGCCTGCCACGCCTTAAACCCGCAAAGTTTTACGACATCGTGGTGCAGGTGGCCATCATTCGTCCGGGACCGATCGTGGGGAAAATGCTGCACCCGTATTTGAACCGGCGGCAGGGATATGAAGAAGCTGCCTGCCTGCATCCGTCGCTGGAACAAGTATTAAAGCGGACGCTGGGGGTCCCGCTGTTTCAAGAGCAACTGCTCAAGATCGCGATGATCGCGGCCAACTTCACCGGAGGCGAGGCCGAGGAGCTGCGCCGCGCCATGGGTTTCAAGCGCAGCGAGGCCCGCATGCGCGAGATCGAAACCAAGCTGCGCAGCGGCATGACGACGAACGGCATCCTGGGGGAGACCCAGGACCGCATCGTACAGTCCATCACTTCTTTCGCACTTTACGGGTTTCCTGAATCGCACGCAGCCAGTTTCGCACTGATCGCTTATGCCAGCGCGTATTTGAAGTGCCACTATCTGGCGGCGTTCATGGCGGCCATGCTGAACAACCAGCCCATGGGGTTCTATCATCCCGCTACGCTGGTAAAAGATGCCCAGCGGCACGGGCTGCACTTCCGGCCGGTGGACGTGCAGCAGTCCCAATGGAAATGCACGCTTGAGGACAACACCGTCCGTTTAGGGCTGAACTACGTCCGTGGAGTGCGCAAAGAGACGGGAGAGGCAATCGTCTCCGCCCGGTGTGTCCGGCCGTTTTCTTCTATCAATGACCTGGTGCGTCGCGTACCTGGCCTGCGTAAGCCCGAGTTGCGGATGCTGGCGGAAGTGGGCGCGTTAAATTCGCTGGGCGGACATCGTCGCGACGCGCTGTGGGAAGCGGAACGCGCGTTACGTCCAGCAGGACCACTTTTTGAAACAGCGGAGACCCCGGAGTTAGCCTCTCCCCTGGCCCCCATGACCGCGCCCGAACGTATCCGTGCCGATTTCTTCGGTACCGGCGTGACCATTGGGCCGCATCCCATGAAGCTGTACCGCCAAGGCCTGCGCACGCGCGGCGTTGTCGCTGCGGAAGATCTGCAGTACGAAAAGCACGGCCGCCTGGTGCGAGTGGCCGGATGCGTGATCTGCCGCCAGCGTCCGGGGACGGCCAAAGGTTTTATGTTCCTTAGCCTCGAAGACGAGACCGGCATCGCCAACGCCATCGTCGAGCCGGATTTATTCGACGCCTTCCGCAAGACCCTGGTCACCGCCCCCTACTTACTGGTGGAAGGAATCCTGCAAAACCAACAGGGAGCGATTTCTGTGAAGCTGAACCGCGCCGAGCCGCTCAACTTCGAGATAGCGGAAGTGCCGTCGCACGACTTCCATTAGCCGCAAATAAACGCAAATGAACGCGAATTTCTACCGCGTTCTAGGGGACCTGACGAAACCGACTGTGAAGGCGACCAGCGCGATACCGACGATCGGCCATAAGTGCCAATGTCTTTCGACGAAGACCGCATCGGCTCCCGAGGACATCGCGTATTTGCGGGTAAGCCCGACAGAGATCAGCATTCCGCTTAAGTAGATGATCGCGACCGCCGCGGTCGATGCCGCTATGCCGAACAAGACACGTCTAACGTAGGTCACGAGGCCAATCTTAACAAATTTACGTTCATTCGCCTTCATTTGCGGCCATACTAAAAAGAGTGTCTCCTGCGCGCGAAATAGCCTTCCGAGTACTCCAGCGCGTCCACGGCGGCGGATATGCCACCGATCTGCTCCGCCGCGAATCGGGCGATGCGCGCGATCTTGCCCTGGCCGAAAGCATCACGCTTGGATGCCTGCGGTATCAGTCGCAACTGGACTACCTAATCGAATATTTCTCGGGCCGCAAACAGCCCAAGCTTGACGACGAAGTACGGATCGCCCTCCGCATGGGCATCTTTCAACTGCGCTATCTCGATCGCATCCCCGCCCACGCCGCGGTCGCCGAAAGTGTCGAACTGGTCAAACTAGCTCACAAGCGCTCGGCCGCCGGATTCGTTAACGCCGTCCTGCGCAAAGTGAATCGCTCGCCCCTCGCGTGGCCAGACAAGGCTACCGAACTCAGCCTGCCCGCCTGGATGCTCGAACGCTGGCAGCGACAATATGGCGAGCAAGCCGCAGCCGCGATCGCCCGCGCCGCTCTCGAACAACCCGACGCCGCGATCAATCCCGACACCGGCCGCCAGCAGGACCCGGGGGCGCAGTCGATTGTGCCCCTGCTTGAAATCCAGCCGGGTATGACTGTGCTTGATCTATGCGCGGCTCCGGGAAACAAAACGGCCCAGATTCTGGCGCTCGGCGCACAAGTTATCGCCTGCGACCGATACCTGAAGCGTCTGGCAGAGGTTCCGGCCGGGGCTCAGCGCATTGTTCTCGACGCCGCCGAAGCCCTACCTTTCAGCATCAAGTTCGATCGAATTCTAGTAGACGCACCCTGCTCGGGAACCGGAACCCTGGCGCGCAATCCCGAGATCAAATGGCGACTGCGCGAGAGCGATCTCCCGCGCTTCGCTGCCCTGCAACGCAAAATCCTGGAACATGCCCTCCCGCATCTGAAGCCGGGCGGGAAACTGGTTTATTCCACCTGTTCTCTCGAACGGGAAGAAAACGAAGACATTGTGGCGAGCCTACCGCTAGAAGCCACCCATCTTCGCCTGCCTGGCCGCGATCCCGGAGATGGATTCTTCGCCGCTACAATACCCGTTTGCTAACATTAAAGGTTGGTTCGCCATGGTTGAGATTCTGCCTTCGATTCTCGCCGCCGATTTTGCGCGTCTGGGTGAACAGATAGCCGCGCTCGAAGCCGCTGGCTGCCACATGCTTCATCTGGACGTGATGGACGGCCATTTTGTGCCCAATTTCACCATTGGACCGCCGGTGGTCGAATCTTTGAGAAAGACGACCCACGCCATTCTGGACGTCCACCTGATGATCGAGGACCCCGACAAGTACGCCCCCCTATTCATCGCCGCCGGAGCCGACCAGGTTTCCGTTCACCAGGAAGCTTGCAGAAACCTGGACCGGACGCTTCGGATGATCCGCAGCGAAGGAGCGAAGGCGGGTGTGGTGATCAATCCGGCTACGCCTGTGGCCATGCTGGACGAGGTCCTGGAGGTTGTCGATTACGTCCTAGTGATGAGCGTGAATCCCGGGTTCGGAGGCCAGCAGTTCATTCCTAATACGCTCCGCAAGGTCCGGCAGCTGGCTGCCCGGCGCAAGGAACGGGGATTGCAGTTCACCATCGAGATCGACGGTGGCGTTACCAAGGAAAACCTTGGGATGATTATAGATGCAGGGGTGGAATGGGTCGTGGCGGGGTCGTCTGTTTTTCACACTGTGAATCCCCCGGCCGCATTTGAGGAAATGCGGCGAATCGCACACGACGCCACCACCCTTCGGGTATAGTCAAGAGGTTCTAATGCATTTTCCGAAGTTGACCTTAACAATTAGCGCGGCGCTGGCCGTGAGCTCCTGCGCCTTCAAGCACAAGAAGTACGAAAACCCGATCACCGCGCAGACCCAGCAGCCGGACAAGATCCTGTACGACAAGGCGATCCATGACCTGGAAAAGGGCCGCTACGAAATCGCCCGCATCACGCTCAACACGCTGATGAACACGTATGAGTCGAGCGAGTACATGGCCAAGGCCAAGCTGGCGGTCGCCGATGCATGGTATCGCGAGGGCGGCGCGCGAGGGCGCGCTCAGGCGGAAGCCGACTACAAGGACTTCATCCTGTTCTATCCCACCATGCCCGAGGCCGCCGAATCGCAGAACAAGCTCTGCGTGATTCATTACCAGCAGATGGATAAGCCCGACCGCGATCAAAATGAAGGGCTGCGGGCCGAGCAGGAATGCCGCAGTGTTCTGACCCAATTCCCCAACTCCAAATTCGCTCCGGAAGCCGAGCAGCGTCTACGCAACATCCAGGAGGTCCTGGCGGATAGCGAAATGCGCGTAGGTGATTTCTATCATCGCCGCGGCAGCTTCGCCTCAGCCGCCAACCGGCTAGGCGGAGCGGTGGATCAGTATCCACTGTATAGCCGCGCCGACGAAGCGCTGTGGCTCGAAGGCGATTCCTACACACGCCTGGGACCACGTTTCCGCCAGCAGGCGGGAGATACCTACGCTCGTCTGGTCCGGGATTATCCGTTGAGCGATTTCGCCGACCAGGCCAAAGCGCGGTTAAAGACGCTGGAGATGCCGATTCCGGCAGCCGATCCTGCCGCCGAAGCGCGCATGCGGTTTGAAAAAGAGAATCAGACGCATCCAGGTATGTTCCGGCGGCTCACCGGCTTTATTCGACAAAGTCCGGATACCGGCACGGCCGCGAAATCCGGCGCACCGCAGATGAGCGCGCCTAAGCAGAATATCCCGGTTACCGTTCCGGTTCCGGGATCGCAAGCGGGATTCCAGGGCGACGTTACAGTCACTCCGGTGGCCGACCCGTCCGCGCTTGAGAATAATCCCGACGCGCGCCAGCAGCCGCAGCCCGCCAAACCCAAGCCCTAGGCCGGGAACGGAATGAGCACCATTCTGCTCGCGGACGACAGCCCGCACGCTCAGCGTATGGGCGAGCGTATTCTGCGCGAGGAAGGCTTCGAAGTCTCAAGCGTGCCAGATGAGGCCAGCGCACTTGCACGCCTGGCCGATGGCGATCCGGATCTGGTGATCGTGGACGCATTTCTTCCCGGTAGCGGCGGATTGGATCTGTGCCGCTACATCAAGAAGTTTCACCCTCACGTGCGGGTCATCCTCACTGCCGGGCAGCTCGAAACACTGGACGAAAAGGACGCTCGCGCGGCGGGCTGCGACGCAGTTCTGCGCAAGCCCTTCGAAGCGTCCATGGTCATCGGAATCATCCGTACGCTGGTGCAGGAGGCCAAGCTGGCGCGGGGACTATTTGCCGAGGCCCTGGCGTCGGTCCGCCCTGCGCCGGTTTCAGACGCGCTGACGTCTCCGGCTATGCCGGCTGCTCCCGACCCCGAGCGGATTCAGGCAGCCATCACGCTGGCTTTGGATGCTGCGCTTCCCAACCTGGTGCGTGAAATTACCGAGAAAGTTTTGGTAGCCTTAGGTCACTAAAGCAAACCGCTTTCAATCCCATGCCTGACAATAGTTTTGACGTCGTATCGAAAATCGAGCTGCCGGAAGTGAGCAACGCCGTGCAGCAGGCGCTGAAGGAGCTCCACCAGCGCTATGACCTGAAAGCCTCAAACTCGAATATCGAGTTGCAGGAGAAAGAGAACAAAATCATTCTGCACAGCCGCGACGAGTTCAGCCTCAAGGCCGTCACCCAGATCCTGGAGCAGAAGCTGGTCAAGCGTAATGTACCGCTGAAGGGCTTGATCCACGGGACCATCACCCCGGCCGCTGGATCGACTGTGCGCCAGGAGATCAGCCTGCAACAAGGCATCCCCATCGAGAAGGCGCGCGACATCGTGAAGGTGATCAAGGACAGCAAAAAGAAAGTCCAGGCGGCCATCCAGGGGGATTTGGTGCGCATTTCCGGCAAGGATCGCGATACCTTGCAGGAAGTGATGGCGCTACTGCGCTCGAGCGATTTCGGGATCGACATGCAGTTCACGAATTACAGAAGCAATTAGTGCCGCGTAAAATCGAATCGCTGTTTATTCCTGGGCCCGCCGGACGCTTGGAAGCTTTGCTTGAGGAGCCAGAAAACGGCGCGCCTCGGGAAGCAGCTCTGGTGTGCCATCCCCACCCCCAGCATGGCGGGACCATGCACACCAAAGCGGTATACCGCATCGCGCGCGGACTACGAAGTGCCGGAGCCGTGGTGCTGCGCTTCAACTATCGCGGCGTAAACCTGAGCGAAGGGGAATATGCTCATGGCGAAGGCGAACTTGACGACGCTCGCGCCGCACTCGCCTATCTCCGGGGGCGCTACCCCGATCTGCCTTTCACGCTCGCAGGATTTTCTTTCGGATCGCGAATCGCGCTAAGGCTGGGATGCCAGGGAATCGGCGCTCGTCGGGTAATTGCGGCAGGGTTTCCGACCAACTATAAAGACAACTCGTACCTGAAAGGCTGCACCGTGCGAAAAATCTTCGTACAAAGCACACGCGATCAATACGGCCCCATTTCCGAACTGGAGCCGCTGATCGCGTCTCTAACCGAACCGAAGAAGCTGATCCTGATAGAGGCCTACGACCATTTCTTCGTCGGAGCGCTTCCTGAATTGGAACGCGAAATCGCCGGTTTAGACTAATTGTTGTTCTGGCGCTTACGCATCAATCCCAAGCCCAGCAGGGCCATGCCCGCCAGACCGAAGGTGGCCGGCTCGGGAGTGACCGTGCTAAGCGCGACGGTGTTGATGCTCAGGCTCTCGATCTTGAAGTAGTCGAGGTAGTCATCTGCGCCGTTTCCCGAGAGCCGGGAGCCGAAAAGCAATTCATTCCCATTGCCGCCGCCCAGGCTGACGCTGCGCGAGTTGCCGCTGACCGTAGAATCGCTGTCATTGCGGCTGCCGAACCCGGCGCCCGCGAGGCCAGCCAAGCCGATGGCAGAGAGATCCGTTGTGCTGTTTCCGATGTAATAGGTCACGTCACGATCGTAGGTTCCGTATGGGTTGATCACAATGCTGGCGGGATCGACCGCGGTGAGAACTCCTGAGACGTAGAACTTGAAGAGTACAAGATCATCGTAGCCATGATTGTCGACTTGATGCTCCGGATCGCTGCAAGTCTCAAATCGATCGCAAACTCCCAAACCGAGCGAGTTGTATTGGTTCAGCTGCGCCGTCGCGAAATTACCGGTCAGGTTGCCGGCTAGCGAGAAGGAAGTCGCAACCACCGAGTAGATGCCGTTGGTGTAGGTTTTCGAGTTCCCATACGCCCCTCCCGTGGAGCTTCCATTGGTGAAGTCAAAGGTGACGGTGGCGGCGCTCGCGGCTGCCGTGAGCAGCAGCGACAGCAGTCCTGCCGTGCAAATCTTGTACATGAATTATCCTCCGATTGGTTTGCGAGACGGGGCGTGGCCGTAGCGCTGTCGTTATCAAAATGGATTTTATCGCTGAGCCACGAAAACTGGATAGTACGAAGGGTCTAGGAACAGTTTCAAATGTCCCGGTACCTGGCCGGATTCAGGAAATGGAATGCTTTGATCGAACCGCTTAAACGCCCGCGAGCCGCAGCTCACGGCGCAGGCGGCGGGTCGCTCGCTCGGCGATTAAATCGGCGATCTTGCCCAGCAATCCGGGAATGTCTTCCGGGCTGATCAGCATCGACTTTTGGTGCCGGGCCAGATCGGGAAACGAATCCTGATAAGCCGTAATTAGGGCGGTGGCAGGTTTGTAATCCATCATGCGGGCGTGCGCGAGCACCTTCAGGCCCGCCTCGGGCGATTCCAGCTGCAGATCGCTCAGGACCAGCTCGTATTCGCCGTCATCCAGCTTGCCTACCGCTTCCGCAGCACTAGCGGCTACGTTCACCTTATAGCCACCAGCTTCCAGCACGGTCTTTAGGGTCAGGCGGGCGGTTGGATTGCCGTCCACCAGCAGAACCCGGGCTAACTCGTACTCGGATATATGGAAAGCAGGACTCATCCGTGACCATGTATAGTTTACCTCAGAAGTTCTATTTCGAATCCGTAGATTTTCTTAGTACTACCGTGAATCTGCGTAAGTTATTATTTCTGAGTGTCTTGGCGAAAAACCTGGCGGAAGATACGGTCCACGTGGGTCAGCTGGCGCTCTACGGAAAAAGCCCCTTTAATCTTTTCAAGTGAAAGAAAGGAAGCTACTTCCTTGTCCGATTCTACCGTTGAACGGAAGCTCCCGCCGCTTTCCCAGGACCGCATGGCGTGTGTTTGCACCAACTTATAGGCCTGTTCACGAAGCATTCCAGCCGCGGCGAGATCCAGCAGTAATTGTCCGGAAAAGATCAGCCCATGGGTTGATTCCAAATTCGCAAGCATGCGCTCCGGGTAGACACGCATGCCGTCCACCAGCCAGCGGGTTTTTGCCAGCAGATAATCGGTAAGTATCGCGGAATCAGCAAGTATCACACGCTCCACCGAAGAGTGGGAGATATCCCGCTCATGCCACAGGGCGACATTTTCGAAAGCCGCCTGCGCGTTCGACCGGACCACTCGCGCCAGCCCGCAGATCTGCTCCGAAACCACGGGGTTGCGCTTGTGGGGCATGGCAGACGACCCCTTCTGGCCAGCTCCAAAGGGCTCTTCGGCTTCCCGAACCTCGGTACGCTGCAGGTGGCGGATTTCGAGTGCAATCTTCTCCAAGGTTGCCGTGATGAGAGCCAGCGAAGACACCCAGGCCGCGTGACGGTCGCGCGCGATCACCTGCGAGGAAATCGCGGCCGGCCTTAATCCCAGGCGGGCGCAGATACGCTCTTCGGCCTCCGGTCCGATGTGACCGAAGGTTCCCACAGCCCCCGAGATTTTTCCGACACGCAGATCTTCGGCGGCGGCTTCCAGGCGAGTGATACCGCGGGTCACTTCGTCGTACCAGAGAGCGATCTTCAGACCGAACGTAATCGGCTCGGCGTGAATCCCGTGGGTGCGTCCGATCTGGACCGTGTTCTTGAACTCGTAGGCCCGGCGCTTGAGGATCTCCGCCAGCTCCCGGGCGCCTTCGATCAGGATCTTGGACGCCTGCTTGAGCATCAGCGCCTGGGCCGTATCCACCACGTCGTTGGAAGTGAGGCCGTAATGCAGCCAGCGGGAAGCATCGGCGGCGCCCGCGGCGGCCATTTTCTCGGCTACCGCAGTAGTAAACGCGATCACGTCATGCCGGGTCTCGCGTTCAATTGCATCGATCCGCTCGATGTCGAATCCCGCATGGGCTCGGAGTGCGCGGGCCGCTTCGACGGGGACCTCGCCCGATTCGGCTAGAGCCTCGGCGGCCGCGAGCTCCACGGCAAGCCATTGATCGAACTTGTTCTGTTCGCTGAAGATCCGGCCCATCTCAGGCCGGGTATATCGGTTAATCATGTTCGGAGTCCGAAGCGCACAGCCCGCACGGGCATTGTGCGCGATTCATATTAATAACAAAAAGCTTCTAACAACTGGCCCGGTTCAGCGATAAGTAATCTGGTGAACAACCTGCGGCCGACGAGAGCGCCCATGGCGGCTTGCCGGACCAGTTCGGGATGATTATTGTGCTCGCTCAGATGCCCCAGTATAAGAGTCGAGGTGCTGTGATCGAGGTCGTCGCGGACAAACGTGCACGCGGCGTCATTCGAAAGATGCCCCATCCGGCCCATCACGCGCTGTTTCACCGACCACGGGTAGGGCCCAACTTTCAGCATGTTCAGGTCGTGATTCGACTCGAGCAGCAGCGCATCCGAACCGCGCAACTGGACGCGGACCGAATCCGGCAGATAGCCCAGATCAGTGGCAATGGAGATCTTGATCCCCTGGACTCGAAACGAGAATCCCACGGGGTCCACGGCATCGTGGGGGATCGTAAAGCTGGTCACTTCAATATCACCGATCGTAAACGCCGATCCGGCCTGGAACAACTGGAGATTCGGAACGCAATCGCCCCAGGGGATGCAGGGTGCGGTGAGCCGCGAAACGTACACCGGGATCTGCACGCCGTCACGGGGCTTCGCCAACACCGGCAGGCCGGCAACGTGATCGCTGTGCTCGTGAGTGATCAGGATCGCCGTGAGGGACTGGGGCGAAATACCGATCCGCTCCAGACGCTCGAAAGTGTCTTTGCGGCTCAGGCCGGCATCAATCAGGAGACGGGTCTTCTCGGTCGCCAGCAGTGTGGCGTTCCCGGTACTGGACGACGCAAGTACCCAGCCTTTTACGATAGACGCTTCTCCCTTAGACTGCATGATAACCCACTACAATGGTCTTACGTTATGAAAGCTCGCGTGTACGTCTCTTATAAGACCACCGTGCTCGATCCTCAAGGGCAAACCATCCAGAGTGCGCTGAACGGGTTAGGGCATAAGACCATTACGGCTGTGCGCCAGGGCGAGTTTTTCGATATCGAAATTCAGGCAGGAACGTCCAAAGATCAAGCGCAACAGGAAATGGACCAAGTGGCGCGGGACGTGCTAGCCAACCCCGTCATGGAAGACTACCGGGTGGAGATCCTAGACTAATTATGTGCGGAATCGTTGGATACATCGGAGACCAAGCGGCCGTTCCCATCATCCTGGACGGGCTGAAGCGGCTGGAATACCGCGGTTACGACTCGGCCGGCATTGCCGTGCTCGAAAAAGGCAATTGCCTGGGAGTGCGGCGGGCTCAGGGCAAGCTTCGTAACCTCGAAGAGGTGTTGCGTCTGAATCCGGTGGAAGGATCCTACGGGATCGGCCACACGCGTTGGGCAACCCACGGAAGGCCCACCGAAGAGAACGCCCATCCGCACCGCGATTGCCACGGCGACATCGTCGTAGTGCATAACGGCATCGTCGAGAACTACCTGGCTCTGAAGCAGCAACTGGTCAACGAAGGGCACAAATTCGTCACTGAGACTGACACGGAGATCATCGCCCATCTGGTCGAGAAATATTTCGACGGGAATCTGGAAAGCGCCGTCCGCGACACGGTGAAACAGTTAACCGGCGTGTTCGCGCTGAGCGTGA
>Ga0105245_10005955_pt1 | contig 10711 bp, 7 predicted proteins | sample KBSM54metaG_FD_81523 | JGI IMG/M metagenome (GOLD analysis project Ga0105245, IMG submission 81523) | Miscanthus rhizosphere microbial communities from Kellogg Biological Station, Michigan, USA - KBS M5-4 metaG | ecosystem: Host-associated > Plants > Roots > Rhizosphere > Soil | place: Michigan...
AGCTGGTCTAAAAACTCCCATCAAATCCAATTTGGAGGTACTGCCTATCGTCGCGTCATGAACTATTGGTCGGGTGTGAACGCGGTGGGGAGTATCAATTTTAACGGAACGGTTACAGGTCTTGGCCTCGCAGACTTCCTGACCGGCAATGCGGTCTCGTTCAACCAGGGAACCAACTACGGCATGCGGTTGCGGCAATACTACTACGCGCTCTACGTCCAGGATTCGTGGAAACTCACACGAAACTTCACCCTGAACTACGGCCTGCGTTGGGAGCCTTACCTGTCCAATGAAAACATCACCGGCCAGGTGAACCATTTCGATCAGGCTCTGTTTGACCGTGGTTTCCAGAGCAAGGTCATGTTGAACGCGCCTAAAGGGCTGGCATTCGCCGGTGATCCTGAATATGCCTGCGGCAACAAGTACAACTGCGATAGCTGGGCGAAATTCTTCCCGCGCGTGGGCTTTGCGTGGGATCCGACAGGCAGGGGTAAGATGACGATTCGCGCCGCGTATGGCCTGTTTGGCGATCGCCTTCATCAGTTCTTCCCCAACCAGATGTCGTTCGGCCCGCCCAATGGGAACAGCGTCACTTTGGCGAACGTGAACCTGTCGAATCCCTGGGCCAACTACCCGGGAGGCGACCCGGTCCCCCGGCTTGTTGGCTACAATCCCACCCTGGTGCACGCCAGCCCGAACGCCGAATTTCCCACTAGCGGAGCCTATGTCCGGTTCAACCAGGAGGACTACAAACCCATGTATGTCCACCAGTGGAACCTGAGCGTCCAGCGCCAGATCAAGACCTGGCTCCTGACCGCTAATTACATCGGGAACAGTTCCATTCACTTAGGAACATCCGAACCTGGAAACCCGGCGAAATTTCTGGGGCTCGGTGCGTGCACGCTGCAGATCGCGGATCCGAGCGGCACCGTAACGCCGCGCTCCTTCACTACTTGCTCCACCACTGCAAACCAGAATCAGCGCCGGCTGCTATATTTGCAGAATCCGGCAGCCGGACAGTATTATTCGGGGATCGGCTTCTACGATCCCGGCGGGACGGGTTCGTATCACGGACTGTATCTGTCGGTGAATTCGCGCCTCGGCAAGAACGTCAGCATTCTGGCAAATTACACTTGGTCGCATTGCATTAGTGACATCTACGACCAGCAAACCGGGTCGGGTGGCGTGTCGCCCTTCAACAATCGCCGCGGTGCCCGCAGCAACTGCGCGGGTGCGGATCGCCGGCAGGTGTTCAATGCGAGCATAGTCGCTGAGACTCCGAGATTCCAAAGAACCTGGGTGCGACGAGCCGCATCGGGCTGGCAGCTGGCCCCTATTGTCACGATTCGGTCGGCGCAGTTCTTTTCGATTGTTCCCGGAACTGACCGCGCGCTGACGACGGAGCCGGCCCAGACCGTGAACCTTGCGCGGCCGGATGGGATCTACCCGGCGAACCAAAGCGTAAATCAGTGGATCAACCCGGCGGCGTTTAGTCTGCCTGACCTGGGCACGTACGGCAATCTGGGACTAAACAATCTTAAGGGGCCTGGATCGGTCCAAATCAATTTGGCGCTATCACGAAACTTCACAGTGCGCGAAGGATGGAGTTTCCAACTCCGTGGCGAGGCCTTTAACCTTCCGAATCACCTGAACGCCGCGGTGCCGGTGAACAGCATGGCAAGCAGCACCTTTGGCCAAATTCTGAGCGACGTCAGCGGAAATAACGGCCTGAATCCGGGCAATCAGCGGATCCTTCAAATTGTCGCCAAGTTTGTCTTCTGACCAATAGCGGCTATTTAGGCGACAGTCGGGATCTGAAGGCGATTCGTCGAATGACCCAGACTGTTCGCGCGCTCCCGATCTTGCCCCGCCTTCCGATCCGACGGCGACGAGTTTCACCAGTCCCCTAGTATCCCTTTAAATAGCGAGGCGCACGGCGAGGTCGAGTGCGACCCGTTTCGCGCTTAAGAAATCCATAGCTCCAGCGTATCGTTCCAGAGGAACAAACGATTTGTTCCGGTACCAGGATTCGGATACCGTCGAGGGGGTACTGCTTCAGGGTCCTTACCATGGGTACATCAAGATCGCTCAATAGACGATATGATCGGATTCCTCGATCGGAGGGGGTAAATGCGCGAGCGTGCTGAGCGCTTGAACGGCGACTTGCGGGTCGAAGAGCCTGCCCGGACACCGTATTCCAGTGTCCATCGTCGGCCTGCCGCCATGAGCGGCAAGATAAGAATCGTGGTTGCCGAAGACCAATTGATCGCACGCGTCGGCGTCGCCGGAATCATCAATATGGAACCTGACATGACAGTTGTCGGGGAGGCTCTCGATGGCGGTCGAGCTGTGGAGCTCTTTCGGCAGTACCTTCCCTGCGTCACTGTTTTGGACGTTCGGACGCCCAGACTTTCGGGGATAGAAGCGGCTGTAGCGATCCGCGCGGAGTGCCCGGACGCGAAGCTAATCCTACTCACGTCGTATGACAGACGGGAAGACATGCGCAGAGCCTTTGACTCAGGTGTTGTCGGGTTTCTGACTAAGGACGTACTGCACGGCGAATTGATCAAGGCAATCCGCGCGGTGAATGCCGGCCACGCGTACGTTCCGCCCAAGCTGGCTGCGCGACTGGAGCCTCCGCACTTGAGTCCCCGCGAATTGGAGGTGCTGGATCTGATCGTGCAGGGCTTAAGCAATAAGCAGATCGCTTACGATTTGAAGATCTCGGAAGAGACCGCCAAGAACCATGTCAAACACATTTTTGAAAAGCTGGACGTGCGGAATCGCACTCAAGCGGCGACCATTGCCTTCCGGCGCGGTATCGTTCAGCTTTAGTTCAGCAACGCATGAGTCTAGACGGCAGGTTTCTGCTGACCTTCGCAGCGACACCAGGCGATTCGTGGGGAGACGTAGGTCCTCTGACGGGTGAATTCACCCCGCCCCGACCAAGTAGACAACCCGTTGCAAATGCCGGGTTCCGCCTCAAGGTACCACGTTCATCAGGGAACGATCGGACTGCTGCGGCTGACTCCCGTTTTTTCGCCGACCATCAACTCGCCGGCCTGGTTGGCCTGCTGGCAAACGTACTCGAATAGCTCCTGATTCTCGTTGTAGCGAAGATTGAATCCGCCGTCGAAGGGCTTCGCGTACGCACCCGGATCGTCGATCGTCAACTTATATTGGATGGTGTTCTTGTCGGTTCGCGTGAAGCGTTCAATGGTGTGGAGCTGCTCGGTATGGGGCAGCCCGCGCCGGTCGAGCCAGAAATCCTCGCTATAACCGACGGTGTCAACTACCAAAGTGTCGCCTTCCCACCATCCGATGGAATGGCCGTAGTTGTTCGGAGTAAAGTTATCCGGATGCCCGCGGCCGTCCATGTAGATCGTACGGTATGTGTGCGGTCCGCCGATATCGAAAATGTACATCCGGCCGAGTTCCGGGAGATCCGTAAATTCCACACCGTAGGGCGTCATGAACTGCCGCGCCGCCCCGGATGGTTTGCAGCGGGTATGCGGCTCCAACTCATTCTTCTGGCGATTGTCGTAAACGGCTTTCGCCCACGGGAGGAACTGCACATCCTCTAACTTGGCAGCCGGTTCGGTAATGCCGATCTGCGGCGTCCAAACGCCGTTCTTGCCGGCCGTCTCACCATCGAGAATGACTTTGCCGTCGGCTGTCCGAGGTGTTGGGCCAGCCGGCGGCTGGGCTTTGCCTTTTCCCCCGCCCTTGCCACCCTTGCCCTGCTGCTGTTGTTGCTGCGCGTGGCTGGCAGTCGTTACCGCCAAGCTCAAAGCAATCGCGGCAGCTATGGCGACTAGCGTCTTGCCCATCACTTAGTCTCTTCGGTCTTGCCGCTCGAAGCAGCGTCCAGCGTCGCGCCGGGCCGGCCACCCGTGGATGACAGGGTGACGCTGCGTGCGTTCATGTTCGAGGTGCCGTTCTTGGCCAGGGAGCCGTCGACGGTGATCTCATCCCCGACCTTCAACGTGTCGCGACGCCAGCCGCTTCCCTGTAGACCGTGCGGCGGGCCCATTTCCGCTCCCCAGTTCGTGACCTTGCCCGATTCGTCTTTTACGTTGAGATGGATCCAGACGTGCGGATTGGTCCAGTCCACTTTCGTGACGACGCCCTTCAGCTTAATCGGCTTTTTCGAGTCAAACTCAGCCGCGAACGAATGATGTGCAGTTGCGCGGTCCGCAACCCCCAGCATTCCACCTAGAATCAACCCACTCGCGAGCAGCGCGTTTTTCATTTTCCAGTTTCTCCTCAAGGTCTATTGTTCTGGCAGAAGTAGAACGGCACCGTGCCGCCCTTCCACTTCATCGTCCAAGTGGCCGACCATCTCTTAGTGTACGCACCCGGATCGTCGACCTCAACCTGGTAGCGTAGGGTATCGAAATCGGGGCGGGTGAAGCGCTCCACCAGGTGAAGCTGGCTCGTATGAGGCAGCCCGCCATTCGTAAACCAAAAGTCTTCATTGAACCCAATCGTATCGACTACGAGCGTGTCGCCCTCCCACTTGCCGGAAGCGCGGCCATAGTAGAGAGGATTGTCGTCATCGCCGGTAACCAGACCCGTCGTGCGATTCTGCCCCATATAGACGATCCGGTAATTGTGGTTGCCGCTGCCCATCAAGAGGAAAATTCGCTGGCGAGCCCGGTCCTCCACGAACTCCACTCCGAGGCGCGATTGATACTGGCGAGGACCGCCGGGAGGCTTGCAATTGAGGTACATCGGGTCGTCGCGGAGCATGCGGTCCTGCCGGTGGCGATATACCCCCAGCGCCCACGGCTGCATCGGCGCAACTTTGGCGGCGTCCGCCGGGTTTGCCAAGAGGCCCCATTCGTCCATCTTCACATCCACGCCGTCTTCCACCAGGGCCGTCTTGCTTGGATCGGTCCAGTAGCCTTCACCCGCCGGCGTCAGCCCGCCGAAGACAGGATGGCCATCGGGTCCGCGCGGGGCAGGCCGCGAGGCCGCCGCTGCCCCCGAAGGGTGCAGTTTGGCCGGGAAAACTGGTAGTCCGGTATCGGTGAAGCGAACCTGGTCGCCTCCCCATACCTGCCGTGAACCATCGCGCGCGCGGGGACCTTTCACCGCGATTGCATCCCCAGGACGCAGCGTATTGCGGGTCCAGCCGTCCATCTCCAAAATCGTCGGGCTCTCGAGTTCGATCGCCCAGTTCAAAAGGTCTTTGCCGGTTTTGACGTTGACAAACACGTGGACATGCGGATTTCGCCAATCCACGTTCGTTACGATCCCCGTCAGGTCGACAGTCTTGCTCAGATCGAACTTGCCGGCGATCTCGTGATGCGCCCACGCGGCAGTGCTGCCCAGCAATAGGGCCGCTACCGCGGCTGCGCCAAACCACCAATTTCGTTGGTTTCTCGTCATAACTACTGCCGGCGAACGTCGAACTTACCCTTACCGCTCTGGCTCAGCCAGGTACCGGTAACCGATCGAGTCGGCAGTTCCAAGTCCTTGAGCGTTCCATCGATGACGTAGTGGACCGCTCCGCCCGCCTTGTTTTTTCCGTCGGCCTCGATGTGGACTTTCCACCCTATGGGGTCCAGCGTGGCGTTCCCGATCTTCATGTTGTCCGTGCCGGGATTGATGATTCCGGTTATGGCCTTGCCATCCCAATTCAGGACCATTATTATGTCGTCGCCGGCGTCCTTGTTCGCCTCCCAGACGCCAATCCAGGACCCCTTCAGCGGGTGGCCTTCTTGGGCGTGGACCGGCGCTGCCAGCACGGTGGCCAGAAGAACTACCGCCGATCGTATCAGACTTCTCAGCATTCGAGCTCCTTATCATACTTACTACAGCTATCCGGCTTGCTACAGCTATCCGGCCGCAGGCCGGGTACAAGCATGTGTATCTCATTATAATGGCGCAGTAGGCCGGTTAAAGGTTTCACCTGTCCCCGGCAAAAAGTCGATTCATGCCCGTGGGTTGACTCGACATCGTTTACAGCTAAAATCGGGGTCCGGGCGGAAGAATCACACTAGCGGGTCAGGCTCGAGGATCTCCTCGCAGACCTCTCGCGGCGTTCAGAGCAAGCAGACTCAGCGTTGCCACCGCAGCGGATAGAGCCCATCGCTGCGGACCGCGGCCATACCGCATCAGCTCGACTGCCATGATCAAGGCCGCCAGAATCAAGAGCGTCAGCGATATTCCGCGGTGGAAGCGGCCAACCGCGGAGCTTAACCAAGGGTCCAGAGGAACCGAAAGCTCCCGTCCAGAATCAGAATCCGTGCACTGAGCTTTGATGGGACACCCGTTGCATGTGTGCGCGGCGGCCCGATAGCGGATTACACGCAGTTCGTTGTCGATCTCAGCCCGTTCGAGCCGCGTGCCTTGGGGACATTCCCAATGGTCCGCATGCTTACGGAATCGGAAGCCGCGATTGTGATATTGGCCTGCACGCCTGTGCGAATGCCGTCCCATCATCTCAAGACCGGCCGCGATGACCAGTAACAGCAACGCATAGCTAGTCGCGAGCAGTGTTTCGAGAGGCAAGTCGGCAAGCATCACGGCTCGGTCACCTCGGCGAACAAGACCGTGTCCGGCGTTTCGGCTATGGTGGGAGGAACCGTGTGGCGAATCCCCAGCCAGCATAGATAGAGCACAGGCAACACACCCCCAGCGATGAACACAACATCGCCCGGCAGTCGCAGCCATTCGAGAAACGCATTTGCGTCGTTGGTCAAGAACTTGAGGCTGCGCGCTTCGAAGTAACCGTGGTTCACCGACTCGTACAGCTGCAGTAGTCCCAGAGGGAACAGGGTCGCAAATACCATCCACGCCAGCCCCAAATTGAGCGACCAGAAGCTGACTTTCGCCGCTCGATCCGACCACCGAGTCTCCGGAACAAGGTAGCGAATGCAGAACAATGCCAGACCAACTGCCAGCATTCCGTAAACACCCATCATGGATGCATGTCCATGATTCGAAGTCAAAGCGGTTCCGATCTCGTAATAGGACACCACCGGAAGGTTGATCAAGAATCCGAAGATACCTGCACCCAGAAAATTCCAGAAGCCCACCGCTACCAGAAACATCACTGCCCAGTAGTGCGGGAATGGGGTGCGGGATTTTGCTTGTTGGTGCGCCCCGAGTTGCAGAAAGCTCCAAGCCTCCACCGTCAGGAAGGTGAGCGGGATCACCTCGGCTGCCGAGAAGAATGCTCCCAGTGCGAGGTGTTCCGCGGGCGTGCCGGAAAAGTAGAGATGGTGCATCGAGCCGATTACGCCTCCCGCAGAGTAGAGCACAATGTCGAGGTAAATTACCGTCAGGGCCACGCGTTCCGCCACCACTCCCAACAGGACGAAAATGCAGGCCACCATGACCGTGGTGAAAAGCTCGAGGAAATCCTCAACCCAAAGATGCACAACCCAAAATCGCCAGAAGTCGGTGGTTGTGAAATGGTTCTCCGGCTGCGCCAGCAGCCCCACGGCATAAAACGCGGGGATGGCCAGAGCGGAGAACAAGAACAACCACGGCAGGTTTCCTTTGTGTTCCGTCTTCAGTCGGCCGCGCAGTGCCAGGTACAGCATCAACACCCAAAAGCACAGGCCGAGCGTAAGCAGGACCTGCCAGAAACGCCCGAGATCCAGGTACTCGAATCCCTGGTTACCGAACCAGCTCCAGCCGCGCTGGATGAAGCCGTGAATGCCTGCGAACTCACCTGCCAAGCTTCCAAAGACTACGATCGCCAGCGCGGACAACAGTCCGATTGCCAGTAGCTTCTGTGTTTTTGGCTCGCGCCCGCCGATCATCGGCGCCAGGAAAATACCGGCGGCGAGGAAAGACGTTGCTACCCAGAAGATCGCCAGTTGCAAATGCCAGGTACGCGCTAGATTAAAGGGAAGAATCTGGGCTAAGTCCAGGCCAAAAAAACTCGAAGTGTCGGCTCGGTAGTGTTGCGACGCGGCGCCCACCAGCGTTTGCAGCAAAAACAATACGGCCATCACGAAGAAGAACCACCCGCACACGCGCTGCGCTGGAGTCAGTGCGACGGCTCCAGGAGCGCGAAAGCTCAAGGTCTTCTGCTCGCGGCCATGCCATCCCAGAAAGTTCCAGCGCCCAAACGCTGCGAACAAAAGGCCGATGCCACCCAGCAGGGCTATCAGAGACAGAACACTCCAGAGCACGGCGTTCGCCGTAACCCGATTTCCGACCAGCGGCTCCGGTGGCCAATTGTTGGTATACGAATAGTCCGTGCCGGGCCGAGTTGCCGAAGCCACCCAGGCCGACCATGCGAAAAACGCGGTCAGCTGGTCTGTATCTCGACGTTCATTAACGGCGTGCGGTCTGAGCCCGGACTGAGTAGAGGATTCGTTGAAGACAGACTGATAGTAGTCCCGAAGCTGGTTATATGCCGCGGATTGCGCCGCGGTGAACGTCAGGGACCCGCTCGCCGCGTCGTAACGATTGGTCTTAAACTCGGCCACAGTCTTGCTGTTTGCGCTATCCGACTGTTGGCCGCCATGAACTTCGAAAACCGCGGTTGCGGAACGTCGGAGGTAGTCGGCGGTGTAATCAGGTCCAAGATACGCTCCGTGCCCAAAGACTGAACCATACTCCATGAGACCGTTACGCAGAAAGACTTGCTGACCACCTGTAATGTCATCGCCAGTGAAAAGGACAATGCCTTTCGGGTCCACCACGCGTGCCGGGATGGGCGCTTCACCCGAGTACGTGCGATACGCAAGCAAACCCAGCACGAAAAAGCCGAAAACGACGACCAGCGCGACGGCTTGAATCCATGTTCTTGAAACAAGTAGGTTTCGTTTTGGTAATTCCACGCGCACTCCTTTCGGCAGCGCCGAGGGCGGCAGTCCCCGGGTCAGGAAACGTGTGATCCAAGCAAGCTTTGAGAGCCTTGCTCGCGTCTGTAACTATATCCGATTCTTATGGAGCAAGCCTATTCGGTGGAGAGCTAGCTCAGACGATCAGAGTCGAGTAAGGGTCAATGCCAGCTTCGCACGAACCGATTCCGGTTCCGCAGACCTGGCCCATGTGCGTACTGCCGACGCTCGAACAGTCGCGTGGCACTAACCCGGCGTAACTGGCTTGACACTCGACGGGATGACTTCCAAGTACGCCGTTTGGCTGCTCTTGATCGGCTAAACTAACTAGCTGGATCAAATGACGCTCTCCGCAGGCGACAGGTTGGGTTCCTACGAGATACTTGCGCCCATCGGAGCCGGCGGCATGGGCGTCGTTTTCCGCGCCCTCGACACAAAACTTAACCGGCCAGTAGCCATCAAGTTTCTGTCCGGCGATCTGGGAGATGTGGAGGCCCGCCGGCGTTTCCAACGCGAAGCCCAGCTTGCTTCGTCGCTCAACCATCCACACATCGTTACCGTCTATGACGTTGGAGAATCCGAGGGTCGACAGTACATTGTCACTGAGTTTGTCGATGGCGGGACACTCAGGGATTGGGCGCGCGACAGGCGAAGCTGGCGCCAGATCGTCGCGTTGCTGACCGGCGTAGCTGATGGTCTGGCTGTGGCGCACGGTGCCGGTGTTGTGCACCGCGACATCAAACCCGCCAATATTCTGATATCGAAAAGCGGTTACGCGAAGCTGGCGGACTTCGGACTCGCGAAGCTCGAAGGACCGAGGCCGCCTTCTGAGGACACGCTCACAATGCCGGAGGGACAAACGCGTCCCGGGGTAATTCTGGGCACGCTCGCCTACATGTCACCAGAACAGGCGGCCGGGCGTTCGGCGGATGCTCGGAGCGACATCTTCTCATTCGGTGTTGTACTCCACGAATTGCTGGCGGGCCAAAGACCATTCGGAGGGTCAACTGACCTCGAAGTTCTACAGACAATCATCCACGGCCGGCCCAAGGCTCTGCCCACAGACCTACCCCTTCCGCTACGGCTGATCGTCGAGAAAGCACTCGAAAAGGACGCATCCGAACGCTACCACTCGATGCGCGAAATGGTCATCGATCTGAAGCGTGTGCAACGACAGAAAGAAGACGAAGTTTTTCCGGGACCCGCTTTCACGAGACCGCGCCGGAGCTGGACAGGCATGGCAGGCATCGCGATCGTGCTCCTTTTGATCTTCGCCATCATCGGCTGGCGGCTCTGGCAGCAAGATTACTTCTGGTGGAACCCGCTGAACAACGCTCATGTGGAACGATTGACCGACTTTGAGACCGACGAGATGGACGCGGCGGTTTCCCCGGATGGAAAGTTCGCGACCTTTGTTTCCAATCGGGATGGTCCATACGATGCCTGGGTCACGCAGATCGGCAGCGATGAGTTTCTCAACACCAGTAAAGGCCGATTCAATCTGCCCATCCCTCCTTCCCCGGTTCGCTCTGTGGGCTTCACTGGCGACGGGGCTCAGGCATGGTTTGAGGAACAGGTTTCTCTGCGACCGAACAAGTTACGGACCTGGTTGGTGTCTAATATGGGCGGCAATCCCCGCCCCATGCTGGATAGCGGGATGGAGCCGGCTTGGTCGCCCGATGGGAAACAGGTCGTTTTTCACACCGCCGATGCCGGCGATCCGATTTATATCGCCGACCGCACCGGCGGGGACCCCAAAATGATCTTTATCGAAAAGCCCGGCATCCATTGTCACTATCTGAGCTGGTCGCCGGACGGACGCTTTATATACTTCGTGAAGGGGTCTCCCACCACCGAGGAAATGGACATTTGGCGCCTTGCGATCCCAGCCGGCGGCAACG
>Ga0105245_10005957_pt1 | contig 10710 bp, 7 predicted proteins | sample KBSM54metaG_FD_81523 | JGI IMG/M metagenome (GOLD analysis project Ga0105245, IMG submission 81523) | Miscanthus rhizosphere microbial communities from Kellogg Biological Station, Michigan, USA - KBS M5-4 metaG | ecosystem: Host-associated > Plants > Roots > Rhizosphere > Soil | place: Michigan...
AATCCGCGACTGATCCAGTTCGCGCTGAAGTATTCGTTCTGAGCAAGGAAGACGGAGGACTCGACCCGCTGGCCTTACGGCTGCAGGTCGAGCCTTTCCCACCGAACTGGGCGCGGTAGTAGGCTAGTATGGAGCCGCTTCCCATGACCCGATCTTCCACTCTACTTTTCGCGCTTGCCGCATTCGGAATAGGGCCGGTTTTTGGCGCTTCTACTTGCCCGAGCCTGACGGCTTTGAAGCTTCAGAATTCGGCCATCACGCTGGCCGAGCCGGTCGCGGCGGGAGCCTTTACACAACCGGGACCCGCGGGCGGGAAGGGCAAGCAGAACGCTGCGTTCCAGAGTCTGCCGGCCTTTTGCCGCGTGGCGGCGACACTGACGCCCTCCAGCGATTCCGAGATCAAGATCGAAGTCTGGCTGCCGGAAAGCGGTTGGAACGGAAATCTCCAGTCGGTCGGCAATGGAGCCTGGGCCGGGACGATCAGCTATCCGGCCATGGCGACCGCTCTGGCGGCGGGGTACGCGACCGCAAGCACGGACACCGGACATACCGGCGGGAATCCGGCGACGTTCATCCCGGGCCATCCGGAGAAGTTGATCGACTTTGCCTATCGCGCTGTGCATGAGATGACGGTCTCTGCGAAAGGAATCATCAGCGCGCGCTATGGGAATGGTCCCAAGTATTCCTATTGGAATGGATGCTCCACAGGAGGGCGTCAGGCGCTGGCCGAGGCGCAGCGCTATGCGGCGGATTACGACGGCATCATCGCCGGAGCAGCCGCGAACTACGTGACGCATCTGCAAGGGGCGCAGGTTTGGAGCGCACAGGTGGTCCACAAGGACGAAGCCAGCTACATCCCGCCCGCCAAGTACGCGATTCTGCACGCGGCCGTTCTGGACGCCTGCGATGCCCTGGATGGCGTAAAGGACGGCGTTTTGGAGAATCCGACCAAGTGCCATTTCGATCCGAAGCAGCTTCTGTGCAAAGGCGCCGACGACGCATCGTGCCTCACTGCCCCGCAGGCTGAGGCCGCTCGGCAGCTCTACACGGGCCCCGTGAATTCGAAGGGAAAGTCGCTGTTTCCGGGCCTCGAACCCGGCAGCGAAACGGGTTGGGCGACGCTCTCCAGCGCAAAGCCCATGGCGCTGGCGGATGAAACCTTCAAGTACACCGTGTTTCAAGACGCCAACTGGAACTACCTGACGTTCAACGCCGAGCGCGACATGGCCCTGGCCGACAAGAACGCCGGTCCTACGATGAACTCGATCGATCCGAACCTGAAGCCGCTGTTCAGCCGCGGCGGAAAACTGCTGATGTACCACGGCTGGGCCGATCCGGGAATTGCTCCGCGGAATAGCGTCCACTATTACGAGAGCGTGACGGAGGCGCTGGGCAAGGCCGCGACGTCGAATTCGATGCGCCTGTTCATGGTCCCCGGGATGGGTCACTGCGCCGGCGGCGACGGGACCAGCACGTTCAGCATGATCGATGCTCTCAGTAAATGGGTGGAGCAAGGGAAAGCCCCGGACCGCATTGAGGCGTCGCGCGTTCGCAATGGGCAGACGGACCGGACGCGCCCGCTGTGCCCGTATCCGCAGGTTGCGGTTTACAAAGGGTCGGGCAGCACGAACGAGTCGGCGAGCTTCGCCTGCAAGGTTCAATAACAATATGCGATCGATTTTGATTCTGGTGCTTGCAGTAGTTCCGGCGATGGCGCAGATCGACCTCTCCGGTGAATGGAACCCGCAGTTCCATGAAGACCAGCCCGAACGAATTCCCGGGCCGGATATCGGCGATTATCTGGGGCTTCCCATCACCGATGCGGCTCGCCTGCGCGCCGAGGCCTGGGACGCGGAAATCCTGACGCTGCCGGAGCATCAGTGCAAGCCGCATCCGGCGGATTACGGTCCGCGCGGACCGTTCAATCTGCGCATCTGGAAGGAAGTGGACACTCCGACGCAGCAGATCATCGCCTGGCACACACATGGATCGTGGCAGGCGCCCGAGCGGACCATCTATATGGACGGCCGGCCACATCCGCCGGAGTATGCAGCGCACACCTGGCAGGGCTTCTCGACCGGCAAGTGGGACGGCGATATTCTCACCGTGACCACCACGCATCTGAAGATCGGCTGGATCCGGCGCAACGGCATCCCGCGCAGCGACCGGGCGACGCTCACCGAGCACTGGATCCGGCATGACGATCGCCTGACGCTGGTCAGCATCGTGAACGATCCGGTGTATCTCACCGAGCCGTTCATCCGCAGCACGGACTTCATGCTGGATCCGCATCAACAGATCGATCCGTATCCGTGCGAATCGGTGACGGAGGTCCCGCGGACAAAAGGAGAGGTTCCGAATTTTCTGCCGGGGACGAATCCTTTTCTGCAAGAGTTTGCGACCAAGCACGCGATACCGGAGAAGTCTGCGCGAGGCGGCGCTGTCACCATGTATCCCAACGGCACCGGCGTACCGGCTCCGGTGGGCCGTCCCGTCCAGGTGCCGAGCCTGATGGACGATGGCGAAATCCACATTCTGCCGGTGCAAGGCGACGTGTACATGCTGGTGGGTGGCGGCGGAAACACCACCATACAGGCGGGCAAGGACGGAGTGCTGGTAGTGGACACCAAGCAGGCGGCGCAGGCGGATAAGCTGGTCGCGGCCATTCGCAAGATCTCCGGCAAACCGATTCGCTACGTAATCAATACCAGCGCGGATCCGGATCAGACGGGCGGCAACGAAAAAGTAGCAGACGCGGGCCGCACCATCACCGGAGGAAACGTCGCCAGGTTCAACGCTGAGTTCCCCGCCACAATGGTGGCGCATGAAAAGGTCGCGTCCCGGATGCGCGAGGCGGGTGCGCCGCCGGCATCATGGCCCATGGATACCTACTTCACCGAGGGCAAGGACTTGTTCGTAAACGGCGAAGCAGTCCAGGTCTTCCATCAGCCGGCCGCGCACAGCGACGGCGACAGCCTGGTGTTCTTCCGCAAGTCGGATGTCGTAAGCACCGGAGATCTCTTCGTTCCCGATCGCTATCCGGTGATCGACGTGGCCAAAGGCGGCAGCATCAACGGCGTCGTGGCCGCCATCAATCACATCCTGGATCTGACCGTTCCCGCGGATAAAGAAGAGGGCGGCACCATGGTGATCCCGGGCCGCGGCCGGCTGTGCGACGAGGCCGATGTTGTGGAGTATCGCGACATGCTGACGATTATTCGCGATCGCATCCAGGATCTGGTGAAGAAGGGCCGGACGTTGGAGCAGGTGAAGGCGTCGAAACCCACGCAGGACTACGATCCGCTGTATGGCCCTTCGGACGCTTTCGTCGAGGCAGCGTACCGAAGCCTCGCCCGGCGATAAGGCGATATAGTATGTTGCATGCTCTCTCGACGAACAATGCTTCTCGCCCCTCTGGCGGCTCCTTTAATTGACGCGATCCCAACAATTGCAGCTCCCGGGAAAATGGTTCTAAGCATTCATCAAACCACCTCGCAGCGGGCGGGGTATCGCAAAATCCTGGAAGGCTGGGCCAAGGCCGGCATCAAGAACGTGGAGGTCAGCGACCGCATACTGGACGATTTCCTCAAGACCGAAACGCTGGCGGCCGCTAAGAGCGTGATCACCGATAACGGGCTGACAATGGTTTCCGGCGCCTCCGTACTTCAGGATTTCTGGAATAAGAACGCGGGTTTCGCCGCGCAGATGGAAATCTGGAAGAAGCGCTGCGAGCAGTTCGCATCGCTCGGATCGACCAAGATTTATTGCCCCAGCACCACGAATCGCATGGTGAAGGAAGAGGACTATAAGACTGTTCCGGACGCGATTCGCGAGGCCGGCGACGTGGCCAAGCAGTACAACCTGACGGGCATGATCGAGTTCGCGCGCAGCTCCACGCTGATCTCCACGCTGACGACGTCGCTCAAATTGATTCGCGAGGCGGGACATCCCAACGTGCGTCCGATGCTGGATTGCTATCACTTCTGGTCGGGAATGGGCAAGTTCGAGGATCTGGACACGCTGAAGCCGGGCGAGCTGGCGCACGTGCATTTTAACGACACTCCGGATATTCCTCGCGAGCTGCTCGGGCAACAGACGCGCGTGATTCCCGGCGATGGTATTGCTCCACTAGCCAAGATTTTGCGGAAGCTTGCAGAGAAAGGCTACGACGGGGCACTGTCTGTGGAGCTGTTCCTGCCGGAATTGCAGGGCGGGGATCCCCAACAGGTGGCAACGCAGATCCGCACTAAGTGCGAAAAGGTGATGCGTGAAGCGAATGTCCTCTAAGGTCCTTTTCCGGTGTTTTGTCCTGGGGATGGCGGCAGCGCCGCTTTTCGCGGCCGCGAATGACTGCGACCGTGCCTGCCTCAAAGCCACCCTCGACCAGTACCTGACGGCCGTCGTTAAACACGATCCCGCTGCGGCGCCGCTGTTCGTCGGCTTTCGGCAAACCGAGAACGCCGTCGTGGTGCGACCAGGCACGGGAGTCTGGAAATCGGTCACGGGGCTCGGGAAGATGCAACGCCGCTACCTGGATGCCGTCAGCGGCCAGGCAGGCTATTTCGGGATCGTCGAAGAAGGCAGTAATCTGGCGATTGTCACGGTGCGCGTAAAGGTCGAGAACCGCAAGATTACGGAGGCGGAATGGCTCATGGCGCGCAAAGGCGACCCCGGACTAAACGGTCCCGCGACTGCCACCCAGGCCGCGGGGAATTTCTTCGAGCCCGATAATCTGGTCGCGAATCCTCCTCCCGATAGGACTCTGCCTAAAGCCGAGCGGTTGTCTCGCGAGGCACTGATCGCGATCACCAATAGCTATTTCGACGGACTCACGGGGCGCGACGGGTCACTCATCATTGCCCATCCCGGATGCACGCGCTTGGAAAACGGGAACACCGTGACGGGCCGGGCAGGGCGCGGCGGCGGCAAAGGACAAGAGGCCGTGAGCGACTGCACCTCCGGCTTGATGAACTTCAGCGCGATGGTTGCGGCCCGGCGCTACCCCGTGGTGGATGAAGAAGCGGGCGCGGTCCTGGCGATCGGCGTGTTTGTCCGGCGCCCGGGGGCAACCACGCGAAGAAACGTGTTCAGCGAATGGTTCTTCATCGATAACGCCAAGATACACACCATCTATTCGGCGATGTTCTATCCGACTCCGGACGCGTTTGTGCCCAATTGGCCGCCGTACGAGGGGAATTGGCCGCTGCCAGCCTCGTTCGCACAGCCGGCGCCGTCAAAACAATAGTTTCAAGGCGAACTGGAGCTGACGCGAATCCTGCGCGCTGGAGATGCTGCCGAAATTTGCAGTGAACGCGATCCGGTTGGGAATATTGAAATTGGGGTGGTTTAACAGGTTGTAGGCCTCCGCGCGAAACTGCAGCCGGACGCGTTCGCGCAAGGGAATTTCTTTCTGTAGGGAGAAATCGAATTCCTCCAGGCCCGGACCGATCACGCTGTTGCGCGGAGCATTCCCGAAGCTGAACAGCGCGGGCAGCGAATACACCGACGTATCGAACCACTGAGCCGGCGTATGCGGACCGCTGTTCGCATCGGCCGACACGTTGGGCCGTTGGGCCGGCCCCGCGCCGATGTTGGCCTGATCGCTCGCGATATTCACGGTGAAAGGCGCACCTGCCTGCGCCGTGAAATTCCCTCCCGCCTGCCATTGCCCGAGGGTCGCCTCCACCCATCGGATCTTCGACACCGTGGGAATCTGATACACCAGGCTCACCACGGCTCGATGGCGATGATCGAAACTGGACGATGCTTTCTCCGCGCCCATGTTGCGCACGTCCTGCGGAAGATTGGCTTCGTTGAGCGTCGCGCCAGGGTCAGACGCGTCGTCAATCGAATGGGACCACGTCCAGTTCGCGTCGAACGTCAGCCCCCTGCTCACCCGGCGCTTAAATCCGAGAGCTAACGCGTGATACGCGGCCCATCCATCCCAGCGGATCGTGTTGAACTGGCTCAGCTGCGGAATCGGCCGGCGAGCCGCAATCGTTCCCGGGCCGGGCAAGGGCACGTTCTGCACGGTGGAGCTATCGGCGTGCACGGTGCGGGATCCGATATACGCTAGTGACAAGATCGAGCCTCGGGCTACCTCGCGTTCCAGATTGAGATTCCACACTTCGTTGTACTCGATCTTGAAATCGTGATCCAGGTTGTTGCCGCCCACGGTTCCCAGAGCAGCGGTTGTCAGGGCATTTCGAGTGCTAAAACCGGGCGCTTCCGTGGCGCTGGAACTCACCGTCTTGGTAACGAAGAACGGAAGATTCTGAGCGAAGTTGGAAATAATGCTGTAGGCGGCCTGATTCGGATAGATGCCAAAGCCCCCGCGCAGAACGATGCTCGAATGTCCGGGAAGGGTCCAGGCGAATCCGCCGCGCGGAGCAAGGCGCAAGGGTCGCGATGTAAGCAGGCTGTTACTCCATCCCGCGGTGGATGAAGTCATATAAGGCAAAGGAAGCAACGGCAACAATGCATTCGCGGCCGGAGAAATCTTTCCAGAGGAATCGCTGGCGATGACGAAGCGACCTCCCGGGACCGAAGGATCGATCGCGGCGATTTGATTGGCCGAGTCCGTCATATTCTGGTTGTACTCGTAGCGAAGCCCCGCATCCAGCTTTAGACTTCGGGTGACTTGCCGGCTATCCTGCAGGTAGAAGTGCCCCCAGTTGGCGTTGGCATCCATGGCGGCGCGGCCCAGGCCCACTTGCGCGGTGGTCGGATCGCCCAGCAGGAAATCGGCGAACGCATTTCCATTTCCAAGTCCGGCCGCCGACGACGTAAAGCGCGGCGTGAAGGAGAAGATTCCGCGGGCTCCGTTGGGATTGACCGGCTGGAAATCGTAGTGCATGAGATATGCCCCGAACTTGATGGTGTGCGATCGCCAGTGGTAGTTGACGTTGTCGGAAAACTCGAAATCGCGGTTGGTTCGAAACGTAAACAGCGCAGGATCGCCCATGGTAGTGAATTGTCCACCGAAAGAGACTTGGGGAAACCCCATGTCCAGGGGATTCGCTGTTACGCCTTGCAATCCCGAACGGCTGGCGAAGTTATTTCCAGCGTTGCGGCTGGTCTGCCCGCCCGCTACGGTGAGAAACGAGAAGCGCGCCTCATTCAGGAATTCGGACGAGAACACGTGGGTCCAGCCGGCAACGCCGTTCAGCGCGTGCGTGCCGAGAAACCGCCCGAATCCAGGCAGCAGGCTTTCCTGCAAGACTCCTGACCCGAAAGGATCGAACTGGCGCGCGTCGAACAAGGAAAAGCGCCCGAACGCGGTGTCGCTGGTGGAGAACTGGTGATCCAGACGCGCGCTGACACTGTTGTTATTGAGCCGCTGCACATTCGTGGCACGCAGGTTCTGAGCAATCCCCGGCAGATTAGCGCGAGGAATGCTGGCGAGCAGAGCCGTGGCCACCGGATCCAGACTGTCCACGGGGATGCGATTTCCGGCAAACGGCAGGCGAACGCCGGCTACGGCGGTCGTCGGATCGTAGATGGCGGGTGATCCCGAAAAGTCTCCAGCTCGCATCGCATCGGCGGGCACCGAGCAAGTGCTGGTCAGGGACTTCCGCACACGCTGGCCTTCGTAGTTCATGAAGAAGAAAGTTCGATTCCGCATCACGGGACCACCCAGGCTTCCCCCGAACTGGTTCTGGCGGAACGGAGGAATGGGGGCGGTCGTGGAATCGAAAAAATTCTTAGCGTCGAAAACGTTGTTGCGGACAAACTCGAACAGGCTGCCGTGAAGCGTGTTTGTGCCGGACTTGGTCACGACATTGATCACCGCGCCGGACTTGCCGCCGAATTCGGGAGCGTAGGAGGTTTTCTGAATGTTGAATTCGGCGATGGATTCAATGGAGGGCGCGATCACCATGTTGTTGAAGTGCTCGTCGGTGACCGTTGCGCCGTCGATCAGGTACAGGTTGTGCCCGCTGCGCTGGCCCAGAACATTCACCAGATTGCCCGCCTGCTGCATGGCGTCCCCGCGCGTGCCGCCGGGAGGACGGACCACGCCTTCGCTCAACATCGCCAGATCCAGAAACTGCCTGGTCTTGAGCGGCATGTTGATAATCTGTCGGCTCTGAATCACGTCCTTGATCTCCGCGGATTCCGGCTGAACGTCGCCGGAGATGGCCTCGACGATCACGGTTTCGTTTGCATCGCCGATCTGGATAGTGAAGTCATGGCGAAGCGTATCGCCGACGTGCACGTCCACGTTCGAGAGCACCGCCTGCTTGAAATTGGGCGCGTTTACTTTGATCGAATACTGTCCGATGGGCAACTGCGTCAGCAGATACTGCCCGGTACCGTTCGATTTGGCGGTGAATTTCTGCCCGGTTTGCGTCTGTTCGGCTACTACGGTTACGCCCGGCAGAACTCCGCCCAGAGCATCCTGCACGCTGCCGGCGATTTGGCCGGTATTCATCTGGGCGGGCAGGTGCATCGCTCCCAGCAGTAGAAGGAAGGCGAATTTGGGCACGTTAGGCATCCTGGCCAGCGGCAATGTCTATTGTTTCAGATAGACCCCTGGGCGTCCACAAAAGCGATAGAATCACGTGGATAGGAAAGCGGATAGGAAAGTGGATAGGATTAGGAGAACATCCATGCGCTCTACTGTTGTTGCTTGTTGCGCGCTCGCGATCGTCGCCGCCTTCGTGGTGACCGGCTATCTCGTCCCCAACGCGGACGCGGCCACCGGACCCATTCCGCTCAACTGCAATCGGGCCCGTTTAGAAAACCTGGTGGATCAGTATCTGGCCGCGGTTGTCGCGCACGATCCCAAGCACCTGCCGCTTTCTAAAGACGCGAAGTACACGGAAAACAGTCAAGTCCTGGACCTGGGCGACGGGTTCTGGAAGACCGCGGAGGGCCGCGGCAAGTACACGCACATCTGGGCCGATCCGGATTTCGGCCAGGTGGCTTATATGGGAACCATGCGTGAAGCCGGAGGCCCGATCCTGATGAGCTTGCGGCTGCGTGTGGAGCTGGGCCGCATCACCGAAATCGAGACCGTTTATTTCAAGCCGGGCGGCGGCGGTCCGAATAACATCGCGGAAATGGACGCGCCGCATAAGCCCGAGGATTTTTGGTTCAAGTCGATTCCGCCCGCCCAGCAGATGACGCGACAGGAGCTGATCGCGGTCACGGACGGCTACTTCACGGGCCTCCAGCATAATGACGGCAAGGGAGTCAACGGAACCGGAACGTATCCGTTCACCAACGATTGTTCCCGCCTCGAAAACGGAAGCCTCACCGCGAAGGCTCTGCCGCGCAATCCTCCGCCTGTCGACGGCATCGACGCCTTCGCCATGGACTGCATGGGGCAATTCAAGCTGGGCTACTACTTCGTGGTGCAGAACATCCACGGGCGGCGTTACCCAGTGGTGGACCGCGAGCGGGGCGTCGTCTGGTCGCAGGTGGTGTTCGACCAGGGGACCGTGAATAAGGGCATCCTCTCCGATGGCCGCCCTTACGAGTTCAAGGGCTTCAACCGCCCTTCGAGTATCCTGGTGACCGAGGCGTTCCTGATCGAGAACGGAAAAATCCGCCGCGTGGAGATGGTGGGTACTTCTGCCGCCTATCACATGAATTCCCCGTGGCCCGGCGGGCTGAGCGGGAATTAAAGGACAACACATGAAAAAGTTTGCAATTCTACTAGGTTGCGCTGTATCTCTATGTGCGCAACGCCCTTCGAATCCGGCACTCTTAGTTCCGCAGGAAGCTCCGCTGTTGGATTACGTGGCGGTGGCGAATCCGCTTCCCGTACCCGACGCGGCGGCCATGGGAGCCTCCTCTGACGTAGCGTTTGATGCGAAAGGCCATCTGTACGTTCTCAGCCGCGGGACCAAGCCGCTCACCGAGTTCGACGAGAACGGCAAGTTCGTTCGCGCGTTTGGCGATGGACTATTTACCCGCAGCCATGGCATCCGCATCGACAAGGAAGGAAATATCTGGACCACCGACGTCGGCGCGCACACCGTGATGAAGCTTAGCCCGCAGGGGCAGGTTCTGTTGACGCTAGGTGAAAAGGGCCAAGCTGGTGTGTGGGACGATTCAACCCACCGATTCAACGAACCGAACGACATCGTGTTCGGGGCTAATGGCGATCTGTTCATCACGCAGGGGCACACGCCGGGCGCGGGGCGGGGCGGAGTTGTGCAGAACCCTGGTGTACTTAAGTTCGATAAGAACGGCAAGTTCATCAAGTTCTGGGGCGGGAAAGGAACCGAGCCTGGCAAGTTCGAGGTGGCTCACGGGATCGCCATCGACGCCAAAGGGCTGCTGTGGGTGACCGATCGCGAGAATCAAAGAATCCAGGTTTTCGACCAGGATGGAAAATACATCCGCGAGGTCAAGTACGCGGGCTTGCCTTGCTCTCTCGATATCGGGAGCCAGTACATTTACATGGTGAATGGTTTCGCGGGGCAGCTCTTGCGGATGGATCTGGATGGCAAGGTTCTGGCGGCTGTCGGGAAACCGGGACCGGCCGGAAGCTGGGGCGAGTTCGGCGAGGCACACTTTATTGCGGTGAGCCCCAAGGGCGAGATCTACGTCGCCGATTCGGTAAATCGGGCCGTTCAGAAGTTCGTCAAGAAGTAACTATCTGACAGGCTGAATGCCTGTCCACCTTAAGCGCTTGTGCCCAGCATGGGCACAGGGTATCCTAACGGTAGATGCATGCGAGTGATCGCCCGTTCGACTCTC
>Ga0105245_10005960_pt1 | contig 10707 bp, 10 predicted proteins | sample KBSM54metaG_FD_81523 | JGI IMG/M metagenome (GOLD analysis project Ga0105245, IMG submission 81523) | Miscanthus rhizosphere microbial communities from Kellogg Biological Station, Michigan, USA - KBS M5-4 metaG | ecosystem: Host-associated > Plants > Roots > Rhizosphere > Soil | place...
GAAATTCATGCCATAGATTCCGGCCACCATTGTGGGCACCGCGGCGATCGCCACCCACGCCGAGATCTTGCGCATTCGGTGTTCTGCTGGGTGGCCACCCTAGCCAATGCTGCTTGCACGAGGGAGCAAAGGAGTTCGTCGTAGCTGATGATCCGATCCGCGGCCTGGTTCTGTTTTTCGATGAGATCGCGGAAATAGCGCATCACTTCGACCCAGAGCAGGTCCTGATTATCTGACGCGAGGCGCTGCAACGCCACCGCCAGCGGCCTCACCGCTCGGCGCAACTCGACGATCTCACGCTTGAGTAGGTAAATCTGCTCGACCTCGACATTGCCTTGGGCACTAAAGATCTCGGCCTCCATGCTGTCGATGTCGGCTTCCATCTGTAGCGCCACGTCAAGATAACTGCCAACGACGTGAGCTGCGATAGATGCAGACCGAAGACAGTGGCCACCGCCTGCATCTGCTGCTCGTCGGGCTCGTGCAGCCCCAGCCACACAAACCCGTCACCGAGTTCGTGCACCTTCTGCAGAGCAGCGGTGTGGGTGTAGTTCCCAGGCAGCCGTTGCCGGTCGACGTACACCCCGCAATCCACGGTCGCCCGCGTGACCGGCACCGGAATCCGGTTGGCATCCACGGCCGATGAGCGGTCGCGCCAACCGGTATGCGGCCGCGGAAGAAACCCCGTCATCGGGCCACTCGCGTCTGTGCGGGACACTGCCTGCCTGGACTCGGTCGAATACCCACCTGACACATCCTCATTCCGGAATCCGCCGGTTGATAAGAAATCCAGTCATTGCCGCCAGGGCGAGCGTGAAGGTGCCGAGCTTGAGCCAGGCTGCGCTGGCGTCGGCAGGAATCGTTTCATAACCGATCTGCTGCTGCAGGGTGGCGTAGATGTCACGCAGTTCGGACAGCGAGGATGCGTTGTAATGGCTGCCGCCAGATAGTTCGGCGACTTTCGACATCGTCTCATCGTCGACAGGCACGGGCTGGCGGGCGTCGTTGATCTCGACGTAGCCATACGGGGTGCCGAAGGAGATGGTCGAGATCGGCACGCCCTGATCCTTGGCGCTGCGCGCGGCGGTGTAGGCGCCTTTGGGACTGTCGGGGTTGGACGGCACGGTTTCCTTGCCGTCGGAGAACAGCACAATGCGGGCTGGCGGTGGTTGGTCACCGCCGCCAATGACCACGCCCGCAGTGGCGATGGCCTGTAGCGCTGTGGAGATGCCCTCCCCGGTAGCGGTGCGGTCGGCGAATTGCAGCTTGTCGATGGCATCTTTGACCAAGGCCCGGTTGGTGGTGGGCGCCGCGAGCACCGACGCGGTGCCGGCGTAGGCGATCAGCCCGAGGTTGATACCTGGGGTGAGTTCATCGGCGAACTGCTTGGCGGCGTCTTGGGCCGCGGCCATGCGGTTGGGCTCGACGTCGGTGGCCCGCATGGATTGCGACACGTCGATAACAAGCATCACCAGCGCGCGGTTGCGGGGAATCCGCACGTCGTGGGTGGGCCCGGCCATCGCGATCGTGAAGAACAGCAGCGAGAGGACAAGCAGCACCGCTGGTAGGTGTGGCCACCGGGCGGATCGCTTCGGGGCAACGGCTTCCAGCAGTTCCATGTTGGCGAACCGCAGGACGCGGCGTCGGCGCGCGACCTGAATAACAACGTAGTAGCCCACGAGGAGGGCGATGACGAGACCGAACAGGAAAAACCACGCGTGGTGAAACCCCGTCAGCGACAAGGGGCCCAGCAATGCACGTTCATCGCGCGGCAGCCGTTTCGGTCGCCGATCGACCGGGTGCCCTCACGGGCGCGGTGCCCTTGATCACGACGGCCGTCGTGGCTGGCGTGCGGGTGGCGGCGCGGCACACACCGAACCGCACGGCGGTGTCGCGCGGCGGGCGCGAAGCCAGCCGTTGGTGTGGCACTGCGGGGCTTGGTGGCACGTGGTGTCCTCTCGATGACCTTCGCCAGGCTGACTCAGATTCAACACTTGTGCAAGCGTTTGAAGGTCGCGGGGCCGAGCGTGTGGGCTCAGATGGGCAACCGCCGGTTGATCGCAAGTCCTGCCAGCGCGGCCAAGGTCACGGCGAAGACACCGAGACGGAACCAGCCCCCGCTCGCATCCCCGCGGGTGGTCTCGTAGCCGAACTGGTTCTGCAGCGTGGCGTACACGTCCTTGAGCTGGTCGATGTCCGCGGCGTGGTAGAGCTTGCCGCCGGACAGTTCGGCGACCTTCTTCAAGGTGTCGTCGGCCGCGGGTACCGCTAGGTGTTCGTTTTCGAAGTCGACGTAGCCATCGGGGGTTCCGAACGAGATCGTCGAAATGGGTACACCCTGGTCCCTGGCGCTGCGCGCGGCGGTAAACGCCCCCTTGGGGGCGTCTGGATTGGTGGGCAGGTTTTCCTTGCCGTCCGACAGCAATACGATTCGTGCCGGTGGCGGTGTGTCGCCGACCCCGATCACCGCGCCCACGGTCGAAATCGATTGCAGCGCTGTGAAAATGGCTTCGCCGATCGCGGTGCGTTCGATCACCTGGAGTTTGTCGATGGCGGTTTTGGTCGCATCGTGGTTGGTCGTGGGTGACACCAGCAGCAGCGCGCTACCGCCGAATGCGATCAGGCCCAGGTTGATTCCTGGTGTCGATTCGTCGGCGAACTGCTTGCCGGCTTCCTCGGCCGCTGCCAATCGGGTGGGTGAGACGTCGGTGGACTGCATCGACGGTGAGACGTCAATGATGAGCATCACGACCGCACGGTTTCGGGGAATGCGTACCTCACGGGTGGGGCCGGCCAGCCCGACCGTCGAAAACACCAGCGAGCACACCAGCAGGATCGCCGGTAGATGCCGCCACCAGCTGGGTCGTTGCGGCGCAACACTTTCCAGCAGCTCCAGGTTGGCAAACCGCAGCATCCGCTTGCCACGGAGGACCTGCACCACGACGTAGAGCGCGCCGAAGCCGATGACGACGAGTAGGAATAGGAAGTACCAACTGTGTTCGAAGCCCGACGCGCTCATGGACCCCAGGAACGGCAACGTCATCCGATAAAGTTCGCTTCTGCTTACGCCGGCGGTCAGGCGCGGCGGGCTCGGCTGCTGGACGGCGCAGCGTCGGATCGTGCACCGAGGGCAAGCTGAATCATGGTGAGGACTTGGGGTTCGGTCGCGACGTAGATCTGTCGTTTCCCTTGGCGGTCCGCGCGGACCAGGCCGGCCAGTTTCAGCTTGGCGAGGTGATGGCTCACCGTCGCCACGCTTTGCCCGGTCTTTTCGGCCAGCGTGCCGACGTCGAGATTGCCGTCGGTGAGCAGAAAGAGAATGTGCAGCCGCACGGTGGCCGATAGCAGGCCGAACAGGGCTGCGGTGTCCTGCAGCAGCCGTGGCGGTAGCGCTTCGTCGGTCGCCGGGTTCTTCGGCACGTCACTCCTCTCGGTCGCACCTGCCAGGCTGACCTATTTTCAACAGTTGTGCAAGCGTTTGACTGTTTTGCAGGTTTCGGGTCTACTGTGTTCGACGTTCGTCTCGCGCAGGATGGCGCGGCCGCAAGCTCTTGGAGGTTGATCCCATGATCGAGGGAAGTAGTAGCCGCCTCCACGCGCTCGTTGGGAATCGCCGGGCCTCACATCGGACCGGCTAGCCGCAACGGTCCGCGTGGAGATCAGCGCCCCTGTCCGACACGGCCTGATGCCTCCGAAGCGATGAGGACCGAATCATGACTGAACGTGCCCCCGCACGGGTGTCGCGCACACCCCTTGTTGGCGACGATGTCGACTTATTGCGGAAACTGGGCGCCGCGCCCGTCTTCACCGTGTTTCAGCATGTGGCCGGGTCACCCCGTGGCCTGACGGAACAGGAGGCGACCGACCGGCTGGGCCGCTTCGGCGAAAACGAACCCGCAAAGACAGACGACGGACCCTGGTTGCGAGTTCTGACTGGCTTACGCAGCCCGTTCGTGGGCCTGTTGGCGGGCCTGGGTGTGGTCTTCATGATCGTCGGCGATGCGCGGGGCGCGGTGACGGTGGCAACCATGGTGATGCTGGCCGTGGTGTTGCGCATCTGGCAGCAGACCCGGTCCACCAAGGCGACGCGTGCACTGCAGAAGCTGATCACCTCAACTGTCACGGTGCGTCGCAGAGCCGACGAGCACCACGAACCAGTCGAGCGCGAAATCCCCTGTGAGGACCTGGTTCCCGGCGACATTGTCATCTTGCGGCCGGGTGACGTCGTCGCCGCTGATCTGCGCATCATCTCTTCGACCGATCTGGTGGTCGACCAAGCAGTTCTCAGCGGCGAATCGCTGCCCGTGGCGAAGGCAGCCGCTACGACGATTGCGCCGGGCGGTCGGTCACGGACAGCGCTCGTCGACACCGCGAATCTCTGTTTTTCCGGGACCGCCGTGGTCGGCGGTGCGGCAACCGCCGTGGTCATCGCGACCGGTGACGCGACGTACTGTGGATCGCTTGCGCGTGGTGCAGCCGCGCTGCGCCCAGAGTCCAGCTTCGACCGCGGCGTGCGCACCGTCGGCTGGACCCTTGTCCGCTTCATGCTCGTGATGGTCCCGATCGTGTTCGCCGTCAACGGACTCGTCAGCGGAATCTGGGCGCAGGCCGCGATGTTCGCGGTCGCGGTGGCGGTGGGGTTAACACCCGAGATGCTGCCCGTGATCGTCACCACGAATTTGGCGCGCGGCGCGACACGCCTCGCCCGGGCACGCGTCGTCGTCAGTCGCCTCAACGCGATTCAGGACCTCGGGGCGATGGATGTGTTGTGTGTCGACAAGACCGGAACGTTGACCGAGGACCGCATCGTCTACGCGCACAGCATCGACATGACCGGGCGCGCCGACGACGGTGTGGCCGAACTGGCCTATTTGACAGTGCATTTCCAGGATGCGCCCAACGACCGGCTTGACGAGGCGATCGCGGAACTTCTTGCCGACCAGGGCATGTCCATCCTGGCCGACGCAGCGTTCGACAAGGTCGACGAGATCGCATTCGATCACACACGGCGCCGCGCCAGCGTGGTCGTAACCCGCCAGCGCGGCGAGCACATCCTGATCTGCAGGGGCGACCCCGACCAGGTGTTCGACCTGTGCAGCGAGGCGTCGCTGGGCGCCGAAACCGTCGCGTTCGGCCCGGACCTGCGCGCCGAGGTCGAGGACCTCGTCGCGACCTACCGCAAGCAAGGCATGCGGGTACTGGCCATCGCGACGAAAAGCATCCCCGCCGCGCTCGAGCGGTACACGCGTACCGATGAACGCGATCTGGTCCTGGCCGGATTCGTGGGATTCGTCGACCCGGTTCGGGAGAGCGCCGGCGCGGCGGTGCGGCAGCTGGCCGATCACGGTGTCGCGGTGAAGATCCTCACCGGCGACAGCAAGACGGTGGCGCGCCAAGTCGCATTCCAGGTCGATATCGATCCGCAGATCGTCGTGGTTGGCGCCGAGATCGACAGGCTGACCGATCGCAGTCTGCGATCGGTGGCGGCGCGAACAAGTGTGTTCGCCGAGCTGGCGCCCAGCCACAAGGCCCGCATTGTGGCCATGCTGCGCGACAACGGACACGCGGTCGGATTTCTCGGTGATGGGGTCAATGACGTTGCCGCGCTTCGGATTGCCGATGCCGGCATCGCCGCCGACACCGCTTCCGATGTGGCCAAGCAGGCCGCGGATCTGATGCTCTTGGACAAAGACCTCGCCGTGATCGCAGACGGGGTGGTGGAGGGCCGGCGGACGCTGGCGAACACCATGAAGTACGTCAAGATCACCGCGAGTTCCAACTTCGGCAACGTGCTCTCGGTCGTCGCCGCCAGTGTGTTCCTTCCGTTCCTGCCGATCCTGCCCACCCAGCTGATGGTGCAGAACCTGCTCTATGACACCGCCCAACTGTCCCTGCCGTGGGACCGGGTCGACGCCGACTACCTGCGCGCCCCGCGGCGCTGGCAATCGCACGGGTTGCTGCGCTTCATGCTCATCTTCGGGCCGTTGAGCTCATTGTTCGACCTAGCCACCTTTGCGGTGCTGTGGTGGGTGTTCGGTGGCAACGAATCGCCCACACTGTTCCAGACCGGCTGGTTCGTGGAGAGCCTGCTGACCCAGCTGATAGTTGTGCTCGTGCTGCGGGCCCGCACATTGCCGTGGCGAGGTCAACGTGCGGCGCGGATCGTTGTCCTGGCTGCAGCGATCGCAGCCGTTGTCGGCTTGCTCCTGCCCGTGAGCCCGCTCGCCGCCGCACTCATGATGACCCCGCCGCCACTCAGTTATTCACTGTGGCTGGTCGTGGTGACAGCTGCGTACGCGCTGGCCGCCCAGCTGGTCAAGAAGCTCTACATCCGCCGGCACCAAACCTGGCTGTAGCCAGCGCCCCGCGTCATACCTACCGAGAAAGTCGGGTGATCGCGCATGACATCGATGCGAACCTTCCCCGCGCAGGGAGCCCTGGTCCGCTCCCCACGGAACTGGGCCGCCGACGTCGCGGTGTTTGTCGGCGCCGCCGCACTGCTGTGGCTGGTCGTGCACCTGATCAGCGGCGCAAATGCTCCCTGGACCGTTGAGCACGCGCCGTCGACGGTGTCCACCGATCCGGCCAACCTTCCCTACTACGCCGCGCGGTCCTTGCTGCGCATGTTCGCCGCGCTGGCGCTGTCACTGGTCTTCACCTTCGTCTATGCGACCGCGGCCGCCAGGCTGCGCCGAGCCGAGAAGGTGTTGATCCCGCTGCTGGACATCTTGCAGTCGGTCCCGATCCTGGGATTCCTCTCGATCACGATCACCGGGTTCATCGCGTTATTTCCCGGCTCCGAACTGGGTTTGGAGTGTGCATCGATCTTCGCGATCTTCACCTCACAGGCCTGGAACATGGCATTCGCGTTCTACTACTCGCTGATCTCACAACCGCGCGAACTTGATGAGGCATCACGGCTGCTGCGCTTGACGCGCTGGCAGCGGTTCTGGCGCGTCGACGTGCCCAGCGGGATGATCCCGCTGGTCTGGAACGGCATGATGAGCTTCGGCGGAGGGTGGTTCTTCCTCACCGCGTCAGAAGCGTTGAACGTCAACAACCATCAGTTCGCACTGCCCGGAATCGGCGCGTATGTGGCCGCCGCCAGCGACGCGGGCGAACTGAGCAATGTGCTACTGGCGATCGCGCTGATGATCGTCATGGTCATCGGCGTGAACGTGCTGTTCTGGCGGCCGCTCACGGCGTGGGCGGAACGATTTCGGGTCGAGGAATCCGAAAGCGCGGAGGCACCCCGCAGCCTCACCCTCGACTTGCTGCGACGCTCCCGCATTCCCCGCGCGGTCGGGCTCCCGCTCGGTCGGCTTGTCCACCCAATGGACCGGGTGATGGCCCCGTTCGGGGTCGCCGAACATCCCCTGCGATCGTCAGTTGCGCGCCGCCGCGCCGGAGACTGGCTGTTCGGGCTCACACTGGGGATGGCGATCGGCTACGGCGCCTACCGCGTGATCCGCTACATCGGCGAGAGCGTCGGGTTCGGTGAAGTCGGCCACGCCTTCCTGCTCGGATTGGCCACCTTCGGTCGGGTCGCGGTGGTCGTCGTCATCGCAACGCTGATATGGGTGCCCATCGGGGTGTGGATCGGCTTGAACCCCAAAATATCCCGCCTCGCGCAGCCGGTCGTGCAGGTGCTCGCGTCCTTCCCCGCGAACTTTCTCTTCCCACTATTCACCGCGTTGCTGTTGGCGACCGGCGTCAGCCTCAACATCGGCGGCATCGTGCTCATGGCCCTGGGGTCACAGTGGTACATCTTGTTCAACGTAATCGCCGGTGCCAGCGCCATTCCCAACGACCTGCGCGAAGCCGCGGCGAATCTGCAGCTGCCCCGAAAGCTGTGGTGGCGCAAACTAATCCTGCCCGCAATTTTTCCCAGCTACGTCACCGGAGGCATCACCGCCGCAGGCGGTGCCTGGAACGCATCGATCGTCGCCGAGATCGTCACCTACAACGGAACGACACTGACCGCGACAGGGCTCGGCGCCTACATCAAAGATGCCACCTCCGAAGGCAACTCAGCTCACACCCTCATCGGTGTGATCGTCATGAGCTTCTACGTAGTCGCGATGAACCGCTTCTTCTGGCGCCGTCTCTATGCGATATCGGAGCGGCGTTTCTCTTTGTCCTAGCCGGCTTTCGACGGAGGTTTCAAAATGACTATCGATCACGAAGTGCTGGTAAGTGTCGAGCACCTCAGCAAGAGCTTCACCGGTGCAGCCGGCGACACCCTGCACGTGCTCGACGACATCAACCTCGAGCTGCGCGCCGGAGAGATCGTCGCATTGCTCGGCCGGTCCGGATCGGGGAAATCAACCCTGCTACGCACCATCGCCGGACTCATCAGCCCGACAAGCGGGTCGGTGCGATACCGCGGCACCGAACTCAACGGGGCCAACCCCGGCACGGCGATGGTGTTTCAGACCTTCGCGCTCATGCCCTGGCTGACTGTGCAGGACAACGTCGAACTCGGGCTAGCAGCGCGTGGGATTTCACCAGCCGCACGCCGCACTCGCGCCCTAGATGCGATTGACCTCATCGGACTCGACGGGTTCGAATCCGCCTATCCCAAAGAACTTTCCGGTGGGATGCGCCAACGCGTCGGGTTCGCCCGCGCGCTGGTCCTCGAACCTGACCTGCTGTTGATGGACGAGCCCTTCTCTGCGCTCGACGTTCTCACCGCCGAGAACCTGCGCACCGAACTGATGACGTTGTGGACTGGCCACAACTTCCCCACCCAGGCGATCTGCCTCGTCACCCACAACATCGAGGAAGCCGTTCTACTCGCCGACAGGGTCATCGTGTTGGGCGCCAACCCGGGACACATCCGCGCCGAAGTTCCCGTCGAACTCGACCGACCGCGGGACCGTCGGTCCACGTCGTTCTCGGTGCTCGTCGACAAGCTCTACGAACTGCTCACCGGTGCCGAGCCCGGTATCACCGAGCCCGAGCCCACCGAGGCGACACCGACCACTCGGCCCCTTCCCAACGCGACCGTGGGCGGGCTGGCCGGTCTCGTCGAGATCGTCTACGCCCGAGGCGGGCACGCCGACATGCCGGACATCGCCAATGATCTCAATTTCGAGATCGACGACCTGCTGCCGCTGGTCGACGCTGCCGCGATGCTTGACCTCCTTCACGTCAGCGCCGGTAACCTCGAACTCACCGCGGTGGGAGCGGAATTCACCCCCGCCGACATTCAGACCAGCAAGCAGATCTTCGCCGCGCAAGCACGCAGCCGCGCGCCGCTGGTCCGCACGATCTGTAGGGCTCTCGGTGCAAGCGCCGACGGCAACCTACGCGCCGGATTCTTTCTCGACCTTCTCGCCCGCGGATTCGGACCAGAGGATGCCAGGCAGCAACTCGACACCGCGATCGATTGGGGCCGCTACGGCGAGCTGTTCGACTACGACACCGACACCGACGAAATCACCGCCGACCCAGCAGCCGGATTATTCACACCCGCCTCCGCATAGCGCGCTAGCGGCGCTGACATCGGTAGCTTGCACGCGTCGTTCGTCCTGGTCCGTCGGTGCCAGCGATTCACAAGATGGCCAGCAGGCATGACTTGAACAAATCGATTCACGAGTGCGATGAAAAGTAGCGGTGACAGTGTCTGGTTTCAGGACACACGAATAGCGTGTCGCAAGACAAGAGCCCAGCATAGTGATTGAGCGTCGTCGCACCGACTCATGGCCCAGTAAGCGCGCAACCGCAACGACCGAAGCCCTTGCTTGTAGGGCGAGCGACGATGCGGTGTCACGGAGGTTGTGCGGAGTGATCGTCAGGCCCAGTGCAGCCGTAGCGGCATCGAAGCTGTCGCGTCGAAAATTGCGATTTCGCAGCGGCGTGCAGTTCGCGGAGGGAAAACGACGGATGGTGCCCGTAATCCCGGGAATCGTGGCAATGCTGAAGTCCCACAAGGTAACCCAGGCAGCCGGACGACTGCGCATGGGTGACCATTGGCGGGGCTTCGGGCTGGTATTCACCGCCGAACTCGGGACGCCGGTCGAGCCCCGCAACCCGCTCCGGGTGATCGAGACCGCCGCGCGCTCAGCCGGGATCGAGGACATCGGCGTGCATACGCTGCGGCACAGCGCGGCGGTCGCGTGGCTCGAATCGGGTGTGCATATCAAGGCGGTCGCGGATCTGCTCGGGCACTCCTCGATCAGCATCACGGGCGACGTGCACGGGCACACCAGCGTCACCGCAGCCCGGACGGCGGTCGAATCGCTCGGCGCACAGCTCGGGCTGTGATCGACACGCTGATCCGGGCCGTCGTGATCGGGATTAGCGTCCAGGTGGGCCGTCAGCTCGTGACCGGCAGGCACAGCGCGCCCGGCTGGTATTTCGACCCGTGGCGGCAACACGCCTGGCGCTACTGGGACGGCGGAGCCTGGACAGGCTGGATCGCTCGCCAATGAATTTGGTTGTGATCTCTAGACTGAACAACGGCCCATGCAAGAGGAGCGCAACAGAAATGGCACACGAAACCAGCTCGTTGAGCCTCCTCAGGCGACGGCCCTTTTGGTGGTTCCTGATAGGTCCGGCTGGCGCTGCTGCCTCGGTGTTGGGGAAGCGCCTAGGCGAGGACCGTCCACTTCTGGGTCATATCGTTTTCATCCTCGGCCTAGTGCTTATCGCGGTCGGTCACGGCTGGGCCATCAACTGGGCGGACGTTCGTTTTGCCGGTCA
>Ga0105245_10005962_pt1 | contig 10705 bp, 9 predicted proteins | sample KBSM54metaG_FD_81523 | JGI IMG/M metagenome (GOLD analysis project Ga0105245, IMG submission 81523) | Miscanthus rhizosphere microbial communities from Kellogg Biological Station, Michigan, USA - KBS M5-4 metaG | ecosystem: Host-associated > Plants > Roots > Rhizosphere > Soil | place: Michigan...
TACGTCGGTAGTCGTGGGCCGGCGATTCGCACGTCGTCGCGGCGGCGGGTGATGCCGCGGGCGTCGAGGATGTTGAGCAAGGGGACGGCCCATTTGCGCGTCGTTCCCAACGCTTCGCGCACGTCGGCGACCGTCACGCCATCGGGCTGTGCGCGCAGCAACTCGCCGACGCGCGCCGCGGCGTCGTCGATCGCGCTCGGCGCGAACCACAGCCCGTCTTGTTCGACCACGAGCCCGCGCCGCACCAACTCGCGCAGCTCCGCCCGATCGACACCGAAGCCGTCTGCCGTCGGCGGCATGAACGGTGCGGCCGCGAGGGCGGCGACAAACGGGTGACCCGCCAGCGGATCGCCTGAGCCCGCGGGCGCGGCCCTCCCTCCCGACACCATCACCGCGTCGAGCGACGCCAGCACTGCGCGATCACGCTCGTCGAGCGAGGCCACGTCGAGACCGAGCGGACCGGCGGCGTTGACCATCGCCTGCAACCGCTCGCGCGTGTCGTCGAGCGCACCCTCGTCGACGACCCACCGACCAACTGTCGGCGCGCGTCGTTCGCCGGTGAGCCGTTCGAGCTCGTCGGCATCGACCCAGCCGCGTTCGGCGACCACGCGCTCGACCGACCGATCCGGCCGTGCCTTCGATGCTCGAAGCGCAGGCGCGACGTCGAGCACCTCGCCGCCGCCGACGGTCTCCGACCGTCCGCTCTCGCGCAACACGAATCGATCGCCTGGCACGAGCGGCAACGCGACGGGAAGGTGCAGACGCACGAGCCCGCGCTCACCGGCGGCGATCGCATCGGGCCCGAGGATGCGCAGTCGCACCGGATGCTCACCGCTGCCGATGTACGCGACGTACGCGCCTCGGCGCGACACCGTGTGATCGAGCGCGTCGAGCACGGACAACGACGAGTCGAACGTGTTCGTGCGGTGCCACTGGCCGGCGCGCACGAGCGCCGCGCCGCGGGCGACGTCGTGATGATGCACGCCGACGAGGTTGACCGCCGTGCGATTGCCGGGACCCAGCGCGTCGTGCGACTGGCCCAGCGACTGCAGCCCGCGCACGCGGACCTGATGCTCGCCGGCCTCGTTGACCACGACCAACTCGTCACCCGCCGCGAGCCGTCCGCCCGTGAGCGTGCCGGTCACCACCGTTCCCGCTCCCGCGGCGGCGAAGGAACGGTCCACCCACAACCGGGGTCGATCGACGTCGGCCGCGGTCGGCGTGTCGGTGAGCAAGCGGTCGAGGGCGAGCCGCAGGCCACCCAGCCCGACACCCGTCGGCGCGTCGACACCGACGATCTCCGCGCCATCGAGGAACGTACCGGCGACATGGTCGATCACATCGAGCCGCGCGAGCTCGGCGTGATCGTCGTCGACGATGCCGACCTTGGTGAGCGCGATCACGCCGTGTTGGATGCCGAGCAGTTCGAGGATGCGCAGATGCTCCTCCGACTGCGGCTTCCATCCCTCGGTGGCGGCGACGACGAACACGCATGCGTCGACGGCGCCGACGCCCGCGAGCATGTTCTTGAGGAAACGCACGTGCCCGGGCACGTCGACGAACGCGACGCCTTGGCCTGACGGCAGCGTCGTCCACGCGAACCCGAGGTCGATCGTGAGCCCGCGTCGCTTCTCCTCGGCGAAGCGATCGGGGTCGATGTTGGTGAGCGCGAGCACCAGCGTCGACTTGCCATGGTCGACGTGGCCGGCAGTGGCGACGACATGCATCAGCGCGCGGCGGTCACGCGATTGCAGCCGCCAACAACTCGTCGTCGGCCGGCTCGACCGTGCGCAGGTCGAGGATCGTGCGGTCGTCGTCGACCCGAGCGATCACCGGCTTCGGCCGCGCTGCCCGCAACGCGGCGGTGATGTCGCCGTCGAGGGCCAGGCCCACCGACGGGATCTCGATGCCGGGCAGCGTCCCCCCGCCCGTGACCGACGCGCAGTCGACGACCTTGCCACGCCCGATCGCGTCGGCGCGCGTCCGCAGCGCGTCGGCGGCGACGGTTGCCATGCGCCAGAACGGGATGCGATCGCCGTCGCGCTCGAGGTAGGCGAGCGCGACCTCTTCGAGGGCGCCGAGCACGAGACCACCGGGCCGCAGGGCGCGATAGAGCGGATGACGCGCGCACGCATCGACCAGATCGGCGCGTCCAGCGAGCACGCCCGCTTGTGGTCCGCCGAGCAACTTGTCACCCGAGAACACGACGAGTGCGGCGCCCGATTCGAGTGTCTGACGCGCCGCCGGTTCGTCGCGCAACCACGCGGGCGGACCCGACGGCAGCCAGGGGCACGCGGTGTCGAGCAGCCCAGAACCCAGATCGACGATCACGGGCGGGCCGATCGACGCGATGTCGGACACCGACGCGTCTTCGGTGAACCCCGTGATTCGGTAGTTCGACTGGTGCACCTTGAGGAGCAATGCGACGTCGCCGGAGACGAGCGCGTAGTCGTCGCGCCGCGTGCGGTTCGTCGTGCCGACCTCGACGAGGCGGGCGCCCGACTCGCTCATCACTTCCGGTACCCGGAAGCCGCCCCCGATCTCGACCAACTCGCCGCGCGACACCGCGACACCCGAGCCCCGCGCCAACGCGGCGAGCGCGAGCAGTACGGCGCCCGCTCCGTTGTTCACGACGAGCGCGGCCTCGGCACCGCACGCGCGGGCGAGCAACGAACCAGCGCGGTCGCGCCGCGATCCGCGCTTGCCGGTCGCCACGTCGAGTTCGAGGTTCGTGTACGAGGCGGGCTGCGCGACCCCGAGCGGGGCTCGGCCCAAGTTCGTGTGCAGCAGCACGCCCGTTGCGTTGATCACCGGTCGCAACAGCGCGGCGCGTGTCGCCTCGGCGATGGCGCGCGCACCGTCGGCGTCACCGGCGGCGATCGCCGCGCGTGCCGCGTCGACGAGCAGCGGGTGTGGCAGCCCGACGTCAGCGATCGACCGAGCGAGCGAGTCGACGGAGGGCGGGCGCACGAGCGCCCAAGCTAGGTCGGGATCAGGCGCACAGGCTCGGGTTCAGGCCGAGATGGCGGCCACCGGGTGCAGCTCGCGCTTCGAGATGACGTGGTCGATCATCCCGTAGGCCACCGCTTCCTCGCCGCGCATGATGTGGTCGCGCTCGATGTCGGACGCGACTCGTTCGACGGTCTGGCCCGTGTGCTCGGCGAGGATCTCGGTCATGCGGTGACGCATGAACACCATCTCCTTCGCCGCCAACTCGACGTCGGTCGTCTGCCCTTGCGCACCGCCGTGCGGCTGGTGGATGAGCACCCGAGCGTTCGGCAACGCCATGCGCCGGCCCGCGGTGCCAGCGGCGAGGAGTACGGCGGCGGCCGACGCGGCCTGCCCAACACAGATCGTGCTGATCGGACAACCGATGAACTGCATCGTGTCGTAGATCGCGAACAGTCCGGTCATCTCGCCGCCCGGTGAGTTGATGTAGAGCTGGATCTCCTGCGTCGGGTCTTCGGCCTCGAGATGCAGCAGCTGCGCGGTCACGAGGTTGGCGACGGAATCGTCGAGTTGGCTCCCGAAGAACACCACCCGTTCCTTGAGGAGCCGCGAGTAGATGTCGTAGGCGCGCTCGCCTCGGTTGGTCTGTTCGATGACGGTCGGGATGAGCATGGGTCCTCCTGTAGATGTGCAACTGAACAGTTGCACATAGGAGAATGATGTGCAACTCTTGAGTTGCGTTTATGATGAACGACATGCACGTGACCAGAGACGTGGTGCTCGACTGCTCGCAGGCCGAGGCCCTCGAACTGTTGACCGATCCGGGTGAGCTGGCGGCGTGGCTCGGGCGGCCCATCGACTTCGACGTGAGCATCCTCGACGACCACCGCGTCGGGTTCGTGTGGAGCGACGAGGGGCGCGAGCTGAGCTCGGTCGAGTTCACGATCGAAGAAGTCGACGGCGGCACCCACCTCACCGTCACCGAGACCCCGCTGCGCGCCTCAGTGGCCGGCGGCATCCGCCGCTTCCCGGTCGGTGCGAACTGGGACGACCGTCTCGTCGACCTCGAACTGCTGTGCATGACCCGCGCCGCGGCGCGCGTATGAAAGAACCCGGCGCGGTCTTCGAGGCCCTCGCCGATCCGACTCGCCGTGAAGTGTTGACGCTCGTCGGGCGGCACGGCCCGGTGACCGCCACCGAGTTGGCGACACAACTCCCCGTGAGCCGTCAGGCCGTGGCCAAGCACCTCGACGCGTTGCGCACGGCGGGCCTCGTCGAGAGCGACAAACACGGACGCGACGTGCGCTACGGGCTCCGTCCCGACGGGCTGGAGCACGCCGGGGCCTGGATCGACGCCGTCGGCGCGGCGTGGGATCGCCGTCTCGGCGCGCTCGCCAAGCGGGCCGCCAGCCGCAAACCGCGCGCCTGACGAGGTTCCCACCGTCAGGGCGTGGAATCGTAAGAGCAGTGCAACGCGCTCTTCACGCCATCGCCGCGTTCGCGATCGTCTCCGTGGTCACACCGATCACGTGCGTGATCGTGATCATCGGCGCGCTGGTGTTCTTGCCGTTGCCGGCGACCCTGCCGCAGCCGAAGCCGATCCTCGAGTCCGATGTCACGCACATCCAAGACAAGGACGGCAACGAGATCGCGCTCTTCAAGCACTACGAGTCCTACGTGAAGGTCGAGCCGGCGGACATCCCGCAGATCCTCAAGGACGCGGTGGTGTCGGCCGAAGACCGGCACTTCTACGACCACGGCGGGGTCGACGTCGGCAGCACGATTCGCGCGCTGTGGGACGACCTCCGGAGCCGCGGTGCGGTGCAGGGCGGCTCGACGATCACGCAGCAGTACGTGAAGAACGCATTCACGACCGGCGAGCGCACGATCGGGCGCAAGATCCGCGAGGCGATCCTCGCCGGCCAACTCGAGCGCGCCGAGAGCAAGGAGACGATCCTCTACAACTACCTGTCGACGATCTACTTCGGCGAAGGCGCCTACGGAGTCGGCGCCGCGGCGCAGACGTACTTCCGCACACCGGTTCCGCAGCTCACGTTGTCGCAAGCTGCGCTGTTGGCAGCGGTGATCCCGGCGCCGAGCAAGTACTCGCCGCGCGTCGCGCCCGAGATCGCCGAGCAGCGGCGCAAGCTCGTGCTCGACGAGATGCTGACGCAGGGCCGGATCGACCAGGCCGCGCACGACGACGCCGTCGCCCAACCCGTGTGGCTCGCCATCAACGGTGATCCCCCGGGCCCAGCCACGGTGGTGTACCCACCGCAGGCCGCGCAGACCGCGCAACCGTGGTTCACGCAGTACGTGAAGGACTGGCTCGAGCAGAACCTGCCCGGCTGCGTGCCCGGCAACTGCCCGCTGCTCGACAAGGGCGGCCTCACGGTGAAGACCACCCTCGATTCGAAGGCGCAGCAGGCGGCCGAAGAAGAAGTCGCCAACTCGATGGGCAAGAACGACGCGAACCTGCAGATGGCGCTCGTGGCCGTCGAACCGCCCACGGGTTTCGTGCGGGCGATGGTGGGCGGCCGCGACTACACGACCAGCCAGTACAACACCGCCTATCTCTCTCCCGGCCGGCAGCCTGGATCGTCGTTCAAGCCGTTCGTGCTCGCCGCTGCGCTGGAGCAAGGGATCCCGCTCAGCAAGCGCTACTCGGGCGCGACGTTCACGACGGGCAACGGCGACACCATCCACAACATCGAAGGTGAAGGCGCCGGACCGTGGGACCTTCGCAGCGCGATGGTGCACTCGATCAACGCGGTGTTTGCGCGGCTCATCAGCGACGTCGGGGTCGAGAAGGCTGAAGACATGGCGCGCCGTCTCGGCGTGAACCTGGCGCCGTACGACGCGTCGACGGACGGTGTGAGCGTGGCGCTCGGGGTGAAGGACGTGCGTCCGCTCGACATGGCGTCGGCGTACGGCGTTTTCGCCAACCACGGCAAGCGGGCCGCGCCGACGCCGGTCCTCGAAGTGACCGACGCAAACGGCAAGGTGATCATCGACAACTCGAAGGCGGCCGACAACGCGAAGCCGGTCATCGCCGACGTCATCGCCGACAACGTGACCGACGTGTTGCGCGGCGTGCTCGTGAGCGGCACCGCGGCGGGCAAGGGTCTCGGCGACCGCCCGTCGGCTGGCAAGACAGGGACTTCGGAGGACAACGCGAACGCGTGGTTCGTCGGCTACACACCGACCCTGTCGACCGCGGTCTGGATGGGCCATCTCGACTGCGGCGCCGGCCCGCAGTGCGCCATGCGCAACATCAACGGTGTGCGCGAAGTATTCGGCGGCACGATCCCCGCGAGCACGTGGCAGCACTTCATGAAGCGCGCGCTCGAGGGCGTGCCGGTCACCGACTTCTCACAGCCGGCGCCCATCCAGACGTTCGCCGACGCGGCCCGTCGAGCGGCGCGGCACGGCTTCGATCCCGGCCCCCGGCGGTTCCCGGCCGATCCGAACGGTGGCGGTCCGTATCAAGTCGACGTCACGCCTCCCGACGCGACACCGCCGAGCTCGACGACCAGCACCACGTCGACGACGATCCCGAAGGGCCCACCGAGCACCCTGGTCGGCAACTAACCGCCGGGCTGGGTCGGGTTGCCCGACGGGCACTTCAACACGGTGTCGCACGCGAGGCGCACGAGTGGCGCGAAGAACACCGACTGCGGGTTGAACTTCAGCGGCGAGTAGGTCCGCGACGCGACCGCGACCACTTCACCGTCGGAGTTGATGATCGGTCCTCCTTGGAACTGCGTGCCGATCTGCGTGTCGTGCTGTAACCCGTCGGACGACACGTCGGCCACGAAGCCTTGCGTGATCGAGCCGCCGGTGCTGCCGAGGCCCGAGATCGCGAACACCCGGTCACCGATCTTCGGCGGTGCGTCGGCTGCGCTCCAGTTCAACGCGGGAAGGTTCGGTCGGTTGATCGAGAGCAACGCGAGGTCGTGATCTGGATCCCAGGTGAACAGCGTGGCGTCGATGTCGTCTTGGCCTTGCTTGCGCAACGTGATCTTGGGTGCGGGTTGCACGGTGGCGGCCTGCACCGTCGTGTACGACGTCAACAAGAACGACTGCTGGCTGTCGGCGAACACCACGAACGCCGAGCCCACCGACGGCCCACCGCTCTGATCGAGCGTGGCGACGAAGTACACCGACGGCTGCGCCTTGTCGAGCAGTCCGGTGAGCGTCGACCCGCTCGCCGCGAACTTCTGCAATTCGTCGAGCTGCGTTCGGATGTCGGCCTTGGCGCGCTCGCCCTCCGCCTGGATCGTCTTGGTCGCGTCGTCGATGCTCTTGTTGTAGTCACGAAAGAACGCCTCGACCTTGTTCGTGGTCTGCTCTTGGCGCGACTCGTAGTAGGCGTACAGCACGGCCCCGCTGAACGCCGCGGCCACGCTCATGAGGAAGAGCAGGCCGGCCAGTCCGAGAGCGGTTTCGGGCAGCGCTCGCCGGACGCGATTGCGAGCGCGCTCGGCGTACGGAAGGTCTAGCTGCCCCATCGGGGAGACCGTACTCCTGGGTAGGATCGGCGAATGCTCGCGCTGCTGTTGCTGTTCATCGCCGAGCTGTGGGTGATGGTGCAGGTCGCCGTGCACATCGGCGTGCTCGACACGATCGCGCTGCTGGTGCTCATGCCGGTGCTCGGCATCTGGCTCGTGAAGCGCCAAGGCTTCGCGCTCTTCCGGCGGGTGCACAGCACCCTCGAGGCGGGCGGCGTCCCGCACCGGGAGCTGGTCGACGGTTTCCTGCTGCTCGTCGCCGGCTTCCTGCTCATCGTCCCCGGGTTCATCACCGGAGCCGTCGGCCTGCTGCTCTTGTTGCCGCCGGTGCGCATCGCGGCGCGCTCGCTGTTCTTGCGCAGCCTCGCGAAGCGCACGTCGATGACGTTCCGCATCGTCGACGGTGTCGGTCGTCGGGTCGACATCCGCGACGTCGCCTCGCGCGACATCACCGAGCCGCGCCGGCTCCCGCCAGAGCTCGAGCGGTGACCTCCTCGACGAGCGACGTTCCCGTTCGCGACGCGGCCACTGTTGCGCTGCTGCGTGACGCGGAGCACGGCCTCGAGGTGTACATGCTGCAACGGTCGAGCGCGGCGGTGTTCTCGCCCAGCGCTCACGTGTTCCCCGGCGGTGCGCTCGACGCCTCCGACCGCGCGCAGGGCATGAACGAGTGGTGCAGCACGTTCGATCGCGGCCACTCGGTTCCGATCGCGTACTACATCGCCGCGATCCGCGAAGCGTTCGAAGAAGCCGGGCTCCTGCTCGCGTGCCAAGGTGGCGGCGAGCTCGTGCATCTCGACGAGCCCGACGTGCACGAGCGCTTTGCATTGCATCGCAAGGCCATGCACGCAGGCCATCGTTCGCTCGCCTCCGTGTGTGAAGAGGAAGGCCTGATGCTCGCCGTCGATCGTCTCGTGCCGTTCGGGCACTGGATCACACCGAAGGGCGCGCCGCGTCGGTTCGACACACGGTTCTTCGCGGCCCGCGCGCCAGAGCACCAGATGGCCGCCCCCGACGAGGTCGAGACCACCGCGGGCCTCTGGGCGCGCCCCGCCGACGTGTTGCAGTCGAGTCGGGCCGGCGACGTCGAGCTCATTCTCCCGACCCAGAAATCCCTGGAAGCGCTGGCGAAATTCACCCGCGTCGACGAAGCGCTCGACGGGGTCGGCAATCGACGGTGACCGACGCCGACGCCGAACGTCCGCCGCCGAAGCCATTGGTGCCGGGGATCGCGTCGGCGCTGAGCCCGATGGTGCGCCGAGTGCTCGCGCCGAATCCGGGCGTGATGACGGGTCCCGGAACCAACACCTATCTCGTCGGCATCGACGAAGTCGCGGTGATCGATCCTGGCATCGATGATGCCGGGCACCTCGAAGCGATCGTCGGTTGTGGTGGTGATCGCATCCGCTGGATCTTCTGCACGCACACGCACCCCGACCACTCGCCCGGCGCGGCCGCGCTGAAGGAGCGCACCGGCGCCGAGGTGTTGGCGTTCGAGTCGCGCGATGGCCTCGAGGTCGACACGTCGATCGGCGACGGCTTCCAGATCGAGGCCACCGAGTTCCGGCTGCGCGCCGTGCACACCCCCGGCCACGCGTCGAACCACCTCTGCTACCTGCTGGAAGAAGAGCGCCTGCTGTTCTCGGGCGACCACATCATGCAGGGCTCCACGGTGGTGATCGCACCGCCCGACGGCGACATGGGGGCGTACCTCGACTCGCTCCGGCTCGTGCGTGAGCTGCGGTTGCGTTCGATCGCGCCCGGCCACGGTTTCCTGGTCGACGAGCCCAACGAGCTGATCGACCAGTACCTCACGCATCGTCTCGAACGGGAGGCGCAGGTGCTCACTGCGCTCACCGACGGTGACCGAACGGCGGAGCAGATCGTGTCCCGTCTCTATCCAGAGCTCATCGACGAGCTCCTGCCCCGGGCAAAACAGACGATTCACGCACATCTCCGCAAGCTTGCGGCCGATGGTTCGTTATATGCCAAGGATGTCGGCGACTCGGACGGAGAGTGGTTCCTGCAAGAAAGTGCATGAAACGGGCAAGAAGCCGGCACTTTCTGTCGAACTACACACATGATGAGCGGGGAAGGCGAACCGAAGCGGATATCGCTGCCTGAGGCCGCGGGCATGCTCAGCCTGCCCGTGGAGAGCGTGGTCGCGCTCGTGGGCGCCGGTTATCTCCGCACGACCCCGTCGAGCGACGGGCCCCGATTTGCCCTCGGCGATCTCAAGGCGTTCCTCGCTCGCAACGCCGAAGGCGAGCCTGTCGTGGATCTGTCCGACGGCAGCCTCGACGACCTCGACCCGCAAGGCCTCCTCGACGCGCTCGACGGTCGCGCCGAAGACATGGCCCGTCGCGCGCTCGACCTGCTCGTCACCGTGTTCCCCGAGGCCGGGCGCTGGCCGCTCACGCAGCAAGCCCGGTTCATCGAAGAGGCGCGCATGCGCTTCGAGGCGATCCTGGCCGTGGCTTCGCTCGGCGATCAGGTCGACGACGAACTCATCGACGAGCTGGCCGAAGTGGGCGCCGATGCCGCGCGGTCGTCCACCCCGTTGCCTGAGGTGCTGCTCGTGCTGCGCATCTCGCGCGACCTCGTCGTGCAGACCGCCGTGGAGGTCGCCGAGGACCGCGGTCGCCATTGGGGCTTGGCCCTGTCGCTGTTGCTCACCCGCGTGCTGCCCGCGATGGACCGGCTCACCGACGCGATCGCGCGTGGGTATTGGTCCGCCGTGATGGAGCGGCAGGAAGAGAGCCGCGCTCGTTTCGCCAACATGGTCGAGCAGTCGACCGATGGTGTGTACGAGGTCGACGTCACGGGACGCATCCGGTACGCGAACACCGCGTTCGGCATCATCCTCGGCCGGCGGGTCGACGAGATCATCGGCGCACGGCTGATCGAGGTGCTCGATCCGGCGACGCAGTTCGCGCTCGACTCGGAACAGAGCGACGTCGTGATCCGCCGCTCCGACGGTGTGGTGCGCGTGCTCGACATCCGCAGCGTCGAGCGCCGCGTCGACGGCGAGCTCGTCGGCTACGACGGCGCGGTGCGCGACATGACGGCGGCGGTGCGCTTCGAAGAATTGCGGAACGACTTCCTCGCGCTGCTGGGTCACGAACTGCGGCAACCGTTGACGGTGATCGTCGGGCTCAGCGCGACGCTCGAAGTGTACGGTGACGAGTTCGAATGGCCCTCGGTCGAGTCGGTCGGCGAGAAGATCCGACAGCAAGCCGAGCGCA
>Ga0105245_10005963_pt1 | contig 10705 bp, 10 predicted proteins | sample KBSM54metaG_FD_81523 | JGI IMG/M metagenome (GOLD analysis project Ga0105245, IMG submission 81523) | Miscanthus rhizosphere microbial communities from Kellogg Biological Station, Michigan, USA - KBS M5-4 metaG | ecosystem: Host-associated > Plants > Roots > Rhizosphere > Soil | place...
CGGAGGCCACGACCGGTGGCAAGGCGCTGAAGTTCTACTCCTCGGTGCGCCTGGACGTACGCCGCATCGAGACCCTCAAGGACGGCACCGACATGGTCGGCAACCGCACCCGCGTCAAGGTCGTCAAGAACAAGGTGGCCCCGCCCTTCAAGCAGGCCGAGTTCGACATCATGTACGGCCAGGGCATCAGCCGCGAGGGTGGCCTGATCGACGTCGGGGTCGAGGCGGGCATCATCCGCAAGGCCGGCGCCTGGTACACCTACGAGGGCGACCAGCTCGGGCAGGGCAAGGAGAACTCCCGCTCCTTCCTCAAGGACAACCCCGACCTGGCCAACGAGATCGAGAAGCGGATCCTGGAGAAGCTCGGGGTCGGGCCGACGGTCGACGCCCCGGCCGGCGGTGGGGCCGACGACCTGTCCGACGAGCCGATCGGCGTCGATGACTTCTAGACCCGCAGTCGACCGCGAGGCACGAGCGGGCGGCGTCGGGGCGGTCAGGTCGCGCGAGCCCGCGGCCGAGCCTGCTGAGCCGCGAGGGCGCGTCGAGACCCGTCCGCATGACCCGGACGGTTCGCACGCGTCCTGGCGGGGAGACGTCGGAGCGGGGGTTCGCGCCTGGACCGGCGAGCCCGGCGAACCACCTCCCGACCTCGAGCACGACGGACCGGATGCCGATGCGGAGTCCGTGGCGCGCACGATCCTGCTGGACGCGCTGACCGGTCAGGCCCGCAGCCGCCGCGAGCTTCGCGCCAGGCTGGCCAAGAAGGGCGTGCCCGACGACCTCGCCGAGCGGCTGCTCGACCGGTTCGCCGAGGTGGGGCTCGTCGACGACGAGGCCTTCGCCCGGTCGTGGGTGGAGAGCCGGCGACGCAGCCGCGGTCTGGCACGCCGCGCCCTCGCCCACGAGCTGCGACGCAAGGGCGTCGACGACGAGACCGCGCGCACGGCCCTGGACGACGTCGACCCCGAGCAGGAGCTGGAGGCGGCCCGCATCCTGGTCCGCAAGAGACTCAGGTCGCTGCGCGGCGTCGACGCTGCCACCGCGACGCGTCGTCTGGCCGGCGTGCTGGCGCGCAAGGGCTACCCGGCCGGCCTGGCGTTCGGCGTCGTCCGCGAGGAGCTGGCCGCGGCCGGGCGAGACGAGGTCCTCGACGACGGGGCCGACATCCCGGACCCCTGACCCGTGCCACGATGTGCCGGTGACGCCCCACCTCCACCGCCTGCCGTCGGGACCGGTCGACCTGACCTCCATCTCCACCGACGCGACGCCCGGGTTCGACGGGGGCAAGAAGGCCGGTACCGCAGCTCTCGCCACACTCGGCGACGAGCTGTCTGACCTCCAGGAACGTCTCTGGGCCGCGCGTGGCACCGGGACCCGCCGCCGGGTCCTGCTGGTCCTCCAGGGGATGGACACCTCGGGCAAGGGCGGCGTCCTGCGACACACCGTCGGCCTGATGGATCCGCAGGGCGTGAAGATCACCAGCTTCAAGGCCCCCACCGTCGACGAGCGCAAGCACCACTTCCTGTGGCGCATCCGCAACGCCGTGCCGGGGCCGGGGTACGTCGGCGTGTTCGACCGGTCGCACTACGAGGACGTGCTGATCGTGCGGGTGCACGGTATGGCCGAGCCGGACACCATCGAGCGCCGGTACGCCGAGATCAACGAGTTCGAGGCCGGGCTGGTCGCCGGGGGCGTCGTCATCGTCAAGTGCCTGCTCCACGTCTCGGCCGGCGAGCAGAAGGAGCGGCTGCTGGCGCGGCTCTCGAATGAGGACAAGTACTGGAAGTTCAATCCTCGAGACATCGACGAACGCGCGCTCTGGCGCGACTACCGCGAGGCCTACGAGATCGCCCTGGCGCGCACCAACACCGAGGTCGCCCCGTGGTACGTCGTACCGGCGGACAAGAAGTGGTACCGCAACCTGGTGGTCGGTGAGCTCCTGCTCGATCAGCTCCGGGACCTGGGCCTGCAGTGGCCGGCACCCGACTTCGACGTCGAGGAGCAGCGTCGTCGCCTCCTCGAGGAGGGTCCGCTCACGTGATCGAGACCGTCCGGGTGACGCGCTACGTCACGCCGCTGCGAGAGGGTGGCAGCCTGCCCGGGATCGTCGAGGGCGACGACCTCGGCACCTACGTCTGCAAGTTCCGCGGTGCCGGGCAGGGCGTGCGGGTGCTGGTGGCCGAGGTGATCGTCAGCGCGCTCGCCTCCCGGCTCGGCCTGCGCACGCCGGACCTGGTCGGGCTCGACCTCGATCCCGAGATCGCCCGCTACGAGGCCGACGAGGAGGTGCAGGACCTGCTCAACGCGAGCGCCGGTCTCAACCTCGGCATCGACTTCCTGCCCGGGGCCTTCGGCTACGAGGGAGAGGCCAGCATCCCTCCCGACGTCGCCGCCCGGATCCTGTGGCTCGACGCGTTCACCGCGAACGTCGACCGCACCTGGCGCAACCCGAACCTCCTGCTCTGGCACGGCGAGGCCTGGGTGATCGACCACGGCGCCGCGCTGTACTTCCACCACGCCTGGCCGGGCGGGGTGACCGACCCGTCCCGCTTCGCCGCCCAGCCGTGGAACATCGGGGATCACGTGTTCGGCGCGTACCTCGACCGGTTGCCGGCCGTCGACGCCGCGGTCGAGCTGACCGAGAGCGACCTCACCGCGTGCGTGGCCGAGGTGCCGGACGCCTGGCTCGAGCCGGTCCCAGGGGCCGAGACGCCCGACGCGCTGCGCGCGGCGTACGTCTCGTTCCTCTCCGCCCGGCTCGCGACGCGCGCCTGGCTCCCGGGAGCGTCGGCCGCATGAGCGCCATGCCCTACCAGTACGTCGTGCTGCGCTGCGTGCCTCGGGTCGACCGCGAGGAGTTCGTCAACGTCGGCGTCGTCGTCTACTGCGAGGAGGCGTCGTACCTCCAAGCCGCGTGGAGTGTCGATCGCGACCGGCTGGTCGCGCTGGCACCCGGGCTCGACATCGACGCCGTCTGTGAGGGCCTGGAGTTCGTCCGCGGCGTGTGCGCCGGGAACGAGTCGGTCGGAGCGGTGGCCGGCAAGCCGACCGGTCAGCGCTTCGGTTTCCTCAAGGCCCCGCGCAGCACGGTGCTCCAGCCGGGCCCGGTACACGGCGGTGTGACCACCGACCCGGCCCGCCAGCTGGAGCACCTGCTGGAGAGGTTCGTGGGCTAGACCGGCACGAGCTCCACGGCGCCGACGGCGTACCGGGCGAGGATCGTGCGGGCCACGGCCTCGTGGACCCCCAGCGGCTCGGCGACCGCGACCGCGCCGGCCTCGAGCGCGAGCTCCTTGGCTCGGTCGGGCAGGAATCCAGGGGCCAGGAACAGCGAGGCGACCGCGATGTGCCGGCGACCCTCCTTGCGGAACGCGCGCACGGCCTCGCCGGTGGCCGGGGGAGCGGCCGAGGCGAACGCCGCGGTGACCGGCAGCCTGTGGTGGGTGCCCCAGAGGCGGGCGAGCCGGGCGACGGACTGGTTGGCCAGCGGGTCGCTGGAACCGGCGGCGGCCAGCACCAGGGCGTCGAGCTCGCGCACGCGGGACTCCTTGAGCGCCTCGCGCATCCGGACGTCGAGCACCTCGAGGAAGCACGTCTCGAGCCCGAGGATCGAGGTGGCGCGGACCTGGACGTGGTCGTGGCGGCCGTCCGCCGCGGTCACGGCCGCCGGGACGTCGACCTTGGCGTGGAAGGCGTCGGTCAGCAGCAGCGGGACGACGACGACCTCCTCGAACCTCGCCCGGGCGAGCTTGTCCACGACCGTGTTCAGGGACGGCTTGGACAGGTCGAGGAACGCGGTCTCGATCCTCAGGTCGGGGCGCAGCACGCGGACCTCGTCCACGAGCGCCTTGATGGTCGCGGCGGACCGCGGGTCACGGCTCCCGTGAGCCAGGGCCACCAGTGCAGGAGCAGCCATCAGCGCGGCCTCCTCTCGTTCTCTCTCATCTCCGGTGTGGGGCAGTCGACGTCGTTGTCGATCGGGATCTTCGGGTTCATGAGTGGATCCCGCACTCGGTCTTGTGGGTGCCGGCCCAGCGCCCGCTGCGCGGGTCCTCGCCGGGGGCGACGCGGCGCGTGCAGGGGGCGCAGCCGATGGACGGGAAGCCGTCGTACACGAGCGGGTTGACCAGGACGCCGTGCTCGGCGACGTACTTCTCGACGTCGTCGTGGGTCCATCGGGCGAGCGGTGAGACCTTGACCTTCGCCTTCTTGGCATCCCAACCGACGACGGGCGCGATGATCCGGTGGTGGGTCTCCGCGCGGCGCAGGCCCGTCGCCCAGGCGTCGTAGTCCTGCAGGGCGTCGTGGAGCGGTTGGACCTTGCGGAGCGCGCAGCACAGGTCGGGGTCGCGACGGAACAGCTCGGCGCCGTACTCCGCGTCCTGCTCGGCGACCGACTGGACGGGGGTGATCGGGATCAGGTTCACGTCCATCGTCGCGCCCACGGCGTCGGCGGTGCCGATCGTCTCCGCGAAGTGGTAGCCGGTGTCGAGGAACACCACGTCGATCCCCGGCGCGACGCGCGAGGCGATGTCGGCGAGGACGGCGTCCGCCATCGAGGACGTGACGCAGAAGCGGTCGCCGAACGTGGCGACGGCCCACTCGATGATGTGCTCGGCCGGGGCGAGCTCGAGCTCGGCACCGACGTGTGACACCAGCTCGCGCAGCTCCTCGGGGCTCCGGCCCGCGGTGTGCGTGCCGCGGAAGGCGCGCGCGCGGGTCGTGGTCGGGGCGGTCATCGGCTCACGCCCGACGGACGGACGAGCCCGAGCAGCTTCAGTGAGAACGCGCGCAGGCAGGCCCGGCACTCCCAGGCACCGTGCTGGTCCTCGTGCGGCCGGAGATCCTCGTCGCCGCAGTACGGGCAGTGGAACGGAACGGCGCGCTCGCTCACGACGCCACCTCCAGCCCGGGGGTGACCAGGGCCTTCTCGCCGCGCAGCAGCTCCTCGTCGGCGCGGGCGACCCAGGTCGCGAACGACTCGGCCGGCTCACGCTGGACCAGGAAGTTCGACACCACGGTCGTCACGTAGTCGTCGAGCCCGGCGCTGGTCACCTTGTGTGCCCGGAGCTTGCGGCCGAAGTTCGCCTGCAGCCCCGTCGCACCGCCGAGGTGCACCTGGAAACCCTCGACCTGACGGTCGCCGTCCATCACCAGCTGGCCCTTCAGCCCGATGTCGGCGACCTGGGTACGGGCGCACGCGTTCGGGCAGCCGTTGACGTTGACGGTGATCGGGACGTCGAGGTCGGGGAACCGACGCTCGAGCTCGGCGACCAGGTCGCGGGCGCGGTTCTTGGTGTCGACGATCGCCAGCTTGCAGAACTCGATGCCGGTGCAGGCCATCGTGTTCTGCCGCCAGGCCGACGGCCGGGCCGAGAGGCCGATCGTGTCGAGCTCGTCGAGCAGGTCGTCGAGGACGGCCGGCTCGACCCCGACCAGCACGATCTTCTGGTACGGCGTCAGCCGCGCGCCGGCGACGGCGTAGCGCTCCATCAGGTCGGCGAGGCGCAGGAGCAGCGAACCGGAGACCCGGCCCACGGTCGGCGCGACCCCGACGTACACCCTCCCGTCGTGCTGGGCGTGGACCCCGACGTGGTCGCGGTGCCCGACCGGCGACGCCGGCGACTCACAGGAGACCAGGGGACGCCCGAGGTACTCGTTCTCGAGCACCTCGCGGAACTTCTCGATGCCCCAGTCGGCCACCAGGAACTTCAGGCGGGCGCGTGAGCGCAGCCGCCGGTAGCCGTAGTCGCGGAAGATCGAGGCAACGCCTTCCCAGACGTCGGCCACGTCCTCCAGCGGGATCCAGACGCCGGTCCTCTGCGCCAGCATCGGGTTGGTCGACAGCCCGCCTCCGACCCACAGGTCGAAGCCGGGGCCGTGCTCGGGGTGCACGGTGCCCACGAAGGCCACGTCGTTCGTCTCGGGGGAGACGTCGTGGCTCGGGTGGCCGGTGACGGCGGTCTTGAACTTGCGTGGCAGGTTCGAGTACGCCGGGTTGCCGAGCGCCCGGACGGCGATCTCCTCCAGGGCACTCGTGCCATCGATGATCTCGTCGGCCGCGATGCCGGCGACGGGGGAGCCCAGGAACGGGCGGGGTGAGTCACCGCAGGCCTCGAGGCTGGAGAGACCGGCGTCGTCCAGGCGCTGCCAGATCTCGGGCACGTCCTCGATCCGGATCCAGTGGTACTGGATGTTCTCCCGGTCGGTGACGTCCGCGGTGTCGCGGGCGAAGTCGGCGCCGATCGAGCCCAGTGCGCGGACCGTCTCGTGGCTCAGCAGCTTGCCGTCGGAGCGGACCCGGAGCATGAAGTACTCGTCGTCGAGGTCCTCCTCCTCCAGCGTCGCGGTCTTGCCGCCGTCGAAGCCGGGCGCGCGCTGCGTGTAGAGCCCCATCCACCGGAACCGGCCGCGCAGGTCGGCGGGATCGATGGACGCGAAGCCACGCTGTGAGTAGACGTGCAGGATCCGGTCGCGCACGTGGAGCGGATCGTCGTCCTTCTTGGACTGCTCGTTCTTGTTGAGCGGCTCGGTGTAGCCGAGTGCCCACTGGCCCTCGCCGCGCTTCGGGCGCGGGATGGAGGTCAGGGTCGCCGGAGACGGCTGGAAGCGGAGGTCGGGCATGAGATGGTCGGTCCTTGGCTGGTCCGGAGCTGAGGCCCGCGCGACGGTGGGCGCGGCGTCGTCAGCAGAGGGGGGCGGCGGTCAGCGGGGCCAACAGATCATGCTGCGCGTACGACCGAGGTCCACGTGGCGACGTACCACGAGGTGCATCTCGTACCCGACGGTGATCATGGGACGAGTCTCAGGGAGTGGACCGGGGTTCCACAAACTGGAATCTCGAGGAGTGAGACACCAGACCGACATATGAGACGCGGGCGGCGCCGTCGAGCGGCGAGCCTCGCCGGCCCCATCCGTGGCCGGTGCCGTGCTCAGGAGGCGTCGCCGGGGTACGCCGACAGGCGGCGCTACAGGTCGACGTACGGCACGGCGTCGGGGAGGGGCGACCCGTCCCGGACGGCCTCGGCCGACCGCACCGCGGCCGTCAGGGCCGCCCGGTAGGGGAGGGAGCCGGTGCTGACCCGGCGTACGCCGAGAGCGGCGAGATCGCTCAGCGACCGACCTGGCACCGGGAGGACGTTGAGCGGCACCGGGAGTGCCTGGGCGATCGCCCGGATGTCGTCCGGCTCGGTGACACCGGGCACGAAGATCCCGTCCGCGCCGGCGTCGACGTACTGCGTCGCGCGATCGACCGTCGCTTCGACCGTCGGGTCCTGCCGGAGCCAGAACGTGTCCACCCGTGCGTTCACGAAGACCTCGGGGGCCCGCTCCTTGACCGCCGCCACCCTGGCCCCATAGGCACCGGGCTCGACCAGCCCACCTGCGGTGCTGTCCTCGAGGTTCACCCCCGCCACCCCGAGGTCGCGCAACCCGGCGACGTACGCCGCGACCTGCGCCGGGTCGTCGTCGTAGCCGTCCTCGATGTCGAGGGTGACCGGCACCGGCAGCTGCACCAGGGAGCGGGCCAGCGCCAGGTTGGACGCGCGGGTGGCCCGGCCGCCATCGGGCAGTCCGGCGGCGGCCGACACGCCGAGGCTGGTCGTGCCGACGGCCACGTGACCGGCGGCCACGAAGGACAGAGCCGACGCCAGGTCCCACGCGTTCGGAAGGAGCAGCGGAAGCTCGCCTCGGTGGAGGTCGGCGAAGGTGCGGTCCATGACCCCATCTCAGCGCACGAGAGGCACGGCGCGCACCCACGCGACCAGCGGCCGCGGGTGACTACATTGAGCCGCATGAGCGACGCGCCGACCGCCGAGACCGCTGACACCGCCGACACCGCCGACACCGCCGACACGGTGGCGAAGACCGCCTCGACCGCGTACGACGCGGCCCTGGACGTGATCGCGACCGTCGAGCCGCGGATCGCCGAGGCGACCCGCCAGGAGCTCGCCGACCAGCGGGCGTCGCTGAAGCTGATCGCCAGCGAGAACTACGCGTCGCCGGCCGTGCTGCTGACCATGGGCACCTGGTTCTCCGACAAGTACGCCGAGGGCACGATCGGCCACCGCTTCTACGCCGGCTGCCAGAACGTCGACACCGTCGAGTCGGTCGCGGCCGAGCACGCTCGGGAGCTCTTCGGTGCGCCGTACGCCTATGTGCAGCCGCACTCCGGCATCGACGCCAACCTGGTCGCGTTCTGGTCGATCCTGGCCCACCGCGTGGAGACGCCCGCCCTCGAGCGGCTCGGGGCGAAGAACGTCAACGAGCTCTCCGAGGCCGACTGGGAGACGTTGCGCCACGAGTTCGGCAACCAGCGCCTGCTGGGCATGTCGCTGGACGCGGGCGGTCACCTCACGCACGGCTTCCGGCCGAACATCAGCGGCAAGATGTTCCATCAGCAGCAGTACGGCACCGACCCCGAGACCCAGCTGCTCGACTACGACGCGGTGCGGGCGAAGGCGAGGGAGTTCCGGCCACTCGTGCTGGTCGCCGGCTACTCGGCGTACCCGCGCCGCGTGAACTTCGCCAAGATGCGCGAGATCGCCGACGAGGTCGGCGCGACCCTGATGGTCGACATGGCTCACTTCGCCGGGCTCGTCGCCGGGAAGGTGTTCACCGGGGACGAGGATCCCGTCCCGCACGCACACGTCACCACGACGACGACCCACAAGTCGCTGCGGGGTCCGCGCGGGGGGCTGGTGCTCGCGCAGGAGGAGTTCGCGGCCGACGTCGACCGCGGCTGCCCGATGGTCCTCGGCGGCCCGCTGTCGCACATCATGGCCGCGAAGGCCGTGGCGCTGGCCGAGGCGCGGCAGCCGTCGTTCCGGACCTATGCCCAGGCCATCGCCGACAACGCGAAGTCTCTCGCCGACGGCTTCCTGAAGCGTGGCGCGAAGCTGGTCACCGGAGGCACCGACAACCACATCGTGCTGCTGGACGTCTCGGGGTTCGGCCTGACCGGCCGTCAGGCCGAGTCGGCCCTGCTGGACTCCGGCGTCGTCACCAACCGCAACTCCGTCCCGGCCGACCCGAACGGCGCCTGGTACACCTCAGGCGTCCGGCTGGGGACCCCCGCGCTCACCACGCGTGGCTTCGGCGCCGACGAGTTCGACAAGGTCGCCGAGCTGATGGTCGAGGTGCTGGCGAACACCCAGCCCGGTACCACGAAGGCGGGTGGACCGTCGAAGGCGACGTACCAGCTCGCCGACGGTGTGGCCGACCGGGTCAAGGCGGCCAGCTCCGAGCTCCTGGACGCCCATCCGCTCTACCCGGGGCTCCACCTCGCGTAGGGCAGCCCGGGCGGACTCCCCGCTGCGCACCGGGAGCGCCGCAGCGAGCTCGATCGCGGGCGGCCCGACGGTCAGAGGACGACGGGCCTGGCGCGTTCCACGATCGCTCTCAGGTCGGAGACCGGCGACGTGAGCGTCCCGTAGGTGCCGTCGTACGACGTGCCGAGCCGCGACCCGCAGAACGCGTCCGCCACCTCGGCAGGGGCGAACCTCACCAGCAGCGCGCCCTGGAGGCAGGCCGCCATCCGACCGGCCAGCCGCCGGGCGCCGACCTCGGCAGCGCCGGTGTCGCCGAGCAGGGCGAGGGTGTCCTCCACCGCGCGGTCCAGCCGTTCGTCGGCGCCACGCGCGTGGCCGACCTCCGTGATCCAGGCGCCGAGCACCTCCGGCTCCCGGCCGAGTGCGCGCAGTACGTCGAGCGCGTTGACGTTGCCCGAGCCCTCCCACACGGAGTTCAACGGCGCCTCGCGGTAGCGCAGCGGCAGTCCGGACTCCTCGACGTACCCGTTGCCGCCGAGACACTCCAGCGCCTCGGCCACGAAGCCGGGCGTGCGTTTGCAGACCCAGAACTTCGCCAGCGGGAGCGCGATCCGGCGCAGGGCCGCCTCGTGCGGGTCGTCGGCGTCGACGGCCGCGGCCAGCCGGATCGCCAGTGCCGTCGCGGCCTCGACCTCGACCTGGAGGTCGGCCACCACGTTCTGCATGAGCGGCTTGTCGGAGAGCAGCCCGCCGAACGCCGATCGGTGTGCGACGTGCCAGGCCGCTTCGTTGAGGGTGTGCCGCATCAGCGCGGTGGAGCCGAGCACGCAGTCGAGGCGCGTCGCCGCCACCATCTCGATGATCGTGCGGACCCCCCGGCCCTCGTCGCCGAGCCGCATCGCGAGCGTGCCGTCGAGCTCGAGCTCCGCCGACGCGTTGGCGCGGTTGCCCAGCTTGTCCTTCAGCCGGGCGATGTCGATGGGGTTGCGGGTGCCGTCCGGCAGCGCTCGCGGGACGACGAAGCAGGTGAGGCCGCCCGGCGCCTGCGCCAGCATCAGGAAGACGTCGTTCATCGGCGCGGAGGTGAACCACTTGTGGCCGTGCAGCGTGTACTCGGCCTCCATCGACGTCGGGCGCGCCTCGGTGACGTTGGCACGGACGTCGGAGCCGCCCTGCTTCTCGGTCATGCCCATCCCGGCCAGTGCGCCGCGCTTCTCGGCGACCGGCCGGATGCCGGGGTCGTACGACGCCGCGGCCAGCGCGGGCACCCACTCCTTGGCGAGCGCCTCGTCGACCCTGAGTGCCGGCACCGCGGCGTAGGTCATCGAGATCGGGCAGCCGTGCGCCGGGTCGGTGTGCGACCAGGCCATGAACCCGGCTGCTCGTCGTACGTGCGCGGTGGTGGAGCCCGCCGACTGCTGCTCCCACGGCGCCGC
>Ga0105245_10005966_pt1 | contig 10704 bp, 9 predicted proteins | sample KBSM54metaG_FD_81523 | JGI IMG/M metagenome (GOLD analysis project Ga0105245, IMG submission 81523) | Miscanthus rhizosphere microbial communities from Kellogg Biological Station, Michigan, USA - KBS M5-4 metaG | ecosystem: Host-associated > Plants > Roots > Rhizosphere > Soil | place: Michigan...
GCGACCGTGTCGAGGCCGGCGAGCGCGAGATCGGCGACGCCACAATCTGCCTGCCTCGCAAGTACGAGCGTGAGCGGCCCCGGCCAGAACGCCGCCGCGAGCTTCTCGGCAGCGGGCGTAAACATACCTACGCGCCGGGCAGCGTCGGCATTCGCAACGTGCACGATCAACGGATTGAACGAGGGGCGCCCCTTGGCCGCGTAGAGCCGCGCCACGGTTTCGCCATTACCGGCATCGGCACCGAGCCCGTAAACCGTTTCGGTCGGAAATGCGACAAGACTACCCGCCGCGAGGCTGCGCGCGGCCGCCTCGATTGCGTTCCGATCGGCCTTCAAAACGCGTGTTCCGGGCTGGGCCGTCATGGCCTTTCTCAAGCTTGCGTTTAAGGGTGCCGGGGTTATAAGTCCGGCCTCCAGTCGGAGTGTAGCGCAGTCTGGTAGCGCACCACGTTCGGGACGTGGGGGTCGCAGGTTCAAATCCTGCCACTCCGACCAGCTCCACACTCAAGCGGCTGAACTAGCACAACTATCTGAAAAAGATAGCGAAACCAAAACGCCCCGCGTACACATGGGCGTACACAGATTCACATTGTGAATGGTCAGGAAACGTACGGACGCTCGGGGAAACTACGTCGCACGCAAGCGCTTCCCGATGACTTGAGGAAAGAGTACGGGCGACTGTGCGGACAGAGCGCAGCCGAAAAGCGCTGCGCGGATCGATCTCGACATGCAGCTTGCACGTCGATCTGCCGTGACAGAGTTTGGCGAGCCATTAGCGGACATTCGCGACTTGGAAATCACGCTAACCGGATACCGCACGCATAGCTTGTCATCAAAAAGTTCCACAACTAGAGTATGAGTACCGTAGGACGGCAAAACGCCGGACCCGATTGATCAGGTAAAGGGGTTGAACAATGGCTATCCACAAGAAGGTTCGCCACCACGCCAACAACGCATCCGACGCGGCCCAGCCAATGTTTTCCTATGACCCTAGCAAACTCGCGCCAGTTATCGTCGCCATGTGGAACGATACCGCTTATCCCAATTGCGCTGCATTAGAGCGAAAACCCAATGGCAGCCCAACAGCAGGCGCCCTCGCTGCTGCCAAAACCCTTATCAATGTCCCTGTGACAACGACCAATCCTAATGGAACGGACTTCAATCTGGAAAAACCCGTTATCATCACAGAAGCCGAACACGACGCGGGCTGGTACATGGAGGATGACAAAGAGGTCGTCTTTGTACTTCCGAACAAGCCTCGAGTGGCAAGCGGTTCGAGTGGGCCGCAGCTCCTCGCAACGGCAAAACTGCTCATGGCGTGTACGCCAAACGGTATCTAGCGCGAAGCACTCTAGGCTCAGTAATGACTGCTGCGTGTCTGCTTTGGACTGGCAGACACTCTGTGGCGACTGCACGGTGTTCGCTTTGCTCCGCATGGCGGGCGGGCACACACCCTACGGCTCACTCCCGTGGCCGCATATTAACGGGTCGAAACCCTCTAACAGAGAAGCTTTCAGTTAAAAACCTTCAATGTAGGCCTGCGCCACGGCGGCATTGCCAGCCGCGGCGGCACAGATACCGATCACGTGGATTTCGTGAGGCACTCCGCAGTTCGGGTGTTTCCGCATGTCCATCATCATTGAGGCAACCGCCTCGTGCATTCGGCCGCCCCTGAGAAGCGCGAGCGCGCGCTCCTTGCTCCACTCAATGTATTGTTCTCGTGTCATTGTCGATAACGTCAAGGACACGAACAAGCGCGCGTTTCGCTTGCCATTTGGCCGTCCCCTTGGCCGTGGCCCGAAGAGTTAATTTTAATGAATTTCGTTTGAGGGGGGTGTGAGCTGTTTCACACTTGGTGGGGGCGTTATTACGCGCTTTGAGCCTCGCGCGCTCGCCTGAGGTCAGCCGTTTCGGCACCTTCGTCAAACCAGCGGTAGATTGGTACTAGCAGTGCCTGCGCCTCATCAGGCTTCCGATGGGTTCGCCAAAGTTCTGCTAGGGTTATGGAGGCGCGTAATTCCAAGGACTTGGCGTTTTGAACACGCGCCACATCAATCGATTTCTTAAGATGAGATTCAGATTCGCCAACTTTTGATGGGTCGAGTGCTAGAAGAATTTGCGCTCTTTGGCGATGCAATTCCGCTTCCCATGCTCGGCCTGTCACGTCTCCAATGTCGGTCAGTGCCCGCTCAACGATGGCTAGCGCGCGTTCATTTTCGCCAGTCTTGGCGTACACCTCTGCCAGCCAGCTATCCATCATTGGAAGCATGAAGCTAACGCCGCGTCGTCGGGCTTCGTCGATCGCCATTTCTATTTCGGCTTGGGCTTCTCCTAGCCGGCCCAATTCGCCGATTGCCTTGCCGCGCGAAATTCTGGACAAAATCGCATACAGCGAAAACCTCTGTTCTTGTGACATCTCGAAGCTTCTTTGGGCGCTCTCGAGGGCGTGAACAGCGTCTCCACGAAGGAGGTGCACGACAGAAGTCATATAATGAGCGAACGCGACGGTGTATGGGTGACCAAGACCTTGACCCAGGGCAAGCGCCTCCAAAACTCGGGAAAGAGATTGATCCGGATAACCCAGGAACCACAAGTCCCAGGACAGGAGTAGAAGCGAAGCCGCTCGGGGCTCCACCATGTAAAGGTTATATAGTGGCCGTTCTTCTTTGCCTGCGGTCGACAGCCTGATTGTTTCCTCGAAATGGTTCGCCGACGATTGGAAGTCACCCACGGTCAATAACGTGCTGCCCATCACTCTATGAGCTACCTTTAACAGCACGGGGTCGTTCAGCGCTTGGGACCGTGACATAAATTCATCGGCCATGCGGAGCGCTTCATCATTTCTTGCCCGCATCCAGGAATTCCCCCATACCCCAAACAGGGCTTGGAAATATTCGGGGAGGTTGCCGAGTCGCAGGCACAAGGTGCGAGCCCGCGAAAACGCTTCGCGGGTTTCCGCCGCGGCGTAGCCCTGGACGGCAATAAGGGGGATTCCCAGCGCCAACTGAATGTCGATTTCCTGCTTGGCCCGCTCAGGCGTTTCCGGCAAAGCGTTGAGAAGCTGAAGGGCCTTTCGAAAATTTGCAATCGCTTCGATGTTGGCGGAATGCGCGAGCGCGCGTTGCCCAGATTCGAACCAGTAATGAATGCCCATTTGGTGATTGCCTGCTTCTTGATAGTGGAAGGCCAGGACTTCGGGTTGATTTTCAACCAGCTTCGGAAAGTCATGCTTCAGGATTGCCGCGATGTCTGCGTGGATCTGCTGCCTCTTGCTTTTAAGCAAAGAGTCATAGATTGCGTCACGCAACAACACGTGTTTGAAGGTAAAACGGACGAAAGGCGAAAGACCGACTCGATAAACGATGTCAGCGGTTTCAAGCAGCGCGAGCGCCGACTGCATATCGTCTTCGTCAATTCGCGCTGCAGCTGACAAGAGATCGTAGGAGAACTCGCGCCCGATCACCGCCGCAATCTGCGCAACTCTGCGGCTGGGAGCAACGCGGTCAAGGCGTTCCATCAACGCGTCGCTCAGCGTCTCCGGAACCCTGAGCGGTGCCCGTTGTTCTGTGCGCCCGGAAGTCTCCTCCAAAGGCCCGCTCAAAGTACTGCTTGTCAGTTCCTCTATGAACAGCGGAACGCCATCGGCCTTTTCGATGATTTGGTCGACCAGTTGTTGCGGAATGCTCCCGCCTTTCAAGAGGTCTCTAATCATCGTCTTCACTTCGGCCTGCGACAATCGCGTGAGCGAGTGTATGGTGATGTTTGCGTGCGACAACCACGAGGGGCGGAACTCGGGTCGGCACGACACAATGAGCAAGACGCGAGCGTGGCCGATCCGGCTGATGACCAGTTCAAGCAGTTCGAGTGTCGAGGCATCCAGCCAGTGCGCATCCTCGAAGATACAGAGCGTGGGACGTTGCAAAGAAAAAGCCAGGAGCACGTCGACGAGCGTGCTGATCGTCCTGTTCTTTATCTGTTGTGCTGTCAGCTCCGACAGTTCGTTGCTGTTTTCGGTCGAGATGGACAACAATTTGGCAATCAGCAGGAGCGGCTCTTTAGAACCATTGACCGATTGCGGAAGGTACGCCTGAAGCTTTGCAATCTTTTCCGCGTCAGCCTCAAGAGCGGTTAGTTGTGCCGCTTGTTCGATCTGCTCGATTATCGGAAAGAATGCACTTTGGCTGTGATAGGGCGAACACTGATAGCGCAACAAGAGATGTGGTTCGTCCTGGATATTCGATATCAATTCGTGAAGAAGCCGTGATTTCCCGACTCCCGGAATCCCCGAAAGCAAGCTCACCTGGCCGTCACCTTCTTTGACTTTCCCCCATCTATCGAGCAGCAAGCGCAGTTCGCTTGATCGTCCAACGAGCGGGGTGAGAGAGCCGGCATGCGCAGCCTCGAAGCGGCTGCCAGAACTTTTTGCCGCGAGCGCGCGATACACATGAATAGGTTCGGTCACGCCCTTGAGTTCCTGGAGTCCAAGGTCGGACAAATCGAATGCCGCCGATGCGAGACGTTTTGTTGATTCCGAAATGAGTACCGCATTGGGCTCGGCGAGGGTCTGCAGGCGCGCGGCAATATTGGGCGTTTCGCCCACCGCATCCATCGACCAGGACGTGGCGGTGTTTCCAGGTTCACCGACGACAACTGGCCCGGAGCAAACGCCTACACGGCAAGCCAGGGTAACCGGCCCTGAAATTTTCATAACGCCAGAAACAATTTCCAGGGCCGCATGAACGGCACGAATGGCGTCATCCTCGTGTGCGTAGGGCCAACCGAAAAACGCCATAACACCATCGCCGAAATAGCGGGCGACTTCGCCTCCATAGCGCTTGATGGCCGTGCTGCATTCCCGCCGATATGCGTCGATGAGCTTGTGCAGGTCCTCAGGGTCAAGCTTTTCGGAAAGCTGCGTCGAGCCCACCAGGTCGCAGAACATCACCGTGATCTGACGGAATTCGGCCTCACGATGTTGCGCAGGGGAGGTCGCTTCCGCGCCGGTTCGTGCGATCTTCGTTGTGTCGCGCGCTTGCCTCGTTCCCCAGACTTCGTCGATGGCCCTGAGCAATCGCTTGCGATGACCCAACGACAGTCCGAGTTTTTCGAGATCGCCTTCGGTCAGATCCGGAAGGACGGAGTAGTCGATATGGTGTTCTATGAACGTCTGGGTGTACTGGCCCAGGCCATGTCCAGCCAGCCATTCAGCCAATTCACTGGTCGGCCTCGGCATTGCACGGACCTAGGTCATAAGGGAAAGTCTGCCGATATCGTGACACGTTACGCTCGCCTCGCCGTAAGTCAAAAACTCGCATCCGAGACGCGCGCTGCCGCGCCTCACACCATGCCGACTGCGATGACGACTGCGCTAATCGCTCACGCCACAGGTCGAGCCACGTGTTCTTCAATGTTTGACGGAGCTGAACCGCGACCATACGGGAGCGCCTCTCCGATCGCCTTCCGAATCTCCTCGAGCAATTCCGCCTCGGATTTGAGGAGCTCGTGGTTGTATCCCTCCGCCAGGAGCAATGACGATTCATAGGTCTCCTGAACGACCTTGGTGCGATCACTTGCAGGAAGCGTTGCGACGAATTCGATCGTTTCCGCGACGTGGCTGGCCTCGCTGCCAAGGGAGCTATGGCTTCGCAGGAAGCGGGTCGCATCGACGCCCTCCGGGCACAGCGTCCGAACCCTGGCTATGTCGGCCTCCTGCTTGAGCGCGGCGATGCGTTCCAGGCAGTACGAATAACCGATGGACCCGATCGGATACTCTTCGGCGCATAGATCGTCGAAGCGTTTGCAAAGCGGCTTGATGCCCTCGGGAATGTAGTTGGCAACGAGCCGCTCGCCCGGCACCCCAAGAGCACGCAAGTCCTTGAGCGCGAGTCTGTCGTGACCCGTCTCCTCGCGCGCGCGCTCTTCAAGGTAGGCCGCGACCTCGGGCCTCCCGAGTTCACTGAAGCGACTGGCAGCGCGGCGGAGATTTCGGGGCGTATCGACAGACGTGTGATAGGCACCGACCAGAGCGACGATATAAGCGGCGACCGTCGGCTCCGGGCGCGCGAGGCGCTTTTCAATGGCGACAAATCCAAGATTGATCGCGCCGTCGAGCAGGCCGACCGTACTGCCCGGCGAGCCCATGCCCGTCATCGGCGTGGCGAATGGATCCGCGATTTCCTTCGTGCGGTCCGATGTATGAAACCAGACCTCTCCCGACTCGCGCGCGACGATTGAAATACTCTCCGAAACGCTGACCCATTCCGTGACCAACTGTGCCATTCGAGACTCCCACTTTTCGAGTGCTCGCTCGTATTCGCATCTCGCAGGTTGCGACGGAACTCGCTCACCTCAGGCCCGTGTTGCAGCCGCGCTAGATTCCGTTCGGCGTTATAGACATCAGCAACTTTGCTGACTCAAGAAGAGGCGGCGGGTCTCCGGACGAAGGCATTGACGCCATCGCACGATCTGATCTCGGCAGCACGAAGACGACTCCAATATTCTCTCCAGTGACCTTGTCGGTCAGGCCCGCCTCTGCCAAGCGGAATCCCAACACATATTCCTTTTCCGTGATGACGATGGGCTTCTGCAATATGATGCCGCGGTCGGCGAGAGCTTTTTTTGCCGCGTCCGAGCGCGCGGTGTAGTCTCCCAGTGCCGGCGTTGTCGTTGCGGTGGCCTCAGGCGTGATCAGATCATTGTGCTTACCTAACCACATATCAACAATCAGTAGTGCAAGGACATCACTTGTGTAGGAATAATCTGCGACCTTATCGGCATTATCGTTAGGATCCTCCCGGTAAATGCCGCGCTTTTGGTCCCGCGCTTTGGCCGTGGCGATGGTCGGTGATGCAACCGCTGCACTGGCTATTACTGCGGCGGTCAAGAAATTGCGGCGGCTCGTATCCTCAGACGGTTTCTGATTGGACATTTTGGCTTCCTCCTTGGCGTGTTTATCGCCCCGGCGTTTGCCGTGTTCTGGTGGTAATTATCCTAAGTTCCAAGTTCCATCGTGGCAAGGAACAATAGAAAAAATATAAATTACTCGCATAGGAGGTAATGGGTTGCCGCAATGATTGTCCTTCCGCTTTCTCCTTTTGGTGACAAAGTTCGGCCAGGTTATCGGACGTCGGAGACGACAATTTCAGCGTCGGGACTGCACAGTTCCAGCCATTCGCTTCACTAAGCCATTCAAGTGTTTAGTGAACGTCCTGAACCTCCGGAAGAACATGAAATAACTACGCTGGCACTGCTGTGGTGCAGTGGGATTGCCCTCCGGCGGCGCTACGAAAGCGAGTCCATCGAAGGCAGGTTCAAGTTCGCCTTTAAGGCCGAGCGTCGGTCACTCGTTCGTTCAACTCCAGGAGCGAAGCGCTTGCATGGGCACGCGAACGTGCTTGCGGCGGACCAGGGCTGACCCTCACGGTGGCGGATCTCCACCAGCCACGAGGTCGCGCACCGTTTTGTAAATGAGCGCTTTTCCTCATTGCGCCAGTGTAGCGGCAAGAGTCCGGCTCAAGGGATAATGCGCGCCAGGAGAGCGATGCGCACCGCATGGGGTCTGGATTTGGCCTTGAGCTTCTTGCGCGCGGCGTAGAGAAGGTTGTTGACCCGGCCAATGCTGACGCCGAGCCGATCGGCAATTTCTTTCTCGCTGTCACCCAGCGAGTAGCGGATGAGGCTCAATTGCTCCCGCGGCGACAGCGGGGCAGCAACGCTATCGAGCTTCTTTTTGCGCGCCACCATCAACTGCTCCAGTCGCGCCGCAGCGAAGTATGCCGCTATGTCCAGAATTTTGCGGTCGTCTTCTGTGGGCTTGAAGATGGTCGGGGTCCAGAAACCGACTGTCCATTGCCGGTGCGAGCAATATAGACCGTCCAATATGCCATGGCGTTCCGCCAGTTCGTGGAACCAAAGGCCATCACGAGTCGATTTAAGGCGTTGGCGGTGCTCGCGCCATGTCAACAATGCCGGAGTCCGGTTCAATCGGGCATACCGTGCCATGGGCGTATGCCCGTGATGGGCATAAGCCTGCACGAACTCCCGATAGAATCCCTTTGGTACGCTGGCGTGAACGAACACGTTGCGACCAAGGAGATAGCTGGTATCGCGATCATTGAGGGTTGATCGCCACGCAGCGTAGACGCGGGCACCCTGCGGTCGCGCGAAGTGCCGGTCTAGCGCATTGAGGACGTCGATGAAGTGATTAAGGCGTTCTATTTCATCGACAAAAAGAGGGAGGTGGGGAAGCCTGACTTTCATTCTCAAGCACCCGGTGCAGATTGCACTGGGCGCTTTGTTAGCGAAAAAGAGGCTTTGAGACAATGCAAGCGACGAAATGTGGTCTTTGGTGTCGCCGTGCGCCCACATATGGCGTGACTTTCTGTCCGGTTGAAGTTGGCGCGTACCACCACATTTCATGAGATCGTCGGAATGATAAATTGCACTTCTCTGCGTTTGCTTGAACGCGCGCCAGCGCGGGTAGCGGTGTTCATCGGCCTGAGTGGGAGAACGGCAATTGCAGTGGTCAATGGATCCGTTGGACGTTGTTCTGGCAACCGGCCGCGAACGTTCGGTCGAGCCATCAATCGGCGTGAGACCGGCGTCGAGGGTGAAAGGGGAATCCAGTGCAGAATTTTGGGTTTTTCTGGTCGACGATGACCACGCTGTACTGGAAAGCCTGACAAGACTTCTCCGCACCACTGGCTATCGAATCAAAGCGTATTCTTCGTCAGAAACGTTTCTTGCAGAGCACGACATCTCCGTGGCGGGGTGCGTCGTGCTGGATATGGCTATGCCGGTCTTGAATGGATTGGACGTGCAGCGCGTGCTCAAGCGCCAGGATTTTGAGCGGCCCGTCATCTTTCTCACCGGGCACGCCAATATTCATTCAACCGTTCTTGCGATGCGAGCGGGTGCGACCGATGTCCTCGTAAAGCCGGTCAACGCATCCACGTTGCTGCAGGCGATAAAATCGGCCGAGGAACAGGACAAGATAAGCCGTCGCGCCGAGAGAGAGCGTCGGGCGACCTTGGCATTGCTTGAGAAACTGTCGCCGCGCGAGAAAGAGGTCCTCACGCACGTCGTTGCTGGCAGGCAGAACAAGCAGATCGCCGGCGTCCTCGGAATCAGCCTGAAAACGACAAAAGTCCACCGCGGTAACATGATGGCGAAGATGCGGGTCGGAAGCGTGGCCGAGCTGGTTCGAATGACAACCAGATTCTCCGCTTAGGGTCATTAGCCGAAGCTCCCCGAAAGCAGACATATGCAGTGCAACTAGCGATGTCTGCTAGGGGCCAATGCCAGACATTGCGCCATCGCGTTGCGTTGTCGGCTTGGATGCTGCCAAGCCGCCATACACTCTTTCAGCGATCACCCACTGCCGCGGGCGTGAAATAACTGCAAATATTACGACTACGCCACCGATTCGCAGCCGTTGGGTTCGTCAAACAGAACGCCTTCCAATATGGAGCAAACCTCCAACTCGAACGCTATCGATGTGTTGGCTATTCCCCCAGGCGGCCTCGTTCAGCGCAAAGCTCACAGGCCGCTACGCCGCTTTCTGCGCGCCTTCATTCATTTCTTTTCCTATCACCTTATCCTTAGCCGCAGGAGCGTCCGAACGATCCGAGCAGCGCGCTTCCGCCTGCGCGTTCGGCCGACCGTGTTCCACCCAAGCTTCTTTCTCAGCAGCGAGTATTTCGCGGAATACCTCGACGGGCTGGACTTGAGCGGTAAGAGCGTGGCCGATATTGGCACCGGTTCCGGCATTCTCGCTCTCGCCGCAGCACGCGCCGGCGCCAGCGAGGTCCTGGCGCTCGACATCAATCCTAATGCAGCGCTTTCGGCACTGGAGAATGCGCGCGCGAACGGTTTTGGCGACCGCGTAACCGTTGCCTGCATGAACCTTCTCGCTGCACTTCCGCCTCTGCCGCTCTTTGACGTGATCCTGTCGAGTCCTCCAAAGCATGCGGGCGAGCCCCGCGATTTGGCGGATCGGGGCTGGCACGCCGGCCCGCACTATCGGGACGTGGCAGCCCTGTTTGAACAGGCTCGCGAACGCCTCAAACCCGACGGTTGTCTCTACGTCATGCTCTCATCGGATTCCGATCTCGACTTGCTCGGCCGGTTGATCCACAGGGCCGGCTTCCGCACTCGCCTCGTCTACCAGCGCTCGTTCTATATCGAGTCGATGATCCTCTACGAGCTGCGCATTTGAAAGTGCGTCGGCAGCGTGGCCATGCTTGGCCGCATTTCCCAGAAGCCGGCATTTGGCAGCATGCAGAGAGACCCCTTATCCCTCATTGCCCGGATTTGCTGAGAGTGCTGTAACGGTCCGTGCCAAAAAGGCGGACGAACTGCGATGAAAATCCTGCTTCTCGTCAACAGCGACGTCAGCACCTATTACTCGGCATCGCTCATGCAGCGTGGGCATCGAATCGTCGTGCATGACAGTGGTGCCTTCGAAAACCCGCCGATCAAGGAGTACATGGATTGCGATGGCTGTCTGCTCTTCAGCGACGATCCGCAGATGATAAAAATCGCGGACCATTTCGCGGAGGTCGGCAAGCCGGTTTGGCGTAGCCTCGGGGACGTGCCGCGCGCCAAGATGGGTCACGACAGACTCTTGTATGTACTGGTCCCGCTGTTTCTGGTCATCGTCGGAGCGCTGGTCTTTAGACAAATATCTCTTCGAGAAGCAGCGAAA
>Ga0105245_10005967_pt1 | contig 10703 bp, 9 predicted proteins | sample KBSM54metaG_FD_81523 | JGI IMG/M metagenome (GOLD analysis project Ga0105245, IMG submission 81523) | Miscanthus rhizosphere microbial communities from Kellogg Biological Station, Michigan, USA - KBS M5-4 metaG | ecosystem: Host-associated > Plants > Roots > Rhizosphere > Soil | place: Michigan...
CCGAACACGTGGCCGAACTGGCGCAACTTCTCGGATCGCATCATCCAGCCGGGCGACATCGTGTTCATGGATCTCGCGGCGCTGACGTGGAACGGCTACAAGTCGTGCTACTACCGGACGTACTGCGTCGGCAAGGAGCCGAGCCAGGAGCAGAAGGACGTCTACGCGACGGCGCTCAAGTGGCTCTACGATTCGATCGGCGCCGTCAAGGCCGGCACGACGACGCGAGAGATCGCGTCGAAGTGGCCGTCCGCCCAGGAAGCGTACGGCTACAAGGAAGAGGACCAGGCCGCGGCGAACCTGTGGGGCCATGGCCTCGGCCTCGCGCAATACGATCCGCCGGTCATCTCCCGCATCTGGTCGCTCGATCATCCGATCGAGATCAAGCCGGGCATGGTGTTCGCGCTCGAAACCCAGCACGGCAAGATGTTCCGCTGGGGCGTCCGCATCGAAGAGATGCTGATCGTCCACGAGGACAGCGTCGAGATCATCTCGAACTTCCCGGTCAAGCAGATCACCGTGGTGGATCCGATTCCCGGGTACGGGGACCACGTGAAATAGAGGATCGAATGTAGTGCAGGCCTTGAGGCCTGCCGGAGACGGCGGGGCTGAAGCCCCGCACTACGCCAGCCCATGCGTCCATTTCTCGTACCTCTCAGTTCCCTGGAGGCGGCCGATGCCGCCCGCTTCGGGCCGAAAGCCGCGAACCTCGCGGCTCTTGGCCATGCGGGGCTCCCGATCCCGGATGGCGTGTGCCTCGACGCGGACGCGTACCGGCTGCAGCTCGAGGCCCTCGGCCTCGAGGGCTCGGCGCGCGGGGCCTTTGCCTCCGAGGATCACGCGGAAGCCAGGCGGCACGCGCTCCGGATGAAGCTCGAGCTCCTCGAACAGCCCATCTCGCCGGAGGTGCTCGTTCCGCTCCTCGAGGCGTGGCGGGAGCTGGTGGCGCGTACCGGCGGAGCCCTCACGGCCGTGCGATCGTCGGCGCTCGTCGAAGATCGCCACGGCTCGAGCTTCGCCGGGCAGTTTGAAAGTTACCTCGGCCTCGAGGCCGAATCCGAATTCCTCACGGCCGTTCGCGCGTGCTGGGCGGCGCTGTGGTCCACCCGGGCACTCCGCTACATGGCCACCCACGATCTGGATCCGGCCGACACGGCGATGGCCGTGCTGATCCAGCCGCTCGTCCGCGCCAGGGCGTCGGGTGGCGGGCTCAGCCGCACCGCGGGCGGCGAGATGCTGGTCAGCGCGACATGGGGACTCGGGTCGTCCATCGCCCAGGGCGAGGTCACCCCCGACCGCTACGAGATCAGCCAGGAAGGCGAGCTGCTGCGCGTCGCCATCGGGCAGAAGGATCATGCGGTCGCCTGCTCGCATCTCCGGGCGCCGTCGACGGAGGCGGTGTCGCAGGCGCGCGCGGCCGAACCGTGCCTCGACGAGGCGCGCGTGCTGCAGATCGGCGGTTTGCTGCGGCGAGCCGAGGAGATTGCCGGCGCTCCCGTCGAGATCGAGTGGGCGCTCGACGAGGACGAATCGGTGGGTGTCAGGCTGCTGCAGGCGCGTCCCCTGCACCTGCAAGCCGCGCACGTCCCGGACGAGGTCTGGCTGCAGCACCCGCGCCTCAGCGGACACCCGGCGGGGGTTGGCTGGGGAGCGGGCCGCGCCGTCGTCATCAACTGCGAGTGCGAGATCGGGCGCGTCGCGCCGGGTGATGTGCTGGTGACGCGTGTCGGCGGGCCGGCGCTCAGCCACATCCTGCCGCGCGTGGCCGGCGTCGTCACGGAACGCGGCGGCAGCACCTCGCACATGGCATCGCTCGCGCGCGAACGCGGGGTCCCGATGGTGCTCGGCGTTGCGGACGCAACCCGGCGCATTCCGGACGGCGCGCAGGTCGCCGTGGACGGTGTCGCGGGAATCGTTCGCTGGATGCGTTAGACGTAGCGGCCGGCTTGAGCCGTCCGCCGGCCGTCCGCCTGAAGGCGGGCGCGACGAGACATCAGGATTGGAGATCTCTATGACCCGTGGACTCGTGCTCGGGCTGCTCGTTGTCACCGGAGCGCTGTCGATGGCGGTCGCCGCCGCGCAGGCGCCGCAGGCGGGACTGTCGCCCTCCGCCGTCGCCGCCACGAAGATCGAGAAGGTCAAAGACAACCTGTTCATCATCACCGGCTCGGGCACCGCGAACCGCGACGCCTTCAGCGGCGGCAACACCGCCGTCTTCGTCACCGACGCGGGCGTGGTCATCGTCGACACCAAGCTCGCGGGCTGGGGCCAGATCATCCTCGACAGGGTGCGATCCGTCACGGACAAGCCGATTACCACCATCATCAACACGCACACGCACGGCGACCATACCGGCAGCAACGCGTTCTTCGGCACGACAGTCGATACCATCGTCCAGGAGAACACGGCGGCGAACATGGCCCGGATGGACGCGTTCAAGGGCGACAACGCGAAGTTCCTGCCGAAGCGCACGTACAAAGAGAAGATGTCGATCGGGGCAGGGAAGAACCAGATCGACCTCTACTACTTCGGCCGCGGCCATACCGACGGCGACACCTTCGTCGTGTTCCCGGCGCTCCGGACCATGCACATGGGCGATCTGTTCCCCTGGAAGGACGCGCCGTTCCTGGATCGGACCAACGGCGGCAGCGGCGTGGCCATGCCGACGACGCTCGACAATGCGCTGAAGGGCATCAAGAACGTCGACACCATCGTCGGCGGCCACCAGCCCCTCGTGCAGTGGAAGGACCTGCAGGAATACCAGCGGTTCAACGCGGATCTCCTCGCGGCCGTCCAGGCGGCCATGAAGGCGGGCAAGAGCGTGGACGAGGCTGCGGCGTCGATCAACCTGACGACGAAATACGCCGGCTACGAGTCCGCCCGCACCAAGGCCGCCATCCAGGCGATCTACGACGAGCTGAACAAGAAATAGCGGCCGCGGCTACTGGCGCGCCTTGTCGAGGGCGTCGATGGCGCGCTGCAGTTTCCGCGCCCCGTATTCGTTCAGCTTGCCGACGAGCGTAAACGTTACGACGAAGGTCGCCGTCACACCAAGCGCGAGCAGCCGCCGGTCGGGGCGCTCGATGGCTCGCCCGATGATCAAGAGCGCCGAGCCGGGAACGAAGGGTAGCAGGTACCACCACCAGACGCCTCGAAGCAGATCCCGCTGGCGCACGAGCTCCGCGCGGTGGAAGCTCAGACAGTCCATGAGGGCGGCGTCCGCCGGCATCGACCGCGCCGAGCCCCAGCGGTGCAGGTGGTATACGACGTAAAGGGTTCCCACAAGCAGAAGCGCGCCGCCGATGACCATGACGAGGTTGGTCTCATGCCAGAGCCTCACGCTGGTCGTGACGATCACGAACAGCGCACCGGCATACTCGAGAAGGTTGCGCCGACCAACCCTCTTTTCCAGTCTGGATGCACGATTGCGGATGTCCTCGAGCGTCAGAGGCGCCTTTTCTGCTGGCTGGTTCTGCCAGAGCCTGTTGAGATCGCTCAGATCCTCATGCGCCATGGCTCACACCCTGGTGGAAACGCCGCGACAGAATCTGCTTGATGCGATGGATCTTCGTCGCGACGTTGCCGGCAGAGAGGCCGGTGATCTCGCCGATCGACGCCGCGTCGATGTCCTCGAGATAGAGCAGGATCACACGGCGATCGAGCGGCTCGAGGGTCTGGACGAGAGCCAGCAGCCGTTCGAGCGCCAGGTGGCGATCGGCCGCCCGCTCCCCGTCGTGGTCGTCCGCCATCGAGGCCAGCGTGTCGAGGCTGACAAGCGCGGGCGTCTTGCCCCGGCGACGCAGCACCTCGGAGGTGACGACGTTGTGTGCGATGCGGTACACCCAGGTCCTGAGCGAACAGCGGCCGTCGAAGCCGGCGAAGCTCCGCCAGATCGCGACGTGAATGTCCTGCACAAGATCGCGGCGTTTATCCGCGTCAGGCTCGTATGCTCGAGCCAGGCGTTCGATGGCCGCGCCATAGCCGGAAGCGGCCTGCTCGTAGAGCGCGTCCTGGCCAACGGCGGTATCCACCACTCAGTAAGGTAGTCGCTGAAGAGAGAACTGTCTTACAATACGCCCTCCCCGAACGTCCGGCTGAAGCCGGACGCGACGAAAAAACAGCATGCGCCTGTGCCGGCCTCGTCTCCGGACGTTCGTCCTGCTGACCGGGATCCTCCTGGCCGCGACGCCACGATTGTTTGCCCAGCACGAAGTCACGGCCGAAGATGTCGCGGAAGGCGAGCGGCTGTTCACGTCGACCTGTACCGGCTGCCACGGAGCCGAGGGCGACGCGGTGTTCGGTGTCGACCTCGGGCGCGGGCAGTTCCGCAATTCGACAACAGACGACGACCTCGTCCGCACGATCAGGAACGGCCTCACGGGAACGGCGATGCCGCCGAGCACGTTCACGGACGAACAAGCCCGAAGCCTCGTCGCGTACTTGCGATCGCGCGTGTCCACGCCGCTCTCCATGGTTCCCGGAGATCCCGGCCGCGGCAAAGCGCTCTTCGAGGGCAAAGGCAAATGCGTCACGTGCCATCGTGTCGATGGCAACGGCTCGCGGTTCGGTCCGGACCTGAGCGACATCGGCCAGCTGCGGAAGGTTCCGGAACTGGAGCGTTCCCTCGTTGAGCCGGGCGCGGAGATTGTCCCCGCCAACCGGATGCTCCGCGTCGTCACCCGGGATGGCGCGGTCACCACCGGCCGGCTGCTCAACCACGACACGTTCGCCGTGCTGTTGATCGATGCGCAGGAGCGGCTCCGATCGTTCGCGAAGGCAAGCCTGAGGGAGTACCGGTTCGTGGACACGTCGCCCATGCCGTCTTATCGGGACACGCTCACCGCCGACGAACGCACCGACGTGGTTCGGTACCTCGCGGGGCTCAAAGGAATGCAGTCCAGATGACGACAAGAACGACGCGGACGTTGGGCCTCCTCCTGCTCCTGCTGCTGGCGGCCGCCGTCCCGAAGGCGCAAGTCACCTTCGAGCGTCTCCTGCGCGCCGACAGGGAGCCCCAGAACTGGTTGACCTACTCGGGCACCAACCAGAGTCAGCGGTTCAGCCAGCTGACGCAGATCACGCCGGAGAACGTCAAGAACCTCGAGCTCCAGTGGATCTTCCAGGCGCGGTCGATCGAGAAATTCGAGACGACCGCGCTCGTCGTGGACGGCATCATGTACACGGTCCAGGCGCCCAACGACCTGCTGGCGCTGGACGCCGCGACAGGGCGCACGTTCTGGATGTACTCGTATCGCCCGTCCCAGGAGTCGCGGCCCTGCTGCGGCCGTGTCAACCGCGGCGTCGCGATCCTCGGCGACACGCTGTTCATGGGGACGATCGACGGGCATCTGGTCGCCGTCGACGCCAAAAACGGCAAGCCGATCTGGGACGTGGCCGTGGCGAAACCCGAGGCCGGCTACGCGTTCACGCACGCGCCGCAGGTCGTCAAGGACAAGGTCATCGTCGGCACGGCCGGCGGCGAGTACGGCATCCGCGGCTTCCTGGCGGCCTTCGACGCGAAAACAGGCAAGGAGGCCTGGCGCTTCTACACGATTCCCGGCCCCGGGGAAGCCGGTCACGAAAGCTGGGCGGGCGACTCCTGGAAGCGCGGCGGCGGCTCCGTGTGGGTGACGGGCTCGTACGATCCCGATCTCAACCTGACGTACTGGGGCATCGGCAACGCCGGGCCCGACTACAACGGCGACGTCCGGCTCGGCGACAACCTGTACACGTCCTCGGTCGTGGCGCTCGATGCCGACACCGGGAAGCTGAAGTGGCACTACCAGTTTTCACCGCACGACGAGTTCGACTACGACGCCGTGCAGGTGCCGGTGCTCGCGGACATGACGTGGAACGGCGGGCCGCGCAAGGTCATGCTGTTCGCCAACCGCAACGGCTTCTTCTACGTGCTCGATCGCGCCGACGGAAAGTTTCTGCTGGGCAAACCGTTCGTGCGCGTGAACTGGGCGGACGGCTTCGATCCGGACGGCAGGCCGAGGCGGGTGCCCGGACAGGTCCCGACGGCCGAGGGCACGCTCATCTACCCGGGCAACCAGGGCGGCACCAACTGGTACAACCCGTCGTTCAGCCCGCGTACGGGTCTTTTCTATATTCCGGCCTGGGTGAACTACTCCTCGGTCTACGTCAAGCGGCCCGCCGAGTTTGCCGAGGGCCGGGGGTTCAACGGCGGCACGGCGCGCTCGACGGTGCCTCAGGGGCTGCGTGCCGGCCCCGTGGGGTTTCGAACGGAAGACGAGGGCTACGGCGCCGTTCGCGCAATTGATCCGCACACCGGCGATCTGAAGTGGGAATACAAGATGACGGAGTTCACCCAGGCCGGGATTCTGACCACGGCGTCCGACCTGGTTTTCACCGGCGGCAACGACGGGTACTTCTTCGCCCTGAACGCCCGCACCGGCGCCCTGCTGTGGAAGTTCACCGCGGGCGGCGCCGTCGTCTCGGGGCCGATGACGTACTCGGTCGGAGGGCGTCAGTACGTCGCGGTCGCGGCGGGCAGTTCGCTCTTTGCGTTTGCGCTGAGGCAGTAAGCTACGTGCGGTCAATGGCGGAGGAGGCGGAAATGAAAGCAAATCTTGTTGTGGGTGTGGCGGCGTCGGCGTTCGTCGTGTTTCTCGGGATGACGATGGTGGCTGCGGATCAGAACCGGCCGGGCCAGCTGTGGGATCGGGATGATGACCACGACCGGGACGCCAGAGTCCAGGCCGGGCTGAAATACGCGCGCGAGCAGGGGATTCATCTGAACCTGCAACACAGGAACCGTGAGGTCGTTGGACTCGGAAGCTACCTCGTCAACGCGGTCGGCGGCTGCAACGACTGCCACACCGCGCCGCCGTTCACGCTTGATCCGATGACGGGCCTTGGCGCGCCGAAACAGATCAACAACGCGTGTTATCTGGCCGGAGGCTCGCCGTTCGGTCCCCCGCCGTTCGGGCTGCCTCCCGCGTCGCCGGTGTCGCGCGACATCACGCCGTTTGAGGACGGAAAGCCCGCGGGGCTGACGTTCAACCAGTTCAGGCACGTCATCAGGACGGGCGAGGATCCCGACAATCCGGGCCAGGTCCTGCGAGTCATGCCGTGGCCCGTCTATCAGGCCATGACCGACAGTGATCTGCGCGCCATCTACGAATATCTCTCGTCGATTCCAGCCATCCCGAAGGACAAGTGCGGAGTCCCGAGCGTGTAGCGGCGTCTGGTTGCGCGAGGGCCGATGCCAAATCGGCTTTCGCGCACGCACTCGCTCTCGCCGTCGATCCAATAATCTGCATTCCCGTTGATTTCGACCGGAACTTCGGTGCCGAAGGCCTTCGCGAGCATTGACGCACGGGCCTCCTGTTCCTACCATCTGTCAGCTCGACGAAACGTAGCGCGGGGCCTTTCAGGCCCGCGGTCCCTGCGGCCCTTGAAGGGCTCGCCTTACGGTCCCGACGCGTTCTCTCAAAGGAGAGCACATGCATAGTTTGAGACGGGTCTTGCTTCTGTTGACCGCACTCGTCGCTCTCCCGGCCTCGGCTTACGCGCAAGCGTCGATCAGCGGCGTCATCAAGGACGCCTCAGGCGCCGTGCTGCCCGGCGTGACCGTGGAGGCCGCCAGCCCGGTTCTCATCGAAAAAACGCGCTCGGCTGTCACCGACGGCTCCGGGCAGTACCGGATCATCAACCTGCTGCCGGGCAAGTATTCGGTGACGTTCACGCTGGCTGGATTCAGCCCAATCAGGCGCGAGGACATCGAGTTGACCGGCGGTTTCAACGCCACGGTCAACGCCGACCTGAAGGTCGGCGGGCTCGCGGAGACCATCACCGTGAGCGGGGAAACCCCCATCGTCGACACGCAAAGCATTCGACGTCAGACCACGATCAGCAATGAGCTGATGACGTCTATCCCGACCGCGCGCTCGTGGGCCGCCACAGCGCTGTTGATTCCCGGCATCGTCACCACCGGTGGCGGTCCGACAGATATTCAGGTCACGCCGCAGATGACGGTGTTCGGAGGCGCCGGCGGCCGCAACAACGAGGGCCGTATGCAGGTGGACGGCCTGAATGCGGGCGCCGGACTCGGCGGCAGCGGCGTGTCGACCTATGTGGCCGACATCTCGAACGCACAGGAAGTGGTGACCACCACCTCCGGCGGCCTCGGCGAAGTCGAAGTCGGCGGCCCATCGCTGAGCATCATTCCGAGGAGCGGCGGCAACACCATCAGGGGTGCGGCGTACCTCTCCGGCGTGAGCGGCGGGATGGTCGGCAGCAACTACAGCGACGCGTTGCGCGTGGCCGGCCTGACCAGGCCCGGACAGCTGCTGCGTCAGTGGGACTACACGTTCGGCATCGGCGGACCGATCGTCAAGGACCGCCTGTGGTACTACGTGACGGCGCGCGACGAAGGGCAGTACCGGTCCATTCCGAACATCTATCCCAACCTGAATGCCGGCGATCCCACAAAGAGGCTGTATGCGCCCGATCAGACCCGCGAGGTGCGAGGCGCCGAAAGCTGGCGGCTCTACGTCGTCCGTCTGACGTACCAGGCCTCGGCCAGGAACAAGTTCAACCTGCACTGGGACGAACAACACCCGTGCAACGGTTCGACGTTCACCACCAGCGGAGATGGCTGCCGCAATCAGCCGGAGTCTGAAGCGGTCTACGGTCCGCTTGGACTCGGTGGCCTGAGCTCGACGACCTCACCAGAGGTGGGCGGCTACCTGTACGATCACCCGCGTGTGCGGCTGCTGACGTGGTCGTCGCCGACGACGAATCGCCTGCTGTTCGAGGCGGGGTTCGGCGCCTACCAGGCGCCCTTTGGTCCGTACGAGAGCCCCGGCAACACAACGCGGCCGCTCGCGCGTGTGACCGAGCAGTGCGCGGCCGGATGCACCGCGAACGGAGGCATTCCGAACCTGGTCTATCGCTCGGCGAACTGGGGGCACAGCTGGGACGCGCAGTACACGTGGCGAGGCTCGATGTCGTACGTGACGGGCGCCCACAACCTGAAGATCGGGTACGGCGGCGTGGCGCTGGTCTCCGACCTGGAGAACCACACGAACGATCTCAACCTCGCGTACACGGTCAGCAACGGGACGCCGATCTCGCTGTCACAGAGCCTGCTGCCGTACACCACGAGCTATCGGACCCGCAACATGTCCTTCTACGGCCAGGACCAGTGGACGCTCGGCCGCATGACGCTCCAGGGCGCCCTGCGCTTCGATCGGAACTGGAGCTTCTCGCCCGCGCAGCAGATCGGGCCGACGAACTACCTGCCCACGCCGATCAGCTTTCCGCAGACGCCCGGCGTGACCGGCTACCTGGATATTTCTCCGCGCGGCGGCGTCGCGTACGACCTGTTCGGGAACGGGAAGACATCCGTGAAAGTGAACTTCGGGAAGTACCTCGAGCCGACGAGCAACAACAACAACTACATCCTGTCGAACCCGATCGGCCGCATCGCGACAACGACCACGCGGAGCTGGACCGACTCGAACAACAACTTCGTGCCGGACTGCAACCTGCAGAGTCCGCTGGCGCAGAATCTGGCGTCGTCGGGCGGCGACGTCTGCGGCGCGATGGCCTCCCAGACATTTGGTACCACGGCCCTGACGACGGCCGCCATCGATCCGAAGATTCTCCATGGCTGGGGCGTTCGGTCCAACGACTGGCAGTTCGGCGCGTCGATTCAGCAGCAGATCCTTCCCCGGGTGTCGATCGAGGCCGGGTACTTCCGCCGCTGGCTGAACAATTTCACGGTGACCGACAACCTGTCGACCGCTGCCGGAGATTTCACGCCGTACAGCATCACGGCGCCTTCCGACCCGCGGCTACCCGGCGGCGGCAACTACGCCGTGAGCGGCCTGTACAACGTCGTGCCGAGCAAGTTCGGCCAGACCAGCAACAACATCACGCTGGCGAGCGATTTCGGCGAACAGTATCAGCGGTATAACGGCATGCTGCTCAACGTCAGCGCGCGCCTCGGCGCGGGGTTGACGTTCCAGGGCGGCGTCAACACCGGCAAAACGGTCCAGGACAACTGCGCGGTGCGCGCGCAGCTGCCCGAGCTCAACATCGTCGCCGCCGGCGTGAGCCCCGCCGTGGGCGTCGGCAATCCGTACTGCCACAGCGATCCCGGGTTCATCACGAAGATGACGGCCCTCGGCAGCTACACCATGCCGAAGATCGACGTGCTCATCAGCGGCACGTTCCGCAGCGATCAGGGCGCGCCGCTCTCGGCCACGTGGAATGCGCCGGTGGCGCTCGTGTCGGCGGCGCTCGGCCGGCCGGCCGCCGTAGTGGGCAACACCGTGCCGATCAACCTGGTCGCGCCGGGTCAGGTCTGGGGCGACCGCGTCAACGCGCTCGACCTGCGCTTTGCCAAGGTCCTGCGTTTCGGCCGGACCCGAAACACGATCGGGGTGGACTTCTACAACATCACCAACTCGGCCGCGGTCCTGACGTACAACCAGTCATTCAACCCGGCCGCGACGACCGGGTCGCAGGCGTGGCAGGCGCCGTTGTCGGTGCTGACGCCGCGCTTCATGAAGATCGGCGTGCAGATCGACTTCTAGGACAGGTCGGGTAGGTCGGGTAGGTCGGGTAGGTCAGGTAGGTCGGGTAGGTCAGGTAGGGCGGGTAGGTCGGGCAGGTCGGGCAGGAAAGATCGGCTTTTACCGCCTGCCTCGCCCGGCCCGCCCGCCTTGCCC
>Ga0105245_10005969_pt1 | contig 10702 bp, 10 predicted proteins | sample KBSM54metaG_FD_81523 | JGI IMG/M metagenome (GOLD analysis project Ga0105245, IMG submission 81523) | Miscanthus rhizosphere microbial communities from Kellogg Biological Station, Michigan, USA - KBS M5-4 metaG | ecosystem: Host-associated > Plants > Roots > Rhizosphere > Soil | place...
CTTGCTGTGCACGTTCACCTCACCATCGAGACGGCGGTCGCAACCGCGGAACTGACATCGTCGTCGGCCGGGTACAGCAGCGTGCGGCCGACGATCAAGCCGCGCACCGACGGCAGGCCGAGCGCCTTCTCCCAACTGGCGAACGCCTCGTCAGGATCGGCGGGATCACCGCCGAGCAGCAGCGTCGGCAGCGTCGTCGCCTCCATCACCCGGTCCATCTCCTCGACCACTGGCAGCTTCATCCAGGTGTACGCCGAGGTCGAGCCCAGGCCCTGCCCGATGTGGATCGACTTGATCACCGCGTCGGGGGACAGGTCGTTGCGGACCTTGCCGTCGACGCGGCTCGACATGAACGGCTCGACCATCGCGATCATCCCATGCGAGGCGAGTTCGTCGATGGCCCGCGCGCACGCTTCCAGGGTGGCAACGGTGCCAGGGTCGTCGAGATCGATGCGGCACAACATCTTTCCGCCGTTCATGCGCATCGCGGCGGTGGCCGCGGCGGTGGCCGCGGTCATCCTGTCGTCGAGCTCGAACTGCGCGCCTGCCAGGCCGCCGCGGTTCATCGACGAGAACACCACCTTGTCCTCGAGCGCGCCCAGCAGCAGCAGGTCGTCGAGGATGTCGGAGGTGGCCAGCACACCGTCCACGCCGGGATCGGCGAGTGCGGCGCGCAGCCGGTCGAGCAGGTCGTTGCGGCTGCTCATCGCGGTCGGCCGCGACCCAACCGCGAGCGCACCGCGCGCGGGATGGTCGGCGGCAACGATCATCAACCTGCCGTTACCGCGGACGGTCGGCCGGGTGCTGCGGTTCTGCCACGCGCGTCCGATCGCGGCCGGATCGCCGGCGCGCAGTTCGGTGATCTCGGTGTAGTCCTTGCACAGTGCGCTAGACATTGACGGCCTCCACAGCTTCCTGCTCGGCGAGGGCGGCCACCTCTGCGGCGGTCGGCATCGCCGTCGAGCACTCCAGCCGTGACGCGGCGATCGCGCCCGCGGCGTTCGCATAACGCAGCGTCTTCTCCAGTGGCCACCCGTGCAGCAGCCCGTGGCAGAGGCTTCCGCCGAACGCGTCGCCGGCGCCGAGGCCGTTGATTACGTCGACCTCGTTGGGTGCCACCATCACGTGCGAATGCCGGGTCTTGCCGAGCACGCCGCGGGGGCCCTGCTTGACGATCGCCAGCTCGACGCCGAGGTCCAGCAGCGCATCGGCGGCCTTGTGCGGGTTGTGCTCGCCGACGGCGATCTCGCACTCCTCGCGGTTACCGACCGCGACGGTCACGTGCTGCAAGGCGCGCTGAACATGTTCGGTGGCCGCGGCGGGCGATTCCCAGAACATCGGCCGGTAGTCCAGGTCGAGGACGGTCAGCGGCTTGCGCTGGCGCGCCTCCCACGCGGCGAAATGCGCACTGCGGCTCGGTTCCTCGGACAGTCCGGTCACCGTCGACCAGTACAGCCGCGCATTGCGGACCGCATCGGCGTCAATCTCGTCGGCGCGCACCTGCAGGTCCGGCGCACTGGGTTTGCGATAGAAGTACAGCGGAAAACTGTCGGGCGGGAAGATCTCGCAGAACGTGACCGGTGTCGGGTACTCACCGTGGGTCGCCACGTAGCGGTTGTCGACACCGAGGTCGGCCAGCTCGCGGCGAACGAAGATGCCGAACGGGTCGTCGCCGACGCCGGAGATCAGCGCCGCGCGATCGCCCAGCCGGGCGACGGCCACTGCGACGTTGGCGGCGCTGCCGCCCAGGAACTTTCCGAACGTCGTGACGTCCTGCAGCCCCACACCGACCTGCAGGGGATAGATGTCGACGCCGGAGCGCCCGATGGCGAGGACGTCAAACGGCTGCGAAGTAGTCAATGTCAGCCTTCCGAGAATGTAGGTGATCGACTCGGTATCGACTGTGCCTGCGTCACGCGGCGCTGTCAATACTTTGTCCTGACATTCGGTCATTCAAATATCAGGCGTAAGGGTGCGGATCGCCCTGGCACCGCCGGTTCTGACCAACGAGTCGCTTCAGCCGCTTGCCGCCAAGCCCATACCGGTCCCGGCGAACTTTGAACACCTTCGATTCCGAGATGAGGTCGGCCTGTACCACTGCCAGCGAATCCTGGACCCACTCGTCGCCCACCTCGGATCGCTCGATTTTCGCGGCGGTGCTGCCCGACGGACAGGCCTTCATCGGTTGTCGGGCCAAGCCGGTATAAGCACGGCTTTCGTAACCTCCGCGGCGCGCGTGATCGGCCCCGCGGCCAAGGAGTAGCTGCTGGAGGCGGTCGCTCGGGGCGGGTGGATGTCGTGATGTATTGACAATCGATCAACACATGTCCAGACTGCACTCACACGACACGCCGGGGTCGGTGCAGGTTCACCGTAAACGCCCCGAACGGGTCCGAGGTTTGCTCGATGGAGAGAGCGTGTGGCGGTAGTTGCAGCTAACAATTTGTCCGCGGAATCCGGTGTGACTGAAGGTGGGCGTAAGAGCTACTACGCTCCCCGGCTACGGGCGGCGATTGTGGGCACCGGCGGGATTTCCCGCATTCACGGCTGGCGTCTACAGGACCTGGGTTCGACCGTCGTCGGTGTTTGCGGGCGCGATGTGACGAATGCCCGCGCTGTTGCGAACGATTTCCGTCCTGCTGGACGGCCCGATGAGCCGGGCGGCCACATCTCGACCAGTGAGCCGATAGATGCCTTCGATGACCTCGGCGTCATGCTCGACCAAACCAAGCCCGACGTGCTTCACGTCTGCAGCCCGCACGGATTACACGTGGCGCACGCCATCGAAGCGGTCAAGCGCGGAGTCCATGTCGTTGTCGAAAAGCCTTTGGCGACCGAGCGGGCCGACGCGCAGGCGGTGATGGCCGCCGCGGAGGACGCCGGCGTGCACGCTGCCGTCTGCCTTACCAAGCGTTCGTACCCGATGGTCGCCGAGTTGCGCGCACGAATCAGGGCCGGCGAACTCGGTCAAGTCAACGCCATTCGCGGCGGATTCCTGTCCTGGGATTCCAATCACGACAACTGGGGTTGGGGATTCGATCCCAAGGTTGCCGGAACCTCCTACGCCACAGCTGATCTCGGCGTGCACTGGCTCGACCTTGCTGAGCACGTCACCGACCGCTTCATCACCGAGGTCGATGCGCGTTTCTCTACGTTGCGTCCCACCCGGTATCGGAACGGCCAGCCGGTCAAGGTTGAAGCCGAGGACTACGTGCGGATCTTCCTGGACTTCAGTGGCGGCGCGGTCGGTTCCGCGACGTTCTCGGGTGTAACGGCCGGCGAGCCGAACGGCTGTTCGATCGACGTCGACGGCACCGACGGCGGCTTCGGATGGCGGGTCGATCGACCCAACGAAATCGTTCATCGTCGGGCCGACGGATCGGTGGAAACCATCATCCGAAACCCAGACGCCATGGCCGCATCCGCCGCACGCTTGTCGTTCTCGCCGGCCGGCCACGCCGAAGGTTTCGGCGACGCCTTCCGCAATCTGTTCCGCGACGTCTACTCGGCCATCGGAGGGGCCGACACTTCCTACCCGACTCTCGCCGATGGGTATCGCATGGTTGCCATCGTCGAGGCAATTCAAACGAGTGCACGGACGCGAAGGGCGGTCAGCATTGACTAGTTTCCCGGTAGACGAACTCCTTGCGAAGCCCGCGGGCAGTACAACCGAGCGTGCGAACGCAATCGAATTGCGGGGCGTGGGAAAGACTTACGGCGACGCAGTGGCGTTGCACCCCGTCGATCTGGATATCCGGGACGGGGAGTTCTTCTGCCTGCTCGGGCCGTCGGGATGCGGCAAGACGACAACGCTGAACATCATCGGCGGCTTTGTCCAACCGTCATCGGGTGTGGTGCGCATCGCCGGAAACGACATGACGAAACGCCCGCCCAACCGGCGCCCGGTCAACACGGTCTTTCAGTCCTACGCGTTGTTCCCGCACCTCAATGTCGTCGAGAACGTCTCCTTCGGGCTGAGGATGGCCCGCGTTCAGAAGAGTGAACAGCGCACTCGCGCGCGGGAAGCCCTCGACTTGGTCGGCTTGGGAACGTTCGCCGAGCGTCCCGTCAGCCAGCTCTCCGGGGGCCAGGCGCAACGCGTCGCGATCGCTCGTGCGCTGGTCAACAAGCCCAGTGTGCTGCTGCTGGATGAACCGCTAGGTGCCCTGGATCTCAAACTGCGGAAGCGACTGCAGACCGAGCTCTCACTTATCCAACGTCATGTCGGAACGACGTTCGTCTTCGTCACTCATGACCAGGAAGAGGCGATGGCCCTTGCGGACCGCATCGTGATCCTCAACGAAGGCCGCATCGAGCAGATCGGAACCCCGGAGGAGATATACCGGCGGCCGGCCAGCCTGTTCGCCGCCGACTTCATCGGCGAATCGAATATTTTGCACGGCAAGAAGGACGGGGGCGTCTTCGTACTGGAAGACGGTGCGAAGGTTCCGATCTCAGGACAAGCGCCGGAGGCGGTCACCTCACTGGTGATCCGGCCCGAGGCCCTGCGGATCGGCAAAGACGGATTCATCGGTGCACAAGTGCTCTCGCGTGGGTATCTCGGGTCGACCACTCGGATGGTGCTTCAGCTGGAGAATTCGGAACTGCAAGTCGTGTCGTCTTTGAACGATGACGACATAGAGAATCTCGCTGAAATCGGCCTCGAAACAGGAGACTTCGTGAAGTTGTCCTGGTCGACGGAAGCAGCACATCCTCTGGTAGCCCATTGAGAGTCAGGAAGTCGCATGTCTCGAATCTCTGAAGTCAAGCTGAGCCGCCGTTCGTTCGTCGGCGGAGCGCTGATGTTGGGTGCGGCAAGTCCGTTCCTGCTGTCCGCCTGTGGGAAGGCGGAGGAAGCCGGAGGCGGTGGTGGGTCTGGTGGTGGTGGTGGCACCGTCAACTGGCTGACGTGGTCCGACCACTACTCGCAGGACCAGCTCGCCAAGGTCGCCGACACCACCAAGATCACCGGGCAGCCAAAGCTGTTCTCCGACAACGCCGATGCCTTGCTTCAGATCAAGCAGACCGGGTCGCAGTTCGACCAGGTCTCTGGCGACGCGCTGTGGGTGAAGAAGTACATGGACGAGGGGCTGATCGAGCCGTTCGATCTGGCTGAGATCAAATCGAGCTCCCAGTTGTTCCCGATGGCCACGAAGTTCGAGTTCCTGAACGATCCCAAGGGTGCACTGGGATACCCGTTCTCCTGGTCGACGGTGCAGATCTACTACAACCCCGACAAAGTCAAGACTCCGCCGACATCATGGGAGTCGCTGACTGACCCGATGTACAAGGGTCTGATTGTTGCGGAGAACATCCCGACCGATCTGATGGCGATCGCAGGCATCGCGACCGGTGCGAAGGGATCGCCGTACGCGCAGACGCCCGACCAGATCTCGTCATCGTCGGGCTTCCTGAACGCCCTGAAGCCGAACGTGGTGAAGCTCGCCTCGCAGAACAACGAGATCGTGACGATGATGGCCAGCGGGGAGGCCGCGATCGGTATTTCGAACCTCGGCACCGACGTGCGTGTCAAGGATGCCGGCGGCCCTGAGCTCAAGTCCGCATACCCGCCGGAGGGCACCATCGGCTTCATCGACTCGGAGATGATCGTCGCCAAGGGTGCGAACAAGGCTCTGGTCAAACCGTTCCTGGATGCGATGCAGCAGTCCGAGTGGATCGTCGCGAACTTCACCACCAACTGGCGGCCGCTCTTCAACCAAAAGGCTGCCGAGGCCTTGACGGCCGATCCAAAGACGGCCGACAACGCCAAGCGGCTCTTCATGACCGATCCGGACAAGGCGTTGCAGATGACCCTCAAGGGCCCGGCTCAGGACCAGCAGGCCTACACCGAGGCGTTCAACAAGGTCTTCGGGGCGTGAGATGACCGTTGCCTCCTATGCCCGCGATGCGGGCGGGGGGCCGGGTGAGACGGAACCACGACGCGCTGACGTCAAGAAGGAACGCCGAGATTGGCGTCAGTTCGTCGGGTTCGTACCGGCCGCAATCCTTTTCGGAGTGTTCTTCATCGCCCCGTTGTGCCTGATCGTCGTCTACTCGTTCTGGATCACCAAGAACTACGAGTTGATCCCTGACTTCACCACGGCCAACTACAAGACGATCCTGACGACGGGCACGTACGTGAGGACGTTCGGCAAGACCGTGCTGATCGCGTTGTTGGCCACGGTCGCCGCGCTGGCGCTGGCCTTCCCGTTCTGCTACTGGCTGGTGCGCTACGTTCCGAAGAGGCTGCAGCGGGTCGGCCTGCTTCTGGTGATCCTGCCGTTCTGGACCAGCTACCTGCTGCGGGTCTACGCGTGGGTGGCGATCCTCGGCGACAAGGGTGCGATCAACTCGATGTTGAAAGCCCTTGGCCTGACCAAGGATCCGATACGGTTGTTCCTCTACGACAACCCCGGCGTGTTCATCGTCCTGGTCTACCTGTACTTCCCGTTCGCGGCGCTGACGCTGTACGCCTCACTGGAGAGATTCGACTGGCGGCTGCTGCACGCGGCCGTCGACCTCGGTGCCACGCCGATGCGGGCCATCGCCAACACCCTTCTTCCGCAGATGCGGCTGGCATTGGTGACGGCCGGAATCTTCGTGTTCATCCCGATTCTCGGCGAATACCTCGCACCGTCGGCGATCGGCGGCACGCACGGTGTGATGATGGGAAACCTGGTCGCCAACTTCTTCTCCGGCTACCTGCTCCCGCTCGGATCGGCCGCCAGCGTGTTGATCGCAATGGTGATCACCATCGTGCTCATCGTATTCCGTCGCAGTCTGGACACCAAGGAAATCTATGTCTGACGACCTGCAGGCGGTGAATCCGCGGGCCCGGCTGTTCCGGATCATCCTGTCGTTCTACGGCGTCGGCATTTATATCTTCCTCTTTGCGCCGATCGCCGTCATGATCCTGCTGTCGTTCAACACTTCCAGGGTTGTCGGCTTCCCGATGGCGGGGTTCACCACCGACTGGTATCTCCGGCTGGCGAACGACACCGTGATCCTCAAGGCGCTCGAGAAGTCGCTGATCGTCGCGTTCTGGGTCACCGTGCTGTCCACCGTCATCGGCACCATGGCCGCCTTCCCGCTGGTGCGCGCCAACATCAAGAACCGCGGCGGGGTACGGGTTTTCATCACCCTGCCGATCATGATGCCCGGCCTGCTGATCGGCGTTGCGATCCTGGTGCTGGCGACCAACGTGCTGCACATCCAGCCCTCGCTGTACACCGCCATCATCGGCCAGACCGTGCTGGCGACACCGTTTGTCATCCTGGTGGTGTCGTCCCGACTCGAGGCGTTGGACCGCAACATGGAACGCGCCGCCGCCGATCTGGGCGCCAACGGTTTGCAGCGAATCGTGTTCGTCGTGCTTCCGCTCATCTATCCGGGCATCATCGCGGGAGCGCTCATCGCGCTGACGCTTTCGCTCGACGAGTTCATCGTCACCAACTTCATCATCGGTGCCGATCAGACGCTGCCGATCTACATCTACAACCAGCTCAAATTCGGTATCACGCCGGAAGTCAACGCCCTGGCGACGTTGATGCTGCTGGGCACGCTGGCTGTGGCTGGCGTGACACTCGGGGCGCTGCGCCTGGTCAAGGTGCTGGCCTCGGTTGGAGGTCGCCGGCCGGGCGGCTCCGTGGTCACCAAGAAACCCAACCGATTGGAAGAACCCGCTAGTGCAGAAGTGTGACGTTTCAGTAGTGCTCGAGGCTTTCCTCGACCTGCCGCTCGAGGAGACTTTGACGTGGTTGAGCACGGAGGTGCCAGAGGTCACCGCGGTCGAGGTCGGCGCTGGTGGTTATGCGCCGCACCCCCATCTGGACCCCGATGCGGTGCTTGCGGATGCGTCGGCGCGACAGGCGTGGCTGGACAAACTCGACCGGCACGGCATCGGGCTGGACGCGTTGAACGTGTGGGGCAATCCGCTCCATCCCGACCAATCGATCGCCGACGACCACGACGCGGCGCTGCGCCGCGCCGTGCGCCTGGCCGGTGAACTCGGTACCGGCACGATCGTGGCGATGTCGGGTGCGGCCGGAGGCGCCGCAGGCGACCACGCAGCTGTGTTCGGAGCCGGCGGGTGGCTGCCGTATCTGGAAGGCGTGCACGACCGTCAGTGGGAAGACTCGGTGGTCCCGTACTGGTCGGAGCTGTCGGAGTTCGCGACGAAAGAAAACCCTGACGTCAAGATCTGCATCGAGCTACACCCAGGCACCACGGTCTACAACGTCGAGACCTTCGAGAAGTTCATCGGTCTCGGTGAAAACCTGTACGCCAACCTGGATCCCAGCCACTTCTTCTGGATGCAGATGGACGCCGACCGGGTCGTCGAGCGGATCATGCCCCGCATCGGCCACGTTCACGCCAAGGACGTGACCTTCAACGAGGATGCCCTGGGTCTCAACGGGCTGCTCGACCACCGGTGGCCCGCACAACCGGACGAGATGCCGTGGAACTTCTCGGTTCCCGGCCACGGCAAGGACGCTGCATGGTGGCGGCAGTTCATCGCCCGCTTCGACGGCTCAGCGGTCCAGGCGTTCTCCATCGAGCACGAGGACCCATTCGTCGACGCGAAGTCAGGGGTCAAGGAGAGCGCAGTTCTGATCAAATCCGCGCTGGACGGATCCCACTGAGCGCCGCAACCGAAAACAGGAGGCAGATCCAATGACTGACCGACTCAAGGCAGGTGTCGTCGGTGCCGGTGTGATCGCGCAGGTCATGCATCTGAATTATCTGCGTGAACTATCCGACCGTTTCGAAATTGTCGCACTGTGCGATATCTCGGGCGAAAATGCCGTGAACAACGCGCAGCGGTACGACATTTCGAAGACGTTCACTGACTGGCGGGAAATGCTGGAAAACGCGGACATCGACGCCGTCTTCATTCTGACCTCGGGCAGTCATGCGCCGATCGCCATCGCGGCGGCAAATGCGGGCAAGCACGTCTTGGTGGAGAAGCCGATGTGCTTCTCCGTCGCCGAAGGTCTGGAGATGAAGGCCGCCGCCGAGGAGGCAGGGGTGACGTTGATGGTCGCGTACCCCAAGCGTTACGACCCGGCATTTGAGCGCTTCCGCGAGGTCGCGGTGAATGTCGAGGAGCCACGGCTCATGCGGGTCACCACGTTCGAGTCGCCTTTCCTCCCTTACATCGGCCACTACGTGCTGGCGCCGGTCGCGCCGATCCCGAAGGATGCGATTGCGAACTTCACCGCGGAGACCCAGGCCAGCATCACCCGCGCAATCGGCGAGGCGAACCCGTTCCTGCGCGAGGAATATCACCTGGTTCTGCTGGACACGCTTGTACACGAGCTCAACACCGTGCGTGGCGTACTCGGTGAACCGACCAGCCTGGAGTACGTGGACATGCAGAGCGGTCAATTGACCGTCGTCCTCAAGTTCGGCGACCTGTCGGTGGCGATCCACTGGATGGATCTGCCCGGCATTACCCGCTACGAAATGGAATTCGCACTTTTTGGCCCGCAGCAGCGCGTGACCTTGAGCTTTCCTTCGCCGTTCCTTCGCAGCGCACCGGCGACCGTCGAGATCGTCGAGGGTGAGACCGGTACAACCAAGTCGCGCAGTATCAGTGAGATCACTTCGTATGAAAGCGCTTTCAAGCTCGAGCTGGAAGCCTTCCACCGCTGCGTGGTAACCGGGGAGGCGCCGGCCACGAGCGCCGAAGACGCAATTCACGACCTCGCGCTGTGCGAGGCCATCATCCGATTCGTCCAAGACCGCCGACCGATCACAGACCCGAGCGCGATCGCGGCGCTGACGTCTGCCAGTTAGAAAGAACACGAAACATGAGCAACGACAACGGAATCATCGTCGCCAACGCCCCTGTAAGCTATGGCGCTTTCGAGGTCACCATCGGGATCGACCCGAATGTTCCCGATGGCGACGACATCCTGGATCAGGTCAGCGCTGCCGGCTACGCCGGCATCGACCTCGGCCCGGTCGGCTACCTGGGGACCACCGATGATCTCGGCGCCAAGCTTGCCAAGCGTGGACTGGGCCTGGCGGGTGCCTACCTGGAGCTGCCCTACGCGGACCCGGAACTGTTGGAGAAAACGCTTCCCGAACTCGAGGCGATGCTCGACATCTTCGATTCGATCAAGTCGCTCGGGCTCGGCCCCGACCCACGTCCGACGCTGGCGGACCTGGGTGTCGGCGATGGCGCGGATTTCCGCCGCAATAACCCAGGCTCGGGAGCGCGAAATCCGGCAAGCGGATACACCGATGAGCAGTGGGCGATGTTTGCCAAGGGGATGGCAGTTGTGGTTGATCGGTGCCGCTCGCGTGGCTATCAGCCGGTGTTCCACAACGAGACGGGCACCTTTGTCGAAGCGCCCGCCGAGGTCGGCAAGATGCTGGAAGTCTCTGAAATCGGCCTGTGCATGGATGCAGGCCATTTCCTGGTCGGTGGCGGCGATCCCGTTGAGTACGTGAAGAGGTGGGGTGACCGGATCGACCATGTCCACATCAAGACCGCGGATCTGCCTCGGTTCCAGCAGGTTGTCGACGAGGGCTTGCCTACCAACGCGATTTGGGAGCGTGAGGTCTTCCCGAAGCTTGGCGAAGGAGCGCTCGATGTCGACGCATTCTTGGCTGCGTTACGCGAGATCGATTACGCCGGTTGGCTCGTCGTCGAGCAGGACATCTTCCCGACCACAGCGGAGCGCTTCGCGCGCGC
>Ga0105245_10005972_pt1 | contig 10702 bp, 10 predicted proteins | sample KBSM54metaG_FD_81523 | JGI IMG/M metagenome (GOLD analysis project Ga0105245, IMG submission 81523) | Miscanthus rhizosphere microbial communities from Kellogg Biological Station, Michigan, USA - KBS M5-4 metaG | ecosystem: Host-associated > Plants > Roots > Rhizosphere > Soil | place...
CCGCGAGGACGAGGGATCGGCTCCGCTGCATTTCAGGTATCGAATCTGCTGATACCACGACCATGAAGTCAGTATGGCCCTGAAGAGCAGCGGAGCAGACCCTTCGCCTTCGCCCTCCACAGACATCGAAGGCAGACAGAGCAATGTCGGCTCGGCTCAGGGTGGCGTCTCGTGAAGGTAGAAGATTGGTCGCGCGGTGAAGCCTTCAGATGAGCGGCACGGTAAAAGCTAAACCGATATAAAAACAATTTCTGTGACTGCCGCAAAGCCTGTTTTCACAGGAAGAGATATGAGCAGTTCCAGGAGGATTCACTTCTTCGGCGCTTCAAATCGGTAACCCGCGCCGCGGACTGTGCGCAGATATCGGGGCTGTTCCGGATCAACTTCAATCTTTGATCGCAGCTTTCTTACATACACATCTACAGAACGCGGGCTTACGAAAGCGGTGTCTTTCCAGACGGCATCAAGAATCTGGTCACGGGTAAAAACGCGCCCGGCGTGACGGGCAAGATAGTGCAGAAGGCGAAATTCCGTTGCCGTGGCGGTGATTACCGTGCCGCGCACGGTGAGCACCATGGCGAGCGCATCAATTTCCAGTTCACCAGCGCGAATGACTGCCGGGGCCGGAGGCGCTTCACAGCGGCGCAAGACGGCTTTAACACGCGCTACCAGCTCACGCGGGCTGAATGGCTTGGTGATGTAGTCGTCCGCGCCGATTTCAAGCCCGCGAATGCGATCAGCTTCACTGGTCCGCGCGGTCATAAAAACAATCGGAGTGCCGCGCAGCGCTTCTCCTGACTGGCGTATCTGACGGCAGAGTTCGATTCCATCTCCGCCGGGGACCATGATATCGAGCAGCAACAAAGCAGGGCGTTCCTTCAGCGCGTCCGCCAGCACGGCATGCGTGGTGGCATAAACCCGCACACGATATCCAGCGGCTTCAAGGTGATGGCGCACCAAACGTGAAATGTCAGCATCGTCTTCAACGACAAAAACTTTTTGTTTGTCGTTGGCCGGTGTGGCGATTTCTTCGTCTAGCGGTTGGTCTGGACGGGAAAGCGTTCTGTTGAGGGCACCCATACAACTCAAAGCGTACAAGGCCAATGTTAATGGAGTGTGAAAACTGGCAGAGAATGCATACTGCTGGCCACTGTCCTTGGCTCTGGATGAGTAGCCAGCAGCTTGTGGTTTATTGATCGCCGGGCGTGGTGACGAGCGGAACAAATAGCACGCCGGGCCGAGGCGATACTTGTCTTTGCTGCGAGACGCTGGCGGGTGTGCACGTTGTCATGCCCGCGGGTACGGGCGCCTGTCCATCCTGGCGGCGGAAAAAATAGCTGCGCATGGTGTAACAAGTGTTGCGGCGGCTTTGTTCCAGCAGCTTGCGTCCCAGCGAGTCATTGAATTGGAATTGCCTGTGCTGCATGACAGGTAATTGCAGAGTACGAAAATCCTGGGCAACGTTGAGCTGTGGCTGCTGTGGAGCAGCCGTCGCAACAAATAAGAAAATACTTAGAGGCCACATGATAGTCCTCCTGCGGGAAATTATAGTCCTTCGGAGACGGTAAAAAGTCAAAATCCAATGTGGGAAGATTGTTGAGCGCAGGAGACAAAAAGGTAGATGAGTGATTTGCATCTTGTGCGCCCTCAGGCGTAGGCTTATGAGGTTTAACAGGCGCGAATGGCAGGTTAGATGATTGTCATTCGTTCAAAATTAGCAATCGAATGATCGCCCGTAGCTAGGCGCCTGCACTCCAGTAAAGAAGGATCGCATGAAGAATATTTATGTAGGCAATCTGGATTTTAACGTCAGTGAAGATGAGCTTCGGCAGGCTTTTGCAGCTTACGGGCAGGTCGAAAACGTTACGGTTTTGAAAGACCGCGATACCGGACAGCCACGCGGATTCGGTTTTGTGGAAATGGCAAATGACGAAGAAGCAGAAAAAGCCATCAGCGCAATGAACGGATATCAACTGGGATCGCGCGCGTTGAACGTGAATGAAGCACGCCCCAAAACCGGCGGCGGTGGTGGGGGATTTAGGGGCGGCGGTGGTGGCGGAGGGTTTGGCCGTGGCGGCGGTGGAGGTTTTGGCCGCGGTGGTGGCGGTGGAGGAAGAGGCGGCAATCGCGGCGGTGGTGGAGGCGGCGGCGGTCGCAGATACTAGAAATTGCAAACAAGAAGGACGCAGGTTCCCAGCCTGCGTCTTTTCTTTTTGCTGCGAAGTTGAACTACACAAACTCTACTTGCGGCTTATGCGGAATAATGCCGGCTTTGTATCCCATATCCAGAAGCTTCACCACGGCCCTTTTTCCATCTTCTCCGTAATCCAGCGTGCGATTGTTTACATACATGCCCACAAAGCGGTCTGCCATCTGCGGATCCAGATCGCGCGCAAATTGCATGGCATACGCCAGCGCGGGCTCGCGATGATCAAGCGCGTACTGAATGCTGTCACGCAACGCTTTCGTCACTTGCGCAATCAACTCCGGCCCCAATTCGCGACGAATTGCATTTCCGCCCAGCGGTAGCGGCAATCCGGTTTGTTCATGCCACCATCTTCCTAAATCGAGAATGCGTTTCAGCCCTGATCGCTCATACGTAAGCTGCCCTTCATGGATAATCAATCCCGCTTCATACTTGCCGGCCAAAACTTCTGGGATGATGCGATCAAACGGCACCACGGCAGTTTCAATTTTCGGCGCAAAAAGTTTCAGCGCAAGATACGCCGTCGTCATGGTGCCCGGGACAGCAATCTTCATCGTCTTAAGTTCTTCCAGTCCAACCATGCGCGGCGAAATCACCATTGGCCCATACTGTTCGCCGACGCTGCCGCCGCACGGCATCAACGCATATTTATCCTGGACGTATGGATACGCGTGGAAGGAAATTGCGCTCACGTCGTAAAAACCTTCCATGGCTTTGCGGTTCAACGTTTCGATATCGGTCAGCGTGTGAGAAAACTTCAGCCCCGGCACGCGGACTTTATTCGTAGCCAGCGCATAGAACATAAAAGCGTCGTCAGAGTCAGGGCTATGAGCGACGGTAATTTCGCGAACTGCGGAAGAAACAGACGAAGATGACATACTTGAAATCCTACAACACTCTACGCATTCCTGCGGACACAGGAAAAATCTCTTTCTCAAGTAAAGTTTTCACACGAACTTGGAACTGGCTTTCAGGACCCAATCGTAATCAGGTTACGTTTTTTCTACAGGTTCCTGCTCTGGCGTTAGCGCTTCTGGCGTTACTTCCAGCACAGAACTTGGCGGGACGACGTGAGGCCGTTGCAAATGCCAGCGCAATCGCCACACCATGGCGCCCACCGCCGCCACAATGGCCACGATGGAGAGCGCTAACAGGACATACAGGGCCTTCATCAGCATTTGCGGGTTAGCATACCAGAGCTGCGCGCCGCGTGGCCCTGAAAAAGCTCTTAGACGCCCACCGGGAAAGGCTTAGTATGCGGCTCCTGCGCGGCCCTGCCGCGGCGTTCAAATCGCCCTTGCAGTAATGACATCAATCCCGTGTACCAATAGCCCAGCACAAAAAGCAGCAGGAACGGGATCGTCCAGTAATTGCCGCTGTTGAATGCGTAAGCGCACATCGCCACAAAATATGTTCCCACCAGCAACTCCAGCCACGGAACAATGCCCAATCGCCGCCGATATTTCTGTCCCTGCGCCTTGTCCGCCTTTGACTGCACCGCATACTTGGGCGTGCGCTTAAATGACGATTTGATGCCCAGCAGCGCTTCAATCACCGCGCGCGTGTTCGTCAGCGTCAGTCCGATTCCCAACGCCATGAGGAACGGAAGAAATAAAAATGTGCGCGACCAGCGTCGCGGAAAAAGTTCTTTTTGTGAGACCAGATAAAAGCTGGAAATAGAAAACGTTGATGCCATGAAGAGCGGCAAATCGATCACCAGCATCTGGAACCAGCCGCCAAACGACCGGATAATCATGGCCGGCATAAGCAGCGTGGAAAGCACAATCATCAGCGGATAGCTCAGGTTCGCGCTCAGGTGGTAAAACGCTTCCACCTTTACGCGGAACGGAGCTTTGCTCTTGAAAACTTTAGGCAGAATTTTTTTGCCCGTCTGAATCAAGCCTTTGGCCCAGCGTGCCTGCTGCGTCTTGAACGCCGTCATCTCGATCGGCAACTCCGCTGGGCATTCCACATCCTGCAGATATTTAAACTTCCAACCCGCCAGTTGTGACCGATAAGAAAGGTCCGTGTCCTCAGTCAGCGTGTCATGCTCCCAGCCGCCCGCGTCGGCGATTGCCTGTCTGCGCCACATGCCTGCCGTACCGTTGAAGTTGAAAAACACCTGGCTGCGCGACCGTCCGCCGTGCTCCAGCACAAAATGGCCGTCCAGCAGGATCGCCTCGACTTCGGTAAGGAACGAGTAATTGCGGTTCAGGTGCGTCCATCGCGTCTGCACCATTCCGATCTTGGGATCGGTAAAGTGGTGCACCACGCGCATCAGCCAGTCTTCCGGAGGAACAAAGTCAGCATCAAAAATTGCGATCAGGTCGCCTTTGGCCGTGAGCAATCCGTTTTGCAACGCGCCGGCCTTGAATCCTTCGCGGTTCGTGCGATGAATATAAGTAATCGGATGGCCCAGCGCGGCGTATCGATCCACCACGGCTTGCGCCACCGTCACCGTTTCGTCCGTGGAATCATCCAGCACCTGGATATCGAGCTTGTCTTTGGGATATTCGAGCTTGCAGATCGCCTCCACCAGCCGGTCCACCACAAACTGCTCGTTGTAAATCGGAAGCTGGATCGTGACGCGCGGAAGATCTGCAAACTTTGCCGCTGGATCGGTGGTCCGGTTCTTCTTGTTGCGGTAATACATGTACACCAGCGCGTAACGATGCATGCCGTATCCGGCCAGAATCACCATCACAATGAAATAGGGAATGAGCAGCGCCAGATCAAAACCGTTGGGGGAATAGAGACCTTTGAAGGTCCGGTCCATGAACTGGCTTTTGAAATAGTGGACCAGCCCCTTCTGCGAAGAGGCAAAGAGCAACAGCGCAAGACTGAAACAAACGTTCAAATGCAGACTCCCAAAGAACTAAAGCTCAAGGAGGTTAGATTGTAAATCATGCAGAGCGAAGAAAGAGGAAACAACTTCTTGCACATTTTTCACAATGACGCAGGTCAAAAACCGCGCCACGCCCGAATTAAGACAAAGTAAGGACAAAGTTCGAAATTCGAGTTTATTCGCGTAAATTCGCGGCTAGACTCGCGCTAATTCAAAAACAACTGCCGATACAACGTATCCCTTCTCTTCGGCACGAAGCCCGCATCACGAATCATCCGGCGCAGCTCTTCTTCTGTGGTGCAGTTGGTGACGCCGGCGGAGCGGACTACGTTCTCCTCCAGCATTACCGATCCAACATCATTCCCGCCAAAGCGCAAGCCAAGCTGGCAGACTTTTAATCCCTGCGTGACCCAGCTCGACTGCACGTTCTTGAAGTTGGAGAGATGCAGCCGCGCAATGGCTAGTACTTTCAAATATTCGACTGCCGTCGCTTCTTCCCAGTGGCGTCCGCCCAGCGCGGTGTTTCCCGGCTGGAAGCTCCATGGGATAAACGCAGTGAACCCGCCAGTTTCTTCCTGCAATTCATACACACGCTGGAAGTGGTTGATGCGATGCTCAAAAGTTTCGCCCACGCCAAACATCATCGTAGCCGTGGTGCGCATGCCCAGTTTGTGCGCCGTGCGATGGACGTTTAGCCAGTCGTCGGTCAGGCATTTCAGCCGCGCGATTTTGTAGCGGACTTCGTCATCCAGAATTTCCGCGCCGCCGCCGGGAATGGAATCCAGTCCCGCCGCGCGCAGCCGAATGATTGTCTCTTCAATCGACAAGCCGCTGACATCGGCAAAGTGGATAATCTCTGAGGCGGAAAAGCAGTGCAGATGAATCTGCGGAAAGCGCTGCTTAATGCCGCGTAGCATCTCCTCATACCACTCAATCTTCAAGTCCGGATGCAGCCCGCCCTGCATGAGTACGCCGGTACCGCCCAGCTCCACGGTCTCGCGGATCTTGTCATAGATCGTTTCCATCTCCAGCACGTAGCCTTTGGCGCGCCCGGGACCTTTTACCGGCGCGTAAAAGGCGCAGAAGGTGCAGTATTCCGTGCAGAAGTTGGTGTAATTAATGTTGCGATCAATGATGTAGGTGGCCACGCCTTCCGGATGCAGCTTGCGGCGCAGCGAATCGGCTTCCATGCCCAGGCCGATCAGGTCGTCCGAGCGGAAAAGATCCAGCGCTTGTTGTTTGGTCAGGGACATGAACACCTTTATTTTAGCATTCAGCGCTCAGCAGTCAGCAATCAGCCCAACGCTGGAGCCGAACTTCACCGCAAAGGACGCGAAGGATAAAAAGTTGCCGCAGAGATCGCTGAGGACGCAAAGGACAGATAGCTCTGCTGATCTGAATTAGGAACCCATTTTTTCTCTGCGATCTCTGCGTTCTCCGCGGTGAAACCGTTTTCCCTTTGCGCTCTTTGCGGTTGAAAATTCCGATTTCCGGCGATTCGAACTGGTCTACAATGCTCGGCATGAACAAGAAACATCTGGTCTTTTTCGCGCTTATGGCGTGCCTGACTGGCTGCGTCCCGGTGGACTGCATCAACCCGCTGTACACCGACAAGAACGTGATATTTGATCCTGCCCTGGTGGGCAAATGGGTTAGCGGCAATCCGGAGGAAGGTGTATTGCGTTTTGATCGCGCTGAGGAAGACGCCTATCAAATGGTCATCACGCAAAAGACGCCCTCCGGCCACTCAACGGAAACGGTGTATGTGGCGCACCTGGTCAGCCTGGGGGGAGAGAAATATCTGGACGTATCACCTACGCAGTTTGAGGGAACAGCTCAACAGCATCTGTTTCGCACAGATGGGTCGAAAAAAGGCTCCATGTTTCGTCCCGCCCTGGAAAGAATTTCTGATGGCGTGTATCTGGAAGTGCGTGGACCTACTCCCGGCAAAGGGAGCTCCCAGGAGTTGCAGTTGAAGTTGCACTCCGCTCATTGGATCTGCAAGGTCTATCTCAACGAGAAGACACTCTCGCTTTCCTATCTCGACCAGCAGTGGGTGGAAGAGGCAATCAAGAAGAAGCTGCTTCAGGCGGAACACATGAAAGCCAGGAGCGAGAACAGCGCCGAGTGGTTGCTGTCCGGCTCAACCGCGGAGCTACAGCAGTTTGTCGTGCAGCACGCGGATGACCCGGGAGCATTCAGCGGCGGGACAGCCATGAGCAAAATCGAATAGAGTTCGCTCCGACTACCGAACTTTGTAGCTTCTCCGCGGCAGTAGTCCTAGAATGGCGTCCATGAATAAGCGATATTTGGTCTTGCTTGCGCTTCTGGCGTGTCTCACCGGTTGCGTTCCGGTGGACTCTCTCAATCCCCTGTACACGGACAAGGACCTTGCATTTGATGAATCGCTGCTTGGCTCGTGGGTCGGTCCAGATAAAGGTGATGAAGGTGGACTGGAAATCCTGGCTCGGGACCAGGATGGCAAGAAAAGTTACCTTCTGGTGATGACGGACAAAAGCAAAGACTTGAACGTCTTTAAGAAAACCGTTTATCACGCCCGGCTAGTGAAACTGAATGACCACTTGTTTCTGGATGTGGTCCAGGAAAGTTTCGAGCCCCAATCCACCACTTACTTGCTTGAGGTCAAATCTGGCAAAAGCGGCGCAACCATTGAGCCTGCCCTGGTGAAGCTGGGAGAAGCAGCCTATCTGGAATTCCACAATGGAGCGCCTGACGGGAAGGTAGGTGCTCACTTGCGGCGCGCCCACTGGGTATTGAAAGTCGTCAGGAAAGACAAGACCCTTCAACTGGACTGGATCGATGATGAGGTTTTTCGAAAAGCTGTGCAGGCAGGGACGGTGAAATTGCCCAGCATGCTGCTGGGCGAAGGTAAAAATAAGGATGTGGTGATCACGGCGAGTACGCAGGAACTGCAAAAGTTCATGGCGGAGCACGCTGATGACAAAACATTTTTCAACGGCAAGACGGCAGAGTTGCACCTCAAGGAATAGATCGTATTGCTAGGCCGTCCTGGTACTCGGCTCTTTTGTGTCCGGGATCACCGGCTTGCCCTGGCGCTTGCGCTTCCATGTCCAGTAGAGCGCGGCCAGTCCGCCAATCACGCCGAGAGCTACTACAATCCACAAAATGGGACGGTAATAGTTGTGGAAGAAGCCAAAGATCTGCTTGCTGTACATTGATCCCAGCCACGCCAGCAGCCCGTAACGGATGGCGCGCGCCAGTCCCACGGCAACCAGGAAATACCGTTTGGGATATTTCAGAGCGCCCGCCACTATCAGGAACGGCGAGTAAGGTACCGGTGGCGGCAGCAGTGCCGGCACAAACAGGCTCCAGAAACCGTACTTTTTGAATAGCTTGTAAATTCTCTCGGCCTTTTTCTTGGGAAGCTTCTTCTCCAGGGCCTGTTCGCCGCTTTTGAAGCCCAGCCCATAAGTCACATACGCGCCCACAATCCCGCCGATGGTCGCCATAATGGCGTAATAAGGCCACCAGCCTTTCTGGTGAGCGGAAAGCACAATGGTGAGCGCGTCCATGCTCCCGGGCATCGGCACAACAGAGTTGTCGGCCAGACCCAGCAGGATGAGCCCAACACCACCTAAACGTTCTAACCAGGACCCTAAAGAAAGTAGAATGAGAAGCGGCACAAGTCATTGGATGCCAAATTCGGGGTGCAATTCCGATTGAGAGTTGTTAAGACGGTAAAATTCCTGCCAATTCAGGGCAGGCCCGGTCCCGCGCAATAGAGAGACCCGTCTAAAACTTTTCCGGAACATAGTTGTGCGGATAGTCCGGGTTCTTGTATCCATTGGCCTTTTGTCGCTTGGGCAGTTTTATTTTCTCGTGTGGAAGTTCCTCGTAGGGTATCTGGCTGAGTAAATGAGTAATGATGTTCAGGCGCACGCGCTTCTTATCGTCGGCATTGGCCACGTACCATGGCGCGAAACGTGTGTCTGTGGCTGCAAACATTTCGTCCCGGGCTTTTGAATAGTCGTACCAGCGGCTATAGGATTTCAAATCCATTGGCGAAAGCTTCCAAAGCTTGCGTCCATCCTCAATGCGCGATTCAAGGCGGCGTGTCTGTTCCTCAGGGCTGACCTCCAGCCAGTATTTCAGCAGGATAATGCCGGAATCCGTCATGGTCTTTTCCACCAGCGGTGTCGCTTGCAGGAACCTCTGCGCCTGGTCTTCAGAACAAAATCCCATTACCCGTTCAACTCCCGCCCGGTTATACCAGCTACGGTCAAAGATCACGACTTCACCGGCTGCGGGAAAGTAGCGTATGTACCTCTGCAAATACATCTGGCTCTTCTCGCGGTCCGTGGGCGCCGGCAAGGCCACCACGCGAAATATGCGCGGGCTCACGCGCTCGGTAATCGCCTTGATGGTCCCGCCTTTCCCGGCGCCATCCCGTCCTTCAAACACAACGCAGACCCTGAGCCGTTTTTCCAATACCCAGTGTTGCAGCTTCACCAGTTCGGCATGCAGCCGCGCTAATTCTTTTTCATAGTCTTTTCTCTTCAGCTTCTTGTGCAGCTGAGCGCCCGTCGCATGGCCGTTTTTTCCAGCTTCAACTTCCATCGTGTGTCCTTTGGATTTCATTACATTGCCTCCCTTAACCCGGTTTTCGTAGTCGCAACGGCCGTTTTCCGCATGGTCGTGACCTTTTCATACCGATCAACTGCGGTTTGCACGTTCAAAAACATTCGTTCCGGTCCCATTCTCTGGCCTACTCTGGAGCGGGACACGGTGGTAAAGACAGAGGGATTAAGCGCCGCAAGCCATAGCCTTACGCCCTCTCGCTGCAGCTTCTCCTCCGCTTCGGCCAGCATCTTGAGCGCTGTGTACTCGATATCAATGATGGAACTGCAATCGATGACCATGGTGGATGGCTTGGTTTGTTCAACCAGCGGCCACAGCCTGTCGCCGATGCGTTGTGCGTTGGCAAAAAAAACACGGCCCTCCACGCGCACGATCAATAATCCCGGCCAGGTTTCATCATCCGCGTGTTCGGATGAAAGCTGCCTGAATACGTGTGTACCGCGCTTGCGTCCCACTGCGTACACCGCGGGACTGTAAGCTTGCTGGGCCAGCGCGAGCAGTGACGTAATCACCGCTACCAGAATTCCGCGCAATGTGCCCAGAAGCGCCACTCCAGCGAAAGCTGCAACTGCCCAGTAAAATTCTGTCTTTCTTACCTGCGCAATCTCGCGAAACTCCGCCGGCTTGATTAAGCCGAATGACGAAACGATGACGACTGCTGCAAGCGTGGCATTGGGCATTAACGCGATAAGCGGAGCAAGCAGCAGAAGTGTCGCCAGCGAGACCGCCGCCGTCACCAGTTCGGCCAGCTGGGTACGGGCACCCGCGCTGTGATTCACCGCTGTCTGCGTCGCGCCTCCACCGGCAGGCATGGAGCTGAACAAACCGCCTGCAACATTGGCCGCGCCCAGTGCCAGAAGTTCCTGGTTGGGAACGGGACGCGGCTCGCCCGGCTCCGCAAAAGCGCGGGCCGCTGCAATGCTTTCCGTAAAGCTCATCAGAGCAATGCCCGCCGCGCCTGCCCACATGTCGCCGAACAGGCCGGCATTCGGCCAACTCAAATGCGGAAGTCCACGCGGAATGTTCCCCAC
>Ga0105245_10005973_pt1 | contig 10701 bp, 9 predicted proteins | sample KBSM54metaG_FD_81523 | JGI IMG/M metagenome (GOLD analysis project Ga0105245, IMG submission 81523) | Miscanthus rhizosphere microbial communities from Kellogg Biological Station, Michigan, USA - KBS M5-4 metaG | ecosystem: Host-associated > Plants > Roots > Rhizosphere > Soil | place: Michigan...
ACACGCTGCTCGTCGCGATGGACGACCACGGCGCTTACCGCGTGCTCGGGCAGACCGTCGACGACGCGGCGGGCGAGGCGTTCGACAAAGTCGCGCGGTTCCTCGGGCTCGGGTATCCCGGCGGTCCCGCGATCGACCGGATCGCGCCGACCGGCGATCCGAGCGCGATCGCGTTCCCGCGCCCGATGCTCGACGACGGCGACGACTTCTCGTTTGCGGGGTTGAAGACCGCGGTGGTGCAGTACGTGCGGAAGCATCCCGACGTCGCGATCGCCGACGTCGCGGCGTCGTTCCAGGCCGCGGTGGTCGACGTGCTCGTGGCGAAGCTCGTGCGCGTCGCCGAGGACACCGGCATCACGACCGTCGTCATCGGCGGGGGCGTCGCCGCCAACTCGGCACTCCGTGCGCGGCTGCTCGACGAGGGCGAGCGCGCCGGGCTGCGGGTGGTCGTGCCGAGCGTCGGGCTCTGCACCGACAACGCGGCGATGGTCGGCGCGGTCGCGTCGTGGCGGCTGGCGGCCGACGGGCCGACCTCACTGGCCGGCGGCGCGTACCCGAGCTTGCGAATCGCCTGATCAGTAACGTTCGGGCGCATGGCTGGCGACCAAGCTTTGGTCGAAGGCCGCGAGGCATTCGGCCGCTTCGACTGGCAGGCTGCGTCCGACGCGTTCGCACGGGCCGGACAACTGCTCGAGGTCGAGGATCTCGACCGCGCCGCGCTCGCCGCCGGGTGGCTCGGAGATACCGACCGGTGCATCGAGCTCCGTCAGCAAGCGTTCGCATTGCGCGTCGCGGCGGGAGACAACCGCTCGGCGGCCGGCCTGGCCATCGATCTTTGCTACGACCATGCCGTTCAGCAACACATGGCGGTCGCGCTCGGCTGGGTACAACAGGCGGAGCGATTGCTCGAGGGCTGTGAACCGTGTTCGGAGTTGGGTCGGATCTCCGGGCTGCACGCGGTGATCGCGCTCCACGTCATGCACGACGTCGAAACCGCGGCCGGGCACTACGACGAGACGTTGCGTATCGGGCGCCTGGTCAACGACGCCGACCTGATCGCGGAAGGGCTCGTGGGATCGGGTCATGTGTTCGTGCGGCGTGGCCAGGTCACCGAAGGGCTGCGGCTGATCGACGAAGCGATGATCAATGCCGTGTCGGGTCTCTTGGGCCCGGTGATGACCGCGCGCGTCTATTGCAACACGATCAGTGTGTGCCAGGCGCTGGGCGACATCCGGCGCGCGTCGGAGTGGACCGAGCAGGCGGTGGCGTGCTCGACCCGGCCGGGAATGGGCGACTTCCCCGGAGATTGCCGGATGCATCGCGCCGAGATCACTCGGCTCCGTGGTGACTGGGACGCGGCCGAGTCGGAACTGCGCGCGGCGATGGTCGTATTGGAACGGTACGACCCCGCTCACGTCGGCCAGGCCCAGTACGAGCTGGGCGAGATCGAGCTGCGGCGGGGCGACCTCGCGGCTGCAGCCGGTGCGTTCGAACGCGCCGCCGGCTGCGGGAAGAATCCGCAGCCCGGTCTGGCGATGCTTCGACTCGCGGAAGGCGACGACGGCAAGGCGCTCGCGTTGCTGCGGGTCGCCGTCGACGACGCCGGCGACCGGGACCCGCTCCTGGTCGGCCAACTCCTGCCGGCGATGGTGGAGGTACTCCTGGCGTGTGGCGACGTCGAGGGCGCGCGTCAAGCAGCCGAGCGGCTCGCGGACATTGCCGGCGTCTACAAGACGGTCCTCCTCGAGGCGCGCGCGACCTACAGCCGCGCGCGGGTCTGCCTCGCGTCCGGCGCGACCGAGGACGCGTTGATCGCCGCGCGGACGGCGATCAACTTGTGGCGCGACGCAGGCGCTCCGTACGAAGCGGCGCAGACGCAGCAGTTGCTGGCCGAGTCCGCGGCGCGTCGCGGCGATCGCGAGCTCGCGATCATCGAGCTCGATGCGGCGCTGGCAGTCTTCCGGCATCTCGGCGCGCGTCGTGACGTAGAGGCCGCCGCGATCCTGCGCGACCGCCTCGGCGACCTGGCAGTCGGCCACCAGGTGCGCCGCACATTCATGTTCACCGACATCGTCGACTCGACACCGCTCGTCGCCGAGATGGGCGACGAGCGTTGGACCATGGTGCTGCGCACGCACGACCGCACGATCCGCGATCTCCTTGCGCGGCACCGCGGGACCGAGGTGAAACAACGGGGCGGCGGCGACGGCTTCTTCGCGGTGTTCGAGTCGGCATCCGAAGGGGTCGCATGCGCGATCGCGATCCAACAGGCCCTCGACCGACAGCGGGCCGACGAGTTCGTGCCCGACGTGCGCATCGGCGTGCACGAGGCCGAAGCGCTGCTCTGCGGGAGCGACTTCGCCGGGCTCGGTGTCCACGAGGCCGCACGCATCGGCGCATTCAGCGGCGCGGGCGAGGTGCTCGCGAGCCGGGCCACCGTCGAAGCCGCGGGCGTCACCTCGGTGATGCCCGTACGCGAGGTCGAGCTCAAGGGCCTGAGCGCGAGGGTTGCCGTGCAGGGCATCCTGTGGGACGCGGCGGGCGAGGAGGGTTGAGCCATGACCGAGGCCTACGAGCTCCGCAACATGATCGAAGACGAGCAGGTCGAATTCGCCGAGCTCCTGCGCGGGCTCACGCCCGAGCAGTGGGGAATGCCCTCGCTGTGCCGGGGGTGGTCGATCCACGACGCAGTGATCCACATCGCCATCCACTCGCACTGTTCCGGCGCGCAACGGACCATTGGGCTGGCGCGCGCCGGGTTCTCCGAGGACCGCCAGATGGAGCCGGAACGGGCCCGGTCGAAGGGCGAGCTCATCGAGTGGCTCGCGTCGCCGGCGACCGTCGGCGGCCGCCAGGACACCCTCACGCAGCTGTCCGAGCTCGTGATCCACCAGCAGGATGTCCGCCGGCCGTTGGGTCTCGAGCGCAAGATCCCCGCCGACCGGCTGGCGGTGGTGCTCGACTTCGGCGTCTCGCTCGCCGCGGTCACCTTCCTCATGGCGTTCTCCCGCAAGCGGGCGAAGGGCCTGCGGCTCGTGGCTCCCGACATCAAGTGGTCCGTAGGCCTCGGGCCCGAGGTGCGCGGCCCGGGCGAGGCGATCCTGATGGCGCTCAACGGCCGGGCGGCCGCGCTGTCGGACCTCGAAGGCGACGGCGTGCCGGTGCTCGCCGGCCGCATGCCCTGAGCACAGGCGCAGTTCCGGAGGCCCGGACAGTGCCGGCGCGTCGTCCGGGCGCGGGAGGGCCGGAGGTCGCAGCCGCATAGGCATCGGGCTCGCCTTGCCCGGCGGTGCGGGCGCTTGGTAGCGTTAGCACTCGACGTGCGGGAGTGCTAACCGGCCGTGACCGACTCCCCCGGATACCAGCCCCCCGTGTAGGAGGACCATCGATGAACCTGCAGCCCTTGGAAGACCGGATCGTCGTGCGGCCGGCCGAGGCCGAAGAGATGACCATCAGCGGCCTCGTCATCCCCGACACCGCCAAGGAGAAGCCCCAGCAGGGCGAAGTCCTCGCGGTCGGTCCGGGCCGGCGCGCGGAGAACTCCGGCGAGCTGATCGCGATGGAGCTGTCCGCGGGCGACACCGTCGTCTACTCGAAGTACGGCGGCACCGAGATCACCGTCGACGGCGAGGACCTGCTGATCCTGAGCTCGCGCGACGTGCTGGCCAAGGTCACCGGCAAGGCCGGCAAGAAGAAGTAGCGCTTCGCAGACGTACGTAGGTGAAGGGCGGCCCGCGGGGCCGCCCCTTCGCGTCTCGAGGCTCTACGTCTGGCCGGCGCGCTCCTTCGCCCACTTGTAGTCGGCCTTGCCGTTCGGGCCGCGCAGGACCTCGGGCACGAACACGAAGTTGCGGGGCCGCTTGTACCGCGCGAGCGACTCGAGCGCGCCGGCGAGGTCGTCGGCCGACACCGCGCCGTCGGCGCGGCACGCGACCACGGCCGTGACCGCTTCACCGAAGCGCTCGTCGGGCACGCCCACCACGAGGCAGTCGACGACGTCGGGGTGGCTCTTCACGGCCTCTTCCACCTCTTCGGGGTAGATCTTCTCGCCACCCGAGTTGATGACCACCGAGCCGCGCCCGAGCAGGACGATCGAGCCGTCGGCCTCGACGCGGGCGAAGTCGCCGGGAATCGACCAGCGCTCGCCGTTCACCGTACGGAACGTTGCGTGCGACTTCCGTTCGTCCTTGTAGTAGCCGACCGGGATGTGTCCGCCGACCGCCAGCATGCCGACCTCGTCGGAGCCGGGCTCGACCGCGCGGCCGTCGTCGGTGAACACCTTCGTGTACGCGCCGATCGTGAACTTCGCCGTCTTCACCTCCGATCCGGGTGCGCTGATCGAACCCGCGAACCCGACGCCCTCGCTCGATCCCAGGGAGTCGAGGCAGATGAACTGCCCGCGCTGCATCAGCGCCTGCTTGGTCTCGGGCGACCACATCACGCCCGAGCTGATGATCAGCTGCAGCGACGAGAGGTCGTAGGGCTCGCCCTTGGCCTCCGCCTCTTCGAGCGCGCGCACCATCGGCTTCGCGAACGCGTCGCCCACGATTGCGAGCTGCGTCACGCGTTCGCGCTGCACGGTCTGCCACAGCTCGTGCGGGTCGAAGTGGCGGCCGACCAGCGTGACGACCCCCGACCCGAGCAGCATCGCCTGGAACGACGAGAACGCCCCGGTGCCGTGCATCAGCGGCGACGCGGGAAGGTGCATGCGATCGGGGCCGGCGTCGACGATCTCGCGCGCAATGGGGCCGGTCCGCGCGGGATCGTCCGGCATGGTCCGCCCCACCAGTACGTAGACGCTTTCCGCGAGCACCTTGATCAGGTCCTCGTTGCGCCACATCACGCCCTTCGGCATGCCGGTGGTGCCGCCGGTGTAGAGGAAGTAGAGGTCGTCGCCCGAGCGCTCGATCCGGGCCATCGGCTCGTGCGCGGCCAGCAACTCCTCGTAGTCGACCGCGAACTCCTGCCGGGGCGAGCCGTCGTCGACCTGGATCCAGAGCTTCACCTTCGGCGCCTGCTCCCGGATCTTGGCGACCCGGTCGCCCAGCTCGCCGTGGAACAGCACCGCCTCGGCGTCGGAGTTGTCGAGCAGGTACGCGAGCTCGTCCTTGAGGTAGCGGTAGTTCACGTTGGCGGGGACGCCCCGCATCTTGAACGTCGCGTACACGCCCTCGCTGTACTCGTTGCTGTTGTAGAGGTACGACGCGACCTTCGAGCCCGGCGCGAGGCCCGCGGCGGTGAACGCGGCCGCGAGCCGGGCCGCGCGGTCGTCGAAGTCGCGCCAGGTGACACGGCGGTCGCCCTGCACGAGCACCACGCGCTCCGGCAGCGCGTCGCTCAACGACTCCCACAGGTCAGCGAAATTCCAGGCCAACGTCGTGCTCCTCGCCAGCTTCCGGGGCGTTTTCGGGAAGTCGAAGTCTCGCAGCCGGGTCGCGCCGCCGTCACGCCGGGCCGGGAACGACGGGCACCGACTCGGCCGACCAGGCCGAGCCGTTCCAGCGCGCGACGACGGGCGCAGGCCCGCCGCCTACCGCGATGCAATCACTGCGGCTGCGGCACTCGATTGCAGAGAGCGGCGGTTGCTCGGCGAGCCCCGTGTTGGGCACCGACCACGTCTTCCCGTCCCACCGCTCGACGTGGGGGTGCACCTGCCGGTAGCCGGTGGTCGTGTAGTAGGTGCGGTTCCCGACCGAGAAGCAGGCGTTGTTCGCGGGGCACGCGGCGCCGTTCAGGAAGTAGACGTTGCGTGCGGCCGGCCGCGGGGTCGACACGATGATCCAGCGCGTGCCCGTCCATCGCAACGAGAGGGTTTCGTACCGACCCGACTCGCCGCCTTCGGATTGGCTGCCGACCGCGAGACACGAGGTCGGGCTCGCGCAGGACACGCCCGCGAGCACGTCGATGTAGTTCATCGGCTTGGGTGCGTTGGGACTCGAGACCCACCGCCACCGCGTGCCGTCCCAATGCTCGGTGAGCGTCTGCGCGAGCTGCGCGGGCAACTGGTACGTGCCGACCGCGACGCACCACGACGCGGTGGCACACGAGATGCTCGTGAGCCGGCTCTGGCGCACCTTGTAGGGGATGTGCGGAGGCTTGACGATCGACCAGCTCTTCCCGTTCCACTGGGTGAGGAACACGTCGGTCACGAAGTCGACGTTCTCCCACTGTCCGACCGCGAAGCACCGCGTTGCGCTGGGACAGTCGACGTCGGACAGCACGCTCGCCATCGAACCCGCGGGTCGGATCCGCGATGCCAGCGTCCAGCGCGTGCCGTCCCACTGCTCGATCAGCGTGCGGTGGTGGATGCCCGGGCCGTCGTCCTGATCGAAGGTGCCGACCGCGAAGCAGCGTTTCGGCGTGGCGCAGGCGACACTCGACAGCGAACCGCGGCTCGTCTGCGGGTTGGACGGCTGGGGGATCGGCGCCCGCGTCAAGACCCAGTGGTCCGCCGCCCAGCGACCGACCAGCGGCTGGACGTACTTGTGCTTCGCGTCGCCGTAGGTCCCCGTCGCGAAGCACGACGCCGGGCTCGGACACGTGATGCCCGTGAACGAGCCCGTCGGGCTCGCGGTCGCCGCGTTCGCGGTGTTGGCCGTGGCGGGGAGCGCAGTAGCACCCAGCAGCACGAGGCCGGCCGCGACGCGGTGCAGGAACGATCGTCGTCCGTGCCGCCGAGCCCCGTGCGCCATGGTTCCCCGTTCCACGCGCGTTCGTAGGAACGGTACCGCGCCAGGTCAGAGGCCGATACGGCCCATGAGTACCCTCGTCGCCAGTGAGCGGAGCGCAGCGCAGCGAACAGGAGGGCGACATCCGCGACGCGGGTAACCCGCCGAGCCCGAGCCCGACCGATGAACGTGCGACACCGGAGCGGCGGGGCGGTCAGCAGCGGATCCCGCGCCCGGCCGGCTACCGATTGGCGGGGCCGCCGCCGTGGGACGGGCTCGACCCATCGGCGCGCCGCCTCACGCTCGACGACGTCCGCCGCCGCCTGCTGCGCTCGCCCCCGGGCGCGGCGCCGCTCGCGATGGTGCCGGGGAGCGTTTCGGCCGCCGTGCTGGTGCCGCTGCACGAAGTCGGCGGTGAGGCGCACGTCGTCCTCATCAAGCGGCCCGAGACGATGACGACGCACAAGGGCGAGATCGCGTTCCCCGGCGGCAAGCTCGACCCCGCGGTCGACACCGATCTGCGGGCGGCCGCGCTGCGCGAGGCACGAGAGGAGATCGGGCTCGAACCGAACACGGTCGAGATCGTCGCCCGCCTCACCGGTGTCGCGACCGCCGCGTCGCGCTTCACGATCACTCCGTTCGTCGGCTTTCTCGACCGGACGCCCGAGCTCGTGCCGAACCCGGGCGAGGTCGTGCGCGTGCTCGAGGTGCCGCTGTCCGAGCTGCTCGACAGCTCGATGTACCACGAGGAACGCTGGGACGCGTTCCGCCAGGACATGTCGGTGTTCTTCTTCGAGCTCGCCGACGAGACCATCTGGGGCGCGACCGCCCGTATCCTGACCGACCTTCTCACGCGGCTCGTGACGCCGCCCGTGTGACCGGCGGAGGCACAACGACATGGACATCGAGGAGTTCTACGCAGCCGACGAACGGCGCCGGCACTCCGCCGAGCTCGAGTTCGGCCGGGACTGGAGCGACGCGGGCCGGCGCTGCGAGGTGTCGTGGGTCGAGGACACCGGCGAGCTCTACCTGATGCGCGAGCCCGACGGCGCGGTCGTCGGCGATGCGTTCGGCGACATGGTCGTGCGCCACGTGTCCGAGCACGACCTCGAGGTCGAGATCGTGGGTGTGATCCCGGGCCGCGACACGATCGGCGCGGTGATGAGCGGGTGGGAGCAACAGATGCCGAAGCCCGACGGGGTCGCCTGGCTGCGCGATCGCATCGACACGGCCGACCAGCACATCGGCGACCTTCCGGCCACACCGTCCGAGGTCTTGCCGGAAGACGAGTGAGCGATCGAGCGTCAGAGCGCCGGACGGCCGGCGGACTCGTGCTCGCCCTCCTCGATCGGGGAACCATCGGCCGCCGGACGTGAGTAGGAGCGTTCCAGCGCGCCCGGCTCGAGCCGCGGTGTCGGGTCCCCGCTCGGCGGCAGCTTCGGCTTCGGCCGCAATCGGCGGCGGTCCGTTCGCGGCGCGGGCGCGGCCTCGAAGCCCCAGAGGAACACGGCGCCGAGCGCAACGCAGAGCGGGCTCACCAAGGCCAGTTGCGTCATCGCCATCGGAGCGGCGAAGAACGGGACGAGCCGTACCGCGGCCGCGCTGCCGACCGCCCTCGCGGCCGAGCCCTGAGCCAGCGCGACCGTGGCGTCACCGTCGGAGGAGCCGCCCGCCAACTCGAAGTCCATGACTCCCTGGAAGCCGGTGAGGCACACGCCGGAACAGAACTGGGCCACCAGCAGACCGACGACGCTCCACGGGGCCAGGGCCCAACCGAGCACCATGCCGATGCCCCAGGCCGGCCACTCGACCGTCGACGGCAGCCGCAGCTTGTGTACGGCGCGCGCCATTGCCGGGGCCGCGAGCGACCCCACGGCGAAGCTCGCCGCCGCACCCGCAACCGACACCCGACCGTGAAGACGGGCGCTGAGGCCGACGAACAGCAGCGTGGGCCCGGCGCACAGCAGCATGACGGCCGCCCCCAGCGCGAGCGGACCACGCCGCCGGCGCGCGACGTGGGCACGCTCCGCGGATGGCATTCGGCGGCCCACCCGCGACTCGAACGCGATCACGTACGTCGGCACCAACACCACGCCGTAGACGACGGCGGCGACCCCCAAGAGCCACCCCGCGATCGCGCCGCCGGCCCGAATCGGTATGAATGCTGCGGCCATGGCGCCGACGGCTTCGGTGCCGATGACGACCGTCGCGTACCGGGTCATCGCGGTGACGTGGCCGGCGGCGGCGGAGATCTCGGCGCGCATGCCGGCGTAGCCCGTCCACGCCGCGACGTTGGTCACTCCGACGACCACCGCCACCAACGCGACCGGCGCGCCCGCGACGAGGAGCACGAGCGACGCGATGCGAAGCGCACCGTCGACCACCGCCGTCGTCTGCAAGACGCCTCGGCCCGTGTAACGCGACGTCAACCAGCCCGAAGCCGGTGCCGACAGCGCGACACCGACGAACATCGCCGCGTTGAACACGGCGGTTGCGGCCAGCCCGTACCGGTACACGGCTTCGAGGTTGAACACGGTCCAACCGAACGCCAGACCGAACGAGTCGATGCACCCGGCGCCCATCACGCGCCGCACGTGCCGGCGGGCGTCGTCCGGCACGGAGCGCGCGCGCGGTGTAGACACCGTTGACCCCGCGTTCAGCGGGTGCCGACGAAGAGCGTGGCCGGTGGACTGAAACCGTTGAAGCTCGAGGCGTAGCTCAGCGTGTACGCGCCCGCGGACGCGATGTAGAGCCGGTCGTCCACGTCGAGGGCGGCCGGGAGCATGGCACCGTGGAACATCGTGTCGGAGCTGTCGCAGCTCGGCCCGGTGACCGTGTAGGGCTCGTGGGGCTCGTCGCCGTGGTCGACGCGCGAGCTCCACAGCGGATAGAACCAGCGGTTGACCGTCTGTTGCGTCTCGAGCAGCCCGTTGTACGCGCCCACGTCGAGGTAGAGCCAGTTCTCGCCCGCTCGCACCTCGCGGCCGAGGACCGACGAGACGAGCACTGCGCTCTCCGCGACGAGATAGCGGCCCGGTTCGGCCGCGACGAGCACAGGCCGGTACGGGAGGAGCTCGTCGAGCGCGCTGGTGATGGTCTCGCCGATCTGCGAGAGGCTCGGGACCTCGTCGACGTAGCGCGCCGGGAACCCGCCTCCGAGGTTCAGCATCTCGAGCTCGATCCCGTCTTCGGCGAGCTCGGTCATGAGACGGCCCGCGGCGGCGACGGCCTGGCGCCACGCGAGCGGAGTCGCACACTGCGAGCCGACGTGGAAGGTCACGCCGTAGGGCCGGAGACCGAGTGAACGCGCCAGCACCATGAGGTGGCGCGCGGCACCCGCCTCGGCTCCGAACTTGCGGGACAGCGGGAAGCTGCTGGCACTGTCGTCGACCCGGAGCCGGATGGTCACCGCGGAGCCCGGCGCGTGGCGCGCGAGCTTGTAGAGCTCGCCCTCGGAGTCGAACGCGAAACGCCACAACCCCAGGCGGTACGCCTCGGCGATGTGCGACGGGGGCTTCACGGTGTTGCTGTAGAGCACCTCGCTGAGGTCGACGCCGACCTTCTGGAGCATCAGCAGCTCACCCAGCGATGCGACCTCGAAGTTGGCGGCAAGCCCGGCCAGCGCCTCGAGGACGGGCTCCGCGGAGTTGCACTTCATCGCGTAGAAGAAACGCACGCCGGGCAACGACGTGCGCAGCCGACGCAGCCGGTCGCGCACCGTCTCGAGATCACACATCAGGTAGGGAGTCGGGTGGTCCACCTGAGCGAGGATCTGGGGGTGGACGGCCGCCGGCCAATGAGCGGGCACGCGCACCCCGGTGCTCCGTGACAACAACGAGGTCTTCATGTGCCCCTTCTCCCGGCGCCCGGCCCGCCGCCGCCCAAATTGGACGCGACGGCACTTGATCAGGTGTATCGCATGCATCTGCCACCGACTTGGGGCCGTGGACGTGGGCGTTCGAGCCGTGCGCAGGAAAAACTTCCGGCCGCGCCCAAAAAAAATGCACAATAAAACCGCCTACCAGCCGATATA
>Ga0105245_10005974_pt1 | contig 10700 bp, 9 predicted proteins | sample KBSM54metaG_FD_81523 | JGI IMG/M metagenome (GOLD analysis project Ga0105245, IMG submission 81523) | Miscanthus rhizosphere microbial communities from Kellogg Biological Station, Michigan, USA - KBS M5-4 metaG | ecosystem: Host-associated > Plants > Roots > Rhizosphere > Soil | place: Michigan...
ACCGCCTTTGCCGCGATCGCCGCAGCGAGCGGTGGATAGATCACCAGTCGAGTCAGACGAGCAGGCCGTCGACCACGACTTCGAGCATCGGCCCGACCGACTCGGCCGGAAGGTTGCCCTGATCGACGACGCTCGCGATCCCGCCGACGAGGCGGGCGAACTGGAGTGAGTCGACGCCGGGGCGCAGGTCGTCCCCGAGCTCGGAGATGATCTGGGCGTTGGCAGCTCGTAGCGTCTGACACTTCGTCCGCATCGGCGAGGCGTCGTCCTCCATCGCGAGGGTGATTCGGGCGGGGCCGCCCTTGTGCAGCGAGATCAACTCGACGTACTGCTCGAACCAGCGCAGCAGCAGCTCACGCGACGTCCCGCCCTCGGCCATCACCTTGCCCACCGAGTCGTTGACGCGATCGACCCAGGCCTGCATGACGGCATCGATCAAGGAATCCCGGGTAGGGAAGTGGCGATACAGAGTGCCTGGCCCGACGCCCGCCGCCTTCGCGATGTCGTCGAGCGGGGCGTCATATCCCCGGGTCCGGAAAGCATCGCGCGCGGCCTCGACGATCTTGTCGCGATTGCGCACCGCGTCCGCTCGCATAGCCAGCTCCTTGAAGAACTCCTGATAACTCACTTGCTAAGTGGAGAGTGTCTCCGTATCGTGGTTCTCGAAGCGGAGAACCTCTCCAGATAACTATACGGCGGCCCGCGACCAAACGCACGCAGGCCAGAAACGGGACCCGCACACATGTCCTCCATGCTGCTCAACCGGCCCGCTCCGGCCCCCGCACCAGCTCGCCGCAACCCGGCGATCGGGATGTGGGTGGTGCTGGTGGGTCAACTCATGCTCGTCCTGGACGCCACGATCGTGAACGTGGCGCTCCCACACATCGCCACGGACCTGCACTTCGGGTCCGCCTCGCTGTCCTGGGTGCTCAACGCCTACAGCCTCGCCTTCGGTGGCCTCCTCCTGCTCGGTGGTCGATTGGGCGACGTGCTGGGTCGGCGGCGCGTCTTCATGAGCGGACTCGGGCTGTTCACTGCCGCCTCGTTCGCAGGCGGTCTCGCACAGGCTCCGTGGGAGCTCGTCACCTCCCGCGCGCTGCAGGGTGTGGGCGCCGCTATGGCTGCCCCATCCGTCTTGGCACTCATCGCGACCAATGCCCCCACCGAAGCTGCGCGCAACCGCGCCCTCGCGGCCTTCTCCGTCATCTCCTCCGGCGGAGCTGCACTCGGATTGATGCTCGGCGGAACGCTGACCGACCTGGTGTCATGGCGCTGGACGATGTTCGTCAACGTGCCGATCGGAATCGGCGTCATGGTGCTGGTGCCTCGGCTCGTCAACGAAACCGAACCTCGCCACGGCCGATTCGACTTCGTCGGTGCGGCTTCCGCGACGCTCGCGTCCGTCTCGATCGTCTGGACCGTCATCAACGCCCCGGACGAGGGCTGGGGGAGCCTGCGCACCATCGGCGGGTTCGTTCTGGGCGCCGCCTTGGTGATCGTCCTGGCCCTGACCGAACGCCGGCACCCACACCCCCTGCTGCGTCCCGCGCTGCTACGCAGTCGTGAGCGCATCGCCGGCCTCGTGGCCATGGCCACCCTCTACGGCGTGATGCTCTCCTCGTTCTTCCTCACCGTGCAGTTGCTCGCGCACCAGTTCAACTACAGCCCGCTTCGTTCGGGGGTTGCCTTCCTGCCCGTGCCGCTCGGCGTGTTCACGATGTCCAGGCTCGCGCCACGTCTCGTGGCTCGGATCGGGCCTGCTCCGATGATCGCGGCGGGTTCGGTCAGCGTCCTGGTCGGGATCAGCTTGCTTCTGGGTGTCGACGCATCCAGCAGCTACACGGGGAACGTGTTCCCGTCGCTGCTGCTGCTAGGCCTGGGCGTCGGATCGTGCTTCATGCCGATCACCGTCATCTCGCTGAAGAACGTCGAGCCCGAGCACACCGGGGCGGCGTCCGGCCTGATGCAGACGATGCAGCAACTCGGTGGCGGAGTCGGTCTCGCGGTCGTGGCCTCGGTGTACGCCGGTGGGCGGGCCAATGGTTTCGACTCAGCCCTGCGCCTCGGGTACGGAGCGTCGACGGTGCTTGCTGCGCTGGCAGTCGTCAGTGGGATCGCCCTACTGGCTCAGCACGTGATGTCCCGACCCGCCCTCGGCCCGGCTTCGGCCTAGAGGGCGGGCGGCCGAGCTAGCTGCGGCCGGCGAACAGGCTGGTGACCGACCCGTCCTCGAAGACCTCTTTGATCGCCTGGCCGAGCAACGGGGCGATCGAGAGCACGGTCAGCCGGTCGAACTGAGCCTTGATCGGAAGGGTGTTCGTGACCACGACTTCGCTGATCTTGCTGGCACGCAGCCGTTCGATGGCCGGTTCCGAGAAGATGCCGTGGGTCGCCGCGATGACTACCTCGGTGGCCCCGCTCTCGAAGAGCAGGTCGGCGGCCTTGGAGATCGATCCGCCCGTGTCGATCATGTCGTCGATGAGGAGGCAGCAGCGCCCGTCGACCTCACCGACGACACGGTTGGCGACGGTCTCGTTGGCGGCGTCGATGTTGCGCGTCTTGTGCACGAACGCGATCTCGCGCCCGCCGAGGGCGTCGGCCCACTGCTCTGCCGAGCGGACACGGCCGGTGTCGGGGGAGACGATGGTCATCTCCCGGTTGCCGTACTTGCCGCCGATGTAGTCCGACAGCAACGGCATGGCGAAGAGGTGGTCGACCGGACCGTCGAAGAAGCCCTGGATCTGCGCGGTATGCAGATCCACTGCCATGACCCGGTCGGCACCGGCCGTCTTGAACAGATCCGCGACGAGACGGGCCGAGATCGGCTCACGCCCGCGATGTTTCTTGTCCTGGCGCGCGTAGGGGAAGAACGGTGCGACGACCGTGATGCGCTTGGCCGAGGCGCGCTTGAGCGCGTCCACCAGGATCAAGGTCTCCATGAGCCAGGTGTTGATCGGCTGGGTGAAGGACTGGATGACGAATGCGTCGGTACCGCGGACGGACTCGTTCGGACGGATGAACAGCTCGCCGTTCGCGAACTCGCGGCGCGTGGTCTCGGTCAGCGTGACCCCGATGTGCCTGGCGATCTCGTCGGCGAGCTCCGGGTAAGCGCCTCCGGACAGCAGCACCAGGCTCTTGCGGCCGGCAACATGCAAGGTCGACATCAGGCCCCGTCTTCGTCGGTCTCTGCGCCTTCGGCCCGGGCGGCGGCCTCGGCAGCCGCGGTTCCGGGTCGTCGTTGTGCCACCCAGCCTGCCACGTTCTGCTGTCGTGCGGAGGACCGGGCCAGCGCTCCTGGTGGGACGTCACCGGTGATGACGGCACCGGCACCGGTGTAAGCGCCGTCGCCGACGTTGACGGGGGCCACGAACATGTTGTCGGCACCGGTGCGCGCGTGATTGCCGATGACGCTGCGGTGCTTGTTCACCCCGTCGTAGTTCACGAAGACGGTGGCGGCCCCGATGTTGGAGTGATGACCGATGGTGGCATCGCCGACGTAGGTCAGGTGCGGCACCTTGCTTCCCTCGCCGACCTCGCTGTTCTTCAGCTCGACATACGTGCCGATGTGGACGTCGTCGGCAAGCTGCGTGCCAGGACGCAGGTAGGCGAACGGCCCGATCGTGACGCGCGCGCCGATGCTCGCCGACTTCGCCACGACCCGATCCAAGGTGGCGTCCTCCCCGACGGTCGTGTCGGTGAGGCTGCACTGCGGCCCGACGATCGCGCCCGCGCCGATGTGCGTCGCGCCATGCAGATCGGTGTTGGGAAGCAGCGTGACGTCCGGCTCGATCGTCACGCCCGCGTCGATCCAGGTACTCGCCGGGTCGATCACGCTGACGCCGGCACGCTGGTGTCCCTCGACGAGGCGGTCGTTGTAGACGCGGTGGGCCGCCGCAAGCTGGACCCGATCGTTGACGCCCGCAGTCTCCGAGGCGGGGGCGATGAGGGCGCCCACTGTCTTGCCCTCGGCAACGAAGATCCCGATGACGTCCGGCAGGTACTCCTCGCCCTGGGCGTTGTCGGTGGTGAGGCGCCCGACCGCGTCACGGAGCGCGGCGTGGTCGAAGGCGTAGATCGCGGTGCCGATCTCGGTCACTTCCAGCTGTTCGGCGCTCGCGTCCTTGTGCTCGACGATCCCGGTGATCGCGCCGCTCCCGTCGCGCAGAACCCGCCCGTACCCGGTCGGGTCGTCGACGATGCTGGTGAGCAGTGTGGCCGCGGCGCCGGAAGTCTCGTGCGCCTCGACCAGGGCTGCGAGCGTCTCAGCCCGGAGCAGGGGAGCGTCCCCGGGCAGCACGAGCACGGTGCCCGCCGCGCCAGGATCGACGGCTGCCAGGGCAAGGCGGGTCGCGTGACCCGTGCCGTTCTGCTCGTCCTGGACCACCGGGGTCGCCTCCGGGGCGATCTCGCCCAGGTGCGCGGTGACCTCGTCGCGCCGGTGGCCGACCACCACGATCGTCTGGTCGGGTTCCAAGCTGGCGAACGCTGCAAGCGCGTGTCCGAGCATCGACCGTCCCGCGAAGCCGTGCAGCACCTTCGGCAGCGCTCGGGAGCGCATCCGGGTGCCCTCGCCTGCCGCGAGAACAACGACCATGAGCGGGTGGTGGCGCACGGGTGAACGGCACCTCTCAGTGCGGCAACGGGATGAGTCGAGCCTAGCTAACCGGTTGCCCCGCCGTCTGCTCGGTGCGGCGGGCACTCGCCCAGCGAGTCACCGGCGTCAGCGCGAATCCGGCGGCGATGAACAGCGCTCCGAGCGCGACCCAGCCGGCGAAGCCGAAGCGCAGGGCTGTGGAGGTGGCGACGAACGGAGCGGCCATCGCCGCCAAGGCGTAGCTACTGGAGAAGACGCCCTGGTACGCGCCCGGCTGGGCGGGGTCGGCGAGGTCGTAGCTCATGGCCCAGCCCGCTGCCGACAGCAGCACCTCCGCCAGGGTCTGCACTGCGATGCCGACCAGCAGGATGAGGGCGGCGGGTGCGGCGGCTACGCCATCCGCGGCAGCGAAGATGAGGCAGCACGCGGCCAGCAACAGACCTCCGCGCCGGGCTGCCCGAGCTGCCAGCGGGATCGACGTGACGCCCCGGCTGGCGCGAACCTGCAGCACGACGCACAGGATCGTGTTGACGACGAGAGTGACCGCCACCATGGCCCGGGGCGCGTGGGTATGCCCGACGATCCACAAGGGGAGGCCGACCTCGATGAGCCCGAACTGCAGGTACAGGATCGCGTTCAACCCGGTCATCACCAGATAGGGGCTGTCGGTGAGTGCGCGATTTCGGCGCGGTGTCTCCTGCTCCCGCCGGTGCTGGGCCCCGGCGGGCGCGGTCGGCAGCTTGAGCAGCGGCAACGCCGCGCCGATGAACGTCGCCGCGTCGACCAGGATCAACGTGATGTACGCAGCCTTCGTGTCGGCTTGTAGGGCGATTCCGGCTGCTGCCGAGCCGGCGCCGATTCCGACGTTGGTGATGGCACGCAGGTAGGCACGGGTCGGGGTTCTCGAGGCCGGATCGATGATCACCGCGTAGAGGGCGTTGCGGACCGCTCCGCTGGCCCGGTCCGCCATCGTGGTGAGCCCGACGATCACCAGGAACGAACCGAACGAGTCGATGACCGTATAGGTGATCGTGCCGACCGACTCCACCAGCACCAAGACGATCAGCAGCCGGTGGGGGCCGATCCGGTCGGCTAGCTGGCCCGCTGGTACGCCGGCGAGCACCCCGAACCCGCCGGCGATCGTGAGCCCGAGGCCGACCTGGGCCACGGAGAGCCCGACGATCCGGGTGAAATACAGGGCGCTGAGCGTGAAGAGCAGTCCGTTGCCGAACGTGTTGATCAACGTGCTGGTGGCGAGCAGGCGAAGGAGCCGATCCGCGGGCACGAGGCGCCGTGGGGAGAGCGCCTTCGCGTTGATCACGTGCCCATCAGATCGGTTCCGGTGGCGCGGCACCACCGAATTGCTCTGCTGGGGGACTCGGACTCGAACCGAGACTGCACGGCTCCAAAGGCCGGCGGGCTGCCGATTACCCCATCCCCCACTGCCGCGCCAGCCTACAAGCGTGGCTGCGATGGGTTTCGACACGTTCTCGGCTACGCCGTCGTAAGTTACGCTACCGTAGGTAACACCCCGCCTGCCGCCTCAGAGAGACGACGACGATGACCCTGCTCGACGAACGACCCCTCCCCGAAGGACCTGCCGCCGGCCCGAAGCCCGTCTTCGAAGGCCAGAAGCGCTGGGGCGAACAGACGATGCTCTACGTGATGGTGATCCTGCCGTTCCTGGCGTTCATCGCAGCGGTGCCGGTCGCGTGGGGTTGGGGTCTCGGCTGGACAGACGTCTCGCTGTTCCTGGCGTTCTACATCGTCTCCGGCCTGGGGATCACGGTGGGCTACCACCGCCTGTTCACCCACGCCTCGTTCAAGGCGAACCGTCCGCTGCGGATCGCAATGGCCGTGGCCGGGTCGCTGGCCATCGAAGGTCCCGTCATTCGCTGGGTCGCCGATCACCGCCGTCACCACGCCTTCAGCGATCGCGAGGGCGACCCGCATTCGCCGTGGCGTTTCGGAGAGACGAAGGGCGCGCTCGTCAAGGGCTTCTGGTTCGCGCACCTCGGCTGGCTGTTCGACCTGGAGCACACCAACCGCGACAAGTACGCCCCAGACCTGATGGCCGACGACGACATCCGTCTGGTCGACAAGCTGTTCCCGGCGCTCTTCGTGGTCTCGCTCCTCGGGCCTGCACTGCTCGGTGGGCTGATCACGATGTCGTGGGGCGGCGCTCTGTCGGCCTTCTTCTGGGCATCGCTCGTGCGCATCTTCCTGCTGCACCACGTCACCTGGTCGATCAACTCGGTCTGCCACATGATCGGCGACCGGCCGTTCCAGGCGCGCGACAAGAGCTCCAACTTCTGGCCGCTGGCCATCCTCAGCTTCGGCGAGAGCTGGCACAACATGCACCACGCCGATCCGACGGCCGCACGCCACGGTGTGCTGCGCGGGCAGATCGACGAGTCGGCCCGGGTGATCTGGCTGTTCGAGAAGTTCGGCTGGGCGACCGACGTCCGCTGGCCGAAACCGGAGCGTCTCGAGAAGCTGCGCGTTCCTAAGTAACGGCCGCGGTGCCGCGGGCGAAGGCCGGGTCACGCCAGGCCTCCGTCGCGATCACGTCGCGCAGGATCTCCATCGCGTCCCAGACGTCGACGAAGCGTAGGTAGGGCGCGGCGAAGCCGAGCCGGAGCATGTCCGGCGCCCGGAAGTCCCCGATCACCCTGCGCGCGATCAGGGCCTGCGTGACCTCGTAGGCGTGCGGCATCGCCAGCGACACCTGCGATCCGCGGCGCTCGGGATCGCGTGGCGTCTGCACGCGGACGTCAGGCAGGTTTGCGTCCGCGTAGTCGATGACGAGTTGCGACAGACGCAGTGATTTGGCGCGGATGTCGGCGAGGTCGACGCCGTCGAACACATCGAGCGCGGCGTCGAGTGCGGCCATCGCGAGCACCGGTGGGGTGCCGATGCGCGCGCGTTCGATGCCCGCTGCCGGGCGATAGTGCTGTTCCAGCTCGAACGGTTCGGCGTGGCCCTGCCAACCAGTGAGGGGGAGTGCCAGGGCCTCGTGATGGCGTCGGTTCACGTAGATCCAGGCCGGGGCACCAGGACCTCCGTTCAGGTACTTGTACGAGCAGCCGACCGCCGCGTCAGCACCCAGGCCGTCCAGGTCGAACGGCATGCACCCTGCAGCGTGGGCCAGGTCCCAGCTCATCAAGGCACCCGCGGCGTGAACGTCTGCGGTGATCTGCTCGACGTTCCAGCGCTCGCCGGTGCGGTAATCGACGGCACTGAAGGCAACACAGGCGACGTCGTCGTTGAGCGCCGAGTCGAGACGGTCCGGACTGACCCGCACCACCTCGAGCCCGAGCAGCTGCGCGACCGAGTCGGCGAGGTACTGATCGGTGGGGAAGTTGGCCCCGTCGGTGATCAGCACGCGCCGACCGGGTCGAAGGCGGACGAGTGCGGTCAGCACCTGGAAGAGCTGGATGCTGGTCGAGTCGCCGCAGAGCACCTGGCCGGGGGCGGCGCCGACGAGTGCTCCGATCCGGTCGCCGACGCGGGCCGGAAGTTCCCACCAGCCGTTGCCGTTCCACGACGTGATCAAGTCCGAGCTCCACTGCCGGTGCAGCACGTCGGCAACCCGGCCGGCGACGTTGCTCGGCATGGCGCCCAGTGAGTTGCCGTCGAGGTAGATGACGTCGGGGAGGTCGAATCGCCCGCGGAGTGCAGCTAACCCGTCGGACGCGTCGGCCTCGAGTGCCCGGTCGCGTGAGGTGATCGAGTCAGGCACCGCGCACATCCCACAGGTCCGGGAAGACGGGCCGGAACAGGGTGCTGCGCAGGTAGTCAGCACCTGCCGATCCGCCCGTGCCCATCCGCAGGCCGATGATGCGCTCCACCATCTTGACGTGGCGGTAGCGCCACTCCTGGAGGCCCTCGTCGATGTCCACCAGCGATTCGCAGACCTCGGCGGCCGGATCGGACTCGTCGCCGTAGACCTGCTCGAGCACAGCCAGGACGGCGAGGTTGCCACTGCTCGACAGGCGCGGGTCGGACTGCAACGCGTCGTCCGGGACGTCCCACCCGGTGGCATCCAGGTAGCGCAGCAGCGAGTCGTAGACGCTGCGTCGGCCCAGCGCGGCCTCGAGGAGCGGATCAGTGACGGGCTCGGGGAAGTCGCGCCGCCCGAGCGTCGCCTCGATCTCGCGGAACTGATTGGACTGGAACCCGCTCGAGGTGCCGAGCGCCGGACGGAAGCTCGCGAACTGCCTGGGCGTCATCGTCTCCAGGACGTCGAGCTGGCCGACGATCGTCTTCAAGATCTTGGCAATGCGACGAGCGGTGGCCAGCGCGCCCGCCCCGTTGCCTGCCTCCAGTCGCTGCTGGAGCAGCGTCGCCTCGTGCAGGATCTGCTTGAACCACAGCTCGTAGACCTGATGGATGATCACGAAGAGCAGCTCGTCGTGCTCGTCGGTGGCGGGGTGCTGGGCGCTCAGAAGTTGGTCGAGGCTCAGGTAGCTGCTGTACGTGATCTCGTCCGATGGTGCGGTCATGACACCATGATGTCCTGATGAAGGACTCGGATGTCAGGCCCCGCGTGCGAATGACGGGTCGGGAGCGACGTGAGCAGCTGCTCGACGTCGGCCGCGCCCTCTTCGCGGAGAAGGGCTTCGAGGCCACCTCGATCGAGGAGATCGCTGCTCGCGCCGGGGTTAGCAAGCCCGTCGTCTACGAGCACTTCGGCGGCAAGGAAGGCCTCTACGCCGTCGTGGTGGATCGCGAGATGTCTGACCTGCTCGACCGCCTCACGGAGGCTCTGTCCGCCGCACACCCGCGCATGCTGGTGGAGAAGGCGGCGCTCGCCCTGCTGACCTACATCGAGGAGCAGACGGACGGGTTCCGGATCCTGTCGCGGGATTCGCCGGTGGCGGGCTCCGGTGGCGGCACGTTCTCGTCGTTGCTGAACGACATCGCGAGCCAGGTCGAGCACATCCTCGCTCGTGAGTTCGAGCAGCGAGCGATGAATGTGAAGCTCGCGCCGATGTACGCACAGATGCTTGTCGGCATGGTCGCGCTCACCGGCCAGTGGTGGCTCGAGGAACGCAAGCCGAAGCGCGAGGAGGTGGCTGCGCACTTGGTGAACCTCGGCTGGAACGGCCTCGCGCACCTGGAGCCGAAGCCGCAGCTCATCACCCGCACGCCGAAGACGTCGACCTGAGCGCGGTCAGCCCTCGCTGAGTTCGAGCCACGCCTCCTCGGCGGCCTCGCGCGCGGCGACGACGGTGCGCAACTCGGCGTCGAGCTCGGCGACCGCCGCGTAGTCGGTGGCCTGTTCGGCCAGCTTGACGTGCAGCGCAGCCTCTTGCTTCTCGTACTTGGCGATCTCGCGCTCGAGACGGGTGAGCTCCTTGCGTGCGGCGCGGGTGTCGCCCGTCTTGGTCGGCGGCGCAGGCACTTCCGGCGTCGTCGCGGCAGCGCGCCGCCGGGCCAGGTACTCGTCCACCCCGCCCGGGAGCTCGGCGAGCTTCCCGTCGCCGAGCAGCGCGACCGTGACGTCGCAGACGCGTTCCAGCAGGTATCGGTCGTGGGAGACGACGACGAGCGTGCCGACCCAGGAGTCGAGAAGGTCCTCGAGCTCGGCGAGAGTGTCGGTGTCGAGGTCGTTGGTCGGCTCGTCCAGCAGCAGCACGTTGGGCTGGGTCAGGAGCAGGCGCAGCAGCTGCAACCGGCGGCGTTCCCCGCCGGACAGGTCAGCGACGGGCGTCCACTGTTTGGTGTTCTCGAAGCCGAATCGTTCGGCGAGCTGGCCCGCCGACAACTCGACGCCTCCGAGCTCGGCACTGTCGCGCACCTCCTTCACCGCTTCGAGCACGCGCAGGGTTGAGGGCAGCTCGGTCACGTTCTGCGAGAGGTGTCCGGAGTGCACGGTCTGGCCGATGACTACCTTGCCCTCTGCCGGGCGGAGCTCGCCGGCGAGCAGACGGAGCAGGTGCGTCTTGCCGGAGCCGTTGATCCCGACGATGCCGATGCGATCGCCCGGACCGAGGTGCCAGGTGACGTGCTCCAGCAGCGTCTTGTCACCGGCTCGCACGGTCACGTCCTCCAAGTCGACGACCGTCCGACCGAGACGTCGTGCGGCCATCGCCTGCAGCGT
>Ga0105245_10005975_pt1 | contig 10699 bp, 5 predicted proteins | sample KBSM54metaG_FD_81523 | JGI IMG/M metagenome (GOLD analysis project Ga0105245, IMG submission 81523) | Miscanthus rhizosphere microbial communities from Kellogg Biological Station, Michigan, USA - KBS M5-4 metaG | ecosystem: Host-associated > Plants > Roots > Rhizosphere > Soil | place: Michigan...
CGGCGGCAACGGCGGCAGGGTCGAGCTCGACGCCGAGGATCCCCTCGAGCCGCCGCGCCTCCTCGTCCAGGTTCAGGACCAGGTTCTCGTAGCGGACCACTGGCATCTTCCCGGAGTCCTCCGCCTTGCGAAGCCATCGCAGGCGGTCTCGCTGGCGGGCCAGATGGCGTTTCAGCCACGCGTCGTGGGTCTCCCCGGGCTGCTGGCCCATCGATCGCTTTCGCCCGTCCTTCTCGCGCTTCTTCGCGAACGAGGCGATCGACACGTAGGTGTCGCGAGGGTCGCGCAGGACGGCGATCAGCTCGAACGGCGGTAGGGCGCTCGTGTCCACCTGCCACGTGCTGAGGTGCTTTTCGGCGTAGTAGCGGACGTCGGCCTCCTGCTTCTCATGACGAACTCGGGTCTGCGCCGCGGCCCGGCGGGAGAACTCCTCCCAGAGCACTCGAAACGTGTACTCGGAAAACCGCTCTTCGCCCACAGCCGGATCGAGCAGCTCGCGCTCGTTCCAGGGCGGCGCGCCCATCAGCGGCATCTGCTTCTCCTGGCTCAGAGTGGCCAGGCCGCCCGGGTTCCACACCTTCCGCGGCCACTCGGTCTTTTCGATCAGATGGGACCAACGGTAGAGATAGGCGAAGTACTTCTGCTCGTAGGGATAGCCTCCGCCGACGGCGATCTGGGGAGACGAGGCGAGCAGGCGCATCGTCAGCGTGCTGCCGTCGCGCGTGAAATAGTCGACCAGCAGCGGCTGTAGCGAGTCCCCGCCGATCTCCCGCTGCGCGGGAGATTTCGATTTGCTCCTGCCGAGCATCGTGCCGCCAGCACCTTAGCGGGCGCGGATACACTTCTGGCTGTGGCTGGCGGGGCCACCCTTGCAGTCGGGGGAACTTTCAGAATGCACGCAGTCCGGCACGTGGACGATCCATTTCTCTTCGCGAAGCTCGAGGCCGCGCGGCCCGAGCCGCTGGTCGTGGGCCGCGGCAACGCGATGTTCGTCAGCGGCTGGTGCTTTCACCGCGAGCGGCGGATCATCGACCTCAGCATCCGCGCCAACGACGCGACGTACAGCCTGCTGACTCACTCGATGCCGCGTGCGGACGTCTTCGTCGCCCACGACCGGCGGACGGACCCCCACGGCAACCGCTACCGCAGCGGCTTCTGGGCGATCGTGCCGGTAGCGGGCGCCAACGGCGACCAGGAGATCGAGCTTGAGCTCGTCGCAACGCTGTCGACGGGCGAGGTGGCGACCCGGCGAATCGGCGAGGTGCCCCTGGCGGTGCCTCAAACGTCGAACGGCTTCATCGAGCTCACGGCCGCTGCCGCCTCCGACGAGCCGCTGATCGCGGTCTGCATGACCACGTTCAACCCGCCGCTCGACCTGTTCAAGGCGCAGGTGGATTCGCTCCGCGGCCAGACGCATGGCAATTGGATCTGCCTGGTGAGCGACGACTCGTCAAGGCCCGACGTCTACGCCGCGATCCGCGACGAACTGGACGGCGACGAGCACTTCGTCCTCTCCCAGACCGAGGGCCGCCTGGGCTACTACCGCAACTTCGAACGCGTGCTGGGGCTAGTACCTGCGGAGGCGGCGCTCGTGTCGCTCTGCGATCAAGACGATCGGTGGCACCCCAACAAGCTCGAATCCCTCCGCGCCGCCCTCGAGTCCGGGGTGACGCTCGCCTACAGCGACATGAACCTGATCGACGGCGACGGCAACCTCATCTCCCCCACCTACTGGACCGATCGCCGGACGAACCACACTGACATGACCTCGCTGCTCGTCGCGAACACGATCACGGCCGCCGCGACGATGTTTCCGCGCCGGCTGCTGGACTACGCGCTGCCCTTCCCCGCGGCGCTCGGCCATGCGTTCCACGACCACTGGCTCGCGATGGTCGCGCTGGCCACCGGCCGCATCGCCTACGTCGACCGCCCCCTCTACGACTACGTGCAGCATTCGGCAAACGCGTTCGGCAGCCGGGGCGCAAGCTGGAAGAAGCGGGACGCGGCGAAGTCGAGCGACCCGCAGTCGCGCCTGCGCGGGCGAGCCCGACTGTCGTGGCGGCTGCTCCGCTGGCGGCTCGACTACTTCTACAACGCCTGCTCCGCCCGCCTCCACGCCGAGATCCTGATGATGCGCTGCGGGGATGCGCTGACGGGTCGCAAGCGTCGGGCGGTCAAGCGGATGACGAAGGCGGACCGATCCCTGCCGCTCGCCGCGCGGCTGGCGGTTCGCTCGCTCGGAGCGAGGCGTCGACGGTCACCGACGATGGGGCAGGAGCGGCTGATCGCGCGCGGCATCGTGTGGCGTCGCTTCGTCGACCTGCAGGGGCGCATCCGGCGCCGCGGGCGCGAGAGCCATGGCCAAGCCCTGCCAGCCCCACCGCCGCCGTCCGAGGCCAGCGCACCGCCCGCAGACGCGCCCAAGCTGGTTCATCAGATCACGCGCAAGATCACCCCGCTCAACCTGCGGATCACCTCGACCTGCGAGCCGCGGGTGAACGTACTCGTGCCGACGATCGACCTCGACCACTTCTTCGGTGCGTACATCGGCAAGTTCAACCTCGCGCGCCGGCTCGCGGAGCACGGCCTGCGGGTGCGTATCGTCGCCGTCGACCCCACGCGGCTTCCCGACACCTGGCGCGATCAGCTCCGGCGGTACGAGGGCCTCGACACCCTCCTCGACAAGGTGGAGGTCGAGTTCGCCCCTGCCCGCGAGCTGCTGACCCTCGAGGTGAACCCGCGCGACTGCTTCATCGCGACGACGTCGTGGACCGCGCACCTCGCCCACCGGGCGACGGAGGAGCTCGACCGGGAGCGGTTCGTGTTCGTGATCCAGGAGTACGACCCGCTGACCTACCCGGTCGGGACGCTGGGCGCCGTGACCCGGCAGGCCTACACGTTCCCCCACTTCGCCGTGTTCTCGACCGAGCTCCTGCGCGACTACTTCCGCAACCACGCGATCGGGGTGTTCGCCGAGGGCGCCGAGCTGGGTGACGAGCGGTCGGTCTCGTTCCGCAACGCGATCACGTCCGTCGACCCGCCCTCACCGGATGGCATGCGCAGGCAGGCCGCGAGCCTGCTGTTCTACGCGCGCCCCGAGGAGCACGCCGAGCGCAACATGTTCGAGCTCGGCCTGATGGCGATCGCGGGGGCGATCGACAACGGGATCCTGCCAAGCGGGTGGCGCTACTACGGCGTGGGCGCCATGGAGCCCAGCACCGTTCGCATAACCGGGACCGCGTCGATGGAGGTCCTGCCTCGCCAGAGCCAGGACGAGTACCGTTCACTCCTGCGGGAACACTCCGTTGGCCTCTCGCTGATGGACACACCCCATCCAAGCCTCGTTCCGCTGGAGATGGCCTCCGCGGGCATGTTGGTCGTGACTAGCACTTTCGAGAACAAGACCTACGACGCGCTGCGGGCGATCTCGGAAAACCTGATCCCCGTCGAGCCGACCGTGGATGCGATCGAGGGCGGCCTGTCCGATGCCGTCGCCGGGATCGAGGATGTCGATCGCCGCATCCGTGGCTCTCGCGTCGACTGGAGCCGGAGCTGGCAAGAGTCCTTCGACGATGCGCTCACCGAGCGGATCAAGTCCTTCGTGGAGGCGGCGTGACCAAGCTTCATGCGGCCCTGGGCCAGCGTCTTCCCGGTTCCCTCTCGGTCGGCAGGGGTAACGCGCTGTCGCTCGCGGGCACGTGCCATGCGGGCACGGAGCGGATCGAGTCCCTGAGCGTCGTGGCCAACGGCGTCGAGGCGGAGGTACGCGCGCACGGGATGCCGTCGCCGGGCACCCGGGACCAGACGGGCACCCTCTGGTGGGGCATCGTGCCGATCCCGGAGGGCACAAGCGGCTCGACCCTCCGGATCGGGCTTCGCGCCAAGCTCGGCGACGGAAGCGACGCTTCCGCCGAGCTGGGCGAGATCGAGCTGGTCTCTCGCGCCGTCGACACGGCCGGCGCGGCGCACGGGAACGGCGGCGCGACCTCGAGCAACGGCGGCAACGGGCACCGAACGTGGCACCCGAAGGGCGGGCCGGTCATCGCGATCGCGATGACCACGCATCGGCCGCCGATGGGACTCTTCAGGAGGCAGATCGAATCGATTCGCAAGCAGACGCACGAGAACTGGATCTGCGTGATCAGCGACGACGCCTCAGGCGATGAGCGGCTCGAGGCGATGCGTGAGGTCTTGGGGGGCGACCCCCGCTTTCGCCTCCATGCGTCTGACGAGCAGCGCGGTGTGTACCGCAACTTCGAGCGCGCGTTAAACGTCGTCCCCGCCGAAGCGGAGCTCGTCGCGCTCTGCGACCAGGACGACCACTGGCACCCGGACAAGCTGCAGACCCTCCACGAGGCACTCGGCGGCGGTGCCCAGCTCGCGTACAGCGACATGCGCATCGTCACCGAGAACGGCGAGGAGATCTCGGACACTTACTGGACGGAGCGGCGCAACAACCACACCAACTTCGCGTCGCTTCTGATCGCGAACACGGTCACGGGAGCGGCTTCGATGCTCCGGCGCGAGGTTCTCGACTATGCGCTCCCGTTCCCGCAGGAGCTCCCCGAGCAGCGGCACGACCACTGGCTCGCGACGGTGGCGATGGCGCGCGGAGACATCGCCTACGTCCCGCGGCCCCTCTACGAGTACGTCCAGCATGCGGACGCCGCTCTCGGGCACACGCGGGCCAACCAGGGCGCCGGCTCGAGCACGCTCGCCGAGCGCATGGAGACGATGAAGAAGGGGAGCGTCCTCGATGGCTGGGGCCTCGTGCACTACCAGCACTACCGCCGGCTGGTGCTCGCGGCCACCGTGCTCGACCTGCGGTTCTCCGATCAGCTCGCCAAGGACAGGAGGAAGGCGATCGACCGCGTCCTCGGCAGCGACTCCTTGCGCGGCATGGCGTGGTTCGCCGCACGCGCCGGCCGGGCACGGTTCGGTGGGGCCACCGAGACGATGCAGCGCGACAGCAACCTCGCACGCTCGATCGCCTGGCTTCGCATCACTCGGTCACGTGCCCGGCGTCGCGGCGAGCGGGACCTGGTCGCAGCGGCCGACGTGGAACGGCTCGACCTCCAGCCGGGCGCCGGCGCCCCCCGCGATCACGCGCTGGCGGCTCAGGTCGACGGGCTCTACAAGTCGTTCCGCGTCCCGGTGGTGGCGAACCAGACGGTGATCAGCCGTTTCACACACCCGCGCTCCGATCACGGCCACCGGATGCTGCCGGTGCTGAAGGACATCTCGTTCGAGATCGGACAGGGAGAGTTCTTCGGGATCATCGGGCGAAACGGCTCGGGCAAGAGCACGCTCTTGAAGCTCATGGCGAGCATCTACCGCGCGGACCAGGGCAAAATTCGTGTCGGTGGGCAAATAGTCCCCATCATCGAGCTGGGCCTCGGCTTTCACCCGGAGCTGGCCGCTCGGGACAACCTGGTGGTGCAGGGCGTGATGATGGGCTTGACGAGGAAGCAGTCGGAGGCGCGGTTCGAGCGAGCGATGTCGTTCGCGGGCCTCCAGGGATTCGAGTCGATGAAGCTCAGGAACTACTCCTCCGGGATGAAGGTCCGCCTGGCTTTCGCCATCATGGTCGAGGTCGACGGCGACGTGATGATGATCGACGAGGTCCTCGCGGTCGGCGACAGCGCCTTCCAGCGCAAGAGCCGCGACATCTTCCAGAACTACAAGGACCGGGGGAAGACGGTCATCCTCGTCAGCCATCAGATGACCGCGATCCAGGAGCTCTGCGACCGCGTGATGCTGCTCGAGGGCGGCCGCATCGAGCGGATCGGGGATCCATACGAGTGCGCGCGCCGCTACTCGGAGCTCGCCATCTCGGGCACCCCGGCGCGCGACGAGATCCTGTCGGATGACGTCTACCACCCGGTGAACCTCGCCGACATCTGGATCGGCGACCTTCAAGGAGACACGACGCCGATCGTTTCCGAATCGGAAGAGCTCCGCCTCCATGCGGTGATCGAGACGAAGGAGGCGATCGAGAACGCCACCTTCCGCTTCGAGATCCGCAACCAGAACCGGGCGCGGATTTTCTCCCCGCCCGCCACCGATTTGCGCGGCGGCGAGCGGATCGAGGCGGGCGAGCGCCTTCACATCGAGGCGACGATCGAGAACCGCCTCACGCCGGACGTGTACAGCCTCCATTGCGCGGTCAACCGCCGCGACGAGGGCGACAACGACAAAGCGCTCTCCGACGCCAAGTCAATCGACTTCGCGATCCCCGGGGACCGCTATCGCGGCCAGGGCCTGCTGTCGCTCGAAAGCAAGGTGCAGATCGAAGACCTGGGCAAGGCCGGCGCCGCGCCCCAGGAGGACCAGCGCGGCTCATGACAACGGTCACCGAGACACCGAGCATCCCGCTCCGGGAGGTCCGCGGCCCCGCCGCATTCGGCGGCGAGGCGAAGCGTTTCTTCCAACTCCTGTGGCTGATCTCGAAGACCGAGCTGCGGACTCGATACCAGGGAGCCGCCTTCGGCATGGCATGGGCGGTGGTCGAGCCGCTCCTGATCTTCGGCGTCATGTACGCCGTCTTCTCGAGCGTGGGGCGCTTTGGCGGCACCGAGCCGCACTACCCAGCGATGCTCCTGATGAACATCATGCTCTACCGGGCGATCTTCGCCGGCAGCACCGGCCGCGCGACCATGGCCGTCGTGGCGCGCGAGGGGCTCGTCCGCAAGACGCAGTTCCCGAGGATCATCATCCCGCTCTCGGTCGTCCTCACGTCGATGCTCCTGTTCACCGCCGACGCGGTCGTGCTCCTCGTCTTTTTCTTCATCAACGGCGTCCCGCCGATGTGGACCTGGCTGCTGTTCCCCGTCATCGTTCTGAGCTTCCTGATCCTCACGATCGGGATGTCGCTGCTCCTCTCGAGCCTTTACGTGCGGCACCGAGACACGGCACCGGTCTGGAGCGTCATCTCGCTGATGTTCTTCTACGGTTCCCCGGTCATCTTCCCGGTCAACGCGGTGCCCTCGAGCCTGCGTAGCCTGCTCTTTTTCATGAACCCGTTCGTGCCGATGCTCGAGCAGGCGCGCATCTGGATGATCAACCCCACCGCCCCGCCGATCACCTCGGTTGTCAGCGGCCCGGTCCATGGCCTCCTGATTCCGACCCTCGTCTACCTGGGCGTATGTGTGTTCGGCGCCTGGTACTTCATCAAGCGGGCGCCACGGGTCGCCGAGGAGATCTAGCGGGGTCCTACCGGCTGAGTCCAGCCGCCGTCAGCTCCGAAGCGAGCTCGCGCGCGATCGTCTCGGCGACTTCGGCCGGCAGGTCCGACTGCCACCGCCCGATCGACGCCTCGGGGCTCTCGGCGGTGCGATGCACCCATCCGACTCGCTTGTCCCGCATGACCGAATCCGCGTCGAGCTCCACATCCAGCCAGGCCGAGAGACGCCGGGCCACGCCCGGTAGGTCCCTCACCAGCTCCTCGTAGCGGACGATCGCCGTGTCCCGGCCCTCCTCGAGCCCCGCGATCCACCGCAGCCGGTCGCGCTGGCGCTCGACGAAGCGGCGGAAGTAGTCCGCCTCGTCGGCGGCCTGCCGCTGGCCCAGCTCGGCCTTCGTCGCCTCGCGGAACGCGAGCAGTGATGCGTAGGTGTCGCGCGGGTCGCGCAGCAGCACCAACAGGCGAAGTGGCGGCAGCTCGGCCCGGTCGAGCAGCCACGAGTTCATGTGCTTCTCGGCGTAGTAGCCGACATCGGCCTCGGGATCGCGATGGGCGACGCGGGTGACGGCCGTCGCGCGCCTCGAGAACTCGCGCCACGCGAAGTCGAAGGCCTGCTCCGACATCGACGACGCGCCCGGCTCCGCGCCCTCCATGAGGTCGCGGCGGCGCCATGGTGGCGGGCCGATCACAGAGCGATCGCGCTCCTGGAGGATCGATCCCAGGTCGTTCGTATCCCATTCGTCGTCGTCCCAATCTGGCCGGGTGAGCAGGCGCGACCACCGCCACAGGTATGCGAAGAACTTGTGCTCGAACGGATACGTGCCACCCACGGCCACCTGCGGCGAGGAGTCGAGCAGGCGCATCGTGAGCGTGCTGCCGTCGCGGCTGTAGTAGTCGACGAGGACCGGGGTGAGCGCGTCGCGCGCCGGATGGTTCGCGGCAGCGCGGCGCATTCGGGGCGAGCCGCGCCTCAGGGCGTCTCGGGCGAAGAGCAGCCTGCGGGCCGTCTTGCTCTGCCGCAGGGGATCCAAGCCGCGGCCCGCCACGCTACGCGGAGCTCCGTACGCGCGCGACCTGGGCGCGGAGACCCGCCAGCAGCCGCCACAGGAGCCCGGCCAAGAGGCCGCGCTCCATGCCCATGGTCTCGTTGCGCCCGACCAGCGGGCGAAGCGTGCGCAGGGCGAACCACGCCGCGCCCCCGACTGTGCCGTCGCACCCTTGGATCCGGCGAAGCGCGGCCCGTTCCGCAGGACTCAGGGCGTCGCCGATTCGCTGCTCCAGCGCTCGCGCCTCGAGCACCAGCCGGCAGTAGTTCTCGAAGTAGCGGACCCGTCCGACCGGGCGGACCGCCCGTGAGGCGAGACGGAGCATGCGCAGGGTGACGTCGGCGAGCCATCCTCCCCACCGGCCCCGGCCGGCGTTCGCCTTCGAGAAGCCGAGCGCGGCCGCAGAGTGCTGGACGTAGTCGTAAAGCGGGCGGTCCACGTAGCGGATCTCGCCAGTCGCCAACGCCACCAGCGCGAGCCAGTGGTCGTGGAAGATGTCGCCGTGCGGAGGCGGGAACGGGAGGCTCCGCTCGACGAGCTCGCGCCGGAAGAGCGACGCGGCGCCCGTGATCGCATTGGTGATCACGAGCGATGTGAAGTCCGTGTAGTTGTTGGTGCGGTAGCGCCAGTAGGTGTCCGACAGGACACGCCCGCTCTCGTCCACCACCCGCGTGTCGCTGTAGGCGAGCAACGCGCCGCCCTCGAGCTCGCCGAGGAGCACCTCGAGCTTGTCGGGGCGCCAGCGGTCGTCCTGGTCTGAGAGCGCGAGATACTCGGCCTCGGGCGGCGCCAGCGCAAGCGCCCGCTCGAAGTTGCCATAGAAGCCCCGGCGGACCTCGGACGGCACGAGCACGAAGCGCTCGTCGCCGCCCAAGACCTCTCGGATCGCGGCGAGCCGCTCGGGCCTCGAGTTGTCGTCCGAGATCACACAGACCCAGTTGTGGTGGGTCTGGGCGCGGATCGACTCGATCTGCCGTTGAAACAGCTCGAGCGGCGGGTCGAAGGTCGCCATGCAGATGGCGATGAGCCGGCTGTTCGATGTGAGGGCCGCCACCGGCGGGGCAACCGGCTGGATCTCAAGGGTTGGCACCAGACGCCAGGTCGCGAGCCGGACCCTTGCAACCCCACCGCCCTCGAGCTCCGCTCTTAGCGTCAACGCCATCTCCACCGGCTCGGTGACGGGCGGAAGCGGCACGACCCCCCACCACATGTCCCCGGCACCTCCGACGCGGCGATCCGAGATGCCGTAGCCCATCAGCGCGTGCTCCTCGCCGCCGAGGGCGATGGTGAGCCGCTCCACTCGGCGTCCCGAGGGCGGCGTGCAGCGGCCCTTGACGAAGACGGCGTTCCCCGTCCCGACGGCGACGTCGGTCAGAAGTGGTTCGTCGAGGCTGCCGTTGAGCCGCAGCACGCCGTCCCTCCGCGCCTCCTCGACGGACGCCGACCTCGCGGCGCGGAGACTTTCAGTAGGCACCAGTGCCGCGGACGATAGCCGGGAGCGTCTGCAGGAGGATCCTCAGGTCCCGGCTGAGCGAGAGGTTCTCCACGTAGTCGAGCTCGACCGCAAGGCGCTCGGGGAACGTCAGCGCCCCTCGCCCGAAGACCTGCATCGAGCCGGTGATCCCCGGCTTCACCGCGAGCCGGAAGCGGTGTTCGGGCCTGTAGCGCCGCACGAGCTCTATCTGCTCCGGTCGCGGGCCGACGATGCTCATCTCGCCCTTCAGAACGTTCACGAGCTGCGGCAGCTCGTCGAGGCTGAGTCGTCGCAAGACCCGCCCCACGTGGGTGACGCGCGGATCGCGTTTGAACTTGAAGACCGGCTCCGCGAGCTCGTCGAGCCGGACCAGCTCCTCCAGCATCTGATCGGCTCCGTCGCGCATGGTGCGGAACTTGTAGACCTTGAATGGGACCCCGCGGAGGCCGGCACGCGTCTGGATGAACAGCAGCGGCCCACGGCTGTCGAGCTTGATCGCGAGCGCGATGATCGGGAACAGCGGCGCACATACGACGAGTGCGAACGACGAGGCGATCACGTCGAACACTCGTTTGATCAGGGTGGTCGACTTCGGGACGTCCCGGGTGTCGTACTCGAGCACGGGCAGGTCCGCCACCTCTGAGAGACGCGGCAGCGGGCCCGCACGGCCACGCAGCGGCGAGACGACGCTGAGCTTGACGCCGTGAGCGCGGCAGGCGACCGCGAGCTCCCCGATCCACGGGACGTCCATCTGCTCCGTCGCGACGATGATCCGGTCGACCAGCCGGACGAGCGCCTTCGCGTCCCCGTTGCTCCCGCCGTGCGGCAGGCGCTCGTCGAGCTCCACGAGCTCTAGGTGCATGTCGTGGAACAGCTCGATCTTGCGCTTCGCCGCGCGCGCGAGCTCGCCGGCGCCGAGCACGCACGTGCGCTCCCGCGGCGTGATCCGACGCCAGAGCCACCGCGCCCCCCCGCGCAGGAAGGCGTCGAGCGTCA
>Ga0105245_10005977_pt1 | contig 10699 bp, 8 predicted proteins | sample KBSM54metaG_FD_81523 | JGI IMG/M metagenome (GOLD analysis project Ga0105245, IMG submission 81523) | Miscanthus rhizosphere microbial communities from Kellogg Biological Station, Michigan, USA - KBS M5-4 metaG | ecosystem: Host-associated > Plants > Roots > Rhizosphere > Soil | place: Michigan...
AGGCCCGGAAGATGGCCGACGCCATGCGCCTCGACTTCGTCCGCACCCCGTCGCCCAACGACCACCCCGCCCTGTGCGCGGCCCTGGCGGAGGTGGTGCGGGCCCGTGCCGCCGGGGGCTGACGACGCCCGGCCCCCCGTCGTCGTCGTCGGCGGGGGGATCACGGGGCTGGCCACGGCCTGGTTCCTGCGGGACCGGACCCGGGTGACGGTGCTGGAGGCCGACGACCGGTTGGGCGGCAAGATCCGCACCTCCTCACTGGGGGGCGTGGCGGTGGAGGAGGGTCCGGACACGTTCCTCGCCCGGGTCCCCCACGCCCGCGACCTGGCCGCCGCCCTCGGGGTCGAGGTGGTCGAACCCGCCACCGGCAAGGCCTTCCTCTGGACCCGCGGCCGGCTGCGGCGCCTGCCGGAGGGACACGTGCTGGGCGTGCCCATCGAGCTGTGGCCCCTCGTCCGCTCGGGGACGCTCCCGCCGACGGCGGTGGTGCGGGCCGGGCTCGACCTGGTGCTGCCCCGGACCCGTCCCCGGTTGAGCGCGGACCCGTCGGTGGCGGAGGTGATCGCGGCCCGGATGGGCCCGGGCGTCGTCGACCGCCTGGTGGAGCCGCTGGTCGGGGGCATCAACGCGGGCCGGGCCGACGACCTCAGCCTGGCGTCGACCGCGCCCACGCTGGCCGAGGCCGCGGCCGCCAACCGCAGCCTCGTCCTCGGCCTCCGCCGGCGGGCGGTGGCCCCCGCCACGGGGCCGATGTTCCTCGGCGTGGCCGGGGGTCTGGGCCGGATGGTCGATCGGCTGGTGGCGGCGCTCGGCGAGGCGGGGGTCGACGTGCGCGCCGGCGCCGCGGTGACCTCGGTCGAGCCCGACGGCGGCGCCTACCGGGTCGTCACCACCGACGGGACGGCGTGGCCGGCGGCGGCGGTCGTGATCACCGTGCCCACCTTCGCCGCCGCGCCCATGGTGCGGGGCGCGGTCCCGGCGGTGGCGGCCGACCTGGCCCGCATCCGCTACGCCTCGGTGGCGGTGTCCACCCTCGCCTACCGGCCGGAAGACGTCTCCCGCCCGCTCGACGGGGCCGGCTTCCTCGTGCCCCGGGTCGAGCGTCGGCTGATGACCGCCTGCACGTGGTCGACGTCGAAGTGGCCGGCGCTGGCAGCGGGCGGGCTGGTGCTGGTGCGGGCGTCGGCCGGCCGGTCGGGCGACGACCGCTTCGCCGACCTGGCCGACGACGAGCTCGTCGACCACCTCCACCGGGAGCTGTCCGACGCCATCGGCGTGCGCCGCCCGCCTGTCACCAGCCTCGTCTCCCGGTGGCCGAGCGGCTTCCCCCAGTACCAGCCCGGGCATCAGCGCCGGATCGACCGGATCACGTCCGCCCTGGCCACGGCCATGCCCGGCGTACGGGTGGCGGGCGCCGGTTATCGGGGCCTCGGCATCGCCGCCTGCGTCCGCCAGGCGGAGGAGGCGGCGGCGGCGATCACGTCCGCGCTCCCGTCGCCCGCCTGAGGTGGGAAAATAGGGCCGTGCTCCAACGGAACCGGGACGAACGGCTGGTCGTCATGCGCCCTCGGTCCCGCTCGGGGTGGGTGCTGGCGGGGGCGATCCTGGTCTGCGCCGTCCTCGCCCTCACCGGCGCCCTGGGCAAGCTGCTCCCGTCGATCCCCAACCCGTTCTCCAGCCGCACCGTCGACCGCACCCAGCCCGCCCTCCTGCAGGCGATGGAGGACCTGAGCGAATACCACGCGGCGGCGGGCAACTTCCAGGTCCTGGTCGACACCGAGCGGGACGCAAAGTACCTCCCGTCGGTCATCCGGGGGGAACGGACGACCTACTCGGCCGCCGGGTCGGTCGACGCCTCGGTCGACTTCTCCAACCTCGACGCCCGGTCGATCGTGGTGTCGGAGGACCGGCGGACCGTCACCGTCACCCTCCCCCCACCCACCCTGGGCGAGCCCCAGCTCGACCTGGAGAACAGCCAGGTCGTGAACCGCGACCGGGGCCTCCTCGACCGCCTCGGGTCGGTGTTCTCCGACTCGCCCACCGGTGAGCGGCAGCTGCAACTGGCGGCCCAGGAGAAGATGAAGGCCGCCGCCGCGGCCAGCGACCTCGGCGCCCGGGCCGAGCAGAACACCCGCAAGATGCTGCAAGGCCTGCTCGGCAGCCTCGGCTTCACCACCGTCACCGTCACCTTCGTCCCCAGCCCCGCCTGAGCGGGGCCGACAAGCCTTTCCGTCCGATGACCCGGCGGACCACCCTGGCGGGCATCGCGGTGGCGGCGGTGGCGCTCGTCGCCTGCGGCGGCGGATCGTCCAACACGACTCCGACCACCGCGGGGTCGTCGGCCACGGCCGCCACCACTACGGCCGCCCCTACGACCCTCCCGCCGTCGTCGAAGGCGGTCGCGTTCGGACCGCTCACGCTCCACATCCCGGACGCCTGGGACGAGGGCCACGGCGACCGGCCCGGCCTCTACGGGGCGTTCGGGCCTACGATCCACGTGAAGAAGGGCTACGCCTTGGGCCGGCTCAACGTGGTGACGTTCAGCGGGAAGCTCGACGACCTCGCCCCCGCGTACTGCGCCGGTCCAGGCACGTCGCCCCCGGCGGTGCCCTCCGCGGTGCACCTGGACGAACGGGGGCTGGCGCCCGTCGGCGACCGCACGGCCGACTTCGGACGGTGGACGGCGAGCTGCCCCCAGGGGCCGGAGACGCACCGGGCGTGGCTCCTTCCCGTCTCCCGCATCCTGTTCTGGGAGACGTGCGCCGACCCTGCCATTGACGGCGTCGTCGCCACCGCCACCGTGGCCGATGCCCCCGTCGGCACCTACGCCGACGTGACGCCGCGCCCCGGCGATCTCGTCCCCAACTGCGACGACTCCGATCGGACGGACACCACCACCGGTCCGTAGAAGCCTGCCGCCGAACCTACGATCGGGGGAATGACGGCCGACCAGATCGTGGTCCGTTCGCCGTACGACGGCGCCGAGGTGGGGCGGGTCCCGAAGTGCACGGCGGCCGACGTCGACCGGGCGGTGGCGGCGGCCGGGGCCGCCGTCGAGAAGGGCCCCCTCCCGCCCTGGCGGCGGGCCGAGATCCTCGACACGGCCGCCCGCCTCCTCGGCCAGCGGGTCGACCAGTTCGCCCGCACCATCGCCCTCGAGTCGGCCAAGCCGCTCGGGACGGCCCGGGTGGAGGTCAGGCGGGCGGTGTCGACCTTCACCTTCGCCGCGGTCGAGGCCCGCCGCCTCACCGGCGAGATGGTGGCCATCGACGCGGCCGAGGTCGGCGAGGGGCGGCTGGCGTTCACCCTGCGTGTCCCCATCGGCGTGGTCGGGGCGATCTCGCCGTTCAACTTCCCCCTCAACCTGGTGGCCCACAAGCTGGCCCCGGCCATCGCCGCCGGCTGCCCGGTCGTGCTCAAGCCGGCCAGCCAGACCCCGCTCACCGCCGTTGCCCTGGCCGCCCTGTTGGTCGACGAGTGCGGACTGCCCTCCGACCACCTCCACGTCGTCACCGGAAGCGGGGCCGAGGTGGGCGAGGCCCTCGTCCGCCACCCCGACGTGGCCTATCTCACCTTCACCGGGTCGGGCGAGGTCGGGTGGGGGATCAAGGAGCGGGCCGGGCGCAAGAAGGTGGCCCTCGAGCTGGGCAACAACTCGCCGGTGGTCGTCGAGGCGGACGGGGACTGGCGGGCCGCGGCCCGATCGGTCGCCGCCACCGGCTTCGCCCACGCCGGCCAGTCGTGCGTGTCGGTGCAGCGGGTGCTCGTCCAACGGGCGGTGGCCGACGAGTTCGTGACCGCCCTCGCCGCCCATGTCGGCGACCTCGTCGTCGGGGATCCCCTCGACGAGGCGACCGACGTCTCCGCCCTCATCTCCACCGACGACCGCGACCGGGTGGTGGCGTGGATCGACGAGGCGGTGGCGGCCGGAGCCCGGGTCGTCACCGGCGGGGGAGTGGGCGACGACGGCCTCCTCCGCCCGACCGTGCTCGTCGACGTGACGCCCGACATGCGGGTGTGCCGGGACGAGGTGTTCGGGCCGGTGGTGGCGGTCCAGGCCTACGGGTCGACCGACGAGGGGCTGGGGCTGGCCGACGACACCCGCTACGGCCTCCAGGCGGGGATCTTCACGTCCAGCCTGGCCACCGCCCTGCGGGCCGCCCGCGAGCTCCATTTCGGGACGGTCCTGGTCAACGAGGTGCCCACCTGGCGGGCCGACCAGATGCCCTACGGGGGCGTGCGGGCCAGCGGCAACACCAGGGAGGGGCCGGCGGCCGCGGTCCGGGAGATGACCGAGGAACGCCTGGTCGTGGTCAAAGCGTGACCGCCGGGCAGGGAGCGTCCCGAGCGCCGAGGCTGCTCCCCATGCTCGCCGGTGGCAGCGGCATCCCGTCCAACCCGGGCGCCTTCCAGCTGGAGCCGAAGCTCGACGGTCAACGGGTGATCGGGATCGCCGAACCCGCGGGCGTCACCCTGCTCAACCGCCGGGGCGGCGAGATCACGGCCACCTACCCCGAGCTGGCCGGGCTGGCCGAAGCCCTGGCGCCGCACACCGCCGTGCTCGACGGGGAGATGGTCACGTTCAACGAGAAGGGCCAGACCAGCTTCCAGCGGCTCCAACGGCGGATGCACGTCCGCCAGCCGACGGCCCGTCTGCTCGCCGAGACCCCGGTGTCGTTCGCCGTCTTCGACGTGCTCTGGCTCGACGGCGAGCTGCTCGTCGACCGCCCCCAGTCCGAGCGGCGGACGATCCTCGACGGCCTCGGGGTCAAGGGCCGGGCCTGGCAGACCGCCCCCGTCCTCGACGCCACGCCCGAGGAGCTGCTGGAGGCGTGCCGCCAGCTCGGGCTCGAGGGGTTCATGGCCAAACGGCTCGACGCGCCCTATCTCCCGGGCCGCCGGTCGACGGCGTGGTCGAAGATCAAGTGCGGTCGCCGGCGGGAGTTCGTGGTCGGCGGGTGGTCCACCGGAAGCGGCGCACGGGAGAGCAGCATCGGCTCCCTGGCTCTCGGCCTGTACGACGTGACGCCCGGGGAGGCCGAGGTGGAGGGACAGCCCCCGCGCCTCTTCTACGTGGGCCAAGCCGGCTCCGGTCTGAACGAGGACATGATCCGCCGGCTGACCCGCCTGTTCGCCGACATCGAGGTGTCGGCGCCCCCCTTCGTCAACCCGCCGAGAGCGCCGTTGCACTGGGTGCAGCCGATCCTCGTCGTCGAGGTCGCCTACACCGAGGTCACCGAGGCCGGAACCCTCCGGCAACCGTCGATCAAGGGGCTTCGGACCGACGTCATCGCCCAGGAGATCGTCCTCGACGACGAGTTCGAGGAGTGTCTCGACCTGTGACCGGGGCCACTCAGCCGGCGGCGGGGGAGTCGCCACCGCCCACCGGCTCGATGCCGAGGTCGCGCCAGGTGAGGAACGCCCGGTAGGGCACGCCCAGCTCGCCGAAGATGGCGGCCGTCGCCGGGCCCCGATCGACCATCGCCGTCACCCCCACCACCTCCGCCCCGCTCTCCACGACCGCCCGGTAGGCGTCGAGGATCGACCCGCCCCGGGTGACGACGTCGTCGACCACGAGGGCGCGGACGCCCGGCCCCAGGAGGGCGCCCTCGATCCGGCGCTTGGTGCCGTGGTCCTTCTCCGCCTTGCGGACGACGAACCACGACCGGCCCGAGGCCATCGCCACCGCGTGGGAGAAGTGGTCGGCGCCGAGGGTCAGGCCCCCGACGGCGTCGAAGTCCCAGCCCTCCTCCGCCGCCAGCCCGGCCAGGCCCTCGCCCGCCAGCGCCAGGTCGGGGCCGAGGGCGAAGGCCCGCTTGTTGTCGATGTAGTCCCGGCTCCAGTCGCCGGAGGCCAGCTGCACCGGCTGGTCCAGCTGGAGGTGGCCCTTGGCCAGGATGATCTCGACCAGCGCCGGCCTGAGCTCGGCGAGGGGGCGGGGCTTCACCGGGCGAATACTTCCATGGTCGCGCACCCGGCCCGCCCCACTCCGACCACTACGATCCGGCAGTCGAAAGGGGTCGGCCACGAGCGAGCAGCCCGGTCCTCCGCCGGCCGGCCCCATCCGGGTGCGCATCCCGGACGTGGTCGGGCAGAAGGCGGCCGCCCTGGTCGGCCGGGCCTGGGCGTTGGGCCAGGTCGCGGACTGGCTGGCGGCGCGGACCGAGCGCCTCTTCCTCCTCACCGGCGAGCCGGGATCGGGCAAGTCGGTGCTGGCCGCCTGGCTGGCGGGGGCGGGCCCGGCGCCGGCGGACGACGCCGAGGCCGCGGCCGCCCTGGAGCGGGTCCGCAGCTCGTGGTCGGCCGGTTGCTTCTGCATGACCCGGGGCCAGGACGGGGCCGGCATCACCCCCGCCTGGTTCGTGACCAGCCTGGCGCGGCAGCTGTCCGCCCGCCACCAGGCCTTCGCCGACGCCTTCCTCCAGGTGAACGCGCCCGAGCTGGTCCACGTGGAGGTGACGGCCAACCAGGGCACAGTCGTCGGGCACATCGGCGACCTCGACGTGAAGATCCCCGACGCCGGCGACCGCTACGCCCAGGGGGTGGTGGAGCCGCTCCGGGCGATGGCCGAGGCCCACCCCGACCAGACCTTCGCCATCCTCGTCGACGGGGTGGACGAGGCCTTCGGCGGACCGGAGCCGACGGTGGTCTCGCTCCTCGCCCGCTCCGGGAGCCTGCCCGGCAACGTCCGCTTCCTGGTGACCAGCCGCCACGAGCGCAGCCTGATCACAGCCTTGGAGGACGGCTTCGGGGGCGACGTCCGCCACCTCGACCTGTCGTCCGGCGACGGCGCCGCCCGCAACGAGGAGGACCTCCATCTCTTCGTGCAGGCTCGGCTGGCGGCTGTCGACCCGGCCGCGCCCGACACCGTGGTCGAGCAGCTGGCCCGGCAGGCGGGCGGGAACTTCCTGTTCATCGACTTCCTCCTCGACGAGCTGGCCCGGGGCACCCGCCACCTGACCGACACCGACGAGCTGCCCACCGGGCTGTTCGACCTGTACCGCCAGTATCTCCAGCGGATCGTCCCCGGCTTCGCCGAGCGCGACCGGGGCCCGGAGTGGGGCGACCACTACCAGCCCCTCCTGGGCAGCATCAGCGTGGCCCTGCCCGCCGCTCCCCCCGACCGCCTCCGGCGCTGGCTCGACTGGGACGACGACGACCTCAGCCGCTTCCTCCAGACGGTGGAGCAGGTCACCGAGTGGGAGCCCGGTCCGGGGGACGGCGATGACGGTGGCGGCGGGTGGCGCCTCTACCACCGGTCGATGGCGGACTTCCTGGGCACCCGGTACCTCGACGACCGGGGGACCGACAACCGCTTCTACGTGGCCCCGCCCCAGCGGCACGACGGCATCGTCCGCCACTACCAGCGGTCGCTGACCGAGCTGTGGGGCGGGGACTGGGCCAACTGCGACGACGGCTACTGCCTGCGCAACCTGGTCCGCCACATGTCGGCCAGCCTCCCCGCCCTCGAACGGCCGGCCGACCGGGCGGAACGGGTGGACGCCCTCCTCCGGGTGGTGCTCGATCCCGGCTTCGCGTCCCGCCAGCGGGAGGTGCCGGGCGGGGCGGCGGCCATGTACGACGACGTCCGCACCGCCATCGAGGCCGGGCTCGCTCCGCCGGTGGGGCTGCCCGGCGCGCCGGACTGGCTGGTGGGGCTGGTGGAGGCGCTGGCCGTCGCCCCCGAGGTCGAGCGGCGGGGCCTGGCCGCCGAGGCCCTGGCCCGGCTGGCGGCCAAGGACGCCTCCGCCGGCACCCGGCGGGCGCTCGACACCATGATCCGACTGCTGGCGACCGACTCGGCCGACGCCTGGAACGTGGCCCTCGAGACGGCGGCCTCGGCCCCCGGGGCGCTCGAGGTCTTCCGGCGGGCGGCCGCCGACGACCGGGAGGCGCTGCGCCAGACGGCCCTGCTCTACGCCTACCTCCAGTGGCGGCCGGACGATCCCGAATGCCTGCCGCCGCGGCTCTACGCCGACCTCGCACCGAGGGTGAACATCACCGGCCAGCTCCTCCACAAGGAGGACCGGCTGGTCCTGGACTTCCTGGCCGGCCTGTCGATCACCGTCTACGTCAACCACCCCGACCGGCCCGAGGTGGTGGCCCAGACGGCCGCCCTCTGGTACGACCTGCTCAAGAACCGGCTGAAGCTGCACCTGCTCAACCGGCGAGTGTTCGTGAAGCTGGCCACGCCGCTGGTGGCCCAGGTGTACTCCAAGCGCCTGCTCGACGCAGCCTTGTTCAGCGGGTTCCAGGAGGCGGGCGAGTTCTTCGCCGCCGACCGGGAGGCCATCAGCCGGGTGGTCCCCCTCGCCGACCCCGCGGCCGACGTGGCCGGTCGGGGCGACGACCTGGCCGCCCTGCTCCAGTCGCCGCTGGCCCTTTCCCGCATGGTCGGGGCGATGGTGCTCGCCATCCACGCCTTCCACGACCCGGCTGGGAGCGAACCGCTCGTCCGTAACCTGTTCGGGCGCCTCGACGGCCTCGGCCGGCGCTGGGCGCTGTGGTCGTTCTCCGTCCTGATCGAGAGGTCGCCCGAGGCGTGGGTCCCCCTGCTGGAGGACCTCACCCGGACCTTCGTCGAGGAGAACGGCGACGCCTTCCTGGCCGCCGACGGCGGCACCCGGGCCCCGTTCGACATCGACCTGCTCCCCCTGGGGCTGGCCTACGGCCGCCGGGGCGGTCCCATGAGCTCCTTCGGGACGCTGTTGGCGGGCGCCGAGCCGGGCGTGCTGGCCCGGGTGGTGCGGGGGCTGGCCGCGCCCGGGTTGTTCTTCCCCCAGGCGGTGCTGCAGACGATGCGGGAGGCCTGGCCCCGGCTTTCCGACCCCGCCCTGGAGGACAGCCTGGCCACCACCCTGGCCACCGTGCGGGTGTTGCACGCCGACGTCGTCGACCTGTTCCTGCGCGACGTCGGCCCGTCCGACCAGTTGCGGCGGCTGGTGGCCGAGCCGGGCGACATCGAGCTGGTGCGCCGCTGTGTGGTGTGGATCGGCTTCTACAACAACGGCGTCCACCAGGCCCTCTTCCACCCCCGGATGCGGGTGAAGCTGCTGCAGGGCATCCTCGGGGCCCTGGCCACGGCCAAGACCGACAAGGCCTTCGTCCGCCAGATCACGCCCGCCCCTATGGACATGGCCCGGGACGCCGACTACCACCTCGAACGGTGGACCGAGCCGTGACCGCATGGGCGCCCGTCGTGCGCCGCCACCGGCGGCTGCAGGCGGTGGCCCTGTTCGTGCGCCTGTCGGCCCTGGGGACGACGCTGGCCGTCGTGCTGCTGGGAGCGGCGTCGGTGGCGCCGTCGCTGCCGTGGCGTGGCGCCGCCGTCCTGGTGCTGGTGGCGGTGGGGAGCCACGTCTTCATCTACGTCCACAACGACGTCATCGACCTGCCCATCGACCGGGGGGAGCCGCGGCGGGCGACGAGCCCCCTGGTGCGGGGCGCCATCGGACCCCGGGCCGCGCTGGCCATCGCCCTGGGCGCGGTTCCCGTCACCCTGGCGGTGGCGGCCGTCGGGGGCGGCGGGCCCCGGGCGCTGGGTTCGCTGGCCGCCGCCCTCGGCCTCATGGCCGTCTACAACCTGCTGGGCAAGCGGACAGCCGTGCCCCCCGCGCTCGACGTCGTCCAGGGGCTGGCGTGGGGCGCCCTCCTGCTCTACGGCGCCGCCGCCCGAGGTCCGTGGACGGCGCTGACCTGGTGGTTGTTCGCCTTCTGGACCTGGTTCATCGTGCTCGCCAACGGCGTCCACGGTGGGCTCCGGGACGTGGCCAACGACTTCCATGCCGGCGCCCGCACCACCGCCATCGTCCTGGGCGCCCGGGCCACGCCCGACGGGTCCGTCGCCATCCCCCGGGCGATCGTCGTCTACGCCCGCACGCTCCACTGGGGGCTGGTCGCGCTCGCGGTCGGCGCCTGGGCGTTCGCCGGGCTGGGGTACGGCGGCATCGGTCGGGCGGTGACCCTGGTCGCCGTGCTGGCGTTGGGCTGGGCCGGCGGGCGGGCCCTGGCCGCCGCGGTCGGCGCCGGTGGCGACCCGGAGACGCTGCGGGTGGTGGGGACGCTGCACCTGCTCCTGCTGATGTCCCTGCCGGTGGCGCTCCTCCTGCCGTGGCTGCGGCCCGGGTTCCGGGCGGTGGTCGTCGTCGGCTTCGTGGCGCCCCTGGCCGCCCTCGGATGGATGCCCGACCTGGTGCGATGGGTGCGCCGGTGCCGCTGACCCGGTACCGCGACCTCGTCCTGCTCGCCGACCAGGTGAAGGAGCACGAGGGGCGGCTGGCGTCGTTCGTGGTGCGGGTCTTCTCCTCGCTCGCGGGGGAGGGCGAGCGGGCGGAGCGGGTGAAGGTCCCGGCCGACCTGGCCATCCGCGTCGGCTGGCTCGACCGGCGCCAGATCGACGCCGACCTCGGCGCCCAGATCGAGCTGGGGACGATCCTGGGCGGGCTCCTCCTGCCCCCGTACGCCCGGGGCTTGGTCCAGTCGAGCCTGGCCGCGCTGGCCGACGACGAGGGCCTCCGGGTGCGGCTGCGCCTGGATGACCGCCTGGCCGACGTCCCGTGGGAGCTGGCCTGGGTCGGGCGCCACGAGGGCGAGCCGAGCGCGGCCGGCTTCGTCGCCCTCGACCCCCGGGTCTCGATCGTCCGCCACCAGGCGGTGGCGACGGCGCTGCCTCACGACGCCACGGCCGCGGCCCCCGCCC
>Ga0105245_10005979_pt1 | contig 10697 bp, 11 predicted proteins | sample KBSM54metaG_FD_81523 | JGI IMG/M metagenome (GOLD analysis project Ga0105245, IMG submission 81523) | Miscanthus rhizosphere microbial communities from Kellogg Biological Station, Michigan, USA - KBS M5-4 metaG | ecosystem: Host-associated > Plants > Roots > Rhizosphere > Soil | place...
GACGGCCCCGGCGGGCCGACCGTCTTCATGGGCAGCATGACCGCCGGCGACCGCTACCAGCTCCCCGCCACCGCCCGGCAGCCGCTGATCCGTACCGGCCGGCCGCAGAATCTGCGGATCGCCGTCGGCACGCGCGACCTCGGTCCGCTGGCGCCGACGGAACAGGTGATCGACGGTGTCAGCCTTCGCCCCGAAGATCTCGCCGCCCGCGCTTCGGCGGCGCCGCCGCCCGCCACAGCGCCCGCGACCCCCCCGCTGACGGTGCCGTCGGCGCAATAGTTCGTCGCTTAACGCTGGCGACGGGGGCGCGCTTCCCATATCATGGGCGGCGAGCGGTATCTGGGGGGTAGCCATGCGTATTCATCTTCTCGGCCTGGTCCTGATCGCCTCGGTCGCGGTGCCGGCGCTGGCGCAGCGGCGCGACGAGCCGATCGACCGCCGCGTCGACCGGATCGAGCGCGAGCTGCGCGCGGTGCAGCGGCGCGTCTTCCCGGGCGGGCGCTTCGTGATGCCCGAAATTCCTCCCCAGACCAATGCCGCGCCCGGCGCCAACGTCTCGGGCGACGCCTTGTCGAGCCTGACCGCGCGGGTCGACGCGCTCGAGGCGCAGCTGCGCACCCTGACCGGCCAGATCGAGGAGGCCAATCACCGCGGCCGCGACTCCGAGGCCGAGCTTGCCCGGCTGCGGGCCGAGCTCGGCGTCCGGCTCGACCGGCTCGAGGCGCGGCCCGCCGCGGAGCCGCCCGCGGCGACACCGCCGCCGCGGACCCCGCCGCGGCCGCAACCGGCGGCGAGCGAGCCGGCCGCCCCGCCGACGCCGCCGGACAGCGCTGAAGAAGCCTATAATGCCGGCTTCCGGCTCTGGGACGCGCATCGCTACGCCGAGGCGGCGGCCGCGCTCGACGCGGCGGCGACGCGCTACCCCAACACGCGCTGGACCAGCTGGATGCGCAACCTCCAGGGCCGCGCCCAGCTCGACGACAACAAGCCGGCGACCGCCGCCCGCATCCTGCTCGCCAATTATCAGGACAATCCGCGCGGCGAGCGCGCCGCCGACAGCCTCTTCTATCTCGGCCAGGCGCTGACCCGCCTCAACCGCCGCGCCGAGGCCTGCCGCGTCTATGACGAGCTGGCGTCGGTCTATGCCAACATGCGCGCCGAGATCCGCCGCCGAATCCCCCAGGCGCGCACCGACGCGCGCTGCGAGGAGGCCGCCGCGAACTAGCGGGACATTCGGACCCTATGCAGGGCTAGCGCGTTGGCAGCGGTGACTCACAGGGGATTCGCGCATGCTTGCCTATCCGGCGAGGGTCGAGGCTGAAGGCGACGGCATGGTCATGCTGACCCTGCCCGATGTGCCCGAGCTCGTCGTCGTCGCGCGGCGCCGGCGCGAAGCGCTGGCCAAGGCGAGAAACGTGCTCGATTCGATCCTTGCCGGCTATGTCTGGCAGGAGCGGCCGCTGCCGGAGCCCTCGCGAATCGCCGGCGCCCCTCTCGTCAGCCCCGAGCTCTACCGCTTCCACTGACAAAAAAAGGGACGGGCGATGCCCGTCCCCTCTTTGCAGCCCGCTCCGCGCGCTAGCAGCGGCGGCCGCGGCCCGCCGGATCCGAATAGCGTCCGGTGTCCGAATCGGTGCACGAGCGACGGCGGCGGCGCACGCAGCGGCCGTTGCCGGCCGGATCGGCGTAGCGGCCGGTGTCGGCGTCGGTGCAGCCCGAGCGGCGCGGGCGGCGGATGCAACGGCCGTTGCCGGCCGGATCGGAATAGCGGCCCGTGTCGGAATCGGTGCAGCCGGTGCGCCGCGCCCGGCGGCGGCAGCGGCCGTTCCCGGGCGGATCGGAATAGCTGCCGCTGTCATTGTCGGTGCAGCCGGAGCCGCTTCCGCCACCGGGCGGGTCGGCGTTGGGCCCGGAATCGCTGTCCGACTGGACGAAGGCCTCGGCCGGATCGGCGGCGATGACGCCGATCGCTCCCGCGGCGGCGACGGTGCCGGCGACGGTGGCGAGGAATGAACGGCGGCTGAGTTTGCGTGTCGGTTTCATCGGCGACTCTTCCCCTTCGCTGCGACCAGTCAACGGTTAACACATTTCCGACGCTTGGGAAGCCAAAACGTTCCCGAAATGAAACCTTACCCGCTAACGCCGGCGGCAGCGCCGGCCGCGACCGGGCGAATCCGCCGTCGGGCCGCGGTCGCGGTCGCTGCAGGCGCCGCGGCCGCGGCCGCGCCCGGCCGGGTCGCTGCCGGCGCCGCTGTCGCCGTCGGTGATGCCGGTGCGGGGGCGGCCGTGGCCGGCGGCATCGGCATTGGGGCCGCTGTCGGAATCGCTCTCGCCCGTCGCGCAGCGGCCACGCCCGGCCGGATCGGAATTGGCGCCGCCGTCGCTGTCGGTGCAGCCGGTTTCGGGACGGCCATAGCCGGCCGGATCGGCCGGATCGCCGTCGCTGGTCCCGGTGCGGCCGCGGCCGTGGCCGGCGGGATCGCCCCGCGGGCCGCTGTCCGAATCGGTCTCCTGCGCGGCGGCGACCGTGGCCAGCGCCCCCGCCGCGGCGCCGGCGCCGGCGACTCGGGCGAGGAAGGATCGGCGGCTGACCTTGCGCATGACGCCGACGATAAGCAATTTCCCCGCTTCGCGCGAGACGGCTAGGATGGCGCGATGGACGAGCAGGCCGCCCGCTTCCGCGCCGACCTCGAAGCGCTGACCGGCGCCGCGCCGGAGCGGCTCGCCGTCGCGGTCTCCGGCGGGCCGGACAGCCTCGCGCTGCTGCTGCTCGCCCGCGCCGCCTATCCCGGCCGGGTCCACGCCGCCACCGTCGATCACGGCCTGCGCCGCGAGGGCGCGGCCGAGGCCGAGTTCGTGGCGGGCCTCTGCGGTCGGCTCGGCGTGCCGCACGCGACGTTCGCGGCGGGCATGACCGGCGGCTCGAACCTCCAGGCGGCGGCGCGCGCGCGGCGCTATGCCTTGCTCGGCCAATGGGCCCGCGAGATCGGCGCCGGCTGCCTCCTCACCGCGCATCATCTCGACGACCAGGCCGAGACGCTGGTGATGCGGTTGATGCGAGGGTCGGGCCTCGCCGGCCTTTCCGGGATCCGCGCCGTCAATCCGCCGGTGGTGCGGCCGTTGCTCGGCTGGCGGCGCGCCGAGCTGGCCGCGATCGTCGATGCGGCCGGCATCCGCCCGGTCGCCGACCCCAGCAATGAGGATGAGCGCTTCGATCGGGTACGCGTTCGCAGGCGCCTCGCCGGCGCGGACTGGCTCGATCCCGCTTCGCTCGCGCGGAGCGCGGCGGCGCTGGCCGAGGCCGAGGAGGCGCTCGAGTGGGCGGCCGAACGGCTGTGGCGCGAGCGCGCCGACGGCGCCACGCTCGATCCGACCGGCCTGCCGGCCGAGCTCAAGCGGCGGCTGGTGCTGAGGATGATCGCCGCGCTGGGCGGGTCGACCCCGCGCGGGGCCGAGCTCGGCCGGCTGCTCGCCACGCTCGAGCAGGGCGGCACGGCGACGCTGTCCGGAATCAGGTGCGCCGGCGGCGGTGCCGGAGGCAGCTGGCATTTCGCCCCCGCCCCGCCCCGCCGCCGCTGAGCCACGGGCCGCCTTTCACCCCGGAACGCCCCGCTGGCGCGTTTCGTTTTAGCGCCGGCATTCAACGCCTTGAGCGAAGGAGGAGTGACATGGCCCAGGACGAACGGGACGGCGGGCGCAGGCGCGGGCCGGGCTGGCGCGGCGACGAGGGCTTCGGCGGCGGCTGGGGCAATCAGGTGCCGCGGCCGCATCGGCTCGGCGACCGCAACTGGCGCGGCCAGAGCGACGATGCCGACGACGGCGCCGGCGGCTGGTTCGGCCCGGGCACTGCGGACGGCGATTATCTTTACGGCGACCCCGGCCGCTACCATGAGACCGGCGAACCGCGCTTCGGCCGCGCCGGCATCGGCGGCTTCGGCCATGACATCGGCACCGCCGGCATGGGCCGAAGCTCGGCGCGCGAATTCGCGATCGCCGACCCGCATTATGGCGATTGGCGCGACCGGCAGATGGCCGAGCTCGACCGCGACTATCACGAGTATCGCCGCGAGAAGCAGTTCCGGTTCGACCGCGATTTCGGCGACTGGCGCGAGAAGCGCGCGCGGCAGCGCCAGGCGGTCGAGCGGGTGAAGGAGCATATGGAGGTGATCGGGTCGGACGGCGGCCATGTCGGCACCGTCGACTGCACCCGCGGCGACCGCCTCATCCTCGCCAAGAGCGACGAGGCCGCGGGCGGCGTCCACCATTCGATCCCGTGCGGCTGGGTCGAGCGGGTCGACGACAAGGTCGTGCTCAACATCGACGCCGACGAGGCGCGCCGCCGCTGGCAGGACGAGAACCGGAGCCGCGCCCTGTTCGAGCGCGAGGATCCCGGCCGCCGCGGCCCCCATGTCCTCAACCGCAGCTTCGCGGGCACTTATCCCGACGAGGAATAGACGCCGGGCCTTTTGACTCCTTTCGTCATTCCCGCGAAAGCGGGCGTGACAAAGGAGGCATTATGACCACCAATCGCGCCTGGCATCTGATGTCGCGCCCGACCGGGCTGCCGACGATGGACAATTTCGCCCTCAAGGAGGCGCCGCTGCCCGCGCTCGAGGACGGCTGGGTTCGGGTCGACAATGCGTGGCTCTCGGTCGACCCCTATATGCGGGGGCGGATGAACGACGTGAAGAGCTACGTGCCGCCGTTCGCGCTCGGCGAGCCGATGCAGGGCGGCGCGGTCGGCAAGGTAGTGGAGAGCCGCTCGCCCGGCCTCAAGGAGGGCGACACCGTCTTCCACATGCAGGGCTGGCGCGAGGCCGCGGCCGGCCCGGCCGAAGCGTTCAACAAGGTGCCGCCGATCCCGGTCGAGGACCATCAATGGCTCGGCAATCTCGGCCTCACCGGCGCCACCGCCTATTTCGGCCTGCTCCGGGTCGCCGAGGCGAAGGAGGGCGACATCGTCTTCGTCTCGGCGGCGGCGGGCGCGGTCGGCTCGGCGGTGGTGCAGATCGCCAAGGCCAGGGGCATGACCGTGATCGGGTCGGCGGGCGGCGCCGAGAAATGCGAATGGGTGCGGTCGCTGGGTGCCGACGCCGCGCTCGACTACAAGTCCGGGCCGATCGTGAAGCTCCTGATGGACGCCGCGCCGAAGGGGATCGACGTCTATTTCGACAATGTCGGGGGCGACCATCTCGATGCCGCTTTCGCCGCCGCCCGCCAGAATGCCCGCTTCGCGATCTGCGGGATGATCGAGGACTATAATAAAGGCTCGAACCACGCCTTCCGCTACATCATGCGGATCATCCCGACCCGGCTGACGATGAAGGGCTTCATCTACACCGACCATCTCGCCGAAATGGGCGATTTCTACCGCGACATGGGCGGCTGGATCGCGGCCGGCAAGGTGACCTCGCGCGAGACGATTCGCGACGGCATCGAGGCGGCGCCGCAAGCCTTTCTCGACCTGTTCAGCGGCGGCAATACGGGCAAGATGCTGGTCCGCCTGTGATCGAAGGCGCCGAACCTCGCCGAATCCTCCGACCGTTCGGGCTGAGCCTGTCGAAGCCCATTCCTTCACTTCTTCCGTAAGAAGGAAGGCCCTTCGACAGGCTCAGGGCGAGCGAGTGTGAACTAGCCGAGTTGGTTGGCGCGCTTGCCGATCCGCTCGAGGTCCCCCACGAACCGCGCATATTCGGCCTCGCGATCGTCGCGCACCCGCAGCAGGAAGCTGGGATGGACGGTCACCCAGGCCTCGCCGCCTTCGGGCAGATCGTGCGCGCGCCCGCGCAGGGCCGAGATCGTCACCACCTTCCCGAACAAGGAGCGGGCCGCGGTCGCGCCGAGCGCCACGACGAGCGGCGGCCGGATCAGCGCCAGCTCCTGCCGCAGCCACCAGCGGCAGGCCGCGATCTCGCCGCCATTGGGCTTGTCGTGGATCCGCCTCTTGCCGCGGCGGACGAACTTGAAATGCTTGACCGCGTTGGTGACGTAGGTTCGCCCCCGGTCGATCCCGGCCTCGGCGAGCGCCCGATCGAAAATCTGCCCGGCCGGCCCGACGAACGGCCGTCCCGCCAAATCCTCCTGGTCCCCCGGCTGCTCGCCGACGAACAGGATGCGCGCATCGAGCGACCCCTCGCCGAACACCGTCTGGGTCGCGCATTTGTAAAGATCGCAGCGGGTGCAGTGACGCGCCTCGGCGCGCACCGCCTCCCAGGCCGTCAGCGCATTGTCGCCGGGTTTCGGCATGGTCGTTCAACGCCGATATCGCCGGGTCTTTCCACCGTTTTTCCGCATCCGTTTGCGCGGCGCGCGCGTTGACCAGGCCGCAGCAAGGGAGTTTCGCCATGCCCCGCACGCTCGAAGAATGGACCGTCCTGCCGCACGATCCGCCGGCGCTGGTGACCGACGACATTCTGACCGTGGTCGGCGAGATCGCGATGCCGCTGATGACGCTGCCGCGGCGGATGACGGTCGTTCGGCTGAAGGGCGGCCGGCTCGTCATCTTCAGCGCGATCGCGCTCGACGAGGCGGAAATGAAGCGGATCGAGGATTTTGGCGCGCCGTCCTTCCTGGTTGTGCCCAGCGACCATCACCGGATGGACGCGAAGATCTGGAAGCAACGCTATCCGGCGCTCGAGGTGATTGCCCCGCCGGGCGCGCGCGCGGCGGTCGAGCAGACGGTGCCGGTCGACTCGACCGCGGGCGCGTTCGGCGATCCCTCGGTGCGGCTGGTGATCGTGCCCGGCACCGGCGGGCGCGAAGCGGCGCTCGAAGTGCGGCGGCCGGGCGGGCTGACCCTGGTGATCAACGATGTGATCGGCAACATCACCGACGCGAAGGGCTTCGGCGGCTGGCTGCTGAAGCGGATGGGGTTCGCCGGCGAAGCGCCGCACCTGCCGGCGCCGGTCCGGCTCAGCCTGGTCGACGACAAGGAGGCGCTGCGCGGCCAATTCCTCGCCTGGGCGAACGATCCGGCGCTGCGCCGAATCCTCGTCTCGCACGGAGCGCCGATCGACGATCCGCGCGGCGCGCTCAAGGCGCTGGCGGAAGCGCTCGACTAAGCGAGGGCATGAGGTCTAAGCGGGCCGCCGCAACCGCAGGAGAGGTAGTCGCGTGAAGGGGATCAAGGCGGACAACAGGGCAACCGGGATCGCCGGCCTCGACGACGTGCTCGGCGGCGGTTTCGCGCCGGGTCGGGTCTATCTGCTCGAGGGCAGCCCCGGCACGGGCAAGACGACCATCGCCACCCAGCTCCTGATGGCCGGCGCCGCGGCCGGCCTGGGGACGCTCTACATCACCCTCTCCGAAACCGAAGAGGAGATGCGCGCCGCCGCCGCCGCGCACGGCTGGTCGCTGGAAGGCATCGAAATCTTCGAGCTGGTGCCGCCCGAAAGCCTGCTCGACCAGGACCAGCAGCAGAGCCTGCTTTATTCCTCCGACCTCGAACTCGGCGAAACCACCAAGGGCATTTTCGAGGCGTTCGAGCGGATCGGGCCCGATCTGGTGGTGCTCGACAGCCTCTCCGAAATCCGGCTGCTCGCGCAAAGCTCGCTGCGCTATCGCCGCCAGATCCTCGCGCTCAAACATTATTTCGCCAAGCATCGAGCGACCGTGCTGATGCTCGACGACCTCACCACCGATGCCGCCGACAAGACCGTCCACAGCGTCGCCCACGGCGTGGTCAGCCTCGAGGAGCTGGCGCGCGACTATGGCGGTGAGCGGCGGCGGCTGCGGGTCATCAAGTATCGCGGGCGGCGCTACCGCGGCGGCTATCACGATTTCGTGATCGAAACCGGCGGCGTTCGCGTCTTCCCGCGCCTCGTTTCGGCCGAGCACCGGACCGACTTCAAGCGCGACCTACTGCCCAGCGTCACGGAAGGGCTCAACGCGTTGCTCGGCGGCGGCGTCGAGCGCGGCTCCAGCGTTCTGATCCTCGGGCCGGCCGGCACCGGCAAGTCGCTGCTCGCGCTCAACTTCGTCGCCAGCGCCGCCGCACGCGGGGAGCGCTCGGCGATGTTCGCCTTCGATGAGGAGCTCGGGCTGCTGTTCGCGCGCGCCTTGGGGCTCGGCCTCGATCTGCAGGCCATGGTCGATGCCGGGACGCTGATCATCGAGCAGGTCGACGCCGCCGAGCTGACGCCCGGCGAGCTTTCCGCCCGGGTTCGGCACTGCGTCGAGGAGCATGGCGCCAAGACGATCGTGATCGACAGCCTCAACGGCTACCAGGCGGCGATGCCCGAGGAGAATGCCCTCATTCTCCATATGCACGAGCTGCTCCAATATCTGAACCGCCAGGGCGCGACGACCTTCCTCACCGTCGCCCAGCACGGGCTGGTCGGCGACATGAAGTCGCCCGTCGACGTCACCTATCTCGCCGACACCGTCATCCTGCTGCGCTATTTCGAGGCGAGCGGGCGGGTCAGGCGGGCGATGTCGATCGTCAAGAAGCGGACCGGCGCCCACGAGGACACGATCCGCGAATATAAGATCGGCTCGGACGGCATCACGGTCGGCCCGCCGCTGATCGAGTTCCAAGGCGTCTTGCGCGGTGTGCCGACGTTGGTGGGAGATGCCGCGAAGACGGAAGACGAGCGGCTTTGATCCCCGAATTTTCCGAGCGGGCGCTGATCCTGGCGCCCAACGGCCGGGACGCGCAGATCGCCGCCGCGATGCTCGCGGAAGCGGGCATCCGGCCGATCGTCTGCGCCGGGTTCGACGCGCTTGTCGCGGGGCTCACCGCCGGCGCCGGCTTCGCGTTGATCACCGAGGAGGCGCTGGCGGGCGCCGACCTGCACGCGCTCAGCGCCTGGATCGAAGCGCAGCCGGAATGGTCCGATTTCCCGTTCGTCCTGCTCACCCGGCGCGGCGGCGGGCTCGAACGCAACCCGGCGGCCGGCCGCTATCTCGGCACGCTCGGCAACGTCACCTTCCTCGAACGGCCGTTTCACCCCACCACCCTGGTCAGCCTCGCCCGATCGGCGCTGCGCGGCCGCCGCCGGCAATATGAGGCGCGGGCGCGATTGGCGGCGCTGCGCGAGCTGGCGGAATCGCTCGAGCGCCAGGTCGAGGAGCGTACCGCGGCGCTGAGCGCGAGCGAGGCGCGGCTGCGGGTGATCTTCGAAACCAACTACCAATATCAGGGCGTGATGGCGCCCGACGGCACGCTGCTCGACGCCAACCAGACGTCGCTGGACGGCATCAGGGCGAAGCGCGAGGACGTGATCGGCCGCAAGTTCTGGGAGACGCCCTGGTTCACCGCCACCCCGGGCATGCCCGACGCGGTGCGCGCGGCGGTGGCGGCGGTCGCCGCCGGGAAGACCATCCACCAGGAGTTGCTCGTCAAGCTGCCGGTCGGCTGGCGCTCGTTCGACTTCGGCATGCGGCCGGTCCGGGACGAGGGCGGCGCGGTGGTGGCGATCGTGCCGGAGGCGGTCGACATCACCGAGCGACGACAGGCTGAGGAAGCCCTCCGCCAATCGCAGAAGCTGGAGGCGATGGGCCAGCTCACCGGGGGTGTCGCGCATGATTTCAACAATCTGCTGACCCCGATCATCGGCGGCCTCGACATGCTCCAGCGCCACAATGTCGGCAACGAACGCGAGCGCCGGCTGATCGACGGCGCGCTCGAATCGGCCGAGCGGGCCAAGACGCTGGTGCAACGCCTGCTCGCCTTCGCCCGACGGCAGCCGCTGCAGCCCAGGCCCGTCGACGTCGGCGCGCTGGTCCACGACATGGGCAACCTCATCGCCAGCACGACCGGGCCGCAGATCAAGGTCGTCGCCGAGGCCGAAGACGCCCTGCCCCACGCCAGGGCCGACCCCAACCAGCTCGAAATGGCGCTGCTCAATCTGAGCGTGAACGCGCGCGACGCCATGCCCGACGGCGGCACGCTCAGGATCACTGTATCGTGCGAGACGCTCGGGCCGGGTCACCATGCCCAGCTCGCTCCCGGGGCCTATATTCGCCTGTCGGTCGCCGACACCGGCGTCGGCATGGCCCAGGACGTCATCGCCCGCGCCGTCGAGCCCTTCTTTTCGACCAAAGGCGTCGGCAAGGGCACCGGACTCGGCCTGTCCATGGTCCATGGCCTCGCCTCGCAGCTCGGCGGCGCGCTCACCATTTCCTCAAAGCCCGGCGTCGGCACGAACATCGAGCTGTGGCTGCCGGTCACCGAGGATCAGCAGCCGGCGGAAGAGGAGTCCGCGGGCGCCGTCGTGCCGGCCGGCGGCGAAGGAACCGTGCTGCTGGTCGACGACGAGGCGCTGGTCCGCGCCAGCACCGCCCACATGCTCGCCGAACTGGGCTATCGAGTCGTCGAGGCGGCGTCGGCCGAAGAGGCGCTGGGGCTCGTCGACGGCGGCGGCGCGTTCGACCTGCTGGTCACCGATCATTTGATGCCGGGAACGACCGGCGCCGACCTCGCCCGGGCGGTGCTGAGCCGGCGGGCGGCGCTGCCGGTGCTGATCATCTCGGGCTATGCCGACGCCGACGGCATCGCCCCCGATCTGCCGCGGCTGACCAAGCCGTTTCGGCAGAGCGAGCTGGCCGACAAGATCGTGGCGGTCACCGCGGCGTTGCCGTAGCTGTTCCAATTTTGTTCTTGATTTTGTCGCAACTGTTCGCTATATCGGGCGAACAGGCGGGCGAACGGAACCCTGACCGGGAACCGGTCGTTACGCCACCGCCGGACCGGTCGC
>Ga0105245_10005980_pt1 | contig 10696 bp, 11 predicted proteins | sample KBSM54metaG_FD_81523 | JGI IMG/M metagenome (GOLD analysis project Ga0105245, IMG submission 81523) | Miscanthus rhizosphere microbial communities from Kellogg Biological Station, Michigan, USA - KBS M5-4 metaG | ecosystem: Host-associated > Plants > Roots > Rhizosphere > Soil | place...
GCTCCATCCGCCGGAGCTGCCATGGACGTCTTTGCAGGTTTTCAGGGGCGCGTTCTCGCCGCCGTCCAGCAGCTCAAGCATGACGGCGTCGTGCCGCCTGAGGCGAGCATCGAGGCCATCACGCTCGAGCCTCCCAAGGATGCATCGCACGGCGACCTCGCAACCAATGCCGCCATGGTTCTCGCCAAGGTCACCGGCAAGCCGCCGCGCGCGTTGGCCGAGCGTCTCGCGCCACTCATTGCCGCCGACTCCTATGTCGACAGAGCCGAGGTCGCAGGCCCCGGCTTCGTGAATCTCACTCTGTCGCGCGCCTTTTGGCCGAGCGTGCTGCGCATGGTGCTCGAACAGGGCGAAAGCTATGGCCAGAGCGCGATCGGCAAAGGCGAGGCGATCAACGTGGAATATGTCTCCTCCAACCCGACCGGTCCGATGCATGTCGGCCATACCCGCGGGGCGGTATTTGGCGATGCTCTCGCCAATCTTCTCGCCTCCACCGGCTTTGCGGTGACGCGCGAATATTATGTCAATGACGCTGGCGCTCAGGTCGATGCGCTCGCCCGCTCCGCTTTCCTGCGCTACCGCGAGGCGCTCGGCGAGAAGATCGGCGAAATCCCCGAAGGCCTCTATCCCGGGGACTATCTAAAGCCCGTCGGCGAGAAGCTTGCCGCCCAGCACGGCAAGGATCTTCTTTCGATGCCCGAGGAGAAATGGCTGCCCATCGTGCGCGCTGCTGCGCTCGAAGCGATGCTCGCCATGATCGAGGACGACCTCTCTGCGCTCGGCATCCATCACGACGTCTTCTTCTCTGAACGGTCGCTCAGCGAAGGTGTATGCGACGAAATCGCGGAGACCATCAACGACCTCAAAGCGCGCGGCCTGATCTACAAGGGCCGGCTGCCGCCGCCCAAGGGCAAAGTCGACGAAGACTGGGAGGATCGCGAGCAGCTTCTGTTCCGCTCCACCGAGTTCGGCGACGACATGGACCGGCCCCTCGTGAAGTCGGACGGCACTTACGCCTATTTTGCCGGCGACATTGCGTATCACCGCGACAAGTTCCAGCGCGGCTTCAAGACCATGATCGACGTGTTCGGCGCCGACCACAGTGGACATGTCCGGCGCATGAAGGCTGCCGTTGCTGCGCTCACCGAAGGCGAGGCCACGCTCGACATCAAGATTTGCCAGCTGGTGCGCTTGTTTAGGGCCGGCGAGCCGGTCAAGATGTCGAAGCGGGCCGGGACGTTTGTAACGCTCCGGGAGGTCGTGGACGAGGTGGGGGCAGGCCCCGTCCGTTTCATGATGCTTTACCGGAAGAACGACGCGCCGCTCGATTTCGACTTCGCCAAAGTCACCGAGCAATCGCGCGATAACCCGGTGTTTTATGTCCAGTACGCCCATGCGCGGGCGAGTTCCGTTCTGCGTAACGTTCGGGAAGCTTTCCCCGATCTCGAGTTAGCGGAGGGGGCGTTGGCTGGAAGCAACCTAAACCGGCTGAGCGATGAGGCCGAGATCGTCCTGATCCGGAGGCTCGCGCAGTTTCCCCGGGTCGTCGAGGCCGCTTCAATTGCCCATGAGCCGCACCGTATTGCCTTCTATCTCTATGATCTTGCGGCGGACTTCCACGGCCTCTGGAACCGAGGCAAAGACTTGCCACAATTACGATTTATTTACGAGAATGACCGAGAGTTAACGCGTGCTCGTGTAGCCCTTGTAGCGGCCACGAAGCGTGTTTTGTCGTCAGGTTTGGGGATTCTCGGCGTTGAAGCCTTACAAGAGCTTCACTGAGACTGAACCGGGGCGGGGGGTGGTTTGAGGGAAGTACCATGTCCACGCGAGAAGACGGGCATGGCCGTAAGGCCGGTCCGAACCCGGGGTCACAGTCAGATTTCGCCAGCACAGCGAGTGTGGGAAAGGCTCCAAGCGCACAGACTTGGGGCAACAACGCGCTCAAAGCTCAACCGAGCGAGGTAAAACCTATGGCGCATGGAGGGGGAAGGCCGGGTCAGCCGGCTACGGGACAGCAGCCAATGTTTGGTGGCAGCAGTCCGATGTTTGCGCAGATGCCGAACTATACGCCGGTAACGCGCGGGAACGAGCAGCGTCAGCCGGCTCCGCAACCCACCCAGCCAAGCTTTTCTTCCTATACGCCGAGCCCGCCGGCGCCAAGCCAAGCGCCGTTGAATTACCAGAGCTCTTATCCGCAAGCACCAAGCCAGCCGAGCTATCCGGCTTCTGTCCCGTCCTATCAAAGCCCGCAACCGGCCGCTGCGCCCTCTTATCAGAGCTCGCAACCCTCTGCCGCTCCGGACTATTCACATCTGCAAACCGCGACACCGGGCTACCAGGCCTCCGATTTCCAGACGGCCTATCGCAATGCCAGTCAGCAGGTGCGCTCGCCGAGCTTCCAGGAAGTAGAGCCGGCGGCGCCCCAGAGCTTTTCCAACTCTGGCTATAACGGCGGTCAGGCCTTTCCGAGCCAATCCTTCAGAGACCAGAGTTTCATTGATGCAGGCTTCCCAGGCCGGAACGGCGCGGACGCAAGCTTCTCCGAGCAGGCCTTCTCGGATCAGAATTTCGCCGACGCGAACTTCGGGAACAACCAGAACTTCGGCAATCAGAGCTTCGCCGATGCGAGCTTCCCCGAGCCGAACTTCGATTCAAACTTCCAGGATGCGAGCTTCTCCGAGTCCTCATTCGATCCTCAAGAGCACGGTCCCGATTCGGACAGCGGCGGTTATGCCCAGGCGCAACCCCAGGTCGATCACGGCTTCAGCACGTTCACCGAGGAGCCTTCACACGATTACGGAATGCCCTCGCATTCGGGGGACGTTCCGCCGAGCGATCCTCGCCGCCAGTTGCAGGCCTTCGACGCACTTTACGATCAGCCGCCGCAGATAGCTCTCGGCTCGATGGAGACCCCGCACCGGCGCGCTCAGGACTTCTATGAAAGCGAGCGCGTGGATGCCGATTTTCTCGATGAGGGTCAGGTGCTTCCGCCACCTGGCGCCCGTTCCAAGCTAGGCTTTTCGATCAAGGGCCGCAGCGCCTTCATGGTCGGGAGCGCCCTGCTTGGCGCGATTGCGCTCGGCGGTGCCCTTGCCTTCGCCTACAAGCAGAGCGGCGGCGGCATTGGCGCAGGGGACCACCCTCCTGTCGTCACGGCCGATGCGCGGCCGGTCAAAGAGGCGCCCGACGATCCTGGCGGCAAGGATTTCCCCCACAAGAACAAGCTGATCTACGATCGGCTGCAGAACGGCGATGAGCCAGAGGCTGACCATCTCGTACCGCGCCAGGAGGACGTTGCCGTTCCTGCCTTGCCGCCTTCCACCGATACCGCCAGCGCGGCTGCACCGACTGATCTTGGCGCGCCGCCGACCACTCAAGCCGTGGATAGCTCGGCGCCTGCGACGGTCGCCGCCGTCGACGATCCGAATGCCGCCGACGGCGGTCCGCGTAAGGTGAAGACTATGGTCGTGCGCCCTGACGGCTCAGTCATGGCGCCGCCTGCCGGAGCCGCGCCTGCCGAGGCGCCGACCGACATGCAGCTTGCCGCTGCTAGCCCGGCTCCTGCTCAAGCTCCTGCCGCCGATGCGGCCGCGGCGCCTGCGCCGGTTGCTGCCGCCGCGGCTGCGGCTCCACAACAGGCCGCTGCGATGCCGGTTCCGGCAGCGAAGCCCAAGCCGGCGACACAGACCGCTTCGATCACGCCTGCTGCCACGCCGACCAAATATGTCGTCCAGGTCGGGTCGAAGAAGAACCAGACCGAGGCGCTCGCGAGCTTTGCTGACATGCAGCAGAAATATCCGACGCTGCTCGCCAGCTACCGGCCCATGGTGCAGAAGGCTGACCTAGGCGCCAAAGGCGTGTGGTACCGGTTGCGCATCGGCCCGATCGCCGACAAGGCGGCGGCCGCGAAGCTTTGCACGCAGCTGAAGTCGCAAGGCCTGCCTGACTGCCTGGTGACGGCGCAATAGAGAGCGGAACCGCACCGAGCGCCCTTGACCGGAAGGCGCGACGCACGTTACCCCGCGTCGTGGACTTCAAAGCCTTCATCTCAAGCTGCGCCGGGCTGAAGCTCAGCGACGAAGAGCGGCGTTTCTTCGCCGTGGAACGGCCCTGCGGTTTGATCCTGTTTGCACGGAACTGCGAGTCGCCTCAGCAGATCCGGGCACTCGTCCGCTCTTACCACGAGGCGGTCGAGAGCGACGACGCGTTGGTCCTCGTTGATCAGGAGGGAGGCCGCGTTCAGCGGCTTCGCCCTCCGCATTGGCGGAACATGCCACCCGCCCGCTGCTATGGCCTGCTCTATGAGACCGACCAGGAGATGGCGAAGAAGGCCGCCTTCGCTGGAACGCGGCTAATGGCGCAGGAGCTCCACGACTGTGGCATTACCGTCGATTGCACGCCCGTCCTCGACGTGCCCGAGAGAGGCGCGCACGAAATCATCGGCGATCGCGCCTTTTCGACCAATCCCGAGGCGGTGATCGCGCTTGGACGCGCGGTAATGGAAGGGTGTCTCGCCGGCGGCGTTCTGCCGGTGATCAAGCACGTGCCCGGCCACGGGCGGGCGAAGGCCGATAGCCATCTTGCGCTCCCGCGCATCGACGCCTCAGCGGCAGAGCTCGAAGCCGTCGATTTCCGCCCTTTCCAGGCGCTTCGCGAAGCGCCGCTTGCCATGACGGCCCATGTCCTGCTGACGGCCTTCGATGCTGCGCGACCTTCGAGCGCGTCGGCAGTTATAATCAGGAAAGTGATTCGTGATTTCATCGGGTTGACCGGTTTTCTGATGAGCGACGACATCGGCATGAAAGCCCTTGGTGGCCCCTTCGCTGAGCGCGCCCGTGCAGTGATCGAGGCGGGCTGCGATGTCGCGCTCCATTGCAGCGGCGACTTCAAGGAGATGGTCGAGGTAGCGGGCGCGGTGCCGCCGCTCGAGGGACTTGCCGCCGAGCGCTTTGCGCGCGCACTAAGCCTCTTCCATAAGCCGCAGCCCTTCGATGAAGCCGAAGCCATGGCGCTCGTCACCGAGGCGGCAGGCACGAGGGTGGCATGAGCGCGCGCGAGACGCCGATGAGCGAAGAGCCAGGCGGGCCGGATATGATCTCCGATTGGGAGGACGAGGACCCGCGGCTCGAGGCGGGGCCTGGTGACACGCTGGTGGTCGATGTCGAGGGCTTCGAAGGCCCGCTCGATCTTCTGCTCGCGCTCGCCCGCACGCAAAAGGTCGACCTCGCCAAGATCTCCGTGCTCGCGCTCGCCCAGCAATATCTCGACTTCATCGCCGAGGCGCGCCGCCTGCGTCTTGAGGTCGCCGCCGACTATCTCGTCATGGCGGCCTGGCTCGCTTTTCTCAAATCGAAGCTCCTGCTTCCGGCTGAGAAGGACGAGGAAGGTGAGCCCACCGGGGCCGAGCTTGCCGCGCTCCTCGCCTTCAGGCTGAAGCGCCTGCATGCCATGCGTGAAGTCTCGGCGCAGCTCATGACGCGCAAGCGGCTCGGCCGCGACGTGTTCGCGCGCGGGACTCCAGAGCCCATCCGCATCACCCGCAAGAGCATCTACGAGGCTAATGTCTACGACCTGCTCAAGGCCTATTCGCAGCAGCGGCAACGCACCGCAATCCGCACCTGGCAAATCAGGCAGCGCACGGTGTGGTCGTTGAAAGAGGCGCGCGCCGAGCTTGAGCGTCTGCTCGGTATCGCTTGCGACTGGGCTCCGCTCGACCAACTTCTCGCCGAGTTTCTGGTCGAGCCCGAGCTGAGAAAAACCGCGCTTGCGTCGAGTTTCACGGCGACGCTTGAGATGACGCGCGAAGGCGCGCTCGAAATCCGGCAAGCGAAGTCGTTTGCGCCGCTCTTGATCCGCCGGCGCATGCGGGTCGCTTGAGATGAGGCCTAGCGAGGAACAGCTAAGGGGGAGGGAATGACAGCGAACCAATTGAGTAGGGTACCGGTCATGACGGAAGACGAGACGGAGCGCGAGCGCGGCGGCCCGCGGCTTCTCTTGCCGCTTCCCTCCAATGTCATCGCGCTGCAGTCGACCGACCGGCGGGAGAAGCTGCGCATCGTCGAGGCGCTGCTGTTCGCGGCCTCAGAGCCGCTCGACGAGGCGGCGCTCGCCCAGCATTTCGTCGAGGGCGAGGACATGATCGCGCTGCTCGAGGAGCTGCAGAGCCTCTATGCCGCGCGCGGCGTCAATTTGGTGAAGGTCGCCGGCAAATGGGCATTCCGCACCGCGGATGATCTCTCCTTCCTGCTTGAGAAGCAGGCAGTCGAGCAGCGCCGCCTGTCGCGGGCTGCGCTTGAGACGCTTGCCATCATCGCCTATCACCAGCCGGTCACCCGCGCCGAAATCGAGGAGATCAGAGGCGTTAGCACGTCCTCAGGCACCATCGATATTCTGCTCGAAACCGGCTGGATCAAGTTGCGCGGACGCCGTCGCGCGCCGGGACGCCCGGTCACCTACGGCACCACGGCGAGCTTCCTCGAGCACTTCGGCTTCGACCAGATCCAGGACCTGCCGGGGCTAAACGAGCTCAAGGGCGCGGGCCTGCTCGATTCGAACCTGCCACCCGGCTTCTCCATGCCCAATCCCAATGACGCTCTCGACCTCCGCGAGGACGAGGAGCCTTTGGAGGACGAGCCGCTTGCGGCAGAGCCTCTCGCCGAGGACGAAGGCAGTGGCGAGCCCGCCTGACTAGGGGGCGACCTCCGGCAGCGTCTTGTCCCTCCAATAGTCGTGGGCGAGCTTGAGATTTTGCTCGTGCACCTCCCGGTAGGGCTCGAAGGGCCTGATCCAGCCCTTCGCCGCCGAGTGGGCGAGATAGTCTTCCATCGAGCCGTCCAGATAGTTGGCATCGTGGGCTCTCGACAGCATCTGGGTGATGTAATCCACGGTCGCATCGATCAAGGTCTTGTCGTATCCGCCTGCTCTGATGATGTCCGGGTCGCCGTGATCGGGAAGGATCTTGGCGATATCCCAACCTTTCATCTCTTTGAGCTGCCTCAAATGCTCGGCGAGATTCTGCACCTCGATCATGTAGGTTAGCGGATCTTCGAGCGTATCGCCCGCGAGCAGGAACTTGTCACGCGGCAGATAGACGACGCAGCCATCGATACTGTGGATGTTCATGCGGCGGAGCTCGAGCTCAATTTCTCCCACGCGGAGCTCCAGGTGGTTGTCGAACACGATGTTGGGCAATATCAGCGGCGCGATGGGCGGCGTCCCCCAGACCTTGCCCGCTTCGATGTCGGCCTTGTGCCTCAGAAGCGCGTCGCGCGTGAGCGACGTGGCGATGATGTCGCCGTCGTCGAATACCGCGTTGCCGGCGATGTGATCGAGGTGCCAATGGCTAAGGACCGCGGTGAATTTCCGAATCCCCAATTGTTCGAGATAGCTGCGCACGAATTCCGCATGGGCCACGCTGGCGAAGGTATCGTAGACAACGGCCTCCGCGCCGCTGTGGATGGCGTACATGGCTGTGCCGAGCTTTAACGCGGAATCGTCGAGCCAATTCCGCTCCTTGAGATGGCGCTCCGACTGATCCCGGCCGGCGTAGAAGGAGATCAGGTAGTCATTGTGATGATGGACTCTGATCTGATGTGAGGCGTGGTCTTGGTCATCGCTTGCGCTTATCCCTCGATGGCAGGGTTTGAGTGTCGGCGAACAAGACGCTGGCGGCAATTTCCTACGCCATTTGGCTTTCGTCGGTCCGGTCCGGCCTCGGTTGACGGCTCGGGGTTGCGCCGAACACGTTTCACCGCCTAGATCAGCGCGATGTTCGAAGCCCTGAAAGCGCGCGGCCGCGCCCTGACCAACGGCAAAGCGCGGCGCACTGGCGCGGGACGCGGCAAGGCCGCGGTCAGCTTCGCCGCGCGGCTCACCTTCGACGACCTGTCGCGCCGCTATGGCGCGACGCTCGCGCTCGACCATGTGAGCCTCGACATCGCGCCAGGCGAAATCCTCTGCCTGCTCGGGTCTTCTGGCTGCGGCAAGACCACATTGCTCAGGATTGCGGCTGGCGTCGAGCGGCCAAGCGCAGGCCGCGTTCTTCTCGACGAGCAGGAGGTGGGGGGGGGCCTGAGCGCTTCGTTCCGCCGGAGAAGCGGGGCGTCGGGCTGATGTTCCAGGACTTCGCGCTCTTTCCCCATCTCTCGATCCTCGACAATGTCGCCTTCGGGCTGAGGTCGCTTACTCGCCGCGAAGCCAAGGCCGAGGCTCATGCGGCGCTGGATCGCGTCGGCCTCGCCCACTATGCCAACGAATATCCGCATATCCTCTCCGGCGGCGAGCAGCAGCGCGTGGCGCTCGCCCGCGCCATCGCGCCCCGCCCGAGCGTGCTTCTGATGGACGAGCCGTTCTCGGGTCTCGACCCGCGGCTTCGCGAAAAAATGCGCGAGGAGACGCTCGCCATCCTGCATGAGACGCGTGCCACCTCGATCGTCGTTACCCACGACGCCGAGGAGGCGATGCGCATGGGCGACCGCGTGGCGCTGATGCGGGCAGGGCGTATCGTACAGACCGGCGATGCGCTTGACCTCTACCGCGCGCCCAAGGATATCCTCGCCGCGCGCACCTTCTCTGACCTGAACGAGCTTCCCGCCCGCGTGGAGCAAGGGAGTGCCGCCACTCCACTCGGCCGCTTCTTGGCCAACGGCCTGCCCGATGGCGCCGACGCCATCGTTTGCGTGCGCCAGCGCGGCGTGCGGTTGCTCGGCGCCGGGCAGCCCGGCCCGCGTGCTCGACGCCCGCTTCCTGGGCGACATCGCCCTGGTCGAGCTTGCCGTGCAGGGGCTGGACGCCCCGATCCTTGCCCGCGTGCGGGAGGCAGACGTTCCGCCGCAAGGCGCGGAGATCGGCGTTTCCATCGATGCCGGCGCGGTGCTGGTCTTCGAGGCGGAGAACGGCGAGCGGCCCCTTCACAATAACCCCGGAGCGCGGCTTGCGACCGGGCTGCCTTTGCTGCCATAGTGCTGCTGAATTCTAGCCGCGCGAGGCGAGCCCTCGCGCTGGAGAACCGTCAAATGGGATTGAGCTGGTCGCATATCCTGATCGTGCTCGTGCTGTTCGTGCTTCTGTTCGGGCGCGGCAAGATCTCCGAGCTGATGGGCGACGTCGCGCAAGGGATCAAGAGCTTCAAGAAGGGCATGGCCGAGGACGAGGAGAAGCCGGCCGAGCCTGCCAAGCCCGAGCCCAAGGTCATCGAGCACAAGGCGGAAGTCGGAGCCCGCCCGGCCAAGACCCCTGCGAGAGCCAAGGCCACGCGCACCCGGAAATCGGGCTGATACGAAGGGCGGTCATTGACCGCCTGGCGCTTCCGAAATCGCGCGCGTAAATCACGACTATGTTCGACATCGGTTGGTCGGAGCTTCTTGTTATCGCCGTGGTGGCGATCGTGGTGGTGGGTCCAAAGGACCTGCCGCGGCTGATGCGCAGCTTCGGCCACTATGCCGGCAAGCTCAGGCGCGCCGCTTCCGACTTCCAGAGCCAGTTCGAAGAGGCCATGCGCGAAAGCGAGATTGACGAGGTGCGTAAAGCGATCGACAGCGTGCGCGAGAATACGCCCTCGGTCGACCTCAAGGCTCCCATCGACAAGCCGGTGATGCTGCCGAAGCCGACCCCGCAGCCTTCAGTTCCCAATGCTCAATCGGCCGGGGCTGCCGCGACCGTTCCCGAGACCAAACCGAAGCCCGCGCCGCGCAAGAAGCGGGCCTCCGCCAAGCCTAAGACGCCGCGCGCAAAGCGCGTCAAGAAAACCGCGGAGCCGGGCCCATGACCCACGAGGACATCGAGGCCACCAAGGCGCCTTTGATCGAGCATCTGATCGAGCTGCGCCGCCGCCTGATCTGGTCGCTGCTCGCGATCTTCGTCGCCTTTCTCGTGTGCTACTGGTTCGCCAAGCCGATCTATAACCTACTGCTGTTTCCCTATCGGCTCGCCGCGGGCACCGACGCGCCGATCGAGATGATCTACACCGCGCCACAGGAATTCTTCTTCACCCAGGTCAAGCTCGCTCTATTCGGCGCGATCTTCATCGCCTTCCCGGTGATCGCCTCCCAGATCTACATGTTCGTGGCGCCGGGCCTTTACCGCAGCGAGCGCCAGGCGTTTCTCCCGTTCCTCATCGCGACACCGATCCTGTTCCTCGCCGGCGCTGCGCTCGTCTATTTCGTCGCCATGCCGCTCGCCATGAAATTCTTCCTGTCGATGCAGCAGACCGGCGATACCCAGGTTCAGATTCATCTCACCGCGCGGGTGAGCGAATATCTCTCGCTGATCATGACGCTGATCCTGGGCTTTGGCATCTGCTTCCAACTGCCGGTTCTGCTCACTCTGCTCGCGCGCACAGGGCTGATCACCGCCGACCAGCTCAAGGCGAAGCGCCGCTATGCGATCCTCGGCGTGTTCGTCGTCGCCGCCGTGCTCACCCCGCCCGACCCGATCAGCCAGATCGCTCTCGCCTTGCCCACCGTGCTGCTCTACGAGCTCTCGATCTATGCGGTGAAGCTCGCCGAGAAGAAGCGCGCTTCGGCCTCCGCGGCTCAATCGGTCGGCAAACCCGCCTAACGGTGAGGCGGGGGCCCCCCATGGGCCAACCCGCCTCGCCGCTTATTCTTTGACTTTGGGCTCGCGCGTCAGCGTCGCGTTACGATCGCTCCGGGTCCGTGCTCGAGCGAGGACGACCAGAGCGCCAGAATCACCA
>Ga0105245_10005981_pt1 | contig 10694 bp, 8 predicted proteins | sample KBSM54metaG_FD_81523 | JGI IMG/M metagenome (GOLD analysis project Ga0105245, IMG submission 81523) | Miscanthus rhizosphere microbial communities from Kellogg Biological Station, Michigan, USA - KBS M5-4 metaG | ecosystem: Host-associated > Plants > Roots > Rhizosphere > Soil | place: Michigan...
CGCTCGAAGTGGAGACGCTGCAGCACTTGGGCGTCGGTGAGCATAGTCTGATTGCGAAAGGCAAACTGCGTGGGCGTGCGCTGCCCCAGTGCAATGTGAGAGAGTTCGTCCGCCAGCACCAGAGCCAGACTGGCTTCGTCGGGCAGGACATCTATGAGCCCGCGGCTGATCACGATGGTCTGGCCGATGGAAAATGTCTCCAGGGGCGTGGTCAGCAGCACCCGGCAGTGCGCTTCGATATTCAAGTTCGCTGAGACGATCAGGTTATTGACGATGGTGTTGAGGAGATCATCCACGGGTCCGGGTGGAGCTACCAGACCGCTTTTTTCGAGACGCGCCACGACGTTGTCTTCCGCTTGGCGTTCCCAGGAGCGTTGGCTCTCGAGGGGCGAGAGGTCCTTCGAGGCAGTTTGATCCTTGACCTCGGGACTGGTCTCGATCAAGATCTGGGTAAGTTCGTCCCACTTGTCTCCCGTGACCGCGGCGGCGTAACCCCAAATGCGCGTCTGCGCCTTGAAGCGTGGGACCGCGGTATGACCATCCACGGAGGAGCCTTGCTCTTCGACGTAAATCTGGGATGGTATCCACTGGCTGGACAGGACGTTCACCCGCCAGCTATCGAACTCGAAATAACGAGCCAGGGGCGCGTTCCGGGCCGGAATTGCCGAGGAGTACGTTCCGTTGGATCGGACAATGGAATTCCCGGCGTCCTCTACCCAGATCCGGCCCACGAAGCGGGCGGATTCATTCCTGAGCGGCGCCACGTCGAACACCAGGCAACGAACGTCGCCCAAAAACTCACGGCGGACAAATTCGAAGCTGTAGGTTTGCCGGTTGAAATCGTGCAGGTCGGGAAAGGCCATCTGCGCGAAGCCGCGCGGCATGAAAACCATGGGCTGATTCTTCGCTCCGGTACGGAACGGCAGCCACGACAGGTTAGTCTTGAGCACTGCGTCGGTCCGCTCAATCAGGGGCGTATATTCCATGGACGAGCCGATCTTGATCTGCCCGAGAAAGTAGTGGTCCTTGATGGGGTGAGCGTCAGCGGCGGCTGTCTCCGGCATTTCCTGGATGTAGGTCTCGACCATGGGAGTGTGGAGTTGAATCAGGCTGATCAAGGCGCTCTCGCGCTCGACGATGCGATCGAGCAAACGGTCCGCTGCCGAGGCAGAATCCTCGGCCGCGAGCGGGAAGGCGAGCAGCAGTAGCAGCAGTAACAAAGTGACAGGAACTTTCATGGCGTTTCTTCAATAGGCCAGTTGGAAGACGATGTGGACCACGGCCGTCGAATCGGCGGCGGTATCGCCGCGCTTAGCCGGGCGAAACTGGATCGTGCGCGCGGCCGTGATCGCGTTCTCGTCCAGCCCGTGGCCCAGACCCTGGATCATGCGCAACACGCGAGTCTCGCCGGATGCGGAGAACAAAACTTCGAGCAACACCTCGCCTTCGATCTTTAGGCGCCGGGCCTCGTCGGTGTACGCCGGACGGGGCTTTGAGAGAATTTCGGCGGAGGAGGAAATCGGTGTGTCGGACGCCTTGCTGGAGCGGGGACCTGCTACGGCTATGCCGGCGTCGCCGAAATTCCCTGTCGTGATCTCCCGGTGAGCCACTGCCTGATTCGACGGGTTGGTCGCGTCAAAGGCTCCGGTGGCGACTACTAAGCGCCGCACCGGCGGAGGCGGCGGAAGCTCGATAAACGGCGGGACGGAATACGCCGCGCGAACATCGGGGGATGGAATGATTGGCGGATCGGGAATGACCAGGTTCCACCGCGGAGGCGCAGGTTGCTGTAGCCGATCGGGAAGACGGAACGTTCGCGTTGCGGTAGGTGAGGGACGCACAGGAGGAACGTGTGGCGGAAGCTTTACGAGCATCGGGCCATGGTATGGCGAGGCAATCGCGGTTGCACGCGCGAAGTGTGCGCTTGGCCGTTCCGGAGCGCGGATCGTCAACAACAGTGCAATCCCCAAAGCATGCAGCACGAGGCTGGCGAGCAGGGTTCGCCTCACTTAAGACGCTCGGCAAACGCGGCCAGGCGGTCGCGATCCGCCGGGTCGTGGCAGGCGGCCAGCAGACCCGCGATCTCCCGCGCCACATCGAGACGGTGTGTGTTGATAAGCAGGTCTAAATAAGCGCGGAGCAGAGGTGCCCCGCCTCCCAGACGTGTAGCGACTCGTTGTGGAGATGTCTCGAGAGCGTCGGCCAGCCGCAGCAATGGACGGTAATCGTCAAAGGTGAGTCGCGCCGCCCGCTCCGCCCAGGGCCAGAATTTCGCCGAGTCGCCCCGGCGGAAATAGAAATTGGTTAGCGTCCAGGCAGGAAGGTACAGATGATCGACGTGTGCCGCCTGGAGCAGGTCCGTTTCCGCTTCTGACGGATTCCCGTCCGCCTCTGCGTTCAGCCCCAATTGAATCCAGGCTGACGATAGCCGAGGATTTAGAGTTACGGCGGCCAGTAACTCCTCCCGGGAAGATTCGAAGCGGGCCAGGTTTACCGCTTGAACCCACATTGACGCGCGCCGCGCTGAGGATGGCTCCAGCCGGGAATCCACCTCCGTAACCGCGAGTCGGATCGTCAGGCAGAATGCGGATCCAAAGAACAACAGCAGAATCTCGCGTGCAAATATCATGTGCGCGAAATCAGCGACTTATTGGGGGAGGCCCGGGTGGAGTTCCTGGCGGCCGTCCTGGTGGTTGTCCAGGCGGTGTTATTGGCGGGGTTACCGGCGGCCGTCCTGGTGGTTGACCTGGCGGGCTTGGTGGAGCGGCTGCGGGAGTGGACTGGGATTGACCGGGCAGTGCGCCGCTGGCGGCGAGTCCACCCAACGTCGCCGACGCCGCGACGCCTCCGAGGATGGCGACAGTCGTAGCGCCGATTCCAGCGCGCGAGCCTGCTCCTCCGGCTCCTGCGGCCAGCGCACTTCCGCCCGCCGAGCCAACCGCTATAGCCTGCACCTGGGCAGCGATAATTACGTGGGACGCTCCCGCGGCGGGTGTCGCACTCGCGTTCAGGGTGCCGCTCACTTGTACCACGTGTCCGACATGCGCCGACAGACCCTTGCCCGTAATGTCCACCTTCACGTGAGTGACCTGGTCCGTCAGCAGAAAATGTCCGCCCTGCTGAGTCAGAGTGCCCGTGATATGCGTCACGGCGGCGGCAACGTGGGCCCGTGGCTCCAACGCCAGAGCCGAGCCCGCTGCGACGTTCGCCACCAGCACCCCGCGCGCGTTGACCACGCGGAAGGATCCGGTCAGCGCCGCGACACGTACCTGCTTCGTTCCCAGCATTCCGATCCGGCCGGTGGAAGTTTCACCGTCCGGGCGAATGCGCAAGCCCAGCGCTTCCACGTCAAACCCGAATCCGCGCTGAAGGAGAGCCTCGCCCTTTTCCAAGAGGATACGGTCGCGGTAGAGCGTCCCGCGCGAATCCGCGCTGAGGGACAAACGAGCGCCGCCCGCAAGCCGCACGGACAAATTGCCGAACCCGTTCTCGATCACCGCCCCTTCCGTGAGCGTTCCGTTCGCCACGACGGTATCGCCGTTCAGGCGAAAGGAACCGCTGGCGGTGACTGTGCCAATCACCGGCGGTGCGGCCACCGCCATGCCCAGCGCCAAATTCAAGGCGCCCAAAATCTGTAGTGTGAATCTTTTCACTCCGGTCTCCCTTCGCGATCTAATGTCCCAGCTAAAATAAACAGCCACGCGGCCACTCCTAGGCGCGCGAACGGATAGTCCACCAGCGCATGTATGAAGAGGGCCGGCACGCCGATTCCCCAAATCGAGCGAAGCGCCGGACGAAACGTCGCCATCGCCAGCAGCATCCACGCCGCGGCGTAGGGCCAGCCGCCATCGGTGGCCCATTCGAGCCAGTCGTTGTGCGCATGTTCGACCACCGCACCGGGATCGAACTGGGCGAACTCCGGGTACGCGGTGGCGAAGTTTCCCAGACCGTATCCGCTCCACGGCCGGGCTTCGATCATCTGTAGGGAGGCTGCGAAGATTTCCCGCCGGTCGCGGAACGGGTCGGAGTCCTGCAGACGGCCGATCAGCACCTCGCCGCCCGCCAGCGCTGCCAGAGCCATCGCTCCTACCGCAAATAGAGGAATGAGGCGACGCCAGGCCGGGGGCCGGACGAGGGCAAATACCAGCGCCGCTTCGAGAATCAGCAACACCGCGCCTGCTCGCGATGCAGACGCCAGACCGGCAGCCAGCATTGCCGCGCTCATCACCAGATAGAGAGTGCCGCGGCGCGCGCGATACGTTCTACACCCCAGCCAGAGGCTCACCGGAAACGCCAATTCCAGAAACTGTGCGAAATTGTTGCGGCTCAGAAACGGGCCCCAGACATCGGGATAAGGACTTGCAAATAACCACAAGATCTTCCCCGGGGACGTGTAGTAGGCCACTACGCTGGCGATGCTCAGCAAGAACCCGAACCACGCCAGCCATCGCAACAATCGGTCTCGCGCGGCGACTTGTGCAAAGACCACGGAAGCCACCAGCGCCGTCGCCCCTAAGGCCGCGACCCGCAGCGACGCGTTTAACGTGGCGTAACGATACACGGTCGCCCCCATCGCAAGCTGCCCGAATCCCCAGACGGCAAGCACAGCCGCAGCCGCCAGCGTTGGCCCGATGTGAACGTTGCTCCGTAGCGTCACCCAACCCGCCAGCAAGAAGATGCCGCACTCGTAGGTCCATTCTGTGAACGGGTCGGCGCTCCAGATCGCGAGCGTCGCCGAGCAAGCGAGCGCCAGCAGGATCAGTGGCGCCCCTGTGGAATTTCGGCGGCCTAATCCTAAAAAGGAGAGGAGTAGTACGAAGTCGTGATTAGTTGGGCTATTGATCGATCTTATCGCCAGCTTTTTGGTCATTACACAGTGAAACAGAATTGTCTGAGACAACTCGCAGCGGGCCTGGTGCTCGTCTGCTCAACGGCCACGGCCCTTTCGGTGCAATCCGCTAAGCCAGTACGTTAGACCCTGGCCCGCTAACCTTACGCACCCACCGCGTGATTCATACGCATCCGTGCGCCGCGCAGTGCCACCACGCTTGGCATGTAACTCGGAATCATCCACTGGAGGCAAGCGATGGCTTGCGCCGTGTCTCGTTCACTCGCCGCCCGTTCCAGTTCGTCGAGTTTCCTGCACATCATCCGCGGCGGAGCAGGCCCGGCGAAAACGCGGATCTGATTGTGCGGCGTGGTGGAAGTGTGCTCCTCCACCGCTCTCACCTCCTCATGTAGCTTTTCCCCCGGCCGGGTTCCCGAAAACACGATGGGGATGTCAATATCCGGCCGCAATCCGCTGAGTTCGATCATTCTCCGCGCTAAATCCAGAATGCGTACCGGCTCTCCCATCTCCAGGACGAAGATTTCTCCGCCTCTCCCCATCGCCGCGGATTGCAGCACCAGTTCCGCGGCCTCCGGGATGGTCATGAAATAGCGCTGCATCTCCGGATGCGTCACGGTCACCGGCCCCCCCGCATCGATCTGACGGCGGAAATTAGGGATCACACTTCCGCTCGATTCCATCACGTTGCCAAAGCGCACAGCCAGGAAACGCGTGAGGCCCTCCGGTTCAGCCTGGCAGATCATCTCGGCGACGCGCTTGGTCGCGCCCATGACGCCCACGGGATGCACGGCTTTGTCCGAACTGACCAGCACGAACTCGTCGGCGCGGTGCTCGGACGCAGCCCGCGCCAGATTGCGCGTGCCCAGTACATTGTTTTCCACCGCCTCGAACAGGTGTGCCTCCATCAGCGGCACGTGCTTATATGCCGCCGCGTGATACACCGACTGTGGTTGCTCTTCCTGAAACAGCTCATCCAGGCGCCGCCGGTTCTGGACGCTGCCCACGGCGGGATGGAAATCGAGCTCGGGAAAACGCTCCCGTAGCTCCTGCTCGACTTGATACAACGCGGTCTCCGCCTGATCGAATCCGATCAGAGCTTTGGGGCCGTGGCGGGCAATCTGCCGGCACAGTTCGCTGCCGATGGAGCCGCCGGCCCCGGTGACCAGAACGACACGGCCGGCCAGGTGCTCTTCGAGGCCGCTTTGTTCCCAGCGTGCCTGGGGACGCCCCAGCAGATCTTCCAGACGGACCCCGTGGATCCGGCTCGCCGGAACGTCCGCATGGACCGGAATGGGATATTCCGCCACGATCGCCTGAGCCCCGGGTGGCGGCCACGCCAGCAGCGGCTCTTGGCGAACAGCCATGCGGCGAAGCAGCGGATCGGCGTCCCAGGAAATCAGGATGCGCTCGACCCCTGCCAGCGCGCGTTCGCGCGAAATCGCGGCTAAGAACGTCAGACCAAGAATTTTCAGATCAGCTGCGAGGCTCTGATGTTGTATATACAGAAGACCGAGCTGGCTTTTCCACGGCCGGATGGTTTGGTTGTAGTGAAGATCGGGATCCGCCGCGCCGGCCAGAATGTGGCCCTCGTCGGCGAAGACTACGGACGCCAGGTCGGTAATGCCGGGGCGGGCCTGGAACAAGCGCTGTTCTTCGGCGGTGTACAGCGCTGCGTCGGTTTCCACTTGCGGCCGCGGCCCGACCAAACTCATGTCGCCCAGTAAGACGTTCCACAACTGCGGCAGCTCATCGAGTTTGACGCGGCGCAGAACGTGTCCCACGCGCGTGATTCTCCGGTCGCCGGCACCCGTGGACGATACACCCGATTTCCATGCATCCGGAATCATCGTGCGGAACTTAAGCATGCGGAAGGTTTGGCCACCGCGCCCCACGCGCACTCCCCGGAACCAGGGCGAGCGCCGGTCTTCGAGCCAGACGGCTAGCGCGACTACCATGAGCAGGGGCCACAGCAGCGCTAACCCGCATAGTGCGGCGACGCAGTCGAAGGTTCTTTTCAACGCATCTCCTTTCACGCCGCGGCTCCTACCCGGCGTCCGAGCGCCCGCCACACCGCTTCGACGATGGCCGACGGTTGGGGATAATACGCTTGCTCCTCGGCGCGGCTGCTGGGCGCGGGCGTGTCGGGAAGCGTCACTCGTTCCACCGGCGCATGCAGATCGTGAAAGGCTTCCGCCGCCACGGTCGCCGCGATCTCGGCGGCCGCCCCCGCGGTTCGCCATCCCCCATCGGCGACGATCACCCGCCCGGTCTTGCGGGCGCTTTCGAGCACCCGGACCTGGTCCCAGGGTTTGAGACTCCGCAGATCGATCACTTCCGCATCGATCCCCTGCTGGGCCAGGACATCCGCCGCTTCCAGCGCCAGCGCCGCCATCCAGGAAATTCCCACGATGGTCACATCGCGGCCAACACGCCGGACCGCAGCTTCGCCTATGGGGATTCGATAGAGCTCTTCGGGAACCGGACCGGTTTGGTTATAGAGCCAGCGGTCATCTATATACAGAACCGGATTGGGATCCTCGACCGCCGCCAGCAGCAATCCTTTGGCATCGGCCGGAGTCGCCGGCATCACAGTTTTGAGCCCCGGCACGTGCATGAACATGGCGTGCAGTGCCTGCGAATGCTGGGCGCCCTGCTCCCCGCCGCGATTGATCACCGCCCGGATCACTAGCGGAACGCTAGACTGCCCGGCGAACAAATACGACCAGTTGGCCGCCTGATTGATTAGCGGGTCCATGGCCAGCAGCAGAAAATCCAGGCGCGGATGAAATACGATGGGACGCATTCCTGCCAGCGCCGCGCCCACGGCCATACCAGTGACCGCGTTTTCCGATACCGGACTGTCGAGCACGCGCTCGCGGCCAAACTCACGGTCCAGATTTTCGAGGCTCCCTCCCGCGTACCAGGGGCTCCACAATCCCTGGCCGATTAGAAACACGCGTGGGTCGCGAGCCATCGCCTGGCGATGGGCCTCGTGGATCGCCTGCACGTAGGTTAGCTGGCGCATACATGCTCCCCTATGCGCCCCGCCTCTGGTGCCGATGCCCTGCGCGCGGCGCCCAAAGCCCGGTCGATTTCTTGATCGATGCCAGCGCGGTGCGACTCCAGATCCATCGCGAGACGATCCTCGGCCCGCCGGATCGGATCGCATTCGAGCCACTCAGCCAGTTCTCCACGCCGGTGTACCCCGACGTCCTCGTCCGAGCTCGCTCCTACGTGTCCGCGCCAGCGAAACGTCCGGCATTCCAGAAACGACGGTCCCGCTCCCGATTTTGCTCGGGCGACCGCCTGCCGGGCAGCCTCAAAAACGTCTTCGACTGCGTTGCCGTCCACCCGCAAGCCGGGAACCGAATGAAATGCGCCCGCCTGATCCAGATTGTCCGCCACCCGCCGCTCGCTCCAATGCAGATGGCTCGAGTACAAGTTGTTCTCGCAAACGAAAATCATGGGGAGCTTATACAGCGCCGCCAGATTCAAGGTTTCGTGCACACTGCCTTCCTCGAGCGCGCCATCGCCAAAAAAGGCCACCGCGACGCGCGCTTCCCCGCGCAGTTTATACGCCAGGGCCGCACCCGCGGCCAACGGAATGGTTCCCGCCACAATCGGTACGGTGCCTAGGATCCCTTGCTCGGGGGCCATCAGGTGCATCGATCCGCCGCGCCCGCCGGAGCAGCCCGCGGTCTTTCCCAACACTTCGGCGAACAATCCTTCGAGCGATCCGCCCTGAGCGAGATAATGCCCGTGCGAGCGGTGCCCGCCCCAGACGGTATCTTCCGGAACCAGCGCCGCGCTGACTCCGGCCGCCACGGCCTCCTGTCCGATCGAAAAGTGACAAGGGCAGCGCACCTCTCCGCTCTCACACATCTCGGCGATGGCCTCCTCCGCCCGCCGGATGAGCAGCATGGTCTTCCAACGGCCTAGCAGCCAAGCATCAGCGGATCCGGTAGAAGTCTTGGATGGTGTTACAGATGTGGTGGACATCGTCTTCGCTCAGCGAAAGGTTCAACGGCAGGAGCAGGACGCGCTCGAACACGCGTTCAGTGAAAGGCAGGTGGGTTTCAAATCCCAACCGGGGCCACTGGTGCACGGCTTTCCCGCCCCACGGGAGCGTGCTGCCGATGTGGTGGGTTTTCAGGAAGGCGCGCAACTCGTCGCGGCGCTCCGCCTCGATCTCGTAATTTTGAAAAACGTCGAAGTGATCCGGGTCGTCTTCTGGGTCCGGCGGCAGTTTCACTTGCTCGATGGCGCGCAAACGATCCTGGTAAATACCGGCCAGGGCCCGCCGCCGCTCGATCATCGTATCGTACGATCCGAGACGAAAATCCAGAATCGCGGCCTGCAGGTTATCCAGCCGTGAATTGAATCCCCAGCTCACGATCTCGCCATCTGAGCCGCGGCCATGGTCGCGAAGCTGGACGAGACTTTCGTAGATCTCGTCGTCATTGGTCACGATCGCTCCGCCGTCTCCCAGACACCCCAGCGTCTTGGCGGGGAAAAAGCTGAACACTCCGGCCACTCCGAAAGTTCCCGCGGCGCGCCCCTGAAATCGCGAGCCCAGCGCCTGCGCGGCATCTTCGATGATCACCAGACTGTGTCTTTTGGCGATCGATTCGAGCGCCTGCATATCGGCCGTGCGCCCATTCAACTGCGTAGGTAGGATTGCGCGCGTTCGCGGCGTGATGGCCTCCTCGACAACTCCAGGGTGTATTAAATGATCGTCACCGCACTCGACCGGCACGGGCGTCGCTCCGCTAAAATGAATCGCCGCCGCCGTGGCCACCATGGTGTGGGAGCAAAAAATCACTTCATCGCCCGGGCCGATACCTGCCGCACGCAGCGCGAGCAGCAGACCATCGGTGGCATTACCCACTCCCAGCGCGTGTTTCACTCCGAGATAGGCCGCCAGGTTGCGCTCGAATTGCGCCAGATCCTCTTGCAGAATGAAGGCGCCGCGGAGTCCTACGTTGCGAAAGATCGCAGTCAGTTCTCGTTCCTCGGATAGGAACAAGCCTGGATAATCGAAAAATGGGATGGATCGAATCTGAGCCGGCGTCATAGATTCTTCCTGAGCGCCGTGGTGTACAGCACGCGATGCCGGCGCGCCCCCTCCGCGTTCAACTCTTCGAGGCGCGGCCGCAGGCTTGAGCTGCCCACGACTTGGGGAACCGCCGTCAACGGTCCGCAGAAAATTCGCTTGAGCAATGCTTTGCTCCGCATGGTGTGCGGGATCAGGTTCAGCGTCACGGCCGCACGCCGTATCACGCCTGAAGTCGCGGGGAAAGCTCCTTGTACACGCGCCGAGAAGCCTTTCGCGTGTAGCGTAGTAAGTAAATCGCCTGCGGACCAATAACGAGTCTTGAGCGGGCTGGGATTAAATCCGGTCCATTCCGGATTCGCCGTGACGATCAGTAGAGTCCCTCTTGGCCGCAGAACGCGCCGTGCCTCTTCGAAAAAGCGCCCGGCGTCCTGAATGTAGTAGATGGCCTCGAAGAGCAGCACTAAATCGAAGGATTCCTCTGGAAATGGGAGCGCCTCGGCGTGGAACTGACGCAGCGCGATATTCGAGTGTCCGGCGCACGCCCCTTCGGCAGCGCGCAGATTCTCCCGATCCACATCGCCGGCTTGTACCGACCGGGCGGCCTCAGCGAGACCCGGCAGTCCCATGCCGGCCCCGCACGCTGCCTCCAGGACATCCTTTCCGCGAGCCTGTTCCGCCGCCCAGGCGTAGCGCGCTTCCAGCATTTCCAGTTGGCTCCGCGATGCCGGTTGTCCCGGTTGCTCGGTGACTGCGACGTAACTTACCGCCAGCGCCGGAATCATGCAACAG
>Ga0105245_10005986_pt1 | contig 10690 bp, 10 predicted proteins | sample KBSM54metaG_FD_81523 | JGI IMG/M metagenome (GOLD analysis project Ga0105245, IMG submission 81523) | Miscanthus rhizosphere microbial communities from Kellogg Biological Station, Michigan, USA - KBS M5-4 metaG | ecosystem: Host-associated > Plants > Roots > Rhizosphere > Soil | place...
CGCGGCCGTTCGTACAATGGCCGCTCGCCAGGGGGACTGGTGTATCGGTAACACGGCGGTCTCCAAAACCGCAACGCCAGGTTCGATTCCTGGGTCCCCCGTCAGCCGCGAGCCCCGATGGGGGCGGGGAATATGGCGCCGTTGAGTCGGGAAGGCGACAGGCGCCGACGGGGCGACGATCCGCCAGAACGGGGTCAGAGAGGGGGCAGGGCCGGGGGACCGTGTCCCCCCAATGTCCCCCCAGCGTCCTCCCAGGGCGCGATCATCCGGCGGTGCCCGATACGCGCTGCCCGGCCTGCGGCTAGATCGACGAGCGGCGGCGCCTACTACCTCGGCGAGCTGGTCGAGTGGTGTTTGCGCCCTTCAGACGACGCTTCATCGCTTCTTTGATCTGCACACCGGCGAGGAGAACGGTTCGCATGCTGGCCCATGCTGGCTCGCCCTGAGCGCGACGCGATCACGAGGAGCGATGACGCGAGAGGCCCGCTCGATGGCGCGCGCCTCCTCGGCGGCTAACGGGGTTTCCGGTGCGACGACTCCTTTGTCGCGGAGATGCCGAAGACCGTCAGGCCCGAACGGCGCTTGGAAATCATCGTCGCGACCATCGGCGTAGTAGCCGCGCTGGCGGGCGCTGCTACGGGCGGCGCGACCAGCTACCTCGTGCAGCGAAACCAGTTCACCGAAGACAAGGCGAGCGAGGCCCGTGTCAAGCGAGCGGGTGTCTATGCCGCGTACCTGCGCGCGGCGAATGACTGGGCGAGCGAAGCCGACGGCGCTACGACCGCCTAGCCGCTCAGTGTCGAGGTCCGAGCAGATGCTCGGGCGTGACTCTGGCCCGGGGGCGCGAGCTGGCGAAGGCGCGAGTCGCCTACCAGGGCGCCCTAAACGACGTCTACGTCTACGGGACCGACGAGGCTTGGCGGCTCACCAAGCGCCTGAGCGCGACGATGCCCCCGACGCTCGGCTTTCAGACCCTCCAAATCAAGCGCGTGAACCGGGCTGCGTTCGCCTCGGCGTACAGCGCCTTCCTCGCAAGGATCTGCGACGAGGTTCCGGCGAGGCCTCGTCCCGGCTGCCGCTGAAACGCGGGTCTGTCCCCCCATTGTCCCCCGGCCGGTCTAAACGCCTATGGCTACGGGGTTCCCCGCCGTCTCCAAAACCGCAACGCCAGGTTCGATTCCTGGGTCCCCCGTCGCCGCCATAGCGCCGAATCCTCGATGCCACGGCGATTCGGGCGGTGTTGCGGTGGGTGCCACCCGTGCCTCGTCACGGACGATCCGGGGTCGCGATGTCGACAACGGCCACCGGTACGCGGCGCGCGCGACGAGCTCGTCGGCGGCCCGCCGGTCCGTGTCGCCCGACGTCGTGTGTTGACTCGCGCGCCGAGACGAGTAGGTTTGAATAGTCAGGAGCGCCCAGTTTTCCCGCAGCCCGGCCGTTCCCACCCGGCCCCTGAAGCGCCAAGGCTGGTTTCGCTGGACCACGAAGGACATCGAGGGAGGTCGCGCATGCGACCACAACTGAGGGCTGGACCGCTACGGCGTCAACCGCGACGTCGGCCCACGCATGCGGGCCGAGATCACCGTCCCGGCCCCGCGCTGAACCCGTGAGGAGCCGAGAACCGGCCATCCAGGCCGACCCGAACGATCGCCCCGGTGCGCGGTATGACGCTGCCGGCGCCGCGCAGGAACGCGCGCACGACGCCCGCGAGCGGGCGGGCGTGGCGCGCCATGCCGCCGAGCGGGCGACGACGGAGTACGCCCGCCGGGCCTACAGCCGCAGTGCGGAGCTGCACGACGAGCTCGCCCTGAGCCACGAGGACTCCGCGCGCCGCCTTCGCTCCGGCGGCGGCCGCGACGAGATCTGACGCACGCTCGGCCGACACGGATGCGGTCGGCGGCCCGATGACGACGCCCCTGGTCGCTCGTGCTCAGGCCAGGACCGCCGCCAGCCACGCGCCCGCGGCGAGCACGGTGGCGGAGAGCTCGATGACGATCGACAGGCCCATCGCGCGAACGGCCTCCCGGGTGGAGTTCCAGGCGGAGGCGTGGTTTCCGAGCCGGCGGCGCTCCTCGAGATAGACGCCGAGCGGGAACCCGATGAAGAAGCCGACGACGGGGATCAGGAAGAACCCGGCGGTCGCGAGCACCACGCCGGCGAGGATGGACCGGCGGTGGACGCCCGCCGCGCGCAGGCGCCGGCCCGGCACGAGGAGCTTGACGAGCTGGGCGCCGCCGATCAGCAGGGTCGCGACGGCCAGCACGGCCCACGCGGTGGCGGAGCCGTCCACCAGCGCCCACACCGCGATGGCGGCCCAGACGAGCAGCGCCCCCGGGAGAACCGGCACGACGACCCCGACGATCCCGGTCGCGATCGCGAGCGCGACGACGACGACCCCGACGTCGCTCATCGGCGTCGCGCTCGGATCACTCGGCGCGTGGCGGCAGGCCGCCGGTCGTCGGCACGGTCGCCATCGTGACGTACCGGGCAACCGCCCGCGGTGCGAGGAAGGTCAGCCTTCTTCGCCGCGACCGAAGAAGATGCGCCGGGCGCTCGCCGTCAGTCGGGCGTCGGGCGTGTGCGCGTAGGCGAGCACGGCGTTGATCCGCTGGGTGTCGCCCTCGATCGGCGTCACGCGGTGCGGGCTGAGGTGTCCGCGGAACAGCGCCAGCGTGCCCGGCTCGGGGCTCATGGTGCGCACGCCGGTGCGGTCGCCGGCCAGGAGCGCGGCCACGCCCCGCGGGTTGCTGTCATCCGCGGTGCGCAGCATGGGCACGTACTCGAAGGCGCCGCCGGCGGCCGGCTGCTGCAGCATCAGCGTGACGACGAAGTCGGCATTGTCGAAGTGCCAGCCGAGCTCGTCGCCCGGGTCGTAGAGCATGACGTTCAGGGCGCCGATCTCGTCGGACTGGCGAAAGAGCGGCTCGACGCCCAGGGCCGCGCCGACGAACGCGGTCAGCTCGTCCGACTCGTACACCGCGCGCAGCGGCGAGGAGCCCGGGATCTGGTCGTAGGCGATCAGCGACTTCGCGGAGCGCACCTGGAGGCGGAGGGGGTCGTCGTCGGCGCGGTCGGCCTCCCCGCCGGAGAACTCGATGTTGTGGGTCGTCTCGGTGCGGTGGGGCGTCGCGCCCCACCGCGGGATCTCGGCCACGATCTGCTCGACGGCCTGCCGAGGCAGGAAGCCCGGCAGATCGCACGCGCCCACGGCGGCGAGCTCGGACCGGCAGCGGGCCACGAGGGCGCGGCCCACGGGTCCGTCGAGGTGATCGATCGGATACCGCTCGCGGTCCACCGCGTCGATCGTCTGGGCTGGCATCGCGCTGCTCCTCGGTTGGATGCGAGCCACCCTGGCACACGCCCGGGGTCAGGAAAAGCCGGATATATTCGCCAGAATGATCGAGGATCTCGATCAATCCTGGCAGCGCGTCGAGCTCCGTCACCTGGTGGCCCTGCGCGCCGTCGCCACGGCCGGGTCGTTCCGTGCGGCGGCCGACCGTCTCGGGTACAGCCTGTCGGCGCTCAGCGGGCAGGTGGCGAGCCTCGAGCGGCTCGTCGGCCAGCCGCTCGTGGAGCGGCCGGGCGGGCGCCGGGCGATCAGCATCACGCCCGCCGGCGTTCGGCTTCTCGAGCACGTCGACGAGATCGCGGCGCGCTTCGTGGCCGCGCGCGCGGACCTCGAGGCCATCCGCCTGGAGCGCTCCGAGCTGCGGCTGGGGATCTTCCAGAGCGCCGCCGTCCGCCTGCTGCCCCGGATCGTCGGCCACCTGTCGCGCGTCCGGCCCGACCTCGCGCTCGAGCTCAGCGAGCGGGCCGACGACGGCGCTCTGCTCGAGCAGTTGGCAGGCGGCGATCTCGACGCGTGCTTCGCCGTCCTCCCCGTCGGGCCCGGGCCGTTCGCGACAGCCCACGTGCTCGACGACCCCTACCTGGTGCTCGCCCACGCCGACGGGCCGTTGGCCGCACGGCGCACCGTGGCGCCCGGCGACCTCGTCGACCTGCCGCTCATCGACTTCCGGGAGGTGCGGCCGGCGCACCACGGACGCCAGCGGCTGCCGCGCGGGGCGCGAGCGAGGATCGCGGCGCGCAGCGACGACAGCGCGACCATCCACGCGCTGGTCGCCGCGGGGGTCGGGGTGGCGGTGCTGCCCGAGCTGTGCATCGACACGCGCGACGCCGCCGTGCGCGCGATCCCCTTCGACCCGCCCGTCGCGCCGCGGGAGATCGTTCTCGCCTGGCACCGCGACCGTCATCCCGACGGCCTGGACGACGTGCTCGGCGCGGTGCGATCGAGCCTCCGGGCCCCGGCCTGAGCGGCGATCGCCCGCGGCTCGAAGGCTGAGCGTCGCCGCCGCGATGGGACGATGCCCGGGTGAGCATCGTCAAGATCAACGCCATCACCGTGCCCCGCGACCGGTTCGCCGAGTTCGAGGAGCGCTTCGCCGCGCGGGCGGGCCGCGTCTCGGCCGCCGAGGGCTTCGAGCGCTTCCAGCTGCTACGGCCGAACGACGAGCGGGAGCTGTGCCTCGTCGTCACCGAGTGGCGGTCCGAGGAGGACTTCCGCGCCTGGGTCCAGAGCGCCGACTTTGCCGCCGGCCACGCCCAGCACCGGACGGCGGGCCCGGTCGGGACGGCGTCCGAGCTGTGGTCGTTCGACGTCCTGGAGACCGAGGTGGGCCTCGACGAGTGACGCGTCAGCGCACCTGCTCGGTCGGGCGGACGAGGATCTCGTTGACGGCCACGTGGCGCGGGCGCGTGACGATGTAGAGGATCGCGTCGGCGATGTCATCGGCGCGGAGCATCTCGCCCGCGGGGGCGGGAAGCCGGCTGCGGACCTCCTCGCGCACATGGGTGACCAGCTCACTCTCGGTCGCCCCAGGCTCGACCAGCGACGACCGCACGAAGCGCGCGGTGACCTCCTGGCGCAGCGCCTCGCTGAAGACGCCGACGCCGTGCTTGGTCAGCTGGTAGATCCCGCCGCCGGCCCCGACGCGCCGGCCCGCGACGGAGCTGACGTTCACGAGGTCCGCGACGCGCCGCGGCTCGCGCTCGGCGGCGGCGAGCAGGTGCGGGAGCGCCGCGTGCGCGACGTACAGCAGGCCCTGGACGTTGAGGGCCACCATCCGATCCCACTCCTCGACCGGCGCGTCGACGATCGGGCCGAGCAGCATCACGCCGGCGTTGTTGATGACGATGTCGAGCCGGCCGAGCTCGCTCGCGGTGCGCTCGACGGCGGCGACGGCCTCGTCGCGGTCGGTGACGTCGGTCTCGATCGCGAGACCGCCGATCTCGGCGGCGAGCGCGTCGAGGCGGTCCTTGCGCCGCGCGGCGACCGCGACGGTCGCGCCGTGCGTGGCGAGCGCGCGAGCCGTCGCCTCGCCGATGCCGCTGCTCGCGCCCGTCACCAGCGCGACGGTGTCCCGCAATGCCTGATCCATGGCGCGGAGGTCTACCCGATCCACCCCGCCCACGACGTTCCGGCAAACGCGGCGAGCCGCCCCTCGAGGTCGGTTAGGCTGGGCCGACGGCGCGGGGCACGCGACGTCGCCCGAGGAACATGGCCCCCCAGCAAACAGCGGTCGGGCGCCGGCTCGACGCGGTCGTCGGAGACCGCGCCCTACCGGTTCGCGAGCCCGCTCACCTGCCGGTGTCGGGCGGAGCGCGCCGGTGATCTACGCGACCGTCAGGCGCAACGCCTACCAGGACTCGCTGCGGCTCATGCAGGTCAGCACCGCGCTCGAGCGTGCGGCCGGCGTCAACGCCGTGTCGGTCATGATGGGGACGCCGGCCAACAAGGAGGTCCTGCGGGCGGCCGGCCTCGGTTCGGATGAGTCGGACAGCGCCGGGCCGAGCGATCTCGTGATCGCCGCGGACGTCGTCGACGCCGGCGTGGGAGAGGCGCTCGTCGCGCAGGCCGACGAGATGCTCGCGCGCCAGGCCCGCGCGTCGAGGCGGTCGGCCCTGCCCTCCGCGCGCTCGCTCGAGCGCGCGGTGAGCATCGCCGGCGAGCCGGACCTCGCCCTCGTGTCCATCCCTGGCGAGTACGTGGCGTCCGAGACGCGACGGCTCCTGGACCGCGGCATCCACGTGCTCATCTTCAGCGACAACGTGAGCGTCGAGGACGAGGTGGCGCTGAAGCTCGCCGCCCGTGACCGCGGGTTGCTCGTGATGGGCCCCGACTGCGGCACCGCGAGCCTGGCCGGGCTCCCGATCGCGTTCGCCAACGAGGTGCGCGAGGGATCGATCGGCCTGGTCGGGGCTTCGGGCACCGGCCTCCAGGCCGTGATGGTGCAGATCGACCGGCTCGGCGGCGGCGTGTCCCATGCGATCGGGCTCGGCGGCCGCGATCTCGGCGCGGAGGTCGGGGGCATCAGCTGCGTGCAGGCCCTGCAGGCCCTGGACGACGACGCGCGCACCGGCACCGTCGTCCTCATCAGCAAGCCTCCGGCCCCGGAGGTGCGGGACGCGGTGATCGGCGTCGCCCAGACGCTGTCGAAGCCGGTCGTCGCGCATTTCGTCGGCAACCGCCCGCAGCGCGAGGTGGACGGCAACGTGCACTACGCGCGGACGCTGGAGGACGCGGCGCGGGTCGCCATGGCGGTCGCAGGGCCGGCGGGCGCGCGCGACGTGAGCCTTCGCCCCGAGCAACGCTGGATCAAGGCGCTGTACACCGGCGGGTCGCTGGCGGCCGAGGCCGCGGCGCTCCTCGGCGCCGCGATCGGCGAGGGCGAGCGCGGCAACGGGTACGTCATGCGCTCGGGCGGCCACGAGGTGCTCGACCTCGGAGACGATCGCCACACCCGCGGACGGGTGCACCCGATGATCGATCCGACGCTGCGGACGGAGCGCATCCCGGCCGTGCTCGCCGATCCCGAGAACGCGGTCCTGCTCCTCGATGTCGTGCTCGGCCACGGCTCTGCCCCGGATCCGGCCGGGCCGCTCGCGTCGGCGATCGCCGACGGTCTCGCCCGGCTGCGCGCCGAGGGACGTGACATCGCCGTCGTGGCGTCGGTCTGCGGCACCGAGCGCGACCCCCAGTCGTTGAGCGCCCAGACCGTCGCGCTGGAGCGCGCCGGCGTCACCGTGCTCGGCGACAACGCCGCCGCGACCCGCCACGCCCTCGCGCTCCTGCGCCGCGCGCGCGCTCCATCGCGTCCGGCGGCGACGACACCGGCGCCGATCGGCCGGTTGCTCTCGGCGCCGCCGCGGATCATCAACATCGGGCTTCGCGAGTTCGCCGTCGCTCTCCACGACCGTGGCGCTCGCGTCGTCCACTACGACTGGGCGCCCGTGGCCGGCGGCGATCCGAAGCTCCAGGCGCTCCTCGAAGCCCTCGGGTGAGCATGCGTGGGCGCGGTCCCCAGCACGGCGATGGGAGGTGCGGTATCCGCGAGAGCGTCGAGGCCGGCAAGACATTCACGTCCAGGACCTCACGGAGGGAACTGAGATGACGACGTACAAGTCGATCGACGAGGCCAACGAGGCCATCGCCCAGAAGATCATTTCCGCACAGCCGACGCTGGTCGATGTGGTGGCCGCGAAGACCGTCATCCCCGAGCTGGAGGACAAGCTCATCCTGCATGCGGGCCCGCCGATCGCGTTCGAGGACATGCCCGACCCGGTCCAGGGCGCGGCGATCGGCGCCGCGCTGTTCGAGGGCTGGGCGAGCGACGAGGACTCCGCCCGGCGGGTGTGTGCGGAGGAGGTCCGGTTCGCGCCGAACAACGACTTCCGGGCCGTCGGGGCGATGGGCGGGATCCTGAGCGGGAACCTGCCCGTCTTCGTGGTCGAGAACCGGACGGACGGAAATCGCTCGTACACGACGATGCACGAGGGGGAGGGCAAGGTCCTGCGGTTCGGGGTCTACGACGAATCGGTCGGCGAGCACCTGAGATGGATGCGCGACGTGCTCGGCGTGGCGCTCTCCCGGGCCCTGAAGCTCCTTCCGGGCGGCGGGCTGGCGGTGAATCCCATCCTCGCCCAGGCCGTCGCGATGGGCGACGAGTTCCACGTCCGCAACACCGCCGCGTCGAGCCTCATCTACCGCGAGATCGGCCCGAAGCTGACGCAGGCCGGGCTGCCGCAGAGGGATCTCGAGTCGGTCTCGGAGTTCCTGGCGGGGAACATCAACTTCTTCCTCACGCTCGCGATGGCCAGCGCGAAGGCGACGCTGGACGCCGCGGCAACGATCCGCGCGGGCAGCGTCGTCACGTGCCTGACCCGGAACGGGCGCGAGTTCGCCATCCGCGTCAGCGGGACGGGCGACCGCTGGTTCACGGGACCGGAGGACAAGCTCGACACGCTGTTCTTCCCGGGGTTCACCGAGGACGACGCGTGCCCGGACTGCGGCGACAGCGCGATCCTCGAAGCCTACGGGCTGGGCGGCCCGATCGCCGTCGCCGCGCCGTCGGTGCAGCAGATGGTCGGGACCGGCGAAGGCGGGTTCGAGGACGCCCTGGCCACGAGCGAGGAGCAGGCGGAGATCATGGTCGCCGCCAACCCCGACATGCCGATCCCGAACTGGAACTTCCGCGGCGTGCCCGTCGGGATCGACGTCCGCAAGGTCGTGGCGACGGGGATCGCCCCGCTGATCACCACCGCGGTCATGCACAAGAAGGCCGGGATCGGCATGGTCGGCGTCGGGAAGGTCCGCGCGTCGATGCCGTGCTTCACCGCGGCGCTCGAGGCCCTCTCGGAGGCCCAGGTGCCCGCATAGCGCGCGTCAACCACGCCGGCGCGTGCACTGCACGCACGCGCCGGCGCGGCGTCGCGCAGACCCCGCTACTTCAGCGACGTGTACGCGAAGTCGATCGTGTCGTAGTACTCGTTGGCGACGCCGTTGACGTCCTTCGACCAGATGAGCGTCGTCTTGTCCCAGACCAGCGGGACGGCCGCGGCCGTCGCGGTGATCATCTTGTCGACGTTGCCCCACGCGTCCAGGCGGGCGGAGCCCTGCTGCAGCGTGGCCTTGTCCATCGCGGCGTCGACCTGCTTGTCGTCGAGCTGGGCGAGGTTGTTGTTCCCGACCGGCTTGACGATGTTCGAGCCCTTGAACGTGACCTCGAGCATCGACTGCGGGTCGAGGAAGTCCTTGAACCAGGCCGCGTCGCCGCAGATCGCCACCTGCTTGCCGGGCACCTGGCACCACTCCGTGTACATGGAGTCCTGCGGCACCGTGCGCAGGGTGATCTTCAGCCCGAGCTTCTCGAGCTGGGCCTGGGCGACCTGGGCCTGCGACTTGCCGGGGTCGGCGTTGGACGTCACGAGCAGAAGGTTGTCGGTGCCCGTGTACTTGCCGGACGGGTAGCCGGCCTTCTTCATGTAGTTCGCCGCGACGGTCATGTCACCGCGCGGGTTGGCGAGAAAGTCGAGCGGCGGTCCCTTGAGCCCACCGGCCTGTTCGAACCCCGGGATGCCGGGCGGCAGGAAGTGCGTCGCGATGTCACCGATGAAGCGCCCGCCGCGCACGCGCCGGACGGCCTCGCGGTCGAACGCGGCCAGGATCGCCTTGCGCACGTTGATGTCGTCCAGGGGCTTGATCGTCGTGTTCAGCGGGAGCCACCGGTACCCGCCGCTCGGCACCTGGACGAACTGGCCCTTCTTCGACGTCACCGCGTCGCGCAACTGCGCGGCGGGCGGATCGCTGTCGAGCGTCATGTGCGAGCCCGTGAGGACCTGCTGGGCGGAGATCGAGGCGTCGGACTCGTTCGTCGTCATCTGGACCTCGTCGACGTAGGCGGGGCGGTAGTCCGTCGTCTTGTCCCAGTTCGGGTTGCGGACGAGGTCGATCGACCTGCCGGCCTGGTAGCCGACCGTGTTGCCCTGCGCGTCGTTCTTGACCATGTACGGCCCGGTCGCCACGACGTGCGCGTTGTACGTCGACGGGTTCTTCGCATCGAACTTGGCGGCGTAGTCCTCCGGCACCGGCATCGTGATCGGCATGACGAGCGCGGCAGCGACGGAGACCGCCTCCGGCCGTGACAGCTTGAGCACGATCGTCTGGTCGTCGGGGGTGGTCACCCCGGAGATCGACTTGACGCCCTTCGTGGGCGTCGATGGGACACCCTCGAGGGAGCTGAAGTACGAGGGGTACTGACCGCTGACGTTGGCGGAGAAGAAGCGGTCGAAGGCGTATTTGACGTCCTTTGACGTCACGGCGCGGTTGACCGGCGGGCTGAACTTGACGTTCGGCTTGATCTTGACCGTGATCGTCTTGAGGTCACTCGAGATCTCCGGCTTGGCGGCCGCGAGGTCCGGCACCGGGACGGTCTGGCCCGGCTTGAACGAGTACAGCGGCCGCTGGGTCACATAGGCCACCTGGTAACCGGCGGTGAAGTAGGTGTGGCCGGGGTCGAGGTAGTCGACGTCGGACGACCCGAGCTGCTTCAGCAGGCCGCCCGGCTTGCCTCCTGTCTCCTGGGCGGCACCGCCGCCGGTCGACGACGATGCGCCGCTGCTCGTCCCGTTGTTGTCACTGCCGCCGCAGGCGGCGATGACGAGAGCGAGCGCGGCGGCGATTGGCGCAACCGCCAATCGAAGCGTGCTTCTGGACATGGAACTCCTCCCGATTCGGGCGTCCGTGCCCGGTGGAGCTTGCGACGCTACCGAGTCCCGACCGTGTGACGCAACCCGCCGGCGCGGCTCAATCGGTCTCGCTGTCCGTCGGTGACGGTGAACATCGATCGGGCGA